>WNGB01004336.1_pt1 | contig 42822 bp, 39 predicted proteins | sample 5400681 | NCBI WGS metagenome assembly WNGB01 (sample SAMN13153367, study PRJNA577476) | soil metagenome | isolation source: 115 cm soil or saprolite under grassland replicate 2 | place: USA:California | collected 2016-06-15 | reverse complement strand
CATCGTTTGTGGCGGGACGCGCGCAGTCAAGCGGCTGCCTGCGATGATGTATACGGCGTAGATCGCCGCGGCGGCGATACCGAGCGCGACGCCGAGCGGGCTCGCGCTCGATACCGGACCGATCGTCAGGACCGTGCCGACCAGCGCAACGGCCAGCGCTAAGAGTTTCGCGGCCGACAGGCGCTCGCGCAGCAGCGACGCCGAGAGCACGGCGACCAGCGCCGGGTAGAGATACAGGAGCAACGCGACCAGACCGGCCGGCGCAAGCGTCAGCGCGGTGAAAAAAGTGAACGCCTGGCCGCCATAGCCGAGCGCTCCCAGCACGATCAGTGTGACCAGTGTCTTGCCCCGCGGCCATGTCTCGCCGCGCGCGAGCACGATTGCAACGAGAATTCCTGCGGCGATGCCGAAGCGCAATGCGAGCAGTGTCGTCGTATCGACGCCCGACGCGTAGGCGAAGCGCGCCATGATCGCCATCGCCCCGAAGCAAACCGCGCTTGCGACGATGTATGTGACGCCTGTGCGGCGGCGTGTTGCTGCGGCGGCTTCGATATCAACCCTTGATCGCGGATTTCGGCCGGAACACCTTGCATACCTCGGCGTGCGTTTCCACGTACGGCCCGCCGATGAGATCGAGGCAGTACGGCACTGCGGGAAACACGCCGTCGAGCGTTTCCTTGATCGCCTTGGGTTGACCGGGGAGGTTGAGAATCAGCGCGCGACCGCGGATGACGCCGACCTGCCGCGAAAGAATGGCGGTAGGCACGTACCTCAAGCTCACTTGGCGCATCTGCTCACCGAATCCCGGCAAGAGCTTGTGCGCGACCGCAAGCGTCGCCTCGGGAGTGACGTCGCGCGGCGCGGGGCCGGTGCCGCCGGTCGTCAATACCAGGTTGCAACCGACGGTGTCGACGAGCTCGATCAAGCTGCGTTCGATAAGCGCCTGCTCGTCCGGAATCAGCCGCGTTTCCATGCGCCACGGCGTCGAGAGCGCCGCGGTGAACCATGCCTTAAGTCCCGGAATGCCTTTGTCCTCGTACACGCCGGCCGAGGCGCGATCGCTGATTGAGACCAATCCGATCAGCAGCTCTTGCGCTCCGCTCATGCGATGCCGGTCCGGAAAGCAGTGCCGCTGTTGTGCCGGTGCGCCAGCATCATTCGGCCGCGCCCAAAAGCGCGGTGAGAGCCCGAAACAACTCCCGATACGCGCGCGGTGGTTGGCCGTGTGCGCGCTCGGCATGAACGGCGTCGACCAGGGCGGCAAGCCGTGCCCGATCTGCGGCGGGACGCTCGGCGCACAGCCGGTCGAGCGCACCGTCTTCGGCGAGCAAGCGTTCGCGCCAGCGCTCGAGGGCGTGCAGCCGCGCCTTCTCGGCGTTGGGGGCGTCCGCCCATTGCGCGAGCCGCGTCCGGATCGGCGCGGCGTCAATGTCGCGCATCAGGCGTCCGATGAATTGCAGCTGCCTGCGTCGCGCCTCTCTAGCCGTGATCCGCTGCGCCGCGTCGAGCGCTTCGATCAGGCGTTCGGGCAGATCGAGCTCGGCGCGCCGTGCGGGGGCGACGTTGAGCAGCGCTTCTCCCAGGGCCTGCAGAGCATTCATCTCCGCCTTGCGTTGGGTTTTGGAGCCTCTAGAGGGCCGTTCGGCCACCCGTACGGCCTGCGGGGGTGTTTCGTCGGATCGGCGCATCGCGAGCAGTCGGGGGCGAGAGCGTTTGCTATGATACTAGGAACCTCTGCATGGTCTCCGCGCGGGATCCATGCAGAGCCCATAGATCGCCCTGCGCGGCGACCGACCAGAGTCCGTCGATGACCGATACTGCCGCCGTCACGATTGCCGCTCCCACTACTCGCTTTCCACTCACGACCGACGCCTTGTCCGGCGTCGCCGGCGAGGTCCTCAGGGCGGCGCAGGCGGGTGGCGCCACCGCCGCCGAAACCGAAGTCTCGCAGGCGTTCGGCTTGAGCGTGACGGTGCGCAAGGGCGAGGTGGAAACGATCGCCTACAATCGCGACAAGGGCATCGGCGTCACCGTATACGTCGGCGCGCGACGCGGCCACGCAAGCACGGCCGACTTCGCGCGCGCGGCGATCGAAGACACGGTCAACAAGGCATTGACGATCGCGCGCTATACCGCGGAAGACGATTGTGCCGGTCTCGCCGACCCGGCGCTGCTTGCCCGCAACTGGGCCGACCTCGATCTGTATCACCCCTGGGACCTGACGGTCGACGAGGCGATCGCGCTGGGCCGGGAATGCGAGGCTGCGGCGCTGGCCGTCGACGGGCGGCTGACGAATTCCGAGGGCGCGACGGTTTCGCTGCACGAGGGAGAGTTCGTCTACGCGAACACGCTGGGATTTTCCGGCGGCTATGCCAGCTCTCGCCACGGCATCTATTGCGCGGTGATCGGCGACGACGACGGCGCGATGCAGCGCGACGATTGGTTTACCGCGGCGCGCTCGCCGCACGATCTGGAAGCGGCGGCGCGCGTCGGCCGCCTCGCCGGTGAGCGCACGGCGCGCAGGCTCGGCGCGCGCCGACTGGCGACGCTGGACTGTCCGGTGTTATACGAGGCGCCGGTCGCCACCGGCTTGATCGGCCACTATGTCAACGCGACCAGCGGCGGCAGCCTCTATCGCAAGTCGTCGTTCCTCATCGACAGCCTGGGCCGGCAGGTATTTGCGCCGCAGATCAGCATTCGCGAGGAACCGCATCTGAAGCGCGGTCAGGCTTCCGCGCCGTTCGACGATGAGGGCGTCGCGACGCGGACACGCGATGTCGTGCGCGATGGCGTGGTGCAGGGCTATTTTCTCGGCAGCTACTCGGCGCGGAAGCTCGGCCTTGTGTCGACCGGAAATGCCGGCGGCAACCACAACTTGGTCATCACGCACGGGGCCGAAGATCTTCCCGCACTGCTGCGCCGGATGGGACGCGGCGTGCTCGTGACCGAGTTACTCGGCCAGGGAGTCAATTCGGTCACAGGCGACTATTCACGCGGTGCCGCGGGCTATTGGATCGAAGGCGGAGAGATCGCGTATCCGGTCGAGGAAATCACGATTGCCGGTAATCTCGGCCGCATGTATCGCGACATCGTCGCGATCGGTAACGACGTGGATCGCCGCGGCTCGCGCCACTGTGGATCGGTGCTCATAGGCGCGATGACCATTGCAGGTAACTAGCCACCGCGCCCGCGCCATGGTCTCCAAGCGGCCGTTGCGGGAAAAATTCCGGACCTGGCGTCGCTCGCTGCGGGATCCACTGCGCGGCGGCAAGGCCGCGGCGCGCTGGATCGCGTCGTTGCCAACGGCTGATCCCCTGCAACTGCAGCGCGAGACGCTCGACCTGGTTGCGTCGTTCCCGGGGGGGCGGCGCCGCATCGGGCCCGCGCAGGCCGATGCGTTGCTCCACGTCGATGCCCGATGCGAGCCGATCATAAGCCACTTGACTGCGCAATACACCGCCAACTACCAGCGCTCGAGCAGCGTGGAGACGCGGCTCTGGCACGGCGTGTTCGATTTGGTCAAGGCATTTACTGCCGCGTATCAGGCCGTGCTGAAGGCTGGATACGCAGCGGGCGAGCAGAAGCGGTGGAAAACGGTCCTGCCGCGGGTATTGGTCAGGCTTGCGCATTACAAAGCCATCGATGGCAAATTCCGGCTGTTCCGTTACGGCCACTGGATACCCGCGCAGTGGCGTGAGCTGCACGAACTCTACGAGTTTGCGCGCATGCGCAGCTGGCAGCGCGAGCCGCTTGCTTTCGGGGGCGCCGCGTTCAGCCAGCCCGGAGAATCGCTGGAACAGGAATATATCCGCTCTCTCCTGCTCATGCGCCTGGACAGCGGCAACTTCACGCCGGATCAGGTGGAGTGGGTAGCGCGCTCGCTCGAAGAATGGACACCCTCGCTGACGCTGACGCCGCCGCCGGGCACCGGGGCGAATTTTTACGTCGATCTCTCCGGCACGCAGGGCCTTAAACGCCAGGAAAAGGCGCGCGCCGGCGGCCGCCTGATGTTTCTCGATGCCACCGCCGTCTATGCTCGCGTCGTCGAACGCATGCGCGCGCTGCCGGAGCAGGATGCCGACCCGCATCTGCCCGGCGCGCTTCCCCCGCGCGAGCAGAAGTTGCTGCTGATGCGACTCGCCGCATTGTACGGGCCGGATGCGCTTGCATTCTCGCCGCGGGCGCCGCGCAAATCGACCGACGTCGAGATGCGGGTCGTGGTCGGTCTGCAGGCGCTGACGCGCGCGGTCGCAGAAGTGGAACAGCTTTCGGCGGAAGCGAAGCTGTCGGGTGCGAGGCACAGCTACGACGAAATCACCCAGCTGGTGAATCCGAACGCGAATCCGGAGTCGATCGCGCGCCGGATCCGCGGCTCGCCGTGGAAGATGGTCAACCGCAGCGAAAGCGGCTGCCGCATGATTGCGCCGGCGACAGACGCGCCGACCAAGCTCGGCGAGATCATTGCGATCAAAGATGGCGAGCGCTGGGAGCTCGCCGTCGTCCGGCGCATGCAGCGGCAACAGATCGAGGAAGTGATCTGTGGCGTCGAGATCATCGCCCGCAGAATGGTGCGCGTGCTTTTGCGCAGCTGGGTCGCTCCGCTGGACGCCGCTCGCGCCGGCGTCGACCGGCCGTTCTTCGGCATTTACCTGCCCGCTCATGCGGACAATCGTCAGGCCGCGCAACGCAGTCTTATCGGTCCGGACGACCGTTTCCTGCCGGGAGGCATGGTCGAGCTCGACACCGGAAACGCGCGCTATCTGATCCGGTTCACCCAGACGCTGGAGCGCCAGTCCGGCTGGGCCTGGGCGCTGTTCAACGCGGTGCGCAAGCTATCGCCGTAGGAGCCTGTCGGGCTTACTGTCGCGTATGCGACGGCGGCCCTTTGGGAGGCAGTCCTAGGCGCCGGCCGCGCCGCAGTGCCAGTCCACTGCCAGCGGCCGGCAACGACGGAATGCCCCCAAAGCGCCCCCGTCCCTTCGGGTTGCGGCCAAACGGCGCGCCTGCGGCGTTGCTCGGCTTGCGAATAGGCCAAGCTATCCACTGCGCCGAGCGCCTTGCATTCATCGCCGTTTGGCCAGCAACGCATACGTGAGAGTAAGCCCGACAGGCTCCTAGCATCCCGCGGCTTGCGTGCCGATTTGGGTTAGAATCGCCGGCGGACGATGACCGGGCGCGGCGGCCCGGTGGAGCAATCGAAGCTTACCGCCGCCAGCCTGATTGTAGACGACGCGGGCTTTCGCCGGGGCCGTCGCGCAATCGTGATTTCATTCGGAGGAGGAGCAATCGTATGCAACGTCGATCATTCCTGAAGAAAGCGGGCGTGGGCTTGGCAGCGGGTGCGGTTGCGGCCCCGGCTATTGGGCAAGGCACACAGCCCGAAGTGAAATGGCGCCTGGCCGCAAGCTGGCCGAAGGGCCTCGATACGCTCTTCGGCGGGCCCGAGCATATTTCCAAGCGCTGCGCTTCCGCGACCAATGGCAAGTTCCAGATCCAGGTCTTCGCGGCCGGCGAGATCGTGCCCGGCCTGCAGGTCCTCGACGCCGTCCAGAACGCGACGGTGCAGTGCTGCCACACCGCGCCGTACTATTTCTTCGGCAAGGATCCGACATTCGCATTTGCCTGCGCGATCCCATTCGGCATGAACGCGCGCCAGCAGAATGCCTGGATGTATCACGGCGGCGGGCTCGAGCTGATGCGCGAGTTCATGAAGGACTACAACGTCTACAACATTCCGGCGGGCAACACCGGCGCGCAGATGGGCGGCTTTTTCCGTAAGGAGCTCAAGACCGTCGCCGACCTGAAGGGTCTGAAGATGCGCATCGGGGGCACCGCCGGTGTCGTGTTGCAGAAGCTCGGCGTGGTGCCGCAGCAGATCGCCGGCGGCGACATCTATCCGGCGCTGGAAAAGGGCACAATCGACGCGGCGGAGTGGGTCGGGCCGTACGACGACGAGAAGCTCGGCCTGTACAAGGTCGCCAAGTACTACTACTACCCGGGCTGGTGGGAAGGCGGCCCCGAGGTCGACCTGTTCGTCAACACCAAGGCGTGGTCCGAGCTGCCCAAGGACTACCAATCGATCCTCGAAGCGGCCTGCGCCGAGGCGAATGTCGACATGGTCGCGAAGTATGATGCGCTGAATCCCCCGGCGCTGCGCCGACTCGTCGCCGCGGGCGTGCAACTGCGGCCTTTCCCGCGCGAGATCATGCAGGCATGCCATAAAGCGTCCGTAGAGGTTTACGACGAGTTCGCCGCCACGAATCCGAAATTCAAGAAGGTCTACGAGCCCTGGAAGAAATTCCGCGACGAAGACATTCTTTGGTTCCGAGTCGCCGAGCAGAACTTCGACCAGTTCATGGCAACCGCCAGCACGCAGAGCGCCGCGCCGGCTAAGAAGTAGCACGCCGTAGCGCAGAGCAGGGGCCCCACGCGCTGCGCGCGTGGGGATGCGGCCGCGAAGGCGGGCAGGGCCGCCGACGCGAGACGTTGCGCAGAGATGGTTGCCGCGCAAGGAGGCGGCGGGCGCGTCCGTCGGGCAGAACAAAAAAGTCCCGCAACTGCGGGGCTTTTTTTTGGCGATATTGGACTTCGCGTACCCAATGGCAAAAATGTTGGGAGCAAGGACGGCGAACCGCGACCTTACTGTCCCGAACCCTTCTTCGCGTCTATCTCAGCCTGCCGCTTCGCTGCTGCCTTCATCTTGGCTGCAGCGGCCTTCGCAGCGTCCTTTTCGGGCTGCCTGTTTGTGCTCAGTTCGCTGTCCACGCGGTGGGCGTCTTCCACTGTCCAGGGGGACAGTGCCTTTTCGCGCTCGGCGGCGCGCTTCGCCTTCCTCGCTGAGGCCTTTTCTTCCGGCGTCATCGCCTTCGCGTTGGCCTTGGCGGGGTCCTTTTCTGCCTTCGGCTTCTCCTGGTCGACCGGTTCGGCTGGCGTCTTGTCGTCGGCGAGCGCCGATACTGACACAACTGCGAACGCGCTGGCGACAAGTGCAACGAGCAGCTTGCTCATCCGGTTGCACCCCGCGGGCGCTTTTTCGTCCGCTTCGTCGGTAGCAAAGTGTCGAGGGCGCGCTTGAACGCCGCGCCGGACTCGTCCACGCCGAGGGCCTTGGCAGACTCGATAAAGCGGGCTGACTGGGCCGGATCGTCCGGCTCAGTCTTTCGCTTTCGGTTTTTTGGCTTTGGGTTTCCGCCAGCCATACTCAGATAGTAGTCGTTTGATACGTCAGCCGCTTGCCCTTCACGCCCGCCAAGAGCCGCTCGGCGCGCTCAGAATCGCTTACGCCAAGGGCAACGCGATTGTTATACCGGAAGTCAAACTCCGCGAGGTAGCGGTGCAAATGGTTGTGCCCGCAGTGCTGGTAAACGCCCTTCATGCCGCGCTTGAAGATCGAGAAGAAGCCTTCAATGGTGTTGGTGTGAATGTCGCCCTTCACGTATTCGCCGAGCATATGGCGCACGACACCATGTTGCGCGAACTCGCGGCCCACTAGAGTGTAGGTAGCGTACTCGTCGGTCATTAACCGCGCTTCGCGGGCAACGTTCGCGCGGACGATCGGCGCCATGGTGCTTGCCTTCATGTCGTCGATGACGACGCTGCGCGCCTGACCGCTATTGCGGTCCACCAGAGAGAGAACCTTGTTCTTGTGGTGGTAGCCGCGCCCCTTCTTCTCGCCCTTGGGCTTGATGGTCTTGTCGTGGCCGATGAAGGTCTCGTCCACCTCGACCGCGCCACCGTCTGAACCGAGCGGGGAAAGATCGCCGTTACGCATAGCTTCGCGGACGCGATGCGACATGAACCACGCCGACTTGAGAGTGACGCCGAGCATGCGATGAAGTTGGTTCGAGCTGACGCCCTTCTTGCTCGACGCGATCAAGAAGATTGCCTGGAGCCAAACGCGCATCGGGATATGACTCGCCTCAAAGATCGTCCCGATCTTGACGGTGAACGGCTTCCGGCAGTCGTAGCACTTGTAGACACCGATACGAGTGCTCTTGCCGCGCATTTTCCGATTGCGCTCGACGCTACCACAATGGGGGCAGATTGGGCCACGCGGCCAGATGCGAGCCTCGATAAATTCGTAGGCCGCTTCTTCGCTATGGAAGTACGGGGCGGAAAGGATAGATTCCATCTTGGTCCTGCTAAGCATTGGCATCGGTTTGATGCTTGACAGTCTGCCAGAAAGGTTGTAGCCTGTCAAGCATACCATCATAATAGGATGCTTAGCATGGACCATGATGATAAAAGGGAAGCGGGTCGCCAAGGAGGGTTAGCCCGAAAGGAGGCCCTGTCTCCCAATGAGCGGAAGGCGATTGCGCAAAGGGGTGCTGCCGCCAAATGGGGCAAGCCGTTGGTGGCCATCCACAAAGGCAATTTCAGCAAGGAATTTGGGGTGGACGTTGAGTGCTACGTCCTTAGTGATGCGACCCGCACGGCAGTGATAAGCCAGCGCGGCATGGGCAAGGCGCTTGGACTCTCCGAACGTGGCAATTCCCTTCCTCGGTTCCTCAACAGCAAAGTGATGAGTGAAGCCATCGGCGCCGAAGTCATCGAAAAATTGAAAAATCCGCTTAAATTTCAATGGGGATCCGGTGGCGCCGAACAACCCCCCGCAGAGGTGCACGGCTATGACGCGACGCTGCTGATAGATTTGTGCAAAGCGATTATCAACGCCTATGAGCAGGGGAAGCTCGGCGATCGCTACAGCAAGGTCGCACAGCAAGCTTCGATCATCCTCTCTGCCTCCGCGAAGTCTGGCATTAAGGGGCTGGTTTGGGCGCTCGCTGGCTACAATCCGACTGCCGATGAAGTCATTCAGGCATTCAAGGTCTATGTTCAAGAGGAAGCGAAGAAATACGAACCAGAGTTTCCGGAGGCACTGTACGGGGAGTGGTACAGGCTTTATCAGATTCCAGTTCATCCTGGCAGGGGATGGCCTTGGCAGTTCAAGCACCTCACCGTTCGCCACGTCTATTACCCGCTGGCGAAAAGCAACGGCAAACTTCTTGAGCTTCTTCGCGCCCTGAAAGCGCGAGGTGGCGACCAGAAGAAAAAGTTGTTTCAGTTCCTGAATGACCTTGGCGCTCGGGCGCTTCGGATTCACATCGGGCGCCTGCTGGAGATGACTGAAACTTCCGCCTCCCAAGCCGAATACGAAAACAAGATAGCGGCACGGTTTGGCGGGCAAACCGAATTGGATTTGATGGTCCCGGCGCCGCCCGTAGAGCCGAAGCAAGTAGCGGAGCAGACAACCTAGAACTGCGCGGTACGTGGGGAACGGGGAACGCCGGTCGTAAGGGTTGGCCGCCCGCCAGCGTTCCCCGCCACGTTTTCAGGGTGGGTACGGGAAAGACTATATCGCGTTTTTTTTGGCAACCATCGACCCAGCGGTCTATTTCTTCTCCGGCGGAGCCCCGCCCGGGGCTTTGAACAGGTCCTCGAGCGACTGAGCGGAGTCGGTCTCCTTCTGTTGCTCCTGCTGCTCGGTCGGCGCCGGCCCCGCGCCGGGCGTTTCGGTCGGTGGCAGCTGGATCTGGATCTTGGTCGGATCGACCGTGCTCTCCTTCGCCTTGTAGACCATCACCATCTGCGGGATCGCGATGACGAGAGCGATCATGATGATCTGGATCAGCACGAACGGCACCGCGCCCCAGTAGATCTGCCCGGTCGTCACCCCTGCTGTCACCTTCTTCGTAATCTTGTCGATGTAATCCTTCGCCGGCGCAACGCTGCGCAGATAAAACAGCGCGAAGCCGAACGGCGGGTGCATGAACGATGTCTGCATGTTGACGCCGAGCAGCACGCCGAACCAGATCAGGTCGATTCCCAGCTTGTCGGCGACCGGGCCGACCAGGGGAATGACGATGAATGACAGCTCAAAGAAGTCGAGAAAGAACGCCAGGAAGAAGATCAGGATGTTGACGACGATCAGGAAGCCGAGCTGGCCGCCGGGCAGCGCGCTCAACAAATGCTCGACCCAGACGTGGCCGTTGACCGCGTAGAACGTCAGGCTGAACACGCGCGCGCCGATCAGGATGAATACGACGAACGTCGACAGCTTGGCGGTGGTGTCCATCGCCTGCTTGAGGAGCTTCCATGACAGCCGCCGGCGCGCCACCGCCATGATCAGGGCTCCTGTCGCGCCCATCGCGCCACCCTCGGTCGGCGTCGCGACGCCTAAGAAGATCGTGCCCAGCACCAGGAAGATCAGCGCCAGCGGCGGAATCAGCACGAAGGTGACGCGTTCGGCGAGCCGCGACAGCAGCCCGAACTTCAACAGATGGTTGATGACCGCGGCGAAGAATGCGACAGCCGTGCCGACGACGGTCGCGATGACGATGACCTCATCGGTCGGCGTTTCGGTCGGGAAGTACCACTTGGCGAAGGCGACCGCTGCGACGACCGCGACGATGGTCAGAATCAGCAACGACCGCGTGCCGCCCGCACCACTCGGCTCGCGCAGCGTCCGTGCTTCGAGCGGCAGCGCAGGCGCCCATTTCGGCTTGACCACGGACACGCCCATCGTGTAGAGGGCGTAGAGTCCCGCCAGCGCGATGCCGGGAATGAACGCGCCGGCGTACATGTCGCCCACCGACTTGCCGAGCTGGTCGGCCATGATGATCAGCACCAGCGACGGCGGGATGATCTGCGCCAGCGTGCCCGATGCGGCGATGACGCCCGAGGCGAAGCGCCGGTCGTAGCCATAGCGCAGCATGATCGGCAGCGAGATCAGTCCCATCGAGATCACCGACGCGGCGACGACACCGGTCGTCGCGGCGAGCAGCGCGCCGACGAAAACCACGGCGTAGGCCAGGCCGCCGCGCACCGGCCCGAACACCTGCCCGATCGTGTCGAGCAAGTCCTCGGCCATGCCGCTGCGCTCGAGGATCAGCCCCATGAAGGTGAAGAACGGAACGCAAAGCAACGTGTCGTTCGACATCACGCCCCACAGGCGCTCGGGCAGCGCCTGGATCAGTTGGGGGCCCAGCAATCCCAGCTGGATGCCGAGCAGCGCGAAGGCGATGCCGACCGCGGCAAGCCCAAATGCGACGGGGTAACCGAGCAGGAGGATAACAACCAGCGCGACGAACATCAGCGGTGCGATGTTCTCGATCAGGAGCGCGGTCATTGCTTGTCTCCCCGCAGCTTCACCGTTTCCTCGGCAATCGCCTGTTCGCCGCGCTCCCTCACAATTTCTTCGGCGAGCTGCTCTTCGAGCGATTTTTCGTGAGGCTTCTCGGTCGGGTCGGGGATGAGTCCGCGCAGAAACGCGATGCGCTTGATCAGCTCGGAGACGCCCTGCAGGATCAGCAACAAAAAGCCTACCGGAACCAGAAGCCGCGCCGGCCAGATGATCAGCCCACCGGCATTGGTCGAGATCTCATGGCGCACGTACGCGTCGACGAATACCGGCCACGACAGCCACATGATCAGAATCGCCATCGGAAACAGAAAGAACACCGTGCCGATGATGTCGATCCAGGTCCGCGCCCGCTTCGACAGCCGGTGCGAGATGACGTCGATGCGCACATGATCGTTGCGCAGCAACGTGTATCCAGCCAGGAACAGGAAGATCGCCGAGAACAGGTACCACTGGATCTCGAGGAACGCGTTCGAGCTGACGTTGAAAGTCTTGCGCACGACGGCGTTGGCCGCGCTGATCAATACCGCGGCCAGCACCAGCCAGTAAAAAGTATGGCCGATGCGTTCGCTCAGCCAGTCGATCAGTCTGGACAGCGAAAGCAGAGACGACACGAGGATTCCTCCCAGGAAGCGCCACGAGCGTACCGGATTATATGCGTATTTCCGGGTCAGGCGCCTTGGCGGCGAGCGCTGCCCGCACCGGTCCCGCGCGCCGGCCGGGTGCTAAAATACAAAGCTCCCGATACCATCTCCGGATCGCCATGCCCCATCGCTCGCTCACGCTCGCGCAGTCCGACCCGGATCTGTGGGCCGCCATCACCGGCGAGCATGCACGCCAGGAAGAGCATATCGAATTGATTGCGTCGGAGAATTACACGAGCCGTGCGGTGCTCGCTGCGCAGGGCTCGCAGCTGACCAACAAGTACGCCGAGGGTTATCCCGGCAAGCGTTACTACGGCGGCTGCGAATACGTCGACATCGCCGAGCAGCTCGCGATCGACCGCGCCAAGAAGCTCTTCGACGCCGAATTCGCGAACGTCCAGCCGCACTCGGGGGCGCAGGCGAATCAAGCCGTATTCTTCGCCGCGCTGAAACCGGGCGACACGATCCTCGGCATGTCGCTGCCTCACGGCGGGCACCTGACCCACGGCTCGCCGGTCAACATCTCAGGAAAGTGGTTCCGCGTGGTCGCGTACGGGCTGGACCCGGCGACCGAGCTGATCGATTACGATGCCGCCGAGCGGCTGGCGCAGCAGCACAAGCCCAAGCTCATCATCGCCGGGGCGTCCGCGTATTCGCGTCTTATCGACTGGGCGCGTTTTCGTGCCATCGCGGACTCGGTCGGTGCGTATCTGATGGCGGACATCGCGCATTACGCGGGTCTGATCGCCGCCGGGCTCTATCCCACGCCCGTCGGCGTTGCGCATTTCGTGACCAGTACCACGCACAAGACCCTGCGAGGCCCTCGCGGCGGGCTCATCCTCGCCGGCGCCGAGCACGAGAAGCTAATCAATTCCGCGGTATTTCCGGGTCTGCAGGGCGGGCCGCTGATGCACGTGATCGCCGCCAAGGCGGTCGCATTCAAGGAGGCGCTCTCGCACGATTTCAAGATTTATCAGGAGCGCGTGCTCGAGAACGCCCGGGTGCTGGCGACGGTGTTGCGCGACCGCGGCTTGCGTATTGTCTCCGGCGGCACCGATTCGCACTTGTTCCTGGTCGACCTGCGCGCGAAGAAAATCACGGGCAAGGATGCCGAGGCGGCGCTTGGCCGCGCCAACATTACGGTCAACAAGAATGCGATTCCGAACGATCCTGAAAAGCCGTTCGTGACCAGCGGTATCCGCGTCGGGAGTCCCGCGGTCACGACTCGGGGGTTCAGCGAGATCGAATGCGAAACCCTGGGGCACCTCATGGCGGATCTGCTCGAGGCGCCGACCGACTCTGCCACCATCGCGCGCGTCACGGCTGCGGTCAAGACTCTGACCGCCAAGTTTCCGGTGTATGCGGAAAGCAAGGGCTAGGAGCTCCTCGCTCCGGTAGCGATGAAGTGTCCATTCTGCGGCAGTCCCGACACCCAGGTGCTCGATTCTCGCGTGTCGGAAGGCGGCGATTCGATCCGGCGCCGCCGGCGCTGCCTCTCCTGCCGAAAGCGCTTCACGACCTACGAAACAGCCGAGCTGCGGTTGCCGCAAATCGTCAAACAGAATGGCACGCGCGCGGACTTCGACGTGAGTCGGATACGCAACGGCTTCCAGCGGGCGTTGCACAAGCGTCCGGTGCCGACGGAATATGTCGATCAGGCCGTCGAGCGCATTGTGCAGCGGATCCTCGGCCTGGGCGAGCGCGAAATTCCCTCGCGTCAGATCGGTGAGATGGTCATGCAGGAGCTCTACAAACTCGACAAGGTCGGCTACATCCGCTTCGCCTCGGTGTATCGCAGTTTCCAGGATGCCGCAGACTTTCGCGACGCGTTGAAGGAAGTCGAGCCGGTGTCGCCGCGGCGCAAGTCCCGCTAGGAGCCTGTCGGGCTTGCTCTCACGTATGCGTTGCTGGCCAAACGGCGATGAATGCAAGGCGCTCGGCGCGGCGAATAGCTCAGCCTATTCGCAAGCCGAGCAACGCCGCAGGCGCGCCGTTTGGCCGCAACCCGAAGGGACGGGGGCGCTTTGGGAGCATTCCGTTGTTGCCGGCCGCTGGCAGTGGACTGGCACTGTGGCGCGGCCGGCGCCTAGGACTGCCTCCCAAAGCGGCCCCGTCGCATACGCGACAGTAAGCCCGACAGGCTCCTAGAGCGGCGGGCGGCTGACATGTCGGGGTTCGACGAACGCGATCGCGAGTGCATGCGGCGCGCACTCGATCTTGCCGCGCGGGGATTGTTCACGGCGACACCGAACCCGCGCGTCGGCTGCGTCCTCGTCCGCGATGGGCGCGTGATCGGCGAAGGTTGGCACGAGCGCGCCGGCGAAGCCCACGCTGAAACGCTAGCGCTTGCCGATGCGAAGGCGCATGGCGAAGCGACGCGCGGCGCGACGGTCTACGTGACCCTGGAGCCGTGCAACCATTACGGGCGTACGCCGCCGTGCACCGACAGCTTACTCGCTGCCGGGATAGGCCGCGTCGTGGCCGCGATGCGCGATCCGAACCCCGTCGCATCCCGCGGCGGAGAACGACTCGCCGCCTCGGGCATCGCCGTCGAATACGGGCTCTGCGAGGACGAAGCGCGCGAGCTCAACGCGGGATGGATCAAGCGCATCACCGCGGGCCGCCCCTGGTTGCGCGTAAAAATCGCGGCGAGCCTGGATGGCAAGACGGCTCTCGACAACGGGACGAGTCAATGGATCACGGGGCCGGCCGCGCGTGCGGACGGACATCGCTGGCGGGCTCGCTCCTGCGCGATCCTGACCGGAATCGGCACAGTGCTGCAGGACGATCCGCGATTGACGGTCAGGGACGTTGAAACCTCGCGGCAACCGCTGAAGGTCGTCGTCGATCGCCACGGTCAACTGCCCGTACAGGCGCGTGTCCTCGACGGCGGAGAGGTGATCGTCGTTTCCGCAGGTGCGCCGCGGGTCGCGTGGCCGGAGAACGTGCAGCACGTGCATCTCCCTGGACCCGATGGCCGGGTCGACCTCGCCGCGATGCTCGGGCTTCTTGCCGAGCGTGGCATCAACGAGTTGCACGTGGAGGCCGGTGCCAAGCTCAACGGCGCATTGCTGGCTGCGGGGCTCGTCGACGAGCTGCTGCTCTATCTGGCGCCTTGCCTTCTCGGCGACCCGGCGCGCGGAATGTTTGCGCTGGCTTCACCGCTGGCGCAGCTCGCGCAACGCGTGCAACTGCGCATACGCGAAGTTGCCCGCATCGGCGACGACTGGCGCGTACTGGCGCGTGTATCGGGCGAGGTGGGCTGATGTTTACCGGCATCGTGCAGGTCGTCGGTCGCATCGCCAGCGCCACGCCTCGCGGCGATGGCCTGCGCATCGCCGTCGAAACGGGTGCCTTGGGCGTCGACGGCGTCAAGGCGGGCGACAGCATCGCGGTGGCAGGATGCTGCCTGACCGTCGTTGCCGTGGAGCGCGACCGGCTCTGTTTCGACGTATCGGCCGAGACGCTCTCGTGTACGACGGGCCTGGATCGCAGCGGGCGGGTGAACCTGGAGCCGGCGTTGCGGCTGTCCGATCGCTTGGGAGGGCATTTCGTCAGCGGCCACATCGACGGCGTTGGCAGCGTCATTCGGGCGGAGGCCGTCGGGGCCGCCGACGGAAGCCGGGAGCTCGAGATCGAGGCGCCTGTCGCGCTCCTGCGCTTCATTGCGCCCAAAGGGTCGATCGCCGTCGACGGGGTGAGCCTGACCGTCAATACCGTGGCGGAGCGGCACTTTGCGGTGAATCTGATCCCGCATACACTGACGGTAACGACGCTGGGTGAACTGACACGCGGCGCGCGAGTCAATGTTGAAGTCGACCTCGTGGCGCGCTACGTCGCGCGCTTGCACGAGGCCGTGTAAGCCCGCGGCCAATGCCGCAGGGCCGCGAGAGGAGGAGAACCCCATGGACCTGACCACGCTCGAAAGGCTGCCGCTCTGGATCGGCGGCAAGCCGACGCCATCCCGCACGACTCGCTACGGCGAAGTGACCAACCCCGCCACCGGCGAATTCCTGCGCCACGTGCCGTTCGCGATCGCCGAGGATGTCGATGCCGCCGTTGCTGTCGCGACCGAGGCTTGGGCCCCGTGGCGCAACGCACCGTCGTTGCGCCGGGCGCGCGTGCTGATGCGTTTCCGCGAGCTGATGGAAGCCCACAAGAAGGACTTGGCGCGCCTCCTCTCGGAGGAGCACGGCAAGACGCGGGTCGACGCCGAGGGCTCGATCACCCGCGGCATCGAAGTCGTCGAGTTTGCTACGGGAATCCCGCATCTGCTCAAGGGCGAATTCAGCGACAACGTCGGCAGCGACGTCGACAGCTTTTCGTTGCGGCAGCCTGTGGGGGTCTGCGCCGGAATCACGCCCTTCAACTTTCCGGCGATGGTGCCGATGTGGATGTTTCCGATCGCGCTCGCCTGCGGCAACACGTTCATCCTGAAACCGTCGGAGCGCGATCCGACGCTGAGCCTGCGCATGGCGGAGTTGCTCAAAGAAGCAGGCCTGCCCGATGGCGTGTTCAACGTCGTCCACGGCGACAAGGAATCGGTCGACGCAATCCTCAAACATCCCGGTATCAGGGCTGTCTCGTTCGTCGGCTCGACACCGATCGCGAAATACATCTACGAGACGGGCACCGCACACGGCAAGCGGGTGCAGGCGCTGGGCGGCGCCAAGAACCACGCCGTTGTCCTGCCTGACGCGAACCTGGCCTTCGCCGCCGAAGCGCTGATCGGCGCGGCGTACGGTTCGGCCGGCGAGCGCTGCATGGCGGTGTCGGTGGTCGTCGCGGTCGGCGAAGCGGGTGATCCGCTGCGCGATCTCCTAGCCGAGCGCGCGCGCCGTATCGCGGTAGGACCGGGTGACCGTCCGGAATCCGAAATGGGTCCCGTGATCACTTGCGCCGCGCGCGACCGCATTGTCGGCCTGATCGATCGCGGCGTCGCCGAGGGCGCCGCGCTCATCGTCGATGGCCGCAAGCCGGGGATCGCGGGTCACGAGAACGGCTTCTTCCTCGGGCCAACGCTTTTCGACCGCACGACGCCGGAAATGGCGATTTATCGTGAAGAAATCTTCGGCCCCGTGCTGGTGATCGTGCGCAGCGAATCGCTGGACGAGGCCATCGCGCTGATCAATGCGAACCGGTATGCCAACGGCGCGGCGCTTTTCACCCGCTCAGGCTACGCCGCACGCCGCTTCCAGCAGCACGTCGAGGTCGGCATGGTCGGCATCAACGTGCCGATCCCGGTCCCGATGGCGTTCTATTCCTTCGGCGGCTGGCGCAACTCGCTATTCGGGGACTTGCATGTCCACGGCATGGACGGCGTGCGCTTCTATACGCGCGGCAAGGCGGTGACCACGCGCTGGCCCGACGACGGCAGCGCAGCGCCGGGATTTCATCTGCCGACATTGGGCTGACGCACAATCGACGCGCGCGCGGGACCCGCACGCCTGGGCGGGGGCGCGCTCGGGCGCTCGAGCGTGAAGACGAACTCGAGTATCGCCCAGTAAGGCACGGTCGTCATGTCGATCTCCGCGGGCGTGAACTGGGCATCCTTGAGCGCGTCCTGCACGACCGGGCCGAACAGGGGATCGTCCGGGACAAGCTGCGAATCCATGATCCGGCCGTTCGCATCCAGGGTGAGCAATACCGCGATGCGCCGTTCGGCGCCGGCCGCCATTGCCGCCGCCGGGTACATGACGATCGGCGATCCGAGGAGAAGCGGCGTCTTCGATACGCGCTCCGGAAAGCGCTGCGCGAGGCGGGTGACGTAATCCGGGCCGAGCCGGGCGGGATCGTCGATCAAGCCCACTGCAACGCTGACATCGGGGCTGTTCGCGCCGCTCCTTACGGGCCCGCCGCCGGGCATCGGCGCGGTCTGCGGCGGCGGCCGTTGGATCGCTGTCTCGATAGGATTCGCGCCCGGCGGCAGGAGCAGGCTCGGGTCGATGGCGGGCTCAGGCTCGGTCTGCTCCGGTGAGGGCTCGCTCTTCGGGCCTGCGAGGACCGCCTGCAGTGCGGTAAAGCTGCCCGCGCCCCCCTGCGCGTAGCTGTACACCGTAGGCAGCAGGCCGCGAAGCGAAGCGATGGTGATGGCGTGAACGAACAGCGACACGCCGATGGCGATCGACAACCGGCGCTCGCCTGTGCGTCGAGTCGCGCCGTCGTCCGGAGCGATAGCGACTGCCACGCGATCAAGCCCTAGGAGCCTGTCGGGCTTACTGTCGCGTATGCGACGGGGGCGCTTTGGGAGGCAGTCCTAGGCGCCGGCCGCGCCGCAGTGCCCGTCCACTGCCAGCGGCCGGCAACAACGGAATGCCCCCAAAGCGCCCCCGTCCCTTCGGGTTGCGGCCAAACGGCGCGCCTGCGGCGTTGCTCGGCTTGCGAATAGGCAGAACTATTCGCCGCGCCGAGCGCCTTGCATTCATCGCCGTTTGGCCAGCAACGCATACGTGAGAGCAAGCCCGACAGGCTCCTCGGGTCCGGTTTCGTCGAACAAACGGCCCCTCCGCTTGGGCGGAGAGGCCGTTGCCGCGTATCGAGGGCGTTATTTGCGCCTATTGTCCCAGCAGTCGCCACGACATCCGGTGCGCGGAGAGGAACGACGGCGGCGTGATGTGCTGGAATATCACGTCGCCGGTCGTGCCCGCAGTCACCGCGACGCGGATGTCAACGCCCGCGGCCGATCCCGCGCTGCTCGAGTCGACGAAGATCGCGATGTCGAGACCGACCGCGCCTTGCACTTCGGCGATGCCGCTCACCTGGGTCCCGCTCACGCTCAGCAGAGAAGTGCCGAGCGAAAACTCCCGTACATAGAGCGTCGCCGGCAAGCCGGTCAGGCACGGGTTGTCCTGCGCCGCGGTGCCCGCGTATGCGAGTACCGACACCGCCGCCTGCACCGGCGTGACCATGCGCTCGCCCGGCGGGAGATCGTCGTACCACCCCTTGGCGGGCTTCGTCGTCAGGCCGTTGATCTTGTCGGTCAGAGCGTCGAAGTCCGTGCGTGGCTGCAGCACGGCGGTGATCGGGAGCGGCGTCGTCGTCGTGCCGTCGCGGATCGCGTACAGCGTCTGCTGCTGGTTCGCGATGGTTGTATTGGTGATGTCCGTGTCGTCGAGCAATCGGCCGGTGCCGATGAATACCCAGCGATCGGTACTGTTCGCGAGGTCGACCTCGATCTGCGGCGGCGTGGTGACCGGTTGCGCGATGCCGCCTGGATCGGTGAAGTACGCCATCTTATCAACAGTCCAGTTGGCCGGATTCGAATCCGAGACATCGAAGCGCCAGAAGTTGCCGTACAGGTCACCGCCGTAGATCTGATCGATCAGCTGGTTACGGAAGTCCTGTGTGTAGCCGGCGACGTGAGCCAGACCTGACGGGTTCGTCGACGTGCCGAAGCCGGTGGTCATCGTTTTCAGCAGCGTGCCGGTCTTGGCGTCGACAAAGAAGATTAGGCCCTTACCGGGGTTGGGACCGCTGACGTTGTTGTAGCCCGCGGTGACCACCATGAGCCACGCGCCGCCGAAGGCCCGCGTCTTGGCGAGCATCGGCTTGCCGTAGCTGTACCCCATGTCGGCGTCGGTGAACGTCCATAGGTACTGCGCGGCCGCCGTGGCCTCGTCGGTAACATTCCCCGGCTGTGTCACGTCGAGCGCGTAATACGACTTGCCGCCCTTGCCCAGACCGCCGACCAGCATCGTGTGCCAATCGGAACTGCCGCCGCCGTGGTTGACATCGATGATTCGCGGCGTCGAGTCGACGTAGTAGTGATGGCGGAACGGCGGTAGCGCGCCGTCCTGGTACGCGAGTGCGCCCAGGCCGGTGCTGTCGGGACGGTACAAATCGCGCGGAATGTAAGCCCACGCCTCGTCGCCGTTCGCGTCGTCGAAGGCGTGCAGCATGCCTTCGTTGGCGCCGATGTACACGCGGGCCGGACGAGTCTTGTTACTCAAGACGAAGCTCGAGTAGCCCGGATCGTTGGCGTCGATGTAAGGCGCGTTCGGCGGCCCGACGTAAACGGCCTGCGAGTCAACGATGTCGCCGAGGAAGTTCTCGCCGAACGTTGCCGTTGCCCGGACCCGGAACTGGCCGAGCCCCACGCCTTCGTTCGTCGGGTTGCCGCGCAAGTACTCGAGCACTGCCGCTCCGATCGCAGGGAGTCCGGGCGCAAGCGAATCCTGCTGCGCGGCCGAGAGGTTGTCCCAGAGGAAGGGCACGGCAGCGTTGGTGCTGTCGTTAGTGGTAAAGATCTTCCGCTTTGTGAACCACGGCTGGTCATCAGGTGGCGGAAGGATCGTCAACTGATTATGGAGTCGCTCCGCCGCCTCCCAGATGTCCGTTACCTCGGCGCCGGTGACCGGGTCGATGTCGATCTTGGTCAGCGTGCCGGCCCAGCCGGGCTGGAAGGTCGCTCGATACACCGCGTGGTTGGAGACCGAAATCGAGCTGCTCGCCAGACCCACGCCGGCGCGCGACCCGGCCTGGTTGGTGATGTCCTGCAGGATCTGCCCCATGCCGAGCTTGAGCTCGTCGGCCGACTGCGCGTTGACGAACCGCCCGCGGCCGTTGATCGCCCCGTGCCAGAGGTCGTCGACGCCCGAGTTGTCCGGCCTGTTCACCGTTGGGTACGGCTGCGGCCATTGCAACGTCCCGGCGGCGAGCAGGTTCTCGGTCACCGACTGATTGGCAATCGGCAGCTTGCCCTGCGTGCCGAGCGACATCGCGGCGAAGTTCAGATGCTGCCAGCTCGCCGGATCCTTGGTCGTGGTCGGCACGTTATCGAGCGCGTTTGCGCCGGAGGTCCGCAGGTCGGTAACCCAATATTTCATCGAGTAGTCGGACGCAGCGTTCGACGCCGAAGCATTCGGATCCTCGCGGAACGGATGTGGCCACGGCTGTCCCGCCGTGAGGCCGGTTACGGGCTGCGGCAGCGCCGGCACCGTGTCGTCCTGATCGGCGACAGTGGAACTGGGCACTGTGGGCTGATTGGTGAAGCCGTCCGTGAACAGCATGTGCCAGTTCTTCTGACACGAGACGATGATCGGGTCGGTCGCTCCCGCGAGCACGGCGCTGCCGCCCGTGCGGAAATATTCGCCGATGCGCGACATAGCATCGAGCGTCGGCGTCTCCAGCCGTAGCGGAATCGTGATCGCGAATAGCTGCTGGAACCACGCCGCCTTCTGGGTCGCGTCGAAATCGTCGATGTTGACGAAGGTCGCGGGGTCGGATTGTGCGGTCGACGTCGTCAGCCCGTTGGAAAGGGTATGGAACCCGACACGATACTGGTCGTCGAGCTTGGTGAACGCGAGCGAAGTCACCGTCTTTACCGCCTGGATGCGCGTGCGGTAGTACGCGAACCAGTTGGCGTAGTTGGTCATCTCCTCGTCGAAATTACGCGTGATCGTCCTCGTCTGGCTGTTCGCGTCGATCCAGGTGTGGGTATAGGTCGCCGTCCCGCGCTTCGCGATGTCGAGATCGACGCGCTGGAACGCGGAGCTGGTGTAGTTGTTGACGTAGCTCGCCGCTCCGAACTGGTAGAAGCGCGGATAGATGTGCGTCGCGTCCTTGCCCGGCTGGCAGGTGCCGCCGGCATCGGTGCCGTAGCCCAGCCACTTGTCTCCGGCAGTGGCGATCTTCTTGTCACACCATTCGACTTCCGACTTCCAGTAATGCCGCGGCACGCTGGCGTAGCGATTGGTCGAAAGGCAGGCGTCGACGCCGGTGCCGTTGGTGATCGGCGTGAGGTACTTGCCGGAAGGATAGTTGTACGGAGCTGCCGTGGTCGCGCCGTAACCGTGGTCGCGCCGTAAGTCTTGTTATTGCGGCGGCATACGACACCGGCGTTCTCCGCGTCGTTGCGCAGCGTCGCGGTTGCAACGCCGCCGACGCCGCCCGTGCTACAGACGGCCGCGTTGGGCGGCAGCGGCCCGGGCACGCTCGGGCAATTGGCGTTGGTCGTGCACTGCGCACCCGCATAGGGGCCGCCGACCGGGCCGCAGTTGCCGATTGCCGGACACTCTCCGAGCGCCCCCGTGCACGCGAGCTTCGTGATGCTGCAGATCCCGGCGGTGCCCGGGCACTGGTTGTTGTTCACGCAGTCGGCCCCATTGGTGTTGCACTTGCCGACCTTGGGGCAATCCGAGTTGAGATAGCATGGCGTCGCGTTGTCCGTGCAGAGTCCACTGGGGCAGCTCTTGACCGTGGCGCACGCCAGGCCAGTATTGCTGCAGGTGCCGGGCGTCAGGCATTGCGCATTGGTCTGGCAGGGATTGTTGTTCAAGCCGCCCGCGGTGGTGCATTTGCCATTGGTCGCCGGGCATTGGCCGCTCAACGTGCAACTGCCCGAAGCGCAGACATTGCTCGCGCATTGGTTGTTCGCGGTGCAGACGGTGCCACTGTTGGCTCCGCCCACGCAGGTCTTGGTCTGGCACAGCCCGCCCGTCAACGGGCACTGTCCGCCGTTCTGGCACACCGTGACGCCGTTGCTGCACAGCCCATTCTTCGCCGGACAAGTGGCGGCGGTCATGCATACTGCATTGGGCGGGTTGTTGCACGTGCCCGGACAGTCGGCATTGACGAGACAGGCCGCGCCGCCCTGCTGACAATTGCCCGCTGCCGGGCAATCGGAATTCTTGGTGCATGGCTGGTTGGTCTTGCTGCAGGCGCCGCCGAGAATCGAGCAGTCGCTGACCGAGTAGCAAAGATTGCCGGCGATGCTGCAATTGCCGACGTCCGGGCAGTTTGCTTGCGACATGCAGCTCGCGCCGGTCTTGTTACAGGCGCCGGGCTGCGGCGTGCAGTTGGAATCCTGGGTGCAGCTCTTGGTCGTCTGGATGCTGCAATGGCCCGGATCGGGCGTACAGACGGGAGGCGCGCAGGTCGTGATCGGGGTACAGGGGTTTTCCGGATCGGGCGGCAGCAGGTTGCAGCCCGCAGGTGAGTAGGTCACGCTGCATACTTGAGGCTGGCAAGTCTGCGTGTTAGGCAGCACGCACGTCTGGTTGAACGGTCCGCTGCAGGTCTGCGGCCCCGTGGGGCAGGTCTGGAACGTGCCGTTGCAGGTTTGCGCGCTGGAACCGACGCACGCCTTGCCGTTGCAAGCGGGCGCGACATAGCCGTTGCATACGCCGGCGGAGCCCTGGCAGAGCGCCGGAAGGTAGCCGGAGCAGGTTCCCGTCGTAAGGCCGCTGCAGGTTGGCGCGTTCTTGCACGAGCCATTGACCGGGTTCTGGCACAGTCCGGCGGTGGCGCTGCAAGTCTGGGCCTTGTAGCCGCTGCAGGTCTGCACCTGCTGCGGTCCGGTTTGCGGCCACGAGGAGCTGGTCGGGTCGCACCAGATGATGTTCTCGTTCTCGTAGAAATACTTCTGGTTCTGCGCAGTCGCCCAGCTGGCCGTGACCGCCGTCCCGGTCAGCGTGCCGTTCAAGGTGACCTTCTGTGCTGCGTACGTCGAGGTCGTCGTCGCGCCCGCGGATGCGCTGACGACGAATCCGGGCGGCGCCCAGGGATAGGTGTAGTCCTGGCCCTCGGCTGCGGAGACCGTGCTGAACGCCGCACCGCCGGTGCCGTTGTAGCGGCATTGCGTCGGATCGGTCGCAGAGCCGAGCGACCAGTCGGAGTTGCACCACAGGCCATCGGTCACTGCCGCTGTCAAGTCGACGTTGATAATGGTGGAAGCCCAGGGGTCTGCCGGGACCTGGGTCCAGTTGGAAGTGCTTCCCGCATCCATCTGCGGGTAGCTCGCACCCGTCGAATCGACCGGCGGCTCGTACGTGAGCCGGGGGTCGTAGTAGATGGCATTCAGCCCCGCGCTGTGCGCAGGCGCCGGCCACATGAGCCAGTATTCGTACGGCTTCCCCGAGTTTGGCCAGCTCGGTTGGGGTCCCGCCGGATAGTTTGCGAGGCCGGGCAGCGCGCCCGGGTCGACGCCCTGCGAACACGTCGGCGGGCTGCCGGGAAAGCAGCCGGCGCCCGGTCCAGCGGCGTCATACGTGCCTGCGCCCGTGTATTTCGAGTATGGCTGGGTGTACTGCTGGTAGGTGTACCCAGGTGAAAAATACTTGCCGCCGCCGACCAATGTGAAATCGTTTGCTGCGCCGACGTTGCCGCAGGCTGCGGTCATGGCGCCGGTCCCGCTGCGGCAGTACGCGCTCACGACGTAGTCCGGCAGGAAGTCGAACAGCATCGACGTCGAGTCGTCGACGGTTAGTACGATGGCCGGCTTGGCCGAGTTCTTCACGGCCAGCGGCTCGTCGGCGAGCGGGATCAGCGCCGAGTACGCGGGGGTCGCGAGCGGCCCCAACCCGAGCAGGACTGCGAGCACGCCGGCAAGCCAGCGACGGAGCAGCGGAGGCATCAGGTTGTAGACCATTGGGGTTGTTCCTGGTGGGTGCTCAGCGCAGCATCGCCTGCGCGAATGAAACCGCACGTGGAGTTCCGCTACACGTCGGCGGGTCGGGGCAATCCTCGACGCGCACCGTCACGCGGTAGAAAACTTGCCTGAAATCGAGCGAGAGCGACGGATCGTTGATCGTCGCGCCGGGTGCTTGTTCCGGCGGAGCCATTTCGCACCAGCTGCGGCCGGTGCTGTTGTCCGGATGGTCCGGGTGCGGCGCGTTCGGGTTGCACATTCGCTCGGTGATGTATGTGATCCTGTTTCCCGCGCCGTCCATCTGCCATCGCGCCAGCGCCAGTGCCGTGGTCTTGGTCTGCAGCGGCTGCGGCACGCCGTACTTATCGTCCCAGCCCGCGGCCTGACTATGCGTCGCGAAATAGTTCTGGGCCGCGTTATCGACGCGAATGTCGGAGATCCTCGGGATGAAAACAGGGTTGGCGTCGGGGAACAATCCCGCGGCCGCGTCCTCGATGGCGAAGTTGGCGGGCAGTATCGACGCCTGCCGGAACGCGAGGTTGCCGATCACCGCGGTCGTTGTATCGACCGAGCGCATGAGCGCGATCGCGGCCAGGCTCATCGCCACCATTACGATCAGAGCAATGAAGAGCACGACGCCGCGCTGACGGCCTATCCGCACCGGCATCCGGCCCGCCGCAAGATGCATGAAGTTGATCATGACTTGTTCCAAATCGCGTTGCGCAGTGGAATCACGGTTTCGTAAATGCGGAAGCGCCAATTGCCCGCCGGCGAAGTCGACTTGGCTATCGTTCCGGTGAGCCGTCCGGGGCAGTTGGCTTTGTTAGCGTCTGGGCAGTCGAATAACACCCAGTTGTAATCGCCGAGCGTCTGGTCGAACTGTTCGCTCTGCACGATGACGCCGATCCGCACCGCCTTGATCTGGCTGATTTTGGTGATCGCAGCCGGCAGCAAGCTCGCAGGATCCCAGCCGGCGGCGCTTGCCTGGACCCAGGTGTCGAGCAATCCCTTTGGGTCGAGATTATTGTCGATCCCGTACTGCACCTTCATGTTCACGATGTTCGAGGCCAGTGGATTGGGGGACAGCACGGCCGGTACGCCATTGGAGTCGAGGAGCGGCGTGCTGTACAACACGCACGGGGTTCCTTTGTCGCAGACCGGTGGCTGCTTGCCGCAATTTCCCGGTTCGCATATCCGGTAGTGGATCTTCTGCGCGCGGTCGGCCGGACCCATGTTGAAGAGCGTCGACAAGCCCGGGCGACCATCGCCCGTGAAGGCGATTGCCGCGCCGGTGTGCGTGATCGTCACGTTGCTCACCGTGGTTGGTAAACCGTTTATATCGACGATGATGGTGCCCGGAGCACTCACTGCGGTAACCTTCGAGCTGGCGCAAAGACTGTTGGGTGCGCCGGGCGTAGCGATGCCGACGATCAGGTCGCCGACGTGGAAGCCGTCCGGCGATTGAATCTGATAGCTCTCACCGGCTGCGGCGGGGGCGTTGAAAGTCGCCGTGACGGTCCGCGTCGCCGAGATGCTATAGGTGACGGCAAACGAATCCGGGTTTGCATTGCCGGCCCCGTCCGTGATCAAGACCGGAATCGGGCGGAGCGTGGTGGCGATGTTCCCGGTATCGGCGCACGCACCCAGGTCCTTTGCGGCGGTGGCCATGGAGGCGCCCCCGTTTCCAAGCTCCATGCCGAGCAGGAACATCGAAAACAAACCGGTCGTCTGCGCTTCGCCGGCGGCGGTCGTATTACGCTTGAAGCCTTCGGAGACGGTGAAAACCTGATAGATGACGAGCACCGCGATCAACCCGATCACAAGGCCGACCATGATCTCGATCAGACCGAAGCCGCGCTGCGCGCGGTGTGGCAGGTGGAATGATGTGTTGGTGTCCATCACTAGAAGTTCAGCCCGATCACACCCGAAGTCGTGTAGCTGTGGCATTTCACCGTGCCGGCGACACATACCAGGTCGCCGGTCTCGGACTGCCAGAAGATCTGGATCGTGACCGAGTTGCTCGTCTGGGACGGCGGCGCTGCGAAATTGTCGATGAGGACCGTGGGATCCTGAGCAAACGCGCCGCCCTGCGCGGCCTTCAATTGCGCGGCGAAATCCTTGTAGGGCTGTCCGTTGACAGCGTTGGAGTAGGCGGGGAGGTTGGCTCTGTCGTCGGTCCACATTTGTCCCAGCAACTGGCTCGCCGCAAACACGGCTTCGGCGCGCAGCCCCGAGTCGGCGGTGGTGCGCAGGGACGCCGCCTGCAGGCCGACGATCCCGAGCACGCCCAGCGCGAAGATCAGGATCCCGATCAGCGCTTCGAGCAAATACGCGCCGTTCTGGTGATGGCGCGAGGTAATCGGGACGTTCATGGTTCAGGCGCACCCTGCCGGACAGGCCTGCGGCTCGGTCGCGGCGGCGTCCGGGTCGCAGAGCTTGCTGCCGACGCTGAGACCGGAACTGCTGATAGCCACGTTCAAGTTGCGTGGCGTCGACACATTCGGATTCCTTACCTTGAGGCAGGTGAGCGTCGGGCTTGCGTCGATGTTGGGCACGATCCGGCCGAAGCCGTCGAAGGTGATCTGCGTCGCGTCCGCCGGCGTCCGCGCCACCGTCACTTTGGGTGCGCCGTCGATAAACGCATAAACCTGGATCGGATTGGGCGGCGACGGTTCGAGCCCTTCGATAGTCTCGAGGACCTGCCAGCCGCCCGTGCCCGTCGTCGGATCGACAACCAGGCGTGTCAGGGTGTTGCCGCGAATCGCGGTCGACTGCGCATGTTGCACGCCGTTGAGCATCGCTTCGGCGGCGTTGCGGATTTGCGAGTTGCCCATGAAGGCAGCCAGCTGGGGACCGGCCAGCATGATCAGGAGTCCGAAGATCGCCAGCGCGATCATCAGTTCGATGAGAGTGAATCCGCGGAAACGCATGGTCATGTCACTGGTTTCAATTGCACGTGCCGTCCTTGCGGGTCGCCCAACAATTGCCGTTGCCGGCCCAGCCGCTTGGGCCGGCGCTGGTTTTGGCACCCGCTTGGTCGATGGTGTAGACGAAGCTGGCCGACATCCCTTGCGCAGGAACCCCCGTCGCGGTGATGGTATAAGTCGACGCTGCTTCATTCGAGCAGCTGAGAGCAAAGGACTTGAGCCCCGGCTGGACCGCGTTTTTTGCCGTCGTACAGTTTCCATCGTAGGTGCGGGTGTCCAGAAACAGTTGCTCGGTTCGCTGCCGAACGTCGGACAGCGAGGTCGTCGCCTCGATGATTTTCGACCGCTGCACGTAATACGAATAATTGGGCAGCGCGATTGCCGCGAGAATGCCGACGATCGCAACGACGATCATCACTTCGATCAGCGTAAACCCGTTGCGCGCCAACCGGCCGCGCGGCGCGGACCTGTGGTGCAAATGCTCGTGCACGGCGGACTCCCTGTTAGGACGAGGGGATGGTATGTCGCCGCTTCGCGACTGGCAAAGCGGCCCGATATGAGGTATTGCCGGCGGAACAAACGGTTAGGTGACGCTGGCCGGCAGTGTTTGTGGGCTGCAGGTCCACTTTACCCGGGGTCAGGCGCAGAGAATTGCGGTGCGGACAATGCGGACGCGGCCGCTGTTGGCGAGCACGACATGGATGGCGTTCAGTCCCGGCTTGCACAGCACGAAGGTGCCCATCTGCAGCGCCCCATTGACCTGGCGCGCGAAGCCGAAGCTGGTATACGACACATAATCGGCTAGGGGGTGATTGGCGCTTACCGTAATGCCGCTGCCCGGCGGACCTTCGACGTGGAGGACGTCCTCTGCCGCCTCGATCTCGCCGCTCTTGTTCGCGTCGACGAACATGATCCACCCCGATTCCCAGCCGCCCGCGTCGGCGCACTGGTGGCGATCGATGGTCTTGCACAGGTTCACGCGAAGCCCGCGCTTGACCGCTTCGCTGCGCGCCAGATTCAAGGTTTCGGCAAGAAACTCTGCATGGTTTGCAAGTTGTCGGCTGGCGATCCAATGACCGTAGGCCGGTACGGCAAGAGTCACCATCAGGCAGAGCAGACAGACGCCGAGCAAGAGCTCGATCAGCGTGAACCCCAACGTGTGGTTGCTGCGCTTGCACACAGGCATCGTGGCCTCCCCTCGGCGGCCCGAGCGCGAGAGCGCAAGGGCGATGGGGACGATGCTAGAAACCGCGCGGGCGGGCGGTATGCGACTCGCGATCTAAGCCTGCGGTCTTATTGACATTCGACTAGAGGGCACGCGTCGATGGACGGCTGCCTCCGACGCCGCCATAATTCACTGATACCGCACTCTGGCGCACCTGTCCTCCGCACAGGATTGACCTAGGTCGACGGACGCGGCGGCGCTTTGATCATTTCTCTTCGTTCTCCAATGAACGCTCCCGAACACCTCAAGACCTCGACCAAGGCGACTTTCAACTGGCCCGACCCACTGCTTCTCGACGCGCAATTGCGCGAAGAGGAACGCATGGTGCGCGATGCCGCGCAGGCGTATGCGCAGGACAAGCTCATGCCGCGGGTGACCGAGGCGTTCCGGCATGAGAAGAGCGATCCCGCGATCTTTCGCGAAATGGGCGCGCTGGGCCTGCTCGGCGCGACGCTGCCGCCGGAGTACGGCGGCGCAGGGCTCAACTACGTCTGCTACGGCTTGATCGCGCGCGAGATCGAGCGTGTCGACTCGGGATATCGCTCGATGATGAGCGTGCAGAGCTCGCTCGTGATGTATCCGATCTATGCTTATGGGTCCGAAGCGCAACGCCGCAACTACCTGCCGCGGCTCGCGACCGGGGAGGTGATCGGCTGCTTCGGCTTGACCGAGCCCGATCACGGTTCCGACCCGGGCAGTATGGTGACGCGGGCCCGCGCCGCGGATGGCGGCTACCGTCTTTCCGGCGCCAAGATGTGGATCTCCAACTCGCCGATCGCCGATGTTTTCATCGTCTGGGCGAAGACCGACGATGGAGTGATTCGCGGCTTCATTCTGGAAAAGGGAATGAAGGGGCTTTCGGCGCCGAAGATCGAAGGCAAGTTCAGCCTGCGCACGTCGATCACCGGCGAGATCGTGCTCGACAACGTCTTTGTCCCCGAAGAGAACCATCTGCCCGGCGTCGAAGGCCTCAAGGGGCCGTTCGGTTGCCTCAACAACGCGCGCTACGGCATCGCCTGGGGCGCCTTGGGCGCCGCGGAATTCTGCTGGCACGCTGCGCGCCAATACACGCTCGACCGCAAGCAGTTCGGCCGGCCGCTCGCCGCGAACCAGCTGGTCCAGAAGAAGCTCGCCGACATGCAGACGGAGATCGCGCTCGGGCTGCAGGGATGCCTGCGTCTGGGCCGCCTCAAGGACGAGGGCAAGGACGCGCCCGAGATCACGTCGATCATGAAACGCAACTCCTGCGGCAAGGCGCTCGACATCGCGCGCGTCGCGCGCGACATGCACGGCGGCAACGGCATCGTCGACGAGTTCCACGTCATTCGCCACGTGCTGAATCTGGAAACGGTGAACACCTACGAAGGCACTCACGACGTGCATGCGCTCATCCTCGGGCGCGCGCAAACGGGCATCTCCGCGTTCAGCTAATCAACGGTGGCCGGCGATGAAGCTGTACAGCTATTTCCGCTCCTCGGCGGCGTACCGCGTGCGCATCGCGCTCAACCTCAAGGGCCAAGGGTACGAATACGTTCCTGTCCACCTGCGCAAGGGCGAGCAATCCGCCGCGCCGTATCGCGAGATGAATCCGCAGGGGCTCGTGCCCACGCTAACCGATGACCGGGGTAGCTTCACGCAATCGCTGGCGATCATCGAATACTTAGACGAGCGCTATCCAGAGCCGCCGCTGCTGCCGAAACCTCCGGAGGCGCGGGCCCGCGTCCGCGCCATCGCGATGGCCATTGCCTGCGATATCCACCCGCTCGACAATCTCCGTGTCCTCCGGTACTTGACGCGCACGATCGGCGCGAGCGACGAAGCGAAGGATGGCTGGTATCGACATTGGATCGACCTGGGGCTCGGCGCGCTCGAGACACAGCTCGCCGGCGAGACTGCGACGGGCGAGTTCTGCCACGGTGCGACGCCGACGCTCGCCGACGTCTGTCTCGTTCCACAACTAGCCAATGCATGGCGCTCTGGAATCCCGCTCGATGCCTATCCGACGCTGACGCGCATCGAAGCCGCGTGCAACGCGCTGCCCGCGTTCGCCACCGCGGCGCCGGAGAGGCAGCCGGATGCGGGAGTGACTTGACCCGGACATTCCCCAAGGCGATTGCCAATCATGAGCTACGTCATTCCTAGTTGGGATATACCCTCGGTCCCGGTCGCCGGGCGCAGCGAGCGATTCCCGGTGCGCCATATCTATTGCGTCGGCCGGAATTACTCCGAGCACGCCAAGGAGATGGGCGGCGACGCGAGCAAGGAGCCGCCGTTCTTCTTCACCAAGCCGGCCGACGCGATCGTGCCCGTCGTTGACCCGGACGTGGGCAGCATTCGTTACCCGCTGGCGACGAAGAATTACCAATACGAGTTGGAACTCGTGGCTGCGATCGGCGCCGCCGGCGCCAACCTCGCGCCGGAGCGAGCGAACGAGATCATCTATGGCTACGCAGTCGGACTCGACATGACGCGGCGCGACCTGCAGATCGACATGCGCGAGAAAAAACGGCCGTGGGACCTCGGCAAGTCTTTCGCGGAGGCCGCGCCTATCGGGCCGGTCCATCCCGTCGCCGAGGTCGACCATCCGAACCGCGGCCGTATTGCATTGGACGTCAACGGCGAGACGCGACAGCAGGGCGACCTCGGCGCCATGATCTGGGACGTGCCGCACGTCCTGCATTTCCTGTCGCAATACTACGAGCTGTTGCCCGGCGATCTCGTGTTCACAGGAACGCCGGCAGGCGTCGGCGCCGTCGTTCCGGGCGATCTCCTGGTCGGGCGGATCGAAGGCCTGGGCCAGCTCAGCATTCGCATCGCACCGCCGCGATGAGCGCGCTGCCCGCGGAATTCGTCGAGCGCGAATACAATCTGCGGGCTGCGTTTCCCGATCATCCGCAATGGTTCGCCCGCTGGGGCGCGGACAGCGAGGCCGCACGCGCGCGTCTCGAGGGAAGCCTGAACCTCCGCTACGGCAGCGGACCCAGGCAGATGATCGATCTGTTCCCCGCCGCGCAGCCGCGCGGCGCCCTGCTGTTCATCCACGGCGGTTACTGGCGCGCACTGGATAAGCGCGATCACAGCTTCGTCGCGCCACCCTTGGTCGCACAGGGCATCGGCGTCGCGGTGATCAATTACGATCTCTGCCCCGATGTCAGCATCGCGCATATCGTCGACGAATGCCGCGAAGCTGTGGCGTGGTTATGGCGCGAGGGCACGCGGTACGGTGTTCCGGCAGAGCGCCTGGTTGTCGCCGGACATTCCGCGGGCGGGCACTTGGCAGCGATGCTGGTCGCAACGGACTGGAGCGCCCGCGGGTCGCCATCCGAGCTTGCCGGCGCGGTCGCAATCAGCGGCGTGTTCGATCTCGAGCCGCTGGTCCAGGTCTCGTTCAATGCGGACCTCAAGCTCGACCCGGTGCGGGCACGAGCGGTGAGCCCCATCCACCTGCGACCGCGCAGCTCGGTACCGATGCTTGTCGCAGCCGGAGCGGACGAGACCAGCGAGTTCATCCGCCAATCCTGGCTCTTGTGGGAGCGCTGGCCGGAATGCCATTCGCGCGGGCGCCGCGGCCCGTTGTTCGTCCCCGAGCGCCACCACTTCAGCGTCGTTTCCGACCTGGGCAATCCCGCCAGCGAGCTCGTTCGCCAGACGCTGGCGATGTTCTAGCTGCTCGTCCAGCTAAGACGCAGCCGGCTCTTTGATGCCGTCAAAGGCGCGAGACGACGGCGCAGTATAATCAAGCTTCGATCCTGAATTTCTGACGGCGCTACGCGACCCATGACATCGCCTCACCTGCATGCCGTCGACGCGCGCGATGCACATGCCGCGACGCCGACCGTGACGCGGCCGATCCCCGAGATCATCGCCGAGCTCAAGGCGGGGCGCATGGCCGTGCTCGTCGACGAAGAGGACCGCGAGAACGAAGGCGATCTGATCGTCGCCGCGGATTGCGTCACTCCCGAGATGATCAACTTCATGGCCAAGCACGGCCGTGGGCTGATTTGCATGCCGATCACGGAGGCACGCGCGCGAGCGCTCAATCTCGCGCCGATGACGCCGGTGAATCGATCGGTGCACGGGACCAACTTCACCGTCTCGATCGAGGCTGCGCACGGCGTGACCACGGGCATTTCGGCGGCGGATCGCGCGCATACGATCCGCGTGGCATGCGCGCCCGATGCCAAGCCGGAGGATATTGTTCATCCCGGTCATGTCTTTCCCCTCGTGGCGCAGCAGGGCGGCGTGCTGGCGCGGGCCGGTCACACCGAGGCGTGCTGCGATCTCGCGCGGCTGGCGGGGCATTCCCCGGCCGCGGTGCTGTGCGAGATCATGAACGATGACGGGACGATGGCGCGCTTGCCGGACCTCGTGGAGTTTGCGCGGCAGCATGCGCTCAAGATCGGCTCGATCGTCGATCTGATCCATTACCGCAGCCAGACCGAGCGACTGATCGAGCGCGTAGGCGAACGGCCGATACGCACGGCCGAAGGCGATTTTCGTCTGGTCACTTTCCGCGACAAGCTGACCGACGCGACGCATCTCGCGCTGACGCGCGGACAGATCGTGCCCGAGCGTGAAACGCTGGTGCGAGTCCACGAGCCGCTGTCCGTCGTCGATCTGCTCGATTACGGCAGCCGCACGCACTCGTGGACGATTCCCGCGGCTCTGGCCGCGATCGCGCGCACGGACTGTGGCGTGCTGGTCCTGCTGCATCGTCCGGAATCCGCTCAGGAATTACGCCAGCGGGCGGTCGCCGACCAGCCCGCGGCGGAAACCCGCATGGATCTGCGCAACTACGGCATCGGCGCGCAGATCCTTCGCGATCTCAATGTCGGCAGGATGCGGTTGCTGGCGCGGCCGCGCAAGATGCCGAGCATGGCGGGCTTCGGGCTGGAAGTCACGGGCTACGACGACGTGTCCACTGCGAGTCCCGCGTCGCCGCGATGAATTCGCCCATGCGCCTTCGAACGCCGCCGCGGCGCTGATAACGATCGCGTCATACCCGGACTCATGGCCATCCGCAAAATCGCTTCCAATACGCGTGCCGAGCATATGCGCGTCGGCATCGTTCTCTCCAGGTTCAACGCCGAGATTGGCGAGGTCCTCCTGCGAGGCGCGCTGCGCGCGCTCAACGAAGCCGGCGTTGCAGAATCCGCCATCGCAGTCGTGACGGTGCCCGGTGCGCTTGAGGCGCCGCTCGCGCTGCAGCGCATGGCGCAGACGGGCGACTACGATGCGCTGGTCGTGCTCGGCGCCGTGATTCGCGGGGAGACATATCACTTCGAAATCGTCGCCAACGAGTCGGCGGCCGGCGTGGCAAGCGTGCAGCTCGAATTCGGCATTCCGATCGGCAACGCTATTCTGACGACCGACACCGACGAACAGGCGAAGGCGCGTGCGGAAGCGAAGGGCCACGATGCGACGCTGGCGGCGCTGGAGATGGCCAACGCGCTCACCGCGATCGATGACGAGTGATGAAGAGCGGCCGTCGGCGCGCCCGCGAGTTCGCGTTGCAGGGGCTTTATCAATGGCTGCTGGCCCGAACCGCTCCGAATCTCATCCGCGCGCAGCTTGCCGAATCCGGCGGGTTCGCCAAATGCGATACGGAATTCTTCGACGAACTCTGGCAGGGCGTCACGGGCGAGTTCGACACGCTTGTCGCCGCGTTTGCGCCTTACCTTGACCGCGCGCCGGAGCAGTTGTCGCCGATCGAAAAAGGCGTGCTGGCGATCGGGGCCTGGGAATTGCTGCGGGCGCCCGACATCCCTTATCGCGTGGCCATCAACGAGGCCGTCGAGCTCGCCAAAGCTTACGGTGGCACTGACGGCTACAAGTACGTCAACGGCGTGCTCGACAAGCTGGCCGCACAGGCCCGCGTGACCGAGATCGGCGCACCACGCATCGCGACCTGACGCCGCTGTTCTGGCGGCCGGTCGCGCCGACGCAGCCGACCATAGTGCGCCTCACGTGCGGTCGAGCGCCATCGTGCCGGCACAGCACGCGCTCCACTAGGTTGGAGGCTCTCATGGCGGCGCTCTCCGAATTCGAACTAATCGACCGCTTCTTCCGCCGTCCCGCGCGCCATGCGGTGCTAGGCGCAGGCGACGACGCGGCGCTGCTCGCGCCGACGCCGGGCTGCGAGCTGGCCGTATCGGTGGACATGCTGGTCGCGGGAACGCATTTTTTTGCGGACGTCGACCCCGCGGCACTCGGGCACAAGGCGCTTGCAGTGAACCTGTCCGACATGGCGGCCATGGGCGCGAACCCTCGCTGGGCGTTGCTTGCGGGTGCGTTGCCGAACGCCGATGCGGCGTGGATTGGCGCGTTCGCGCGCGGCTTCTTCGCGCTGGCCGATGCGTACGGTGTAGAACTGGTCGGCGGCGACACGACCAGGGGTCCGCTCAATCTCTGCGTGACGATCCTGGGCGAAGCGCCGGCGGGACAGGCGCTGCGCCGGCGCGGCGCCCACCCGGGTGACGCGGTCTTCGTCTCCGGCACCTTGGGCGATGCCGCGCTCGCTCTCGCGCATCATCGGCAACGCGTAATCCTTACCGCCGATGAGCTCGCCCAATGCGAACCGGCGCTGCTGCGGCCCACACCGCGCGTCGAGCTTGGAGAGCGGCTGCGCGGCATCGCGACCTCGGCGATCGATATTTCCGACGGCCTTATCGGCGATCTCGGCCACATCCTCGATGCCTCGGGCGTGGGTGCAAGCCTCGAGCTCACGGCGCTGCCGCGTTCTGCGACGCTGAATCGCCGTCTCGCCGGCGACGAACGCGGCTTGGCGCTCGATTGCCTGCTGGCGGGCGGCGACGACTATGAGCTGTGCTTCACTGCGCCGGCGCGAGCGGCAGCAGACATCGGCGCGTTGGCGGAGCAACTCGACCTCGCGCTCACGCGCGTCGGCAGCATCGAAGAGCGCGCAGGACTCGTCGTGCGGGACGAAAACGGCCGGGCGCTGCAAACCTTGCCGGCGGCATTCGATCATTTCCGCGGCTGATCCGATGCGGAAAGCACCGTCGCTCAGGTTTCTGTTTTCGCATCCCGCGCACTTCATCGCTTTGGGGTTCGGCGCCGGTCTGTCGCCGATCGCCCCGGGCACGGTCGGGACGCTCGTCGCGCTCCCGGTCGCCGCATTGTTGCGGGCCTTTACCGGTGACCTCGGATTCATACTCATCGTTGTAGCCTCGTTCGCGATCGGGGTCTGGGCCGCGGATCGAACCGGACGCGACCTCGGCGTTGCGGACCACACCGCGATCGTCTGGGATGAGATCGCTGCGTTCCTGCTCGTGCTTTTTTTCGTGGGCGCGGATCCGTTGCGCGAGGCTTTCGCGTTCCTGCTGTTCCGCGTATTCGATGTCGTCAAGCCGCCGCCGGCAGGACTCATCGATCGCGAGTGGCATCACGGTTTCGGCGTCATGGCGGACGATATCGTCGCCGGGTTCTATGCCCTTTTGGTCTTCGCGTTCTGGCAGCGCGTGTTCGCATGAAGGGCGGCGGGCGCGAACCGGCGTGGGCGAGCGAGCGCCGCATCGAAGAACGGGCGCTGAACGCTTCAGGAGCGTTCCAGTCGCTGGTGTACGACGGGTGGCTGCTCGGCTACCGGCCCGGCCCGACCAAGCGGCTGCGTTGCGTGAATCCGTTCTATCCCTCGACGCTGCCGCTCGCGAAGAAAGTGGCGCATTGCATCTCGTTCTATGCCGCCGCGCGGCTGCCGGCGATATTCCGCCTGCTGCCGTTCTCAGAGCCATCGACGCTCGACGGATGGCTCGAGCGCAACGGCTGGGCAGCATTCGAGCGCACGCGGGTGCTTCGGTGCAGCCTGGCGGACCTGGCGGAGTCGCCGCCCTCCAACGAATCCGTCACGATCATCGAGCCGCCCGCGTGGGAGCCCCTTGTAGCGGAGCTGCTCGATATCGCGCCCGATTCTCTGCCGCGTTTCATCGAGCGCGCCAGCGGTTATCCTTTGCCGCATACCGGTGCGCTGATCCGGCGCGACGGCGAGGTCGTCGCTTGCGGTCTGCTCAAGCTCGAAGACGATCACGCGGGGCTGTTTGCGCTCAAGACCGCGGCGGCCTGGCGCGGCCGCGGTCTTGGCTGCGCCATAGTCGCGGCTCTGCTCGGCGAGGCACGAAGGCGGGGCGCAGCGACCGCGTATCTGCAGGTCACGGCCGACAATGGTCCGGCGCTCGCGCTCTATCGGCGATTCGGCTTCGTCGCGGCGTACGAGTACTGGTATCGTGCCCGCGAAGGCGAGCAGCACTGACGGCGGCGGATGGCCCAATGCGGATCGACGACGAGCTCTATCAACTGGCGGTCGCGCTCGGGCGTGCCGCGTCGGAGCGCAGGGTGCGCATCGCCACGGCAGAGTCCTGCACCGGGGGTCTGGTCGCGGGCGCCATCACGGCCGTGGCCGGTAGCTCGGACTGGTTCGACTGCGGCTTCATAACCTACTCGAACGAGGCGAAGATCGGGCAGCTTGCCGTGCCGCCGGGGACGATCGAGCAGTTTGGCGCCGTCAGCGAAGAAACCGCGCTATCGATGGCGCAAGGCGCGCTTGGCGCAAGCCGTGCGCAATGGGCGGTTGCGGTGACGGGTATCGCGGGCCCGGCCGGCGGCACCCCCGCCAAACCCGTGGGAACGGTCTGTTTTGCCTGGGTCGGACCCACGGTTGCCAAGGCCTCCCGGATCCGCCTCAGCGGCGACCGAGCGGCTATCCGCCGGGAGTCGGTTCGCATCGCCCTGGAAGGGGTTCTCGACCGCTTGGCCTAGGCCGTCAGGCCACTTTATCGAACGATCGTTCTATGCCATAATCGGTTCATCCCACCTGACGATCGGGCTTAATCCATGAGCACGGCAACCTCGAGCAGTGGCAACATCCGCAAATCCAATGGAATGAGCGCAATGGACGACAACAAGAGCAAGGCTCTCGCCGCCGCTCTGGCGCAGATCGAGAAACAGTTCGGCAAGGGCTCGATCATGAAAATGGGCGAGGCCCAAGTGCAGAGCGATCTGTCCGTCGTCTCGACCGGTTCGCTGGGACTCGATATCGCGCTCGGTGTCGGCGGCCTGCCGCGCGGCCGCGTGGTCGAAGTTTACGGTCCGGAAGCGTCCGGTAAGACGACGCTCTGCCTGCAGGTCGTGGCACAGGTGCAGAAAGCCGGCGGCACCGCAGCGTACATCGACGCCGAGAACGCGCTGGATCCCGTCTACGCCGGCAAGCTCGGGGTCAACGTTGGCGAGATGCTCATTTCGCAGCCCGATACGGGCGAGCAGGGGCTCGAGATTGCCGACATGCTGGTGCGCTCGGGGGGCATTGACATCATCGTTATCGACTCGGTTGCCGCGCTCGTCCCGAAGGCCGAGATCGAGGGTGAGATGGGCGATCAGCTTCCGGGCCTTCAGGCGCGTTTGATGAGCCAAGCGCTGCGCAAGCTCGCCTCGAACATCAAGCGTGCCAACGTGCTCGTCATCTTCATCAACCAGATCCGGATGAAGATCGGGGTCATGTTCGGCAATCCGGAGACGACGACCGGCGGTAACGCGCTCAAGTTCTACGCGTCGGTGCGACTCGATATCCGGCGCATCGGGTCGATCAAGCGCGGCGAGGAAGTCGTCGGCAATGAGACCCGCGTCAAGGTCGTGAAAAACAAGATTGCGCCGCCGTTTCGCGAGGCGCTATTCGACATTCTCTACGGCGAGGGCATCTCGCGCGAGGGCGAGATGATCGAGCTCGGCGTTGCACACAACATCATCGAGAAGTCTGGCGCGTGGTATGCGTACCGCGGCGAGAAGATCGGGCAGGGCAAGGACAACACGCGCGATTATTTGAAGGAGCACCCCGAGCTCGCCACCGAGATCGAGGCGAAGATCCGGGCCGCAGTCGGCATTCCGCTGGTGGGCGTGGCGCGCACTGGCGCGGCCGACGAATAGGGTCACGGAACCTCTGAATGAGCCCCGCATGAGGGACGGGGGTTTTCGGGCGATCTGCTTTGTCGCGCCGCTCGCCCATGGGGGCCTGCCATGGGCCTCGCGCCGCTTCGCGCATCTCATCCCGGAAACCCGCCGTCGCGGCCACGCGGGGCTCATTCAGAGGTTCCTTAGGTGAGGTCGGCGCCCGTCTCGCTTCGGGCACAGGCGGTCCGGCTGCTGGCACGCCGCGAGTATTCGCGCTCGGAGCTCGAGCAGCGCCTGATCGCCAAGGGCGGGCCGCGAAGCGAAATCAGTGTCGTGCTCGATGAATTGATCGCGCAGGGTTATCTGTCGGACGCACGCTACGCGCGGGCGATGGCGACCCAGAAGGCCGGCGGCTACAGTCGCAGGAGCATCGCGGAAGCATTGAAAGCCAAAGGCATCGCCCGCATCGACATCGAGCAGGCTTTGGCCGAAGCGGACGCCGATGACGAAAAGGCGTTGCGCGCGCTCTGGCAGCGCCGCTTCGGTAGACCGCCCGCCGACGAGCGAGAGAAAGCGCGCCAGGTGCGGTTCCTGCAAGCACGGGGGTTTGCCCTTTCGGCGATATTCAAGCTCCTCCGGGAAGCCGCAGCAACCGCTAGCGCGTAGCACCGGCCGTACGCCGGGATGTGCTAAGATATTGATTTTGAACTATCACTGCGCTTTGGCGGCCGGCTCCGAGCCGGCGCCGGGCATCGATCCATCATGCAAGTTGCAGCCATCCGCCGCCAGTTTCTCGATTATTTTGCCGAGCGCGGCCACACGATCGTGCCTTCGGCGCCGCTGGTACCGGCCAATGATCCGACGCTGCTTTTCACCAACAGCGGCATGGTTCAGTTCAAGGAGGTCTTCCTCGGTACCGACCGGCGGAGCTACGTGCGTGCCGCGGACGTGCAGCGGTGCCTGCGCGCGGGGGGCAAGCATAACGATCTCGAGAACGTGGGTTACACGGCGCGCCATCACACCTTCTTCGAGATGCTCGGGAACTGGTCGTTCGGGGACTACTTCAAGCGCGAAGCGATCCGGTATGCATGGGAACTCCTGACCGAGGTTTACGGGCTGCCGGCGGAAAAACTCTGGGTCACGGTGTATCAAACCGACGACGAAGCTTACGACGCATGGGCCAGCGACATCGGCGTGCCGCGCGAACGCATCGTGCGTATCGGCGACAACAAGGGCGCGCCGTACGCCTCGGACAATTTCTGGCAGATGGCCGACACCGGTCCCTGCGGACCCTGCAGCGAGATCTTCTACGATCATGGGCCGGAAATCACGGGCGCCCCGCCGGGCTCGGACGACGCCGAGGGCGATCGCTACGTCGAGATCTGGAATCTGGTCTTCATGCAGTTCACCCGCGACGAGAAGGGTGTGCTGACGCCGTTGCCGAAGCCCTGCGTCGACACCGGCATGGGGCTCGAGCGTCTCGCTGCGGTGCTGCAACATGTCCACAGCGTTTACGAGATCGACCTGTTCCGGGATCTGATCGCGACGGCGGCAAAGCTGACCGGCGCGGCGGACCTAACCTCGCCCTCGCTCAAGGTCATCGCCGATCACATCCGCGCGTGCGCGTTCCTGATCGTTGACGGCGTGATCCCGAGCAACGAAGGCCGCGGCTACGTGTTGCGGCGTATCGCCCGCCGAGCGATCCGTCACGGGTACAAGCTCGGCCAGCCCAAGCCCTTCTTCGCCAAGCTCGTTCCCGAGCTCGCACATCTGATGGGCGACGCGTATCCCGAGCTGCCGCTGAAGCAGGATCATGTGATTCGCGTGCTGCAGACGGAGGAGGAGCGATTCGCGGAGACGCTCGAGCACGGCATGAGAATCCTCGACGCAGCGCTTGCGCAGGCAACGGCAAAAGGCAGCAAGACATTGCCGGGACTCACGGCGTTCACGCTCTACGATACCTTCGGCTTCCCGCTCGACCTCACCGCGGACGTCTGCCGCGAGCGCGGGATCACCGTCGACCAGGCGGGATTCGACGCGGCGATGGAAAAGCAACGCGAGCGCGCACGCGCTGCCTCGACCTTCAAGATGGCCGACGGTCTCGAATACCGCGGTGCGAAGACGATTTTCGACGGGTACGACACATTGGCGGAAGAAGCGCGCGTCGTCGCGTTGTATCGCGACGGGAGCCCTGTCGACGCGCTCTCGACCGGAAAGAGCGGCGTCGCCGTCCTCGACCGCACGCCCTTCTATGCGGAATCGGGCGGCCAGGTCGGCGATCGCGGCGAGCTGTCGAAAAACGGCGCGTGCCTGACCTTGTTTGCGGTGCACGATACCCAGAAGATCCAGCCCGACGTCTTCGGGCATCACGGCGAAGTGAAGACCGGCGAGTTGAAAATCGGAGACACCGTTGCGGCCAAGGTCGATGGCCAGGCGCGCGCGCGCGCCGCGTGGAATCATTCGGCCACGCATCTGATGCATGCGGCATTGCGCAGGGTGCTAGGGGACCACGTGACGCAGAAAGGCTCGCTGGTCGATCCGGACCGCACGCGTTTCGACTTCTCTCACCCGCAGCCGATGACCGATCAAGAAATCCGCACCGTCGAGTCGCTGGTCAATCGCGCCATCCGGGCGAATTACCCGGTCGAAGCGCGGATCATGCCTTACGACGATGCGCTCAAGTCGGGTGCCATGGCGCTGTTCGGGGAGAAATACGGCGACGAAGTACGCGTGCTGACGATGGGCGATTTCTCGACCGAGCTTTGCGGCGGCACGCACGTTAGGCGCACTGGCGACATCGGGTTTTTCAAGATCGTATCCGAATCAGGCGTAGCCGCGGGCATCCGCCGAGTCGAAGCGGTTACCGCCGAAGGAGCCCTTGCGTATACACACGAGACAGAAGCGCGGCTTGCCGAAGCTGCGCGCGCGCTGAAGGCGCCGATGACCGAAGTGCCGCTGAAGATCGCGCAGGTGCTCGACAACGTGAAGGCGCTGGAAAGAGAGCTCGCGCGGCTGAAGGCCAGGCTCGCCTCGAGCCAGGGCGGCGATCTCGCGGCGCAAGCGGTTGAGGTGAACGGCGCGCAGGTGCTCGCGACGACGATCGAGGGCGCTGACGCGAAGGTGTTGCGGGAGACGCTCGATCAGCTCAAGGGCAGACTCAAATCAGCGGCGATCGTGCTGGGTTCGACCGAAGGTGGCAAGGTGACGCTGATCGCCGGTGTGACCTCCGATCTGACCAACCGGATCAAGGCGGGCGATCTCGTCAATCACGTCGCGACGCAGGTCGGAGGCAAGGGCGGCGGGCGGCCCGACATGGCTCAGGCCGGCGGGACCAATCCGGCAGGCCTGCCGGCGGCGCTGCAATCCGTGCGGTCATGGGTCGCAGCGCGGTTGCAATGACGTTGCGCCCCGAAGCGACGCTGGACAAGTTCGCGACTCGCGGCGATGGCCGGCTGCCGGGCCTCATCGGCGTGCGCTTTACCGCCGTTGCGAAGAACCGCATCGATGCGGAGCTCGATATCCGTTCCGAGCTCCTGGCGCCGAACGGATACCTGCACGCCGCGACGGTCATTGCGCTCGCGGACACCGCCTGCGGCTATGGATGCCTCGAGCATCTGCCTGCGGGCGCCGAGAACTTCACGACCATCGAGCTCAAGACCAATTTCCTCGGGACTGCCCGGGAAGGCACGATTGCCTGCGTCGCGACCCCGGCGCACCTCGGCAATACGACGCAGGTCTGGGATGCGGTCGTGACCGATGGGACGCGCGGCCGCAGGATTGCGCTGTTTCGCTGCACGCAGCTGATTCTTTGGCCCCGAAAGAGCCAAGACGACTGAAATCTACAACCTCGCTCTGCTTAAGCCGTGCGATGAATCAAGCTAACCGTCTGTTCCGTCGCAGTAACCTCCAATCGGGCCGCGTTGGCGGCGCTGTCGTTGCCCCCTATCATCGCCGCGTTGTCCACGGGTACGCCGTGGAACCGATCGGCGGCAAAGCGGTCTCGATTCTGTTTTGCGCCCGTAACAATTCGCCCGCAAGGGCCATGGATGGAAAGGAAGGCAGTCGATGAGTGCAACAAGATATCTCGCGTCGTTGATCGCGCTGGCCGCGACCGCAGCGCTTTTGACCGGCGCCTCGCTCGCCCACGCGGATGGTATTACGTCCGAGCAGGCGCAGGACATCATCAACGAATTGAAGCAGATTCGGCAGACACTGGAGAAGATGCAGTCTCCGCAAGCTGCGCCGGCTCCCGACGATAAGGTGAGCTACAAGTTCTCTTCGGGCGGATTTTCGATGGGGGACGCCAAAGCCCCGCTGGTGATCGTCGAATACACCGATTTGCAATGCCCGTTCTGCCAGCAGTTCCACAATACCGCGTTCGCGCAGATAAAGGCCAACTACATCGATACCGGCAAGGTGCGCTTTGTGAGCCGCGACTTTCCGCTCGACTTCCACGAAAACGCGCGCCGGGCCGCGACGGCCGGCCGCTGCGCCGCCGAGCAGGGCAAGTACTGGGAAATGCGCCACGTCATGATCGTGAACGCCGAAGCGCTCAAAGCGGATAACCTCGCGACCTATGCCGGCAACGTGAAGATCGACGTCGCCAAGTTCAAGAGCTGCCT
>WNGB01005955.1_pt1 | contig 42835 bp, 37 predicted proteins | sample 5400681 | NCBI WGS metagenome assembly WNGB01 (sample SAMN13153367, study PRJNA577476) | soil metagenome | isolation source: 115 cm soil or saprolite under grassland replicate 2 | place: USA:California | collected 2016-06-15 | reverse complement strand
CGTTCAGCCGGGGGGTGACCGCGACTTCACCGGAGGAATCGCCACCCTGAAGAGGCTCACCGCGGAGCTCGGGCTGCCGATCATTGCCAAAGAGACGGGATGCGGTCTTTCGATCCGTGCGGCTCGCCAGCTGCATCAGGCCGGTGTGCGTCACGTCGATGTGTCGGGAGCGGGAGGTACCTCGTGGGTCGCCGTCGAAATGCATCGCGCGAGTGGAGGCGAGAGGGCGCTCGGGGAGGCTTTCCGTGAGTGGGGCATTCCCACCGCAGCCAGCGTGGCATGGATGTCGACCGAGGGCTTCGACACCCTGATCGCAACCGGCGGCATCTCGACCGGGCTCGAAGTCGCGAAAGCCATCGCCCTCGGGGCAACCGCGGCTGGGATCGCCCGCCCCGTCCTACAGGCTCTCACCTCGGGAGGCCGCGCTGCCGCGGAACGCTTTTTGGACGGGGTCGAAACGGAGCTTCGCGCAGCCATGCTGCTCGTCGGAGCAGGCACCCTCGCTGCGCTTCGCTCGGCCCCTCGGATCGTTCTCGGCGAGCTCGCCGCATGGATCGAGCAAGGACCCATCGACGCGTCATTTTCGTGATAGGTTTAGATGAGGGCGCAGGCGACATGACGGCAGAGAAAAAGGGGAGGCCAAGCGATCCTCCGGTGCCCGAGCTCAAAAAGGAGAGGGACGCTTTCATCCAGACCTTTTTCCAGAAGGGGGCGCAGTTTACGCAGGAGCTGGTGAACGAAAACTCCCGCCTGCGTCATCGGCTGGGTGAACTCGAGCAAGAAGTGGGTCTGCTGCGCGCCCAGGTCGCCAGTGACGACGCCATTCGCGAGCTCCTGAAGAAAATCGAAGCCCTCGAACGAGACAAGCGAGCCCTACTCTCCCGCTACGAGGAAGCGGAAGCAGCATCCTCGCGGTGGCTCGACCAGTACGCCGAGGTCGAGGGCGAGCTCGCGAATTTCGCGAACCTCTACGTGGCAAGCTACCAGCTTCACGCATCGCTGAGCTTTCGTACGACGGTGCGCCAGATCAAAGAGCTTCTCGAGCAGCTGGTGGGGGCGCGTGTGTTCGCCGTCTATCTCTCTACGTCCGACGGGCGCAAACTCGTCCCGGTGGTGGGCGAAGGCGTGGGCTCGCCGCGCGCGATCCCCGTCAATCCGGACGACGACGGCATCGGGGAGGTGTTTTCCACCGGCGTAGCGCGCGTCGAAAGGGGCGACCTTCGCGCCGGATCGCTCGACAACCCAATCGCCTTGGTCCCGATCAAAATGGAGGATAAGGTGGTGGGTGTGTTCGCGATCTACGCGACGCTCGAACAGAAATCGCAATTTTTGCCGGTCGACTTCGAGCTTTTCAAGCTGCTCGGCGCGCACGCAGCCGAAGCTCTCGTCTGCGCCCGTCTCTTCGACGATGCCGGGCACCGCCTCCCGAGTTTCGATTCATTTTTCGATTCGCACATGTGACCATGTCCAGCCAGCACTTCCAACGCGGGTAAGCACCGATTATGGCCGATTACTCCTGCCTGATTGTAGAAGACTCACCGATGATGCGGCAGCTTCTCGTCTTCGCGCTCGCTCGCGTGAAGAACCTTCGGGTGACGGAAGCCGACGATGGCGTCGATGGCCTACGCAAGCTCGCCTCGGCCCGCTACGACATCATCATCACCGATATCAACATGCCGATCATGGACGGGCTCAAGCTCGTCAAACGTGTGCGTTCCGATCCGGTTCACCAGGCCACGCCCATCGTCATCATCACCACCGAGGGGTCGCAGGAAGACCGCCAGCGCGCGTTGCAGCTCGGCGCCAACGCCTACATCACCAAGCCGATTCAGGCGCCGCAGGTCATCGCGAAGGTGAAGGAGCTTCTGAAAATCGAGTAGCGGAGGGCACGTTTTCGAGCCTGGAAGGCACGCCTTGCGCGGAGAACGATGCGAAGCCAGAGCTAGGGCGTGGCGATGCACTTCAAGATTTGCGGCATCACGACGATCGAAGACGCTGACCTCGCGCTCGAAGCAGGGGCGAGCGCGATTGGATTGAACCTCGTACCGGCTTCGCTGCGCGCCATCGACACCGAGACCGCGGGGCGGATCACGGTGCACGTCGGAGCGAGGGCGCTCGTGGTTCTCGTCGTTGCCGACGAGAGCCTGGAACGGATGCAAGAGCTCGTCCGGGTGACCGGTGCCCGCTGCCTACAGCTGCACGGCGACGAGACTCCCGAGCTCGTCGAGCGAGTGTTGCCGCATGCCTACAAAGCGATTCGCGTCGCTTCGTTGGCCGATGTGGAACGTGCCGTCGGATATCCGGGCGAGCACCTTTTGGTCGACGCCAAGGTCGAGGGCAAGCTCGGCGGGACCGGCAAGACTCTCGATTGGTCACTGGTGGAGCCGCTGGCGCGCGCGCGAAAACTCACGCTGGCCGGCGGACTCCGCGCCGAGAACGTCGGCGAGGCGATCGCGCGGGTGCGGCCGTTCTGCGTCGACGTCGCGAGCGGCGTCGAGCGCGACGACGATCCCCGCCGCAAAGATCCGAACAAGCTGGTGGCGTTTGCTCGGGCGGTCGCGAGGGCAACGACGAGCCCTAGGTAACATGCTAGAACCTCGCGCGTGACACAGACCAAGTTGCCCGGTTATTTCGGCCCTTACGGTGGCCGCTTCGTCGCGGAGACGCTGGTGCCTGCGTTGGACGAGCTTTCTTCGGCGATGACGACCATCATGGAAAGTCCGGCCTACAAGGCCGAGCTCGACTCGCTGCTGGCACACTACGTCGGGCGTCCAACACCCCTCACCGTGGCCGATCGTCTGGCAGCGCTGCTCGACCCGGAGAGGCGCGCGATCGCCGTCCTTGCGCTGAAGCGCGAAGACCTCTGTCACACCGGCGCGCACAAGATCAACAACGCGCTCGGCCAGGTGCTCCTGGCGCGGGAGATGGGAAAAAAGCGAATCATCGCCGAGACCGGTGCCGGGCAGCATGGCGTCGCTACGGCCACCGCCGCCGCCCTCTTCGGACTGCCCTGCGAGGTGTACATGGGCGAGGTGGACGTCGAGCGTCAGGCCCCCAATGTCGCGCGCATGAAAATGCTGGGCACGAAGGTCGTGCCAGTGGGCACCGGTTCGAGAACCCTCAAGGACGCCATGAACGAAGCGTTGCGGGATTGGGTCACCAACGTCCGCACGACGTACTATTGCGTGGGAAGCGCGGCGGGCCCTCATCCGTATCCCACCCTCGTGGCGCGCCTGCAGGAAGTGATCGGCATCGAGGCGCGCGCGCAGTCGCTCTCGCAGCTCGGTGCGTTGCCCGACGCCGTCGTGGCCTGCGTCGGCGGCGGCTCGAACGCCATCGGAATGTTCCGTGCGTTTTTCGGCGATCCCGCCGTCGCGCTCTACGGCGTCGAGGCGGCCGGTCTCGGCGTCGAAACGAAGCAGCACGCCGCGACGCTGAACCTCGGCAAGGTCGGCGTTCTGCACGGTTCCAAGTCGTATCTCCTGTGCGACGAGAATGGTCAGATCCAGGAAGCGCACTCCATCAGCGCCGGCCTCGATTATCCAGGTGTCGGTCCCGAGCACGCTTACCTGAAGGATACCGGCCGCGCCACGTACCTGACCGCCACCGATGAAGAGGCGCTGGATGCGGTGACGAAGGTGGCGCGGAGCGAAGGCATCCTCATCGCATTGGAAACGGCGCACGCCTTTGCGCGCGTCGCCGAGATCGCCAAGCGCGAGGCCGAGCGGCGCGGGCGTCCCGTTCGCGTCGCGGTCACCCTCTCCGGCCGCGGAGACAAAGATCTCGCCACCATCATGTCGGCCGGGCGCGCGCATGTCACGCATTGACGGGGTCTTCGCCCGCCGCCGGCGTGAGGGAGGTCGCGCACTCATCGTCTACCTGTGCGTAGGCGATCCGTCGCTCGAATCGACACTTCGCCTCGCCCGCGCTGCCCTCGAGGCGGGAGCCGATATGCTCGAGCTCGGTGTGCCGTTCAGCGATCCTACCGCAGACGGGCCGGCGATCGCTCGCGCCAGTGAGCGCGCGATTTCGGCTGGTTCGAGTCTCGCGCGGACGTTGGAAATCGCCGCCGAGATTCGCAAGGCGAGCGAAGCGCCCCTCGTTCTTTTCGGCTACTACAATCCCATTTTGATTCACGGCGAAGAGCGCACGGTCATCGAGGCAAAAGCCGCGGGCATCGACGCGCTACTCGTCGTCGACCTCCCACCGGAAGAAGGGAGCGTGCTGCGGGCGGCGGCGGCGGACGCGAAGATGGCGGTGATCCCGCTCTTGACGCCGACGAGTGGTCCGTCGCGGGTGCAAGCGGCGGTCGCGCGCGCCAGCGGCTTCATTTATTACGTGTCGGTTACCGGGGTCACCGGCAAGGCTGGCGAAGAAGCGCTCTCCGAGGCTGCGCTGGAGGCGCAGCGGCTCCGCGAGGCGACCGGTCTGCCCGTCGTCGTCGGCTTCGGCGTCGATGGGCCCGGCAAAGCGAGGATCGCCACTGGCCTCGGCCGCGTCGGCGCCGGCGCCGATGGCATCGTCGTGGGAACCGCGATCGTTCGCGCCATCGAGTCGGGGCGCGATGACCCAGCACGCACGCACGAGGTGAAGAAGCTCGTCGCTTCGCTGCGCGCCGCTCTCGACGAGGCGTGAGCTTGTTCCGTCCCTCGCCGCTCCGCCGGACCTTGGAAGCCGCTTTGCGCGACGTGGCAGCGGTGCGATCCGATGTCCGGGCCGATGCCGTGCGGGATCTCGAAGCGGGCGAGGTTCGCTCGGCGGCGGCCGTGGCCCTCGCCGACATCGGCGGGATCGAAGCGCTACCCTCGTTGCTCTTTGCCGTGGAAGACGAAGATTCCCACGTTCGGCAGATGGCGTTGTCGGCCGTCGGCGAGCTCGGCGACTCCCGCGCCAAGGAACGGCTCGTGCGGGCGCTGACCGACGAGCGGCCGGAGGTACGCTTTCAAGCGATCATTGCCTTTTCCCGGATCGCTCCGGACGAGGCGATGGATGCGCTTGCCGAGGCGTTCGCCGACTCGGATCCCAACATCCGCTACATCGCCGTTCGATGCGCAGAGGAACGCGCGCTCGGAACCGATCCTCCGGCGCTCCTTCCCCTGGAACGGATGCGCCAGCTGCTGGGAGACGCGGACGCCGCCGTACGCGTCGCCGCCGCGATCGTCCTCGCCCGATCGGGCGATCGGGCAGGCTTGCCGCTTTTGCTCGAGGTCGTGCGAAGCAGTCTGCGCACGCGGGAAGCGGAAGACGAGGCGGCCGCGATCGAGCTCGTGGGCGAGCTCGGCGCCGAGGAGGCGAAGCCGTACCTCGAGCGGCGCGCCTTTGGATTCCTCGGCTTCGGCGAAGACCGCTTCGCGTGGCAAGCCATGGTTTCGCTCGCGCGCATGGGTCATCCACGCGCGCGCGCCCGGATCGTTCGCGATCTCGGTGCGCGGTCGCGCGATCGACGAACGCTCGCCGTCGCGGCGGCCGGACGTGCATTGCTTCACGAAGCACGGCCGCTCATCGAAGCGATGCGCGGAGACGAACGGCGCGCCGATGCGACGGCCGTCGACACCGCGCTCGATACGTTGCGAGGACCCGCACCATGACTGTGCACGCGGATCGGCTCGAGCGAGGAGCGGCTGCGGTCGCGGTCACCGCCCTGGCGATCTGGATCGGGGGCCTCGTTGCGCTCGGCGCGTGCGCTGCGCCCATCGTTTTTCGCGTCGTGCCTGCGCCGCTTTCCGGCGACGCGATGGGTGCCGTCTTCCGACGTTTCGACGCCATTGCGGTCGCCTGCTCGGTGTTCGTTCTCGGTTGCGAAGCGATTCGCATTTGGGTGCGCGATCCGCCCGCGACCGCATTCGAACGCGCGAGGACGGCTCTGTCTCTCCTCGCTGCGGCCGCCGCCATTTACGGGGCCGTCCGAACGACTTCACAAGCTCGCCGAGGCAGCGGCGCAAGTCGAAGTCATGGCGGGACTTTTCCTGCTCGTGTTGCAGGTGACCACACTCCAGCGAGCCAAGGAGAAACCGACATGAAACGACCCGAAGGTCCCCTCCCGAGCGGATTCATGAACCACGACTACATCGTGAGCTTCTCCATCAAGGATCGCGACAAAGCACAGAAATTGGTCGACCTCTGCCAAGGTCCCTGGCAAGGTGACGCCGTCACCGACACGACGTGGGAGATATCCAACGACTTGAGCCCCGATCAGATGGAACGACAGATTTTGGCGCTCCTGGAGGACGGAGACCGAGCGGCGTACTACTATTTGTCGGATAGCAAACGGATCTTTCGGGTCGTCCTGAGCTAGTCCGCTCAGGCGGCCATTTTTTCAAGGAGGCTTCCAATGTCCAAGCAACGATGGACGACTGTGGGGTTGATGCTTTTCGGGGCGTACGCGATCCAAGGCTTCGGCTGCGGCGGCGACGACTCGAACGGCGGCCCCGGACCCAGTGACGCGTCGGGCGACCGCGGCGCCGGCGGCTCGACCGGCACGGCAGGCAGCACCGGTTCGGGAGGCACGACTCCGCTGTCCGACGCCGCCACGTCTCTCGGCACGGCTTGCACGGCCGACACCGACTGCGGCGGAGGCCTCACTTGCTCCAAGGTTACCGACAACCCTGATCCGGCCACCCCCGGCGGCTGGCCGAACGGCGTATGCACTCGCACTTGCACGGACGCGGGGAGCGAGTGTGCCGATTTGGGCGGCATCTGTCTCCTTTTCACAGCCACGACAGGCGTCTGTTCCGAGCGATGCATGGCCGGCGAGCTGGCTGCAGGCGCCATCAAGTGCCACAACCGGCGGGACGAGATCTGCATCCGGAGTTCTGAGAACCCGGCACTGGTGGCTTGCTTCGCTCTCTGCTCCAGCGATTCCGACTGCGGTACACGTAAGTGCGATGTCGCGGGAGGCCTCTGCGTCGACACCGCCCCGATGGGGCAGCCGATCGGCGCCTCTTGCATGATGGACAGTGAATGTCAGGGCGGCTTCTGCATTCCGCTCACCGACAGCGATGCCGCGGCGTCGCCGGGCGTCTGCTCCGCGCCGTGTCGCCTCGGGAACCGAGATGCCTGCGGGTTCGTCACCGGCAAGTCGCTGGATAGCGGTGTGGTCCAGGGAGCCTGCCTTTTCGGTCCGGATACGGCCGGCATCGGCGATCTGGGCGCTTGCGCACAGCTCTGCGACACCAACGCCGACTGCAAGCTCACGTACCCGAATTGGAGCTGCATCCAGGACGCGACGGTGAAGGGCATCTTCGGCCACGGTTACTGCGCCCTGCAGACTCCCGACGCGGCGCTGTAGTAGCATCGCCGGCCGATGAGTGTGGCCGTCAGCGAGGAGAGCCCGAGCCGACCGCCGAACGAGGCGGCGCTCGGGCTCTTCGGCGTTCTGGAAGACGACGGCAGCCTGCGCGCGGGCGTGATGCCCGCGCTGGACGACGGGCTCTTGCTTCGCATGCATACCGAGATGAAGCGCGTGCGCCTGCTCGATCAGCGCATGGTGACGCTGCAGCGCCAGGGCCGGGTCGGATTTTACGGTGCGTGCACGGGGCAAGAAGCTGCCGTCGTAGGCGCGGGCCTCGCTGCCTCGCCGGTGGATTGGGTGTTTCCCGCGCTCCGTGAGAACGCCATCATGCTGGTTCGTGGCTTCCCGCTCGGTCCCTACGTCGCACAGGTCTACGGAAACGCCGCGGACCCGCTGAAGGGACGGCAGATGCCGGCCCACATCAGCTCGCGGCAGGTCCACCAGGTTTCTTGGTCGAGCTGCGTCGGCACGCAGCTGCCGCACGCGGTCGGGGCGGCGTGGGCCGCGAAGCTGAAAAACGAACCGGTGGTGACGCTCGGCTTCCTCGGTGATGGCGCCACGAGTGAGTCCGATTTTCACGCGGCGCTGAACTTTGCCGGCGTCTTTCACGTTCCGACGGTACTCATCTGCCAAAACAATCAGTGGGCGATCAGCGTGCCCCTCGAGCGCCAAACCGCCTCCGCCACCCTCGCGATCAAGGCTCGCGCGTACGGGGTCGAGGGAATGCGGGTCGATGGCAACGACGTCGTCGCGGTGTATCACGTGCTACGCGAAGCCATCGCGCGGGCACGCGCGGGCGAGGGTCCCACGTTCGTCGAGCTCGTCACCTACCGTGTCGCGCCCCATTCGACGAGCGACGACCCCTCGCGCTATCGGTCGACCGACGACGTCGAAGCGTGGATCCGTAAAGATCCGCTCGAGCGGCTGTCGCGTCACTTGCGGGCGCGAGGGCTCTTGTCGAACGCCGACGACGAGCGGCTCGAGCACGAGATCCTGGAAGAGATCCGCAAAGCCATCGACGAAGTGGAGTCGTACGGACCACCCGCGCCGGCCTCTCTTTTTGATGATGTCTACAGCGAGCTGCCGTGGCATCTAGGCGAACAACGCGAAGTGCTGCTGCAACTTCCTCGCAGGCAGCGCGGGCGCGAAGACAGAGGGATCTAGGAGAAAGAAAATGGCGAATCGAACTTACGACGCAGTCGTCATCGGTGGCGGCCCCGGGGGGTACTCGTGCGCAATCAGGCTCGGGCAGCTGAAGCAGAAGGTCGCCTGCGTCGAGAAGGACGAAGTGGGCGGGGTGTGTCTCAACTGGGGATGCATTCCCTCCAAGGCCCTCATCGCCACCTCCCACCTTTACGAGAAGACCCGACACGCCGCGACCATGGGCATCAAGGTGGCCAGCGTCGAGCTCGACGTGAACGCGATGCAAGATTGGAAGGGCGGGATCGTCAAAAAGCTCACCACCGGCGTGCGCGGTCTGCTCAAAGGCAATGGTTCCGACCTCATCATCGGCACGGCGGTGCTCGTGGGCCCGAACGCGCTCGAGGTAACGAGCGTCGAGGGAAAGAAGGAAACCATCGAGGCGAAATCGATCGTGCTGGCCACCGGCTCGTCGACGATCGAGCTCGGCGCCTTCAAGTTCGGGGAAGGAATCATCGGCGCAAAAGAGGCGGTGAGCTTGCGCCAGGTACCCAAGCGCATGCTCGTCATCGGCGGCGGTGTGATCGGTCTCGAGCTCGGCTGCGTGTACCAGAAGCTCGGTTCTGCCATCACCGTGGTGGAGATGACCCCCACCCTTTTGCCGGGCACCGATCCCGAGTGCACCGCCGTCGTCGAGCGCAAAATGGTGAAGCTCGGCGCCAAGATCATGAAGTCCGCGAAGGCGCTCGGCTACGAGCGGCAGAAGGACGGATCGCTCGCGGTGCGCGTCGAGAGCGAGGGCAAACACGAAACCGTGGAGACGGACTGCGTGCTCGTCGCCGTGGGAATGAAACCGAACTCCAAGGGGATCGGCCTCGAAAAAGTCGGAGTGAAGATCGACGAGCGCGGTTTCGTGCCGACCGACAAATTCGGCCGTACCAACGTGCCGAGCATCTATGCGATCGGCGACGTGAGCGGACCGCCGCTACTTGCGCACAAGGCATCGAAGGAAGCCGAAATCGTCGCCGAGGTCATCGCTGGACACAAGGCGGCCAAAGATTGGGTGGCGATCGCCGCGGCGATTTTCACCGATCCCGAGATCGCCTCGGTCGGCCTGACCGAGGCCGAGGCGAAGCAGAAGGGTATCGACGTGCAGATCGGCAAGATGCCGTTTTCGGCGAGTGGCCGCGCGCTCGCCGTCGCCGAGACGGAAGGCTTCATCAAGATGGTGGCCGACAAGAAAACGCACCAGCTGCTCGGCGTGCACATCGTCGGCCCGTCGGCCAGCGATCTCATCAGCGAAGGCGCGCTGGCCATCGAGATGGCCGCCTTCCTCGAGGACGTGGGACTCACCGTTCATCCTCACCCGACCCTCGGCGAAGCGGTCATGATCGCGGCCCAACATGGGCTCGGTCAAGCGATCGACATCATGAATCGGTGAGCGTCAGGGGTTCGGGGGCGTGTCGTCGGACATCCCGGCGTCTTTCTTCTCCGCTTCCCAGACTTCTCTCAAAATTTCCGCGACCGCCTCGTAAAGCGCTTCGGGGATGGTGTCTCCGACTTCGAGCTCGCGCAGAGCGCGCGCCACCGGCACGTCCCGAATGACCGGAATGCCGTAGGCGCGGGCGGCGTCTTGAATGCGGCGCGCAAGCTCACCGTCGCCAGTGGCGACGACCTTGGGAGCTTCGTCTTCTCCGTCGACGTAACGCAGCGCGGTCGCGAGGTGCTCCGGGTTCACGATGACGACTGTAGCATCGCGGACGGCGTTCACGGTGGCAGCGGTGAGCATTTCGCGATGGGCGCGGCTGCGGGCGGCTTTGAGTTGCGGATCGCCCTCGGTCTCCCTGTGCTCGCGCTTCACCTCGGCTTTGGTCATCTTCAGCTTGGAGTGGAACGCGCGGCGCACGATCACCAGATCGAGAAGACCGAAAGAGAGGCCGATGATCGCCGCGTCGCGGGCGATCCTGATCGCAGCGTGGCTGGCGAGCGCAGCTGCGCTGGAGGTGCGACCGACGGCGTAACCGAGGTCACCGGCATGGCGCGAGAGCGCACGAAAAGCCAAGTACCCGACCCCGACCGCCGCCAGAAAGGCTCGCGCCACGTTCCACAGCCGCTGGCCGCTGACGAGTGATCGTAACCCCGTGACGGGGTCGAGTTTGGCGAGATCGGGCGCCATGCGCCGGGGCGCGAAGAGCGCACCGGTCTGGACGACGCTGGTGAACGCGGAGCCCGCTGCGACGGCGATGAGCAGTGGGGTGACCAGCAGGGCGACATGGGCCGCGAGGCTTTCGGCTGACCAGCGCGGCTCGCCAGGGCGAAGTGCGTCGCGCAAGAGCGCGGTCGCGTGAGCTGCGGTAGCGGCGACCGTCGCCGGAACGACGAGCACCGCCACCAGAAAACCGATCGCCTGCGAGGCCGCCCCGCTCACCGCAATGTCGCCCTTTTCGCGGGCCTTCGCGATTCTTCGTGGGGTGGGGTCCTCGGTCTTGTCGCTCACGTTTCGATTTTCTCGACGAGTTCGATCAGCACACCGCCGGTAGCCGACGGATGCAAGAAGGCCACCTTGTATCCGCGTGCGCCGACTCGAGGCGACTCATCCACCAGCTTGACGCCGATGCCTTTCAGAAAGGCGAGGGCATTTTCGATCGAGTCGACCTCCAAGGCGATGTGGTGCAACCCCGGCCCCCGCCGCTCGAGAAAGCGAGCCAAGCTTTCGTTGCCCCTCGGCGAGATGAGCTCGAGGTTGGACTCTCCGATCGGCAGCAGCGCCGCCTCGGTTTTCTGCCCGGCCACGAACTCTCGCTCGGCGACTTCGAGGCCGAGGGCTTCGCGGTACTTGGCGAGCGCGATGTCGATGTCGTCGACGGCGATGGCAATGTGCTCAATACGGCGGACGGCGAACATGACGCAAGTTTTACACCATATACGTCGTAGGCGTGACGGCCGAGGCGTTCCGGCGATGCTAATGTTCGAACAGTGCAAAACGGCCGCCGTTCACTTCGGACGCTCGATCGCTTCGATCGAATGAAGATTGCGCTCGAGCAGGTGAGGGCCACTTGTAACGTCGAAGCGCGACTGGAGCTCGACCCGGTTGCCGTGGTGCACCGCTACCCGAACGTGTTGGATCGCGAGCTGGTCGGCCTGATGGCTTCCGCGGTTGCGTTCGGGAACGTCAAGGCGCTCCGAGCCAAGCTCGAGCAGGCGCTGGCGCGGCTCGGACCCGACGTGGCGCTCATGGCCGACGACGAGGAGGCAACGTTCGCCCGACTACGCGGGTGGAAGCACCGCGTTTACCGCGGCGAGGACCTGGGCCGTCTTCTGGTCGGCGCGCGGCGCGTTCAGCGTTCGTCGGGATCCCTGGGAAGACGTTTCGCCGAAGACTTTGCTCGCGAAAGGGACCTGCGCGCCGCCTTGGCCGCGTTCGCGCAGGCGGTTCGTCAGGCGGGCGGGCTCGCGCGATCCACGCGAGGTCGACGAGGGGCCGCGCACATCTTGGCAGACCCGGCAGGTGCGAGCGGGTGCAAGCGCCTGCTTTTGTACCTGCGGTGGATGATCCGGCCCGCCGACGGCATCGATCTCGGCTTGTGGGACATCCCGCCGAGCGCTCTGCTCGTTCCGGTGGACACGCACATCCACAAGCTGAGTCGCAACCTCGGCTTCACCAAAAGAAAGAATCTATCGTGGAAGACGACCGAGGAAATCACCGCGGCCCTCCGCGAATTCGACCCCCAAGACCCGGTGAAATACGACTTCGCGCTGTGCCATCTGGGCATGCTCCGGCGCTGTCCCTCGCGGCAAGACGCCGTGCGCTGCCGCGGTTGTGGCGTGATGCCCGTTTGCCGACATTGGGATTCGCCGAAGCGTTCTCAAGAGTCCTCTAGGCAGACGCGGTAAGCCATGACACCCTGGGGATCCAGGCTATGTCGGTAGATCACGTCTTCTCTCTCGACGCCGTTCGAACGGATGGCTGGTTCGAGCGCATCGGCGAAGGCATCGGAAGCTTCCAGGCGCTCTGCGAAATCGTGGGGGAGCGTTTCTTCGCTTTCTCGATGATCACCGGCGCGCGTATCACCGCGGTGACCGTCGATCGGCGCAACGCGGACAACACGCTGGTCGACTTCGCGGTCGGGATAGGTATGCCCGAGGATGCTCCCGCCGACAGTCAGCGGCTGACGCTGGCCGATTTTCGCAAGCGCCTGGTGGGAGCTTTGCTTACCGACGAGGTGGCGGCGCCCGCCCCCACGCGCGAGACGGACCTCGAGGGAATCCAACTGTATATCGGTGTGCGCTATCTGTTATTGGCGCCGCTTTATGGCTACAGCCTGCGTCAGCTCATCGTGAGCGACCAGGGCTCCGAGCTCACCCTCGTTCGCGATGGCATCGAAGAGAAGTACGATCTCGAGACATTCCGGATGCGCATACGCGCCCATGTGCGCGATGAGCTCGACCGAGTGGCCACCGGCAATCGGGGAGCGATCGACCTCGGACGGGTTGCCGAAGCGGAAGCCGCTTCACTCGAAGGGGACGACGCCAAAGTGCTGAGCCTGCTCGGCACCTGGCCAGCGCCGCTAGCCATCTTTCTTCGAACTCCCGAAGGGCAAATGTTGTCTCCTGAACCGCGCGCACTCATCGCCAAGGGGCTCGGCCTGCTCGGAACGGCGTGCGTTCGTCTGGGCGACGTTGCCCAGGGCGAAGAGATCTTTCGGCTCGGCGTCCAGTACGCGCAAGACGGCGTTGCAGCCGCGGACATTTTTCAGCGCCTCGGCGAAGCGCTGATGAACGATGAACGAGCCGGCGAGGCGATCGGCCCGCTTCGGCGTGCGATCGTGCTCGGCGGCGATCCCAAGGTGCTGTGGCCTCTCCTATGCCGAGCGTTCTGCAAGCGCGGCCGGTACGTTGCTGCGTTTGCTTCGGTGCGGGAAGCCATCGCTGCGGGTGCCCTCGAAACCGAGCTCGCCGAGGACATCCGCCAGGTCGAAACGGTTCTCGGACCCAGGCTCACCGCCTGGCGCGCCACCGTCGCGACGTCGAACACGCTCCCTGCGCCCCCCGATACATCGTCGAAGAACTAACCGCGGCGTGCCCGTCCGCGAGCAGGCGCGAAGCCTTTGGGCCCGGGTCCGTGCCGCGCAGATTGACAGGCCTGTTTCCGTCCCCTAGAAGCCAGGGCGAGGTGCGTGCTTTCGAGCACTTGCATCTACGCCCCGTGGACCCCCACCACGGGCAGGAGCCCTTCGCGATGATGGCCACGTACGTCCCGCTCTTCATGCTGTTTCTCGCCGGGGGCCTGCTCACCGTCGTGTTTTTCGCGGTGACGCCTCTCCTCGGAAAGAAGAAGCCCAACCCGGAAAAGATGACGCCGTACGAGTGCGGCAGCGAGACGACCGGGGGGCGGCACGTCAAGCTGTCGGTCAAGTTCTACTTGACGGCGATTCTCTTCGTCATTTTCGACGTGGAAACCGTGTTCATTTATCCCTGGGCCATTCAGTTTCGTTCGCTCGGGTGGGCAGGACTCATGACCATGTCGAGCTTCATCGCGACGCTCGCGCTCGCGCTCGCCTACTGCTGGAAGAAAGGAGCACTGGAGTGGGAGAAGTAAAGCCGGCCACCACGACGCGGGTTTTCGAGGGAAGCGAACAGGGATTCGCCACGACCAGGCTCGACGCTCTGCTCGGCTGGGCGCGCAAGTACTCGCTGTTCATGTACCCGTTCGTGACGGCGTGCTGCGGAATGGAGTTTTTCTCGATGACCAGCCCGCGTTACGACATCGCGCGGTTCGGCGCCGAAGCACCACGATTCTCGCCGCGCCAGGCCGACCTCTTGTGGGTCGTCGGAACCATCAGTCAAAGGCAGGCTCCCGTGCTCAAGCGCATCTACGAGCAGATGCTCGAGCCCAAATGGGTGCTCGCCTTCGGGACATGCGCCTCGTGCGGGGGTTTCTACGACAACTACACGACGCTGGCCGGTATCGACAAAATCGTTCCCTGCGACATCTACATTCCCGGTTGCCCTCCTCGGCCCGAAGCGGTGTTCGACGGTCTCATGCTCCTTCAGGACAAGATCGCCCGCGGCGACCGCACCCCCGGCATTGTGAAGCCGCGGGAAGACCCGGCGCGCGAGTTCGTCAAGCTCCATCCCAAGGCTCCCGCATGAGTCAGAAGCTTCTCGACGTCCTGAACGAGTCGTTCGGACCGGCAGTCCTCGAAACGCACAGCGAGCATGGAGACGAAACGGCCGTCGTCCACCCCGATTCCTGGTTCAAAATCGCGCAGTTTCTGCGCGACGATCCGCGCTGCGACATGCAGATGATGGTCGATCTCTGCGGCGTCGATTTTCCGAACCGCGAGCCACGCTTCGAAGTCGTGATGCACCTTCATTCGCTCCGCCTCGGCCATCGGCTGAGGCTGAAGGCTCGGGTGGGCAGCAGCGACGGAGAAGGGGCGGAGCTCGACAGCGTCGTTCGGATCTGGACCGGCGCCGACTGGTTCGAACGCGAGACGTACGACTTGATGGGCGTCATGTTCAAGGGGCACCCCGACCTGCGACGCATTCTGCTCTACCCCGAGTTCGTCGGTCACCCGCTTCGCAAGGATTATCCTGCCGACCGAATCCAGCCGCTCGTGCCGTTTCGCGAAGGCTACGAGAAGCTCCCGCCGTTCGACAACACCGAGGGCATGAGCTTCGGGCGCCAGGTGTTCCGGTCGGGAAAGGTCGATTGATGGAACCCATCGATCAAGAGCTGGACGAAGGCGAGCTCGAGCTGCCGAGCCAACCGATGATGCTGAACGTAGGGCCGTCGCACCCCGCGATGCACGGCACCATCCGCATCGTGATGGAGCTTTCCGGCGAAAGTATCCTCAAGGCGGACGTGCAGATCGGTTACCTGCACCGCGGTTTCGAGAAGATGTGCGAGCGCGGCAACTGGACGCAGGTGTTTCCGTACGTCGATCGTTGCAACTACGCCTCGCCCATGCTGAACAACGTCGCCTTCGCGCTCGCCGTCGAGAAGCTGCTCGACGTCACCGTGCCCGAGCGCTGTCAGTATTATCGGGTCATCTTGGGCGAGCTCGCCCGCATCTCCGACCACCTCACCTGCACCGGCGCCATGTCCATGGAGCTCGGTGCTTTCACGCCCCTGCTCTGGTTCATGAAGGGGCGCGAGATGATTTACGACATCATGGAGGAGGAAACCGGGGCTCGCCTCACGCACAGCTTCGGGCGAGTCGGCGGTATGGCCCAGCCACCCACCGAGAATTTCAAGCCGATGGTGAACGCAATTTTGCCGCGCATCGCGGCGATCATCGGCGAGGCCGAAGCACTGCTCCTGCAGAATCGGATCTTCATGGACCGTCTGCAGGGAGTGGGGAAGATTTCGCCGGAAGATGCCGTCGCCCTCGGATGGACGGGACCCTGCCTGCGCTCGACCGGCGTTGCCTACGATGTGCGCAAGGCGCACCCCTACCTCGTCTACGACCGCTTCTCTTTCGACGTCCCGGTGGGAGAGGAAGGCGACAACTGGGACAGGTTCATGGTGCGCCTCGAGGAGATGCGGCAGAGCATCCGGATCATCGAGCAAGCCCTCGAGCAGATGCCCGACAGCGGCCCGATCAACGTCGACGATCCCCGCATCGTGTTGCCGGACAAGAACGACGTTTACACGACCATCGAGGGCACGATTCAACACTTCAAGATCGTGATGGAGGGCATCAAGGTGCCTGCTGGCGAGGCGTACGGCTATACCGAGGGGGGCAACGGTGAGCTCGGGTTCTATCTGGTCTCCGACGGCAGCGGCACGCCGTACCGCGTCCGCATCCGTCCCCCGTGCTTCGCCATCATGCAAGGCCTCGGCCCTCTCATCACCGGCGTCATGATCCCCGACGTCGTTCCCACGTTCGGCTCTCTCAACATGATCGGAGGCGAATGTGACCACTAGCCCGCGGCCCCGCCTCTGTCGCCGTTGCCTTCCGCCACCGGGATTTTCACAGGGAGGCGCCGAGGCGGGGAACGTTCGCCTCCCTGTGAATTCCGAGGTTTCAGACCAGCTCAACCTATCAGTCTTCACCAAGCGAGCAGCGCATGCCGACGTTCAAGCTTGACGGGCGGGAAATCCCCTTCGAAAAAGGGGACACGATCATCCGGGCCGCACACCGGATGGGGATCGACATCCCGCACTACTGCTGGCATCCCGGTTTGACGGTCGCCGCCAACTGCCGGATGTGTCTCGTCGAGATCGCGCCGCCGCCGGGGCAGAGGGCGCTCACGCTCGACATCCTGGCGTGGGACAAGGAGAAGAACGACTACGTCGTCACCCGCAAACCCAAGCTCCAGCCGGCCTGCCAGATGGCGGCGGTCGAAAATATGGAGGTCAAGAGCGAGTCGTCGCCGGACGTCGCCAAGGCCCGCTCGCAGGTGCAGGAGTTTCTGCTTCTCAATCACCCAGTCGACTGCCCCATTTGCGATCAAGCGGGAGAATGCCGCTTGCAGGACTATTGGCTCGAACATCAAGGCACCCAAAAACGCATGCGCGACGAGATCGTGCACAAGCCGAAGGCCGTCGTGTTCGGTCCCACCATCGTTTATGACGCCGAGCGGTGCATCGTGTGCACGCGTTGCGTGCGCTTTTGCTCGGAGATTGCCAAAGACCCGGTGCTCGACGAGCGACAGCGCGGCAATCTGACCGAGATCGTCGTCGCCCCCGGCCGACGTCTCGATCATGACTACACCCTGATGACCGAGCACGTCTGCCCGGTCGGAGCGCTCACCAGCTCCGATTTTCGCTTCAAGGCCCGGGTGTGGTTCCTGCGCTCGGCGAGAACGATCTGCACGGGGTGCGCGACCGGCTGCAACGCCTACCTCGATTTCGACCCACGGTCGATGACGCCTCATCGCCATCGGCCGCGGGAGAATCTGGCGGTCAACCAATATTGGATGTGCGATGAGGGGATGCTCTCCTATTCGCGCGTCACGGCAGGGCGCCTGCTCGAGCCGAAGATCAAGGGCAAGACGGCAACTTTCGACGCCGCATTGACGGAAGCCAAACGTCGGTTCGGCGGCGTTGCCAAAGAAGCGATCGCCATCGTCCTCTCGGCGCAGCACTCGAACGAAGACAACTTCGCCCTCTGGAAGTTGGCGACGACATTCATCGGCACGAGCGCGCTCTACATGTCCGGCAAGCCGCAAGGCAAGCGCGACGACATCCTCATGCACGAGGACAAGAATCCCAATTCGGCGGGCGTCAAGAAGATCGCGCCTGGCGCGCGACCGTTCGAAGAGCTGCTCGAAGGGGTGCTGGCGGGCAAGCACACCCACGTGATCGCGCTCGGCACGGACTTGCCCGGCTCGCCCGACCTGCTCGAAGCGCCCCTGTCCAATTTGTCCGCGCTGGTCACGGTGGCATCGCACCAGGGGCCACTCGTGCGCCGATCGCAGGTCGCGCTGCCGGCCTGCACGTGGGCCGAGGCCGAAGGAACGTACGTCAACTCGAGGGGTATGGCCCAAAGGAGCGAGCGCGCCATCGAACCCAAGGGACAGTCGCGGCCCGCGTGGGAGCTCATCGGCCTGCTCGGCGAGTCGCTCGGCTTTGCCACCCGGTGGAGAAAGCTGAAAGACGTTCGCACCGCGATGCAGCCGGAGCCGCCTTCCGCTGCTCTTCCCGCCGCACCCTGAGGGACGACATGGATCGCTATTCGATTCTCTTCAGCCTCCTCAAGATCGCGATCGTGCTCTTGTTCGTCGTGAACACTGCCGCGATCTTGACGTGGGGCGAGCGCCGGCAGAGCGCGATGATTCAGGATCGCATCGGACCGAACCGCGCCGTCATTTACGTGCCCGGCGTGCTCCTCAAGCTGCTCTCGATTGTCGTGGGGATTGCGTTGGCCGGCGCGGTCGCGTGGTACGCGTGGATGGCTACCAAGCGCCCCGCCGCCATGCGACTGGACATGAACTTCGCCCTCAGCGAGCTCGCCGTGCTGCTTGCCTGGATCGGGGCTGTCGTCGGGCGCGGTGTGGCGCGGCGGCGAGGCGTAACGACCGGCGTTGGCGGCGCGCTGGCGCGGATTGCCGACGCGCGGATCATTTTTTTCCTGGGCCTCTTGGCGCACGTTCTGGTCGGCGTCCTGCGGGCGAGTGCGTCGGAAGCGGATCCTGGTATTGCGGGACTGCTCTTCCAAGCCGGATCGATTGCGGCGGTGGCGCTGCTGATTTCCATCGCGGTGGCCGCTTTTCTACGCGTGCCGCCCGGCAAAGTGGGCGTGCGTTTGGCGGGCATGCTTCACGCGCTCGCCGATGGCGCGAAGATGGCCTCCAAAGAGGATTTCATCCCGCCGAACGCCGATCGCCTCCTGCATTCACTCGGTCCGCTCGTTGCGGTCTTCCCGGCGTTCGTGCTCATCGCCGTGCTTCCGTTCGGTGACACGCTGTGCCTCAACGTCGAGCACACTGGTCACTTCTGGGCCGACCTCTTCCATGCGCGCATCGGTGAAATCGTCGGCCGGAGCTATTCGCCCGTCGTCCCGCGCTATGGCGTGTGTACCGAGGGGGCGATACCCCTGCAGGTTGCCAATCTCAACGTGGGCATCCTCTACATGTTCGCTCTCGCCGGGACTGGCATCATCGGTGCGGCCATCGCCGGCTGGTCCTCCGACAACAAATTCTCGCTCCTCGGTGGGCTTCGAGCTTCGAGCCAAATGGTCAGCTACGAGGTGGCGATAGGGCTGTCTTTGGTCGGTGCGTTCATGACCTATGGTTCGGTGCGCTTCGACGATATGGTGCGCTGGCAAGCCGACAACGCGTGGGGGATTTTCGTTCAGCCGTTCGCGTTCTTTCTCTTTTTGGCCGCCTCGATCGCCGAAAACAAGCGCGTTCCCTTCGACGCCCCCGAAGGCGAAAGCGAAATCGTAGCCGGCTATTTTCTCGAGTACTCCGGGATGAAATTCGGCATGTTCATGCTCGGCGAGTACATGGAGCTTGCCATCTCGAGCGCCGTGCTGACGACCATCTTTTTCGGCGGGTACGCGCTGCCGTTCTTGCATCGCGACGGCATCACCGTCGCTCTCGGAAACAACGTCTACTATCACGCTCGCATGGCGCACGGGCTCGTCGTCTTGCTGGGGGTGATCGCCTTCTTCCTCAAGACGTGGCTCGTTTGCTGGGCCCAGCTCTTCATCCGCTGGACCGTCCCTCGTTTTCGTTACGACCAGATCATGAAGCTCGGCTGGCGTTTCTTGCTCCCATCCGCACTCGTCAACATCGTGGTAACCGGGATGATTCTGCTGGCGATTCGCGAAGCAGGTACGGGGCTCTCGAATGCGCTCGAGGTCCTGGGCGACGTCACCCAAGCTCTGGTCCTGCTGGCCGGCGTGGCAGGACTGATCGCGCTCATTTCATCTATCCTGGCGCCCCCTCGCCGGCACGCGCGCTCCGTATCCTCTTCGGCCACGTTCGCCGAAGCGCAAGGGGGAACCAAAATGTCCCCCATGCAAGCGTGACCGCTGGAACAAGAACGGAGAATCCATGGCAACGCCAAGCGACAAAGGAATGATCGGAAAGCCCGTTCCCAGGCCCAAGAGGGGCGCCAGCAGTCAGAGCTTCGTTCCGGAGATTCTGAAGGGAATGAAGGTCACGATGAAACACTTCTTTCGCAACACCAAAGAGGTGGCGTTCGAGCAGCGGCCGGACCCGGTCTTGGAAAGCCTCGATGAGGGGACTACGACGGTCAGCTATCCGGAGCAGAAGCGCCCTTACCCCGAGCGCTTCCGCGGTGTGCACCGGCTCACGCTTCGCAGCGACGGGTCCCCCCGGTGCGTGGCGTGCCTGTGCTGTTCGACCGCCTGTCCCGCTCAGTGCATCTACATCGTTGCCGCCGAGTACCCCGAGGGGGACAAGCGCCGCGGCTACGAGCGTTTTCCGGAGCAGTTCGTGATCGACGAGCTCCGCTGCATCTTCTGCGGTTACTGCGTGGAGGCTTGTCCCTGCGATGCGATCCGCATGGACACCGGCAAACACGCCCCCCCCTACGACTCGCGCGATCAATTCATCTATCGCAAGGATCTGCTCACCGCGGCGACGGCTCGCGATGGCTCGCGTGAGACGGCGAACCGTCGCCCCGAGCCGGGCGATCCCACCCACCCCGGCATCGCTCGCGACCACATCGATTGAGGCGCGCTGCCGCGGCTTGACCATGACTACCGATTTCGAGCCGGTCATTGGTCTCGAGGTGCACGCGCAGCTCCTCACGAAAACGAAGGCGTTCTGCGGTTGCTCGACGTCGTTCGGCGCGCGTCCGAACACCAATGTTTGCCCGGTGTGTCTTGGTTTACCGGGATCGCTGCCGGTTCTGAACGGGGAAGCGGTCCGAATGGCGGTGCGGATCGGGCTCGCCCTCGGCTGCACGATCCAAGAACGGAGCATTTTCGCCCGCAAGAATTATTTCTACCCCGACCTGCCGAAGGGCTACCAAATCAGTCAATACGACGCGCCTCTCTGCACGGACGGCCACCTCGAGATCGCGCTGCCCGATACCGAGCCTCGCAAGGTGGGCATCATCCGCGTGCACATGGAGGAGGACGCCGGCAAGAACGTCCACGGAATGGCCGGCGATTCGATTGTCGACCTCAACCGCGCGGGAACGCCTCTCGTCGAGATCGTCGGCGCGCCCGACCTTCGCTCGAGCGCGGAAGCGGCGGAATACCTCAAACGGCTGCGAGAGATTTTGATGGCCCTCGCGGTGAACGACGGCAACCTCGAAGAGGGTAGCTTTCGCTGCGACGCCAACGTCTCGATCCGTCCGAAGGGCGTATCGCAGCTCGGCACGCGCTGCGAGATCAAGAACGTCAATTCGTTTCGATTCGTCGAGCGGGCCATCGATTTCGAGGTCAAGCGCCAGATTGCCCTCGTGTCAGCAGGCAAGAAGGTCGAGCAAGAGACGTTGCGCTGGGAGGAGGCGAGCGGCAAAACCTACCCTCTTCGTTCCAAGGAAGAGGCGCACGACTACCGCTACTTCCCGGAGCCGGATCTACCGCCGCTCGTCGTGGAGCGTGCGTTCGTGTCCGAGCAGCAAAGCTCGCTCGAGGAGTTGCCCGCCGCGCGTCGGGCGCGCTTCGTTTCCGAGCTCGGGCTGACGCCCTACGCAGCGTCGGTTCTGACCGGACACCCGCGCATCGCCGATTTTTTCGAAGGGGTCGCGCGGCTGTCGGGCGACGTGGTCAAGGCAGCGAACTTCATCCAAACCGAGGTGCTGCGCGACGTGACCGTCGCAGGGCTCGAAGCCACCTTCCCGGTATCGAAAGAACAACTCTCCGAGCTTCTGCGCCTCGCGGCCGACAAGACGATCAGCGGCAAGCAAGCCAAGGACGTGTACGGCAAGATCGTGGGCACGTCGAAGTCACCGCGCGACGTGGTGGCGGAGAGTGGACTCGCGCAGCTCAGCGACCTCGGAGAGCTCGAGGCGATTTGCCGGCGCGTCGTCGAGTCGAATCCCAAGCAGGTCGCCGGTTATCGGGCGGGCAAGACGGCACTCTTGGGTTTCTTCGTCGGGCAGGTCATGAAAGAGACGCGCGGCAGCGCGAATCCTGCGCTGGTCAACGAGATTCTGGTGCGGCTCTTGATCCCGTCATAGCTGTTTCACTTGAGAGCGGGGGTGGTCGCGTTTTTCGGTGCGGCCGTGGCGGCTGGCGCCGCGGGCTTGGCGGCCGGCGCGCGCCTGACCGCTATTTGCCGCTGCAGAATGTTCAAGCTCTCGAGCTCGGCCTCGGCTCGATCCCGATAACCGGCGACGGTGCGCAGACTTTCGAAGAGCTCGCGCGCCTTCGGGTACCAACTGATCTCTTTGTAGCAGCTTGCCGCTCCCCACAGCGCTTCTGCCCCGGCGCTCGTACCGCTGTACCGGTTGGCCACTGCTTCGTATTTCGAAGCGGCCTTTCCGCAGCCGAACGCCGCTTGGGCACTCTTGGCCGAGTAGAGTGCGGCGAGCGCGGCGTTCTTGGAGCCGGTCGCTGCGACATCAGCGAACGCCTTCTCTGCCTCCGCGTAACGCCCGGCCGTGTAGAGGTCCATCGCCGACGCGTACGCGTCGCCGGTGGATGGCGCGAGCGCTCCGGCCGCGACGGGCGCCCCACTCAGCTCGCTTTTCTTCTTTTCCGCGGGCGCGTTGAGAGCAAGATCATCCGACGGCGCGGCGCCCTTATCCAGTCCCCTCGTCGCGCGGCCTTCGATGGGCGCCTCCGATTCCCGCGCGGTGTCGCGCATAGCGACCGCCGGGGGAGGCGACGCGGCGAACGGGGCGGCGGAGGCGCTCGGCCGCTCGTCCTCTCGTCGCCACCCCGGCCCGGTCGGTTGTGCGCGCATACCACGCGCACGCTCTTCGGGCGTAGCAAAGCGTTCGGGGTGCAGCTCCTCCGCGGACTGCTCGGGCACGCCACGCTCGGTGACGCTGACTCGGCTCGGCGCGCCGCTCCGGTCGGGCTTGACACGCAAGAAGATGACGCTCGAACCCAACATGAGAAGCAGGATGGCCGCCATCGCCGTTTGGGGACGCATGGCGTAGCTTCCTGCCCATGAAATGGCGCGCCCCACCCGCTTCGGCCAGGGGACATTGCGTTGCGCCTCGCGCGCCGCGTGGAAGATGCGCGCGTCGAGACCCGCCGGCGCTTCGACGAGGGGCAACACCCCGATCTTCAGAGTCGCCCTGAGCCCCGACCATTGCGCTTGGCAGCGCTGGCACCCCTCGGCATGGCGTTTGGCCGCCGCCAGCGTGAGCTCATCGAGCTCGTCGTAGACAGCGTCGATGATGATCTGATCGAACTTCTCGCAATCCATGGTCGATCTCAGCGCAGCGCCCGCGCGTACTCCTCGAAGTCGGTGAGAGCTTCTTGCAATCGCTCGAGCGCGTAGCGCATTCTACTCTTGACGGTGTTCTCCGGTGTTGCAGTGATCTCGGCGATATCTTGAAACGCGAGATTGGCCACGTGCCGGAGCAAGAAGACCTCGCGCTGTTCGTGCGGCAGTGCCTCGACCGCCGCCACGACCTTCACCTGGATTTCGCTCGAAATCGCCGTTCGCTCGGTCGAGGCACGCGGATGCAGATCGGCGATCTGCTCGGCGAGCAGCGGACCGTCGCCGGCCTCGCCCGTTTCGCGCTGATCGAGCGAAGCGTGGCGCCGGTAGGACGCCTTGCGAACGTGATCGATACAGAGGTTGCGCGCAATCGTGTACGCCCACGTCGTGAACTTGGCCTCGTGCTTGAAGGAGCCCGCGCTCTCGATGATCCGCAAAAAAACCTCCTGAACCAGATCCTCTGCCGCTGGGGGCACCTTGATTTGACGAAGCACGAAGTTGAACATCGGCGTCTTGTGGCGCTCCACCAGCGTTGCGAAAGCGGCGAGATCGCCGCGCTGATAGCGCGTCATCAACGCCTCGTCGGTTACCTCGGCTCGTCCGCTGCTCCGCACAATCTCATCGTACGGGGACTCGTACCCGCTGAAAATCACCTCGTTGAAATAGACGTTGGCGACCCTGCGAGCCCTTTTTTGCTCGGCTCGTAGTCCGATTTGAGGCGCCGCGGCAAAGTTCTGTTGAGCGGCGTCTGCACCCCCGAGCGACCGTCCGCGCGGTACGTCCTGCCGCGGCGTCTCAAATCGGACTAAGAGCCGAGCAAAAAAGGGCTCGAAAGCCGAACTCGCTTAGCGGACGTGCGAACCGGACATCTAGCCGTTGCACTCGAGCGGGCGCCGCGAATAGACTCCCGTCCGTCAAGACGTGTAAGCGTGAGGATTTCCCTCGCGAAGGCCGGAATGGCGGAGAACGAAGGGGTCGAGAATGCGTTGGAATCAGACGCTGTGGGCTGTTCTCGTAGTCCCTGTGCTGGTGATCGGACCGGCCTTGGCTCAGACGGCCGGCAAGGCTACCAAAAAGGCAGCGGCTCCCGCCGCCGCGTCCGGCTCGGCGGCGCCCGCCGGCGCGGGGGCTGCACCCCCCGCGGTCTCGGCAACGGTCCCATCGACTGCTGCCGGTACGCCTCCATCGGCGGCTGCGGGTCCAACCTCTGCGGCGGCGCGGCCGGCGGCGAGCGGCGGAATCGACGGGGCGACATACGCCGTGCGGCTCAAAGATCTCGAACAGCGCATCGACGAGCTCAAAGAGCAAATCCGGCGCAGCCACACGCGTCTGTCGCTCCTCACCGACACGATTCTGTCCGGTGGCCTCGCCGGTTCGCGCTCCGAGGTTCAGTTCCAGAACGACATGTCGAATGCCTTCAAGCTGGTGCGCGCCCTGTTCGTGCTCGACGGCGCCGTTCAGTACAACAAATCCGATGACACCGGGGCGCTCGCCGAGCAAAAAGAAATTCCGATCTTCACCGGCTCGATTCCACCGGGTGATCACACCGTTCAAATCGCGCTCGATTTCCAAGGCAGCGGATACGGCGTCTTCTCGTATCTGAAGGGCTACCATTTCAACGTCAAATCGAGCCATTCCTTCACCGCGGTCGAAGGCAAGACACTCACCCTCCAGATCATCGCCTACGAAAAGGGCGGCGTCACGACGCCGCTCGAAGAGCGGCCGGCGATCCGGTTCAACGAGAAGATCACCGCCGGCGTCAGCGGACCATCGGGCGCCAAGCCCCAAGCGGCGAATGCTCCCGCGGGCGGCACGGGTTCGGCCAATGTGCAGACGGGGTTTTCGGCGGGCGCGGGGAGCAAATAACGTGAAGAGTGCGATGCCTCGTGCCTGGCTGACGAAGCTGCTCTTCGGTTCCTTTGCCATGGCGGGTCTCTCGTGGGCCGAGCCGACACGCGCGTCGGCGAGCGACGACGCCGTCGCCGACGCTCAGCGCACGATCGGTCAGGCGACACAGGGTGTGGGGAGCGTCGAGCAAGCGATCACGACCTCCAAAGGCGAAGAGCGTTCGCCGGAAGCCCGTATCGCCGACGGAGAGCTCTTGCTGAGGAGCAAGGACTACCAGCGCGCTTCCGGGGTGTTCAATCAGGTGATCGAGAAGTATCCCAATCATCCGACGGCGTATCCCGACGCGTTGTTCATGTTGGGGGAGACCTACTTCGAATCGAAGCAGTATCTCTCGGCGAGGCGCGTTTATCGGCAGATCGTCGAGAAAGGATCGGAACGCGGGTTTTCCAACTATCAGCCGCGGGCGCTCGGGCGGCTCATCGACGTGGCATTGCGAACGCAGGACTACGCCACGCTCGACGACGTTTTTACGAGAATCAACCAGCTGCCGCCCGCTTCGGTGCAGGGAGAGCTCCACTACGCGCGTGCCAAAGGTCTCTTTGCCCGAAAAGATTACGCCGGGGCGCGTAGCGCCCTCGGCAGCGTCACTCCCCAAAGCGTTCACTACCATCAAGCCCGCTATCTGCTCGGCGTCATCGCGATGAAAGAGGCGACGCCTCCTCCGGCGGCGCCCAAGGACAAACGCAACGTCATCGCGACAGGTGCCGCACGCACGCGCTACGCCGCGGCCATCGAAGCCTTTCGCCAAGTGACGCAGCTGCCAGCCGACACGTCCGATCATCGCCACGTCATCGATCTCGCCTGGATGGCCATCGGACGGCTCTTCTACGAGACCGACCAGTGGTTACAGGCAGCTCAGGCCTACAATCACGTCGAGCGTGGATCGCCGGAATTCAGCGCCATGCTCTACGAGCTCGCATGGGTGTACGTGCGAGTCGGGGACGCCGATCGCGCCTTGCGCTCTCTCGAGGTTTTGTCGATCTCCGATCCCAACAGCCCCTATCTGGCCGACGGCACGCTTCTCAGGGCCGATCTGTTGTTGCGCACCGGGCAATTCGAGAAGGCACTCAGCCTCTATCAAGCCGCGCGAGCTCAGTTCGACCCCATGCGTCAGAGGGTCGAGGCCTTCTTGAATTCGACCAACGACCCGGCCGTCTACTACGACAAGCTCTCGAAGGATACGGTCGAGGCCAGCATGGATCAAAGCGAGACGCTTCCCGCGATCGCGATTCAGTGGGCACGCGAGGCCGAAGACGGTCCCGCTGCTTTCGCGGTCATCGATGGCGTCAAAGAGTGCCGCGACCTCATCAAGCAGTCCGGCACGTTCGTAGACAAGCTCAACGCCGTTCTCAATGCGCCCAATCGCGTGCGCGCGTTTCCCGAGCTCAAGGCCGGCGAAGAAAAGGCGCTGTCTCTCTTGAACATGATCACCAAGGCGCGAGGACGCTTGGCCGATGGGCTCGATGCGGAGGAGGACAACGACGTCGGCGGTGACATGCAGCGCGTGCGCACCGAACGCCGGGCGCTACAAAAACGGATCGCGTTTCTGCCGGTGACCGAACAGGATTTCGGGGCACGCGAAGCCGACGCCCAGCGGCAGTGGAACGGCGTGTCGCAAAAGCTGCAGCAGCTGACGCTGCAGGTCGATCAGCTGCAGGCCATCGTCAACGGTTTGAAACGCGCCCTGCGCGAGGGGCCCTCCCGCGGCGTGGTGCGCGATCCCGCGAGCCAGCGGCAATTCGAAGCCGAGCTCACCCAGAACGAGGCGGATATCGGCATTTACAAGACGCGGATGGCCGATCTTCGCAAGCTCATCGACATCAGCCGTGTCCAGGTCGGTTTCGGCGATCAGCGATTCGTCGAGGATGCCGAAGTGCGCGCCGCATTCCGGCGGGCCGTCAACGAAGACCATAAGGTATGCGCAGCGTATCACTCCTATCTTGCAACAGGCAGACGCTGCCGACAGTCGCCTCGAAGCGGTGATGGCCGATCTCGAAGCGCGCGTCGCCAAGCGCGCCGGGGAGCTTCGGGCGATGCTCGATGGCGAAATTGCGAAGCTTGCCGGCTATGGCAAGACGCTGGAGGGACTCGACTCCGAGAGTCGTCTGGTGGTGGGCCAAGTGGCCATGCGAAATTTCCAGCTCGTGCGCGACCGGCTCAAGAACATCGTGCTGCGCGCGGACGTAGGCGTCACCGAAGAGGCGTGGGAGTTGCGCGAAGAGCAGCTCACCCGCGTGCGCAACCTCCAGCTCGAGCGCAGTCGCTCCGAACAGCAGCTCAACGAAGAGCTGCGCGAGGTGCTCGACGACATGGGCGAAGCCGACAAACCCTCGGGTCACCAGCCGGGGATGCAGAAGTGACAGGGCCAATCATGAATCGCACAGGACAGGGGACGGGAGGTTCGGTACGATCGCGGCGTGCGCTCATCGGGAGGCGAGCGTCGTTGCGCCGGCTGTTCCTCTTCGGCGGCCTTCTATCGGCCGTCTGGCTGTGCTTCGTTCCCGATGCTCGCTCGCAAGATGCGGGGGCGGGCGCCGCGGCAGCCAAGCCCGCTGCCAAGAAGGGCGGAAAGGCGGCGAAGCCTGGCGCCGATGCCGGCGCCGACGCTGCTCCCGTGAACCTGCGCCCCACCCAGGAATCCGAAATCTGGACGGGAACCGCCGATGCCGGAGCGGTCTCCACGTACGTTCCGCCGCCCCCGCGAAGGGTGACACCACCCCCGCCGCCGCCAACGCCCGAACAGCTCAAGGGTCTTCAGCAGCTTCAAGTGGAGGCGGTCGAATACGAGAAGTCGGCCAAGGATTACCGCGATGCCATCACCCGGATCGTGCAGCATCACTACGAGGACAAGCGCCGTCGAATGTTGGCGTCGCTCGACGGCGAGATCGAAGTCGAAAAGAAGGCTCTGCGCGAAGCTCGCGAAGAGGCGATCAAGCGTCTCGAGGAGTTCGTCGCCCGCTACTCGGGAGCCAACGCACATCCGGAGAACACGCCGGACGCGATGTTCCGGCTGGCCGCCCTCTATGAGGAGCGCGTCCGCGGCGATTCGCCAGACGAGCTTGGGGGAGGGCTCAAGCAAGCCATCGATCTGTACAAGCGCGTGATCCGGGAGTTCCCCAACTACCGCGAGCTCGCCGGTATCTACTATTATCTGGGTCATGCGCTCAACGATTCGAACCGGATCGACGAAGCGCATCAAGTTTGGCGGTCGCTCGTTTGCCACAACAAGTACGCCTATCCCGTTCCGCCCGATCCGAAGGACCCGAGCAAAGACACAATCGTGCGCCTGCCGCAGGATCACGAAGAAGATTTCTGGCGCGGTTGGGAAAATGCTCATCCGAACCCCATCGGCTTTGCCGGTAGAGGCAGGGCCCTGGCCAAAGCTCCCAAGGCCGGAAAGAAGGGTGGCGCTGCTCCCATGCAGGGAGGCGAAACGGTTTACATCAACCCCTATCCCCAAAACTGCGCGCCTATTCCTCAGCAAACCGACGAGGGCGCCGAGCCCCGCTATGTCGCGGAGGTCTGGTGGCAGATCGGCAACTGGCATTTCGATCAGATCGATCCCCACGGTGGCCCCTACAATTTGAACCGGGCGGCGACCACCTATCAGCATTCGATGCAGTACAAGAAGCCGCCGCTCTACGGCGTGGCGATGTACAAGCTCGCCTGGACCTACTTCAAGCAGCAGCGCTACGAGACGGCCGTCCGGGAGTTCGTCAATCTGCTCAACTACACCGACCAGCAGGAAAAAGCGACCGGCGACCCCGGCACCGACTTCAGGGCCGAGGCCTACACGTACATCGCCGGTTCACTCACGTACCTCGATTTCGCGGGACCCGGCCCCGACGATCCCTTCATCGCACGAAATGACGTCCTCGACACCGAGTCCAACCCTACGGCCGCCGAGCAGAAGATGCACGTCGCGGTCGAGCGCGTGCAGGACCCCAAGCTCATTCCGCAGGACAAGAAGTGGACGGTCGAAATCTACAAGGCGCTCGTCCAAGAATTCCGTGAGGTCAACCAGTGGCACAACGCGATCGAGGTGAGCGAGCTCATCTTGAAAAAATGGCCGATGCACCGCGACGCGCCCAACGTGCAAAACCAGATCGCCGACATTTACGAAGAGCTCACCCGTCTGTCGCGTGAAGGAACGGCCGAACGCGATCAGAACGCCGCGCGTGCTCTCGAGGCGCGCACCAAGCTCGCCGCTTACGTCGGAAACACGCCGTGGGTCGATGCCAACCGCGACGATCCGGAAGCGATCCAAGCCGCCGAGCGCCTCGTCAAGGGAGGTCTGCGCAGGGCGGCCGCCGATCATACCAACCTCGCTCGCGCCTATGTCGCCAAGGCGACCGAAACAGGCGATGCCGCGCAGCAGAAAATCTGGCTCGAGCGCGCCGTCGGCGAGTACAAGCTCGCCGACGTCGGATGGAGCGGCTTCTTGCGCCAAGACGAGAACGCGCCCGACGCCTACGAAACGAGGTTCTGGATCGCCGACGCGCGTCATGGCGTCGTGGTCGTGACCGTGAACCTCGACCGCTCGCCGACCCCGCAAGAACTCGCCAACGCGCGCCAGGCTGCCGCCGAGGTGCGCGACTCCAACGAAGACGACAAGTTTTTACAGCCGGCAGCTTACTACGTCGTCGATGTCGCCGAGCAGGCTCTGCAAGATCAATATCGCCTGTACAACCGCAGCAATGGCACGCAGGGCCTGCAGGAGCGCAAGGAGGTACGCTTCGTCAAGTCGGCGGACGGAACCGACCGGGTCGCAGCCGATCCGATTCCCGCATACGTACAAGCGGGCATGTCGGCCCGCGACGAATACGTGCAGCGCGTTCCTCCGTCGGCCGACGTGCAGAAGAACGCGATCGTGTACCAGTTCCAGGTCGCCGATAGCTATTTTCTCTACGGCCATTTCGATCAAGCGAAGTCGCGTTTCGAGCCAATCTGGAAAGATCACTGCGGCAGAGACGAGTACGGCTACAAAGCCTGGCAAAAGCTCATCACCATCGCGGCTCGCTCGCTCGACGTGAAGGAGAGCCGGCGCCTTGCCGAAGCGGAAGAGAAGCACACCTGTGCGGTCACCGCCGAGCAGGTTAAGGAGGCCAAAGAGCTCACCGGTCCGGTCAAGATCGGCGGCGCGTACATCGATGCCGGCAATCTCTTCAAAGAAGCCGAGAAGATGAAGGACGGCCCCGAACGCCAGGCGAAGTGGCGGGAAGCCGCGGCCGCCTACAATTACGCCCTCACCCAACCGGGAGGGGCATCGCGCGACGAGGCCCCGGAAGCAGCCATGAACGGCGCTTTCGCCTACAAGCAGGTCGGTGAGTACGACAAGGCCATCAAGATGTACGAGCTTTTCATCAACAACTATGGCGACGAAAAGACGTTGTCCAAGCTCGAGCAGGAAAAGAGCCCCAAATATCCCGAACGGGTGAAGTACTTGAAGCAGGCCTACGACACCTTGTCGAAGTCGTACGTGCTTTTCTTCAATTACCGTGCGGCGGCCGAAACCTACGACAAGATCAGCACCATCAATCGGTTCGAAGAAAAGGACCGGCGCGAAGCTGCCCGCAACGCGCTCGTGCTCTATTCGAACATGGGCGATACCGCCAAGATGACCGAGGTGCGCAAACGCATCTTGTCGCTGAATCCGAGCACGCAGGAGAAGGCGGAGACCGACTTCATCGTGGCCGACAGCGACATGAAAGCGTGGGATCCGCGCGGCGCCGACGAGGGAGCGAACCGCAACGCTCGGGTCAAGGCGACCAGCTCGATGATGCAGTTTTACGATGCCAACAAGAACATCGGTGCCGCGAGCAAGTACGTCGTCGAGGCCGCCTACAACGTGAGTCGCATGCGGCAGGCCACCGACCAAAACGCCGACGACTGGCGAAAGAAGACGATCGCCGCGTTCGAGAAGTACAAGGCCAATGCCCCCACGAAGGAGGGCAAGAACGAAGCGATGGGTTCTCGCGAGGCCGGCATGGCGGCCGAGTCCGAGTTCACCATGATCGACAACGATCTCAAAAAGTCATACGACTACGATACCGGCCATCACCGTTACGCCGGCAGCTCGGTGGAGGTCATCAAGAAGTTCCAGAACGACGCGGTCGAAGCGAAGAAGCACCAGGCCAGGCTGCAGCACGTGATCGACGCTTACGCTTCGCCCGAGTGGGCGACCGCCGCGGTTTCGCGACAGGGGAGTCTTTACGACTCGCTCCGTACCGGGCTTTACAACACGCGGCCCCCGCAGTTGAAGCTCGCCGACGCCAAGACCGAGGCGCTGCTGAAGCGATTCGAAAAGAGCGACAATCCCGACGACCAAGACAAGGCCGATCAGATTCGGCAGCGACTCACCGAAGGGTGGCGCGCCGCCCGCGAGCGCGAGATCAACAGCGCCGATGAAGCGATGATCCACTTCTACGCGCAGAGCGTTGCCCTGGCGAAGCGCTACAACGTGCGCAACGCCGCCGTGAACCGCGCCAACCAGCGGCTCGCCTTCTTCACCGACATCCTCGGCGAAGCCAAGATGCAGAAGTACACGCAAGGCATTCAAGATCTGCAATACCGCGAAGGACTCTTCTTGCAGACGCGACCGGGCCTGGTCGCCTCACCGCAGCCGCAGCCGCTGCCCCCGCCCCCGGTAGGTGCGTTGTGAGCACATATCGCAGCGCACTCGGGGCGTTCGCAGTGCTCGTAGCGACCGGGGTGATCGCGGAGGCGACCGGTTGCGGCGGCTCGAAACAGCCGCCGAAGGAGCCCGCTGCTGCTGCTCCCGCGCCTGCTCCGACGGTACAGGCACCACCGCCGGACACCGGGCAGCCCGCAATGGCGACCGGCGCGCTCCGGATGAACGCTTCTGCAGAGGCCGCCTACCGACGCGGGATCAGCGCCTACTTCAACGGCGACCTCCCCGGAGCGAAGGCGGCGTTCCAGCAAGCCATCGCCGCCGACTCGCGGGCGTACCAAGCTCACTATTCGCTCGGCGTCGTTCTCGAGCGGCTTGGCGACCCGTCCGCGCAAGAGGCTTATCGTCGGGCGTTCACGATCCAGCGCGACTACGAGCAGGCCATCGCCGCCTACGCGTTGTACGTTGCGGCCAGGGGGCGGCTCACCGAGGCCGATTCGTTTCTGCAAGGCAAGCGCGGTGAGCTTCCGAATTCCGCCGGCGTGATCGCCGCGCTGGCCGAGATCAAATCGATGCAACGCGATACGGGCTCGGCGCAGACACTCGCCCAAGAAGCGCTCAAAAAAAACGCCGACTACCGCCCGGCCATGGTGACCATCGCGCGCGACCATTATCGAAATCGGCGTCTCGACCTCGCGCTCTACGCGCTGCAAGCGATCCTGGATGGTTTCGGCGAAGACAATCCGCCCCGCGATAGGGACAACCCCGATGCGCACTATCTTCGCGGCATCATTCTCAGGGAGCAGGGGCGCCGCGCTCTTGCGATCACCGATCTGAAGCAGGCCGTTGCGGGTCGGCCCGATCTCGTCAGCGCACGGGTCGAGCTCGCCGCCTATTATCTCGAAGCCGGCAACGCCGCCGAGGCGCAGCCGCTTCTCGAGGGTGCGCTGAGATTCGATCCCAACAACATCATCGCCCACCTGAATCTCGGGGATTGCTACCGACTCGCCGGCCGCATTCCCGAAGCAAAAGCGCAGTTCGACTGGGTGCTCGCGCACGACACCTCACTTGCGCAGGTGCACTACGACCTCGGATTGTTGTATCTCTTCGCGCCGAGCGTGCCCGGTATGGACGCCAAGCGGCAGACCGAGGAGGCGATTGCCGAGATCGGCAAATACCAGCAGATGCGCGGCAAACTGGCGGCTGGACAGAGCGACGATTCGGAAGAGCTGCTCAATCGCGCCAAGCAGAAACAGGCCGACATTCAGGCGCAGGCAAGTGCGAAGGAACCAGCGAGCGCCCCGGCACCTGCAGGAGCAGCCAAGCCGGACGCCGGGTCGGCGGGCCCAGCGACCGGCAAAGACGGTGGCAAGTGAGGGGGAAATGATGAATGCTTTGAGCATGCGCAGGCGAAAACGAATGCTCGAGCGGTGTGTCGCGGCCGCGTCACTCGTCATCCTGACGGCGGCACCGGCACTCGCTCAGGAAAAGCCGGCCAAGGGCGTGATCACGCTGGCCGAGGTCACCATCGTCGGGCGCATTCAGAAGCCAATCGCCGCCGTCGACGTCAACCGCATTCAGCCGAAGCTCACGCTCCAGGAGCTGCGCCAGCCTTTCCTCGATCAGGTCGAGCGCGCCGTCTACCAAGAGCCGTTCTAATTCTCTTGCGCTCGCGGCGTCGTGAGTTGGCTCGCCATGCTCTTCGCGGTCGCGTCGGTGCTGGCGAGCTTCGAACGGCTCCGGCGTGTGCACCGGGTGGCAGCCTTCGACCTCGATGCGCTTGCCCGCGCGTTGGGCACGGCCGTCGGCGCATCTCGCTTGCGGCAGATGGCCGATCTGATGCACGGCGAACGGCCCAGTTGGGAGGGTGAGCTCATTCTATCGGTGCTCCAGTCGCGTAACCCCGCCGAAAGGACGGCCTCGGTGAACGAGTATCTGGGCGACGTTGCCTCGGCCCTACGATGGGGGAGCCACATACCGGTGACGGCCGCGCGGCTTTCGGCGGCGGGACCCCTTTGCGTGCTGTTCTTCGCCCTGGCGCGCGGGGCGATTGCCGCGGCGGAAATCGTCCCGGTCATCGCGTGGGGTGGCGCAGGCGTGGTCGGCGCGCTTGCCACCGGCCGGGAGGCCAATCGCGTTGCCGCCGAGATCCGAAAGGCCGTCGATCGATGGGTTGCGCGCGTTCTCGAGGCAGCATCCGTCCGAGATTCGCCCAGTTAAAGCCGGCGGTTAGGCCGACCATTGTTGGTGGACCGGTGCCCACGGTGCGTGTAGCCTAGAAAGGACGGAACCTTGCCATCCACGCAGCTGTCAGCTCACCGCGTCACGACGCTGAGGGGAAGCTTCCTCCTTTGGAGAAATAGGGAATGAACCAACAGCCGTATGCAGGACGTCCGGTTTCGAGCGGTCGCCCGGGTCAGATGACCGCGGTCATGCGCGCCATGCCGCAGGTGTCGGGGCCCAAGGTGCTTCGAATCGGTCTCGTTCAGGGTGGGAGGGTGATCGAAGAAAGGGTCATCAAGCACCGATCTCACGTCACGATTGGGCCGAGCGAGAAGAGCATGTTCGTCGTGCCGAGCCAGAACGTGCCGCCGAATTTCCGGCTCTTCGAGTTGATCGGAAACGAATACCACCTCAATTTTCTCGATGGGATGACCGGTCGCGTCGCGCTGCAGACGGGCATCACCGACTTGGCGGCACTCCGTGGCCAGGCCAGGCGTTCGGCGCAAGGCGGCTACCAAGTTCGGTTGAGCGAGGAAGCGCGCGGCAAAGTGGTCGTGGGTGAGACGACGTTCCTTTTCCAGTTCGTCGCACCTCCGCCCGTGCAGCCGAAACCACAATTGCCGGTGTCGGTCAAGAGTGGGTTGTCCAATCAGATCGACTGGACGATGACCATCATCGCCGCATTCTCGTTTCTCTTTCACTTCGGCATGGTGGGCGCCATCTACTCCGATTGGCTCGATCCCGTCGTCGATGACGAGCTCAACATCGCCGGGCTCATCGACTCGGTCAAATCTCTTCCGCCTCCACCGCCCGTCGAAACCCCGCAGGAAGTCAGCACGGCCGCGACGGCGACCGCTGCAGCGACCGCCGAAGCGAAGGGGGGCGGTGGCAAAGGCGCCGGCGCGGGCAAGGGCGGTTCGATGAGTACTGGCGAGCGCGCACGCCTCAGTGCTCAGCTCGATCAGCTCGAGATGGCGACGCTCGGTGCGCTGAACAGCCAGGGTCCCGCGACGGCCGGCGTGCTCAAAGGTGGCGACGTTCCCACGGGCGCCCTCGATCAGGCGGCGCAGTCCGGCGCCGGCGTGTCGGTGGGTGGCAGCAGCGGTTTGAACCTCGGCGGCGGGGGTGGCGGCGTGCTTCGACCGGGAATGAGCGGTGGCGGTCTCGGTGCGATCGGCGCGACCACCGCCGGCACGCCAGGCGGCGCGGGAAAAGGTGCCGTCGTCGAAGGCCCGAAGGGCAATGCCAATGTGGGAGCATCTGAAGTTCGCGGTGGGCAGGTGTCGAACGCCGATCGCGTCGTCGCTGGAATGCGGGCGGGCTTCCGCGCTTGCTATAACCGCGGCCTCGCCAGCAATCCCGATCTGCAAGGTTCGGTGCGGATCACCGCCAAGATTGGTCCCAACGGGGAGGTCGTCTCGGCGACTCCGAGTGGGGGCGCGGGACTCGGCGACGAGGTCGTGAGCTGCGTCGTGCGTCGTGTTCAGAGCGCGACATTTTCGCCGCCGGAAGGCGGCGGGGCCTCGATCGTGATTCCGGTCACTTTCGCGCTGCAGAGATAGATCCTAAGTCCGTCCCGCCTGGGGGCGCACCCCCTCGGATGTGTCGTGTCGGCTGAAGGCCCCAGCACTTCTCTGCGACGAGCTCAGGTGAATGCTGCTATGCCGAAGGGCAACTAGGAGAGTTGGATGGGTGTTGCTCAGCAGTCGAGTTGGCGTGCCCGGGAAAACGCACCGTGAGAAAGAGTCATGGTTCCGCCATAATACCGAGGCGCTGGAGCGTTGACGCATGGCTTCGCCCGCTTTATAGTCCTGGGGCTTCGCGCTTGGAGGGTTGATGCGAACGCGTAGAATCGGTTGGGGACTATCCATCTGTGTGTTGTTCAGCGCCGTCTATGGCGCGGCCGACGCGCAGACCACGAAGGCCAATCCGGGCAGCGAAACATCGGTCGGCCTGCAGCGGCAGGTGAACCTCACGCCCCAGGAGCAGCTCGCGCAAGCCGATACTTTCATCGCTCGCATGGGCGTCACGGGGTCCAACATTCGCCGCATGCTCGAGCAGGCGCGCGCCCAGCGCGACGTCGTGAAAACGTTGTGTCTCAACGACAAGCTCAATCAGGTCGACGTGGCGACGCGGTCCGCTCAGGATCGCCGCGGGCAGCTCGAGCAGGCAGCCCTGCGCAAAGATGCCGATCTCGCGAACCACGAATTTACGATTCTCACCGTCCTGCGGCAGCGAGTCGAGCAGCTCGGCGCCGAAGCCAACCAGTGCATCGGCGAAGAGGCGGTGATGTTCGGCGAGACGAAGGTCGTCACCACGATCCTACCGGGTCAACCGACCGAAGACGTAACGTCGTATCCCGAGAATCCCATCATCGCCACACCTCCGGTGTGCGCGAGCTGCATCAAGTAGTTAGTACCGCAGTAGCCGGTCGCCGCGGCGTTTTCCCATGCTGACGACGACTTCAGCGTTGTGATACGTAGCTCCCCCTCTGCCCAAGGCGCCCCACCGGACGATGAAACCAAGTCGGCTCACATGCGCAGTACTCGGTCTGGGGCTCGGTTATTCGAGCGCCGCCTTCGCGCAAGACCAAGTCTGGCTGAGGGATCGCCGTTACACGGAAGGTATCGGCATTCGGGCCGGCGATCTCGAGCTTCATCCGGGTATCGCGGCGGAGTTCGGCTACGACACGAATTACTTCTTGCGCTCCAAGAACGAGGGCGAAATCGATACGTTTCGCCTGCGGATCACGCCATCCTTCAGCCTTGCGACCATCAGTCCGCAACGCCGCGAAGCGGAAGGGGGCGGAGCTCCGGAGCCCCCCAAGGTCACCTTTCGCGCCGGCGTCGCGGCAAGCTACAGCGAGTTCATCGCCACCAAAAGCGAGAACCAGGATGCCCTTTCGAAACAGCGCAACGTTGCCGGGCTTGGCAACCTGCAGCTCAACATCTTGCCGGGGCGACCCTGGGGAGGCGACCTCTATGCCGACTTCTTGCGGTCGGTCCAGCCGTCCGACGACCCCAACTTCAACTTCAACCGCATCAATGCTCGCTTCGGCGGGGGTCTCGTCTGGACACCTGGCGGAGGCATGTTCGATTGGCGGCTCGGCTACGAGTACGGCCTCACCTACTTCGAAGACACGGCTTTCCGCCATTTCAGTAACGACCAGCACCAGATCAATACGCGAGGTCGATGGCGATTTTTGCCGCGCACCGCGTTCATGTACGATGCGTCGGTTGCTTTTGTCCATTACAACAATGGCCCGACGGCAGGGCAGCTCGACTCGGATCCCGTTCGAGCGCGTCTCGGGCTGAACGGTCTGGTCACCCCATCCTTTGCTCTCTTGGCGATGGTGGGCTGGGGCTCGAGCTTTTACAAGGGGGCGAACGCGCAGCAGTTCGACAGCGTGATCGGGCAGGCCGAGCTCAAGTGGTTCATCACCCCCAACCCCGGCCTCGACCCGGCGGGTGCGACGCTATCTTTGTCGACGGCAGCCATCGGTTACCTGCGTGATTTCTACAACAGCTACCTGGGTGATTACTTCGTGCGTGATCGCGGTTACGTGAACTTCACGCACTTTTTCGGTGGACGTTTCCTCTTGGTCGTCGACGGAGGCCTCGCATCGGTGCGGTATCCGACCGTGTACAACGAGAATCGCGCGGAGATTCACTCTGCGTTCGGGACGCTCAGGGCGGACGCCTCACTTTTCGGAGAGTACCGCATTGCAGACACATTCGGCATCAACACGACGTTCCGCTATACTTCGAACATTACCGACGTGCGCATCAACAACGACGAATTAGGATGGAAGCGTTTCGAGGTGTTCATCGGGGCGCGTTGGTTCATGTAGTTTGAATTTTTTCCGGCCCTCGCGAGACTAAGGATCAGTCCCGATCGTTTGTGCCCAAGGTCGTAGTGTCCATGCATCGTTTCACTCGAAGGTCTTTGGTCGTCCTCCTTGCGGCCGTGGTCGCTCTCGCCGGCTGTGCCGGGCGCCCGAGCTCGAAAATCAAGTTGCCGCCTCCGGTGGAGAGCACCACCCTCGGCGCTGGCGACGCGTTCGTGCTCACGATCGTGGGGGAAGACAAGCTGCCCAAGGAGTTCCGAGTCGCCCCCGACGGCAGTGTCGATCTGCCCTACGTCCACCGGGTCCAAGTGGCGGGACTCGAGCCCCAGGAGATGGCGGAGCTCGTCCGCAAGAAGCTCATCGAGGGGGATATCCTGCGCGACCCGAGCGTTGCGGTCGACGTCAAGGAGTACAACTCCAAGCGGGTGTCGGTGCTTGGCCAGGTGCAGAAACCTGGCTCATTCCCGCTCACGCCGGGTTTTACGCTGATCCAGGCGATCTCGCTGGCGGGGGGATTCAACGCCATCGCCAACCGGGATCGGATCAATTTGACGCGCAAGAGCGGCAAACAAGTGCGTACCGTCGTGCTTTCGGTCGACGCCATCACCGAAGGATCGCTACCCGATATCCCCCTCCAGTCGGGCGACACCATTTTCGTCACCGAGCGGATATTTTAGCGCCGGGGTCAGCCGCGTTCCGCTCGAGTGGCGAGTAACGTAGCGAAAAGATGAAGCGGTAGTTCGGCGTCGTAATCCCCGACTCGCCCGTGAACGTGAGCGGGCCACCGCCGCCGAGGCCGAGCGACAAGTCGCCGCTCATCAAGACTGCGGTGCGCACCGAGAGCTGCCATTCTGCGGGCACGAGTGGGGGGGGCGTGCCGGCGCGCGTGAGCTCGTATTGTTCGACCAACGTGGGCAGGGCAATGGCTTCGAGGAGGATGCGCAGCCTATCGCTCTCGAGAAGGTCGGCACCGATTCCGAGCGCGGATACGAGCTGGGGTCCCACGCGACTGCCGAGCAGGTCGGTCGTTTTTCGCAGGCGCGCTCCGAGCTCGCCCGCCGCGAAGACACGACCGAGCCGCACGTCGCCGGTCAAGGCGGGGATCGCGACGAAAGAGCGGTCGCCGGCAAACGACGACGCGGCGCCGGTCGGTAAGGCGAGCTCCAGACGGGCGATCAGGCCGAAGAGCTGAGGCGGGGAACGTGAGGCGCGCGGCAAAAGGGCATACGATGCACCCACTCGCACGTCGCGCATCGCCGTGTGCGAAATGGACGTCGTCTGTTGCGAGCGGATGGATGAGATACCGGTGCCGGTGCGATACACGCTGATCGGCAGAGCGATACCGGCCTCGAGACGCTCCGACAGCCCATACGAAAAGAGAAAGGTCGCGTTCCACAGTCGATCGACCGCGACGACCTCGGTTCCCGCGGGATCAGCGGATGGCACGAGCAACACGATCGGGCGCGCGAGGTGCGTGGCTACCAGGCCGAACCCAAACCGTCCCGGTGCGGTGGTTTCCGTGGCACCAATGAACGCGAAAGAACCTGGGCCGGCGTGCGGCCAGAACGTGTCGGCATCGATGCAGGTCGACAGGTGAGTCGGCGGCGTACAATCAGCGAACGCTGGTCGCGCGCTGGCGAGGGCCGCGGCCACGATCACGGTGACGACTGTTCTCACGCGTTGGTTTTATCAAGATCCCGAAGGTCCTGCAGAGAGAGCTACTCAAGTCGGGTTGGTTCATCCTATCCTGCCGCCGTGATCAGCTCGACGTCTCCGCTCGGTCTTGGCTCGGCGTCTCCGCGCCGTCGAGCATTGCTCGAGCAGCTCGGGATTCCTCTCGTCGTCTTGACGGCGGACGTGGACGAACGCGCAAGGGATGGCGAGGACCCGACCGACTACCTCGAGCGAATCACGCGCGACAAGTTCGTCAGCGTCGCATCGGACCGTCGCGCCGAGCGTGCAAGCGTTCTTTTGGTGGCGGACACGGTCGTTGTCGTCGACGGTGAGATCCTGGGCAAGCCGCAAAACATCGAGCAGGCGCGGGCGATGCTCGAGCGTTTATCGGGGCGCGCGCACGAGGTGAGGACGCGATTTGCGCTCGGCCCTCTGCACGGCAAAGATTCAGCCGCGATCGTGCATGCGGAAACGGTGTGCACCTCCGTCGAATTTCGGCGCCTTTCCTCGCTTGCCGTCGCGCGCTACGCGGCCACGGGAGAGGGACTGGACAAAGCGGGAGCCTACGCCATCCAAGGGATCGGTTCTTTCGCCGTGCATCGCATCCACGGCTCGTACCCCAACGTCGTTGGCCTTCCGGTGTGCGAGCTCGTGGCCGCTCTCGAACTTCATGGTTTCATCTCGAGCTTTCCGTAAGAAAGCCATGTTCGGCGATCTGATGATCGGCGCAGTCGCCTTCGCTGCCCGAGCCGCCGCTTTGCTCTGGGCGAGCGGACGATTTCCGGCGGCGGCCGACGGTATCTATTACCACGCGCTCGCGGTTCGCATCGCTCATGGACTCGGATCGACGTGGCTATGGCCGGACGGCAAAATCACCTATGCCGCGCATTATCCGATCGGGTATCCCGCGCTCTTGGCGCTCGCCTACAAGCTCGGGGGAGACTCGGCGGCCGTCGGCGGTTGGATGAACGCGGTCCTCGGGACGATCGCCGCGATCGCAGCCTATCGTCTCGCTCTTCAGCTCACGACACCGCGATGGGCCTTCGCGGCGGGCCTCGGTGTGGCATTCCATCCTGGTCTCGTCATGTACACACCCGCTCTCATGACCGAAGGGGTGGCCGCCGCGCTCCTCGTCATCGGGGCGTGGGCAGCATCCCGCCGGTCTCGCGGAGGTCTCGTCGCGTCCGGCGTCGTGATGGGTGTCGCCACTTTGATTCGGCCGCAATCGCTGCTCCTCGCTCCCTGCTGGGGCTCGGTTTGCGCGGAAGGAGGTGCTCCGCTCCAACAGCGTCTGCGCCGCGCCGGCGTAGCGACGGCCCTGGCGCTTGCCGTTTGCGCGCCGTGGACCGCGCGAAATTGTGTACGCATGCATCAATGTGCGCTGGTGAGCTTCAATGGAGGTTGGAACTTGCTGATCGGTGCTAGCGACGAGGCGAGCGGTAGCTGGTCGCCCGTCGCCGTTCCGGAGGCGTGCCGCTCGGTATGGGACGAGGCCGAGAAGGACGCTTGCTTCGGACGCGAGGCGCGCCGCAATATCGCGCAAAACCCCGCTCGCTGGCTCGGGCTGATTCCCGCGCGGCTTGCCGCGACGTTCGACTACGCCGGCGCGCCAGGCTTCTACCTGCACGAGTCGAACCCCGGCGCATTCGGCGACCGAGCGAAGCTCGTGCTCGGCATCATCGAAACGGCGTACGAACGACTGTTTTACCTGGCGGCGCTGATCACCGCGGCCATGATCCAGGGACCCCGCCGAAAGGCTCGCGGGTACGTTGCCGCGGTCTCCACCGTCCTGCTTTTCCAAGTGCATGCTTACCTGGCGGTCCTCGGGCTTGCGCTTTCGCTCGCGCTCTTGGGTAAGCGGCTCCTCGACGGTCCGGTGCTCCCGGCGGCGACGTTCTTCGCGGTGGCTGCGACCGCCGCGGTGCACGCCGTCTTCTTCGGTTCGGGGCGTTACTCGATGTTGACGTTTCCGCTGATCACGGCACTGGGATTTGGATTTGGTTCGCTTTTTACGGGTTTGACAGCGGGGACGAGCGAGCGCGATACTCGAAATCCCGACGAGGAGACCACGAGATGCCCCTGATCGAAACGGAAGAGGCTGCGCGCAGGCTCGCGCGTGCCATTGCCAGCGATCTTTCGCTCTACAACGAAGAGAAGATCCTGCAGGGCATCCAGAGCGATAACTTGTTCTCGGCCCTTTCGGAAGAGATTGAAGAAGGACGCGCGCTCTACAAGAGCCGCGTGTCGCCCGAGCTCTATCAAAAGAACTTCTATGACCGCGCGCTCATCGACATTCTGATCAAATCCAAAGGGCACGTGAAATCCAAGCTTTGGTAGCGTACCGGTTCGTTGCATCGGCCGCCGACCCGCGAGAGAGGCTCGACAAGTTCATCGTAGAATTGCTGGCGAGAAGCGGGACGCCGAGCTCGCGCGCCGCGGTGCAGCGCTGGATTCGCGCAGGGCGGGTCACCCTCGGCGGCCGTCCCGCTTTGCCGTCCGAAACCGTTCCGGTCGGCGCCATCGTCGCTTTGACTCCGGCGCCACCCGAACCCTCGAACCTGGAGCCCGACCCGTCGGTGCCGTTCGACGTCCTTTATGAGGATGAGCATCTCATGATCGTCGACAAGCCGGGCGGGGTCGTCATGCATCCGGCGCGCGGGCACGAAAGCAAGACGCTCGTCCACGGCCTCTTGGCGCGCGGCTCGTTCACGATCGACGAGGGATCGGAGCAGCGGGTACGCCCGGGCATCGTGCACCGGCTCGACAAAGGGACGAGCGGCATTCTGGTTGTCGCCAAGGACGAGCGCACGCGCGAAGGCCTGAAAGCGCAGTTCATGCGCCACGACATCGAACGCGCTTATCTCGCCATCGTCGTGGGAAATGCGGAGACTCGCTTGTACGAAACGCTTCACGGACGGAGCTCCGCCGACCGTGTGAAGTTCACGAGTCGCGTCGCGAGAGGTAAAAGAGCGGTGACCCGGGTGCGCGTGCTCGAGAGGTTGGCTGGCGGCAAGGCCACGGTGGTGGCATGCCGACTGGAGACCGGGCGCACGCACCAGATTCGGGTGCACCTCTCGGAGTGCGGGCATACGCCCATTCTCGGTGATCCAATCTATGGCCGCACTCCCCGCGATCCGTGGCTACGCGCGGTGGCCGAACGCCTCACCGACGTGCTCGGGATCGTCATCCTGATTGTCGCCGGAAGTGCAGGCTTCTCGGGAGGACTGGGCTGGGCGGCAGCCGGATCGATCTTGGTGTTCGGGATACTCGTGGCCATCAGCTCCGATAG
>WNGB01001182.1_pt1 | contig 42873 bp, 45 predicted proteins | sample 5400681 | NCBI WGS metagenome assembly WNGB01 (sample SAMN13153367, study PRJNA577476) | soil metagenome | isolation source: 115 cm soil or saprolite under grassland replicate 2 | place: USA:California | collected 2016-06-15 | reverse complement strand
TACGCCGTGACCGCGCGCATCGACGCGGTGTTGCACGGCCTCGAGTTCGATCCCGCCCAGGCCCGCGTCACGGCGCTCTCCGCGCTCAGCGGCGGCGAGCTCGGCCGGCTCGGCCTCGCCCGGCAGCTCATGACGACCGCTGACGTGTTGTTGCTCGACGAGCCGACCAACCACCTCGATCTCGAGACGACCCGCTGGCTCGAGCAATACCTCGTCGCGAGCGAGCGCACCGTGCTGCTCGTGAGCCACGACCGCGCGTTTCTGGCCGCGACCGTGGATCACGTGCTGCATCTCGAGGGTGGCACCGCGACGGCCTATGCGGCGGCCTACACCGGTTTTGTCGCCCAACGCGCCGAGCGCCGGCTCGCGCAGCAGCGGGCGTTCGACCAGCAGCAGCGCACCATTGCGCACGAGCAGGATTACATCGCCCGCAACATCGCCGGGCAGAACAGCAAGCAGGCCAAGGGCCGGCGCAAGCGGCTGGAACGGCTGCCACGACTCAGTCCGGTGATCGGGGCCGAAGGCACGATGGCATTGCGGTTCGAAGTAGCCGAGCGCGGCGGCGACCAGGTGCTGACCGCCAGGAACGTCAGCGTCGGGGTAAGTGAGCGGACGCTGGTGGGCCGCTTCAGCGGCACCCTGGAGCGGACCGGCGTCCTGGGAATTCTCGGCCGCAACGGCTCAGGGAAGTCGACCCTGTTACGGGCACTGCTCGGCGAGCACCCGACGCAGGGCGGCGACCTGCGGCTCGGCGGCTCGATCACCGCGGGCTACTATCGCCAGGATCTGTCGCAAGTGCCGCTCGACAGGACGCTGTACGATTGTATTGCCACGCTCCGCCCGAAATGGGAGCGCGGGCAGATACAGGGGCACCTCGGGCGTTTCGGGTTTTCGGGCCAGGAGGTGCTGCGCCGCGCCGAGTCGTTATCAGGTGGGGAGCGGGCGCGCCTCGCGCTGGCGATCTTGATGTTGTCGCGCGCCAACCTGCTGGTCTTGGACGAGCCGACCAATCACCTCGACGTCGAATCGATCGAGGCGCTCGAAGACGCGATCGAGCAATACGACGGCACCGTGATCCTGGTGAGCCACGATCGGGCGCTGCTGCGCGCCTTGACGACGCGGATCTGGATTCTGCACGACGGACACATGACCGAATTCGCCGGCGGCTTCGAGGAGTGGGAAGAAGTGAGTACCGAGCGGGCGCACGCGGCCGCCGTCGGCGCCGCCGAGGAGCAGGCGCTGCGGCAGGTGCACGAGCGCCAGCGTGTCGCGCCGTCGTCCCAGAGCGATCCGCGCAAGGAGCTGCGTCGGGCGCAGCGCGAGCTCGAGGAGGCGGAGGCTCAGGTCGCGGACCTGGAGTCCCAGGTGGCGCGTGTGATCGCGGCGCTCGAAGATCCCGCGCTCTACACGCGGCCCGACGGCGCCGCCACCGCCCGCACGCTCGGCGCCGAGCTCGAGGCGTTGAAGCGCAGTCTGGAGGGGGCGCTCGAGCGGTGGACCCAGGCGACCGAGCAGGTCGAGATGCGAGCGCCGCGTTGAGGTGAACCGATGCCTCACCAAGGAATGCGCGATGGCGTTGCGCCCCTGCAGGGGTAGCGAGCGGGCACTGGAACAACTATGTCTTCACGACCTTTCACGGGAGTCTCGCGATGAAGCTGACCAGGAACCTCGGAATGCTGTTGTTGGGCATCTGGCTCATCATCACCGGACTCATCCCTCTGCTGAATTTTGGCTTTAATGGGCTGGGCACGCTCATGGCGATCCTTGCCATCGTCGCGGGCGCGTTGATCATGCTCGGACGGTAATGCGGGCTCCTTGATGTCGCCCTAGCGCACCCCTTTCAGCTTCACCTCGTCCCACAACTTGTCGAGCTCTTCCAGCGACGCGCGGCCCATCTCCAGGCCGCGCTCCTCGGCGAGTTTTTCCACTTTCTCAAATCGCGCCATGAATTTCAGATTCGCCCGCTCGAGCGCCTGACCGGCTTCGATCCCGTGCTTACGCGCGAGATTCACCGCCGCGAACAACAGATCGCCGATCTCTTCTTCAATCGTTTCCCGTCTCCCGTTTCCCGTTTCCCGCTCGAGCTCGTCGATCTCTTCCTTGACCTTCTGCATCGGTCCTCTCGCATCGGGCCAATCGAACCCGATCCCTGCGGCGCGCTCCTGCAGCCGGTACGCCATGAGCAGGGGAGGGAGTGTCGGCGGTAGTCCCGCGAGCGTGCCGCGCTTGCCACCAGCCCGGGGCTCGCGCCGTTTCACGAGCTCCCACCCCTGGTGATCGCCCCCGCCCCCGCCGCTGCTGACACGCGTTTCGCCGAACAGATTCGGATGGCGGCGCCACATTTTCTCTTCGAGCGTGCGCGTAACGACTTCCGCATTGAACTGCGACCGCTCTTCGGCGATTACGATCTGAAACGCGAGATGCAGCAGCATGTCGCCCAGCTCGTCGCGCATCGCCTCCGGATCGTCGGTCTGAATCGCGTGATCGAGCTCGAGAGCTTCTTCGACCAAATAGGGACGGAGCGTTTGCGGGCTCTGCGCGCGGTCCCATGGACACCGCTGCCGCAACTCACGCACGAGTCCCAGAGCACGTCCAAGCGCTGAATCGCCTTGCATTTAGCCTCCGGGCGGGGTATCATACCCGCGCCAGTGAGCGTGTCAACGAAGGGCGAGGCCTGGGTGGAAGTGGACGTCGAAGCCCTCGTCGACAACGCCCGAACGGTAGCAAAGATAGCAGGCACACGGCTCCTCCCTGTCGTCAAGGCGAATGCGTACGGGGTCGGAGCCGTCCTAGTCTCCAAGGCCCTCGAGCAGCTGGATCCCTGGGGCTACGGCGTCGCCACGATCGAAGAAGGGGCCGAGCTGCGCGCCGCCGGTATCACCCGGCCCATTCTCGTCTTCATGCCTGCGCGCGCGCAACTGTTCGATGCATACGACCGCCACGAATTGACGCCGGCGCTCGGCGATGCCGGCAGCATTCTCGAATGGACGACGCGCGGCGAGCGGCCTTTCCATATCGAGATCGATACGGGCATGGGACGCGCCGGGGTGCGGTGGGACGAGGTGGACGAGCTCGGCGCGGCAGTCGACACGCCGTCGCTCGAGGGGTGCTACACCCATTTCCACTCCGCTGAGCGACACGATGGATCGGCGGAGCGGCAGCTCGAACGGTTTCTCGGCGCGGTCGAGCGTCTGCCGCGGCGGCCGGCGCTGCTGCATGTCGCCAATAGCGCCGCCGCCGTTCGTGGCAAACAGTTCGCGTTCGACCTGGTGCGTCCGGGGATCTTTCTCTACGGCGGTTCGCCGGCAGATGATCTGCCGCAGCCGCGTCCGGTGGTCAGCGTGCGGGCCCGGGTGCTGAGCGTGCGGCGGATGCGCAAAGGGGACACTGCGAGCTACAACGGGAGTTGGACGGCGGAGCGGGACACCGTGCTCGCGACGCTGCGCTGCGGGTACGCCGACGGCGTCAGGCGGACCGTCGCCAAGGGGGGAGCAACGGTGCTGTTGCGCGGACAACGCTGCCCGATCGTGGGGCTCGTGCAAATGGACATGGCGCTCGTCGAAACCGGCACCCTGGAAGTGCAGGTGGGCGATATCGCGACCATCGTCGGCGCAGATGCGAAACAGCGCATCACCTTGAAGGAGATGGCGGATTGGAGCGGTGAAGTCCAGCACGAATTCCTGACGGGACTCGGCTCGCGGTTGCCACGAGTCCCGGTGTGAGGTACGGGACCGGTCGCGCGGCAATCATCGTCCTGGATGGGCTCGGTAGCGGGCCCGCACCCGACACCGCCGCGTACGGTGATGCCGGATCGGACACGCTGGGTCATATCGCGCGCGAGGTGGGTGGGCTGCAGCTGCCGACTCTGGAAAAGCTCGGGTTGGGAAAATGCCGCGACGGGTCGGCGGTAGCCGGCCTCGCGTCGGAGATCACGCCGACCGCCGCTTACGGCGTGGCGCGACCCGCGTCCGCGGGGAAAGACAGCACCACGGGGCATTGGGAGATCTGCGGGGTGCTCCTCGAGAAGGCGTTCCGGACCTACCCCAAGGGATTTCCTGTTCCATTGCTGGACGAATTCGCGCGGCGGACGGGACGCGGCTGGCTCGGCAACAAAGCCGCATCGGGCACCGCGATCATCGATGACCTGGGCGCCGAGCACCAGCGGACGGGCAAATGGATCGTCTATACGTCCGCCGACTCGGTCTTTCAGGTCGCGGCGCACGAGGAGACTGTGCCGCTGCCGGAGCTGTATCAGGCGTGCGGGGTCGCCCGTGAGATGCTCATCGGCGAGCACGCCGTCAGCCGCGTGATCGCGCGTCCGTTCGAGGGGAAGGCAGGGGACTACCGCCGGACGCCCCATCGCAAGGATTTTTCGATTGCGCCGACCGGGACGACCCTGCTCGACCTCATGGCCGATGCGGGTGTGGTGCGCGTGGGAATCGGCAAAGTGGATGATCTGTTCGCGGGACGGAACATCAGCAGCCAGCACACGCCGACGAACGCCGCTGCGTACCGGCTCATCGAGCAGGCGCTCGATACGCTGGAGACGGGATTCGTGTTCGTGAACGTGATCGAATTCGACCAGACGTGGGGGCACCGCAATGACGTACCGGGGTTCCACCAGGGTCTCAAAGAGTTGGATGCGTGGATCCCGCGGCTCCTCGCGCGGCTCAAGCCGGACGATCTTGTGATCCTGACGGCGGATCATGGTAACGATCCAACGACGCCCTCGACCGATCATTCGCGCGAGGTCGTCCCGATCCTGGTCCTGGGTCCCAGCGTGCATCCCGTGCCGCTCGGGACGCGCCGCACCTTTGCCGACATGGGGCAGACTGTGGGTGAATACTTCGGGCTGCCGGCGCTCGCGGCCGGCACGTCGTTCCTGAAGGACCTGTCGGGATGAAGGATCTGGTGAAACAGGCGCGCGCGGCGATGCAGCATGCGTGGGCGCCGTACAGCAACTTTCACGTCGGCGCGGCGATCGAGGCGGCCGATGGGCGCGTCTACATCGGTTGCAACGTCGAAAGCGCGTCGTACGGCCTCACGATCTGCGCCGAACGTATGGCGCTCGGCGCCGCGGTCGTGGGGGGCGCGCGCAAGTTGCAGCGCATCGTCGTGACGACGGACGTGGATCCGCCGGCCGCGCCCTGCGGCGCCTGCCGCCAGCTGCTCGCGGAATTCGGTTTGGATCTGGAAGTGACGGCGGTGGGGCCGGCGACCGAGAAGCGCTGGACACTGGCCGCGCTGTTGCCCGATGCCTTTACGAAGGAGACGCTGGACCGGTGATACGGCGATTCGCGTACGTCGCGTTGTTTCTGGTTGCTTCCTGCACCGAGCAGTCGACCTCGCCGGGCGTGTGCCCGAACTTCTGTCCGGGCGGGTCGATCGACATTCACGACACGATCTTTGCCACGATCATCGAGCGGGATACCTCGTTCCGGGGGTACGTGCCCAGCTATCAGGCGGAGGCGATGACGGCCGCGGACGTGCCCGGCGCGGTCGATAGCCGAGCGTTCTTCGTGACGGACACGATGGTCAGGCGGGTCGAGCCGACGATCGGCGATACCGCGACCGTGCCGATCACGGTGGACTCCACGCGCGTGCGGTTCGTGATCGTGCGCCGGGCCAAGAACACCACCAACCTGCGGCTGCGTCTGTACCAGCTGCCCCTCACGGTCGACTCGACGTCCGATTTTGCGTCGCTCGATTCGTACTTCACCGGACCCGTGGTGGACAGTCTGAACGTGAGCGATTTGCTGGCGCTGCCGGCCATCGGCGACACGCAGACCGTCCGGCTCTGGGGCGACTCGATTCGCGTGGACAGCGCGGGACACGTGCTGCAGATCAGCCGCGTCGACTCGTCGGTGGCCGTCTACTTCCATCTGGATACACTCCAGTCGCCGTTCAGCGAGACCGACTCGGGCCGCGTCGCCTTCGGGGTGCGCGTCGCCGCCGACTCGCTCGCCAGCGTGACGCTCGGGACGACCGAATCGGGCGGCAACACTCCCCTCGTGCGCCGCTTTTTTCACTACACGATCCCCGACACGGTTTCCGCGACGCCGGACAGCGTCGTGAACACCGACCGCATCCTTGCCAACCGCTTCGACAACTTCGTCTTCAGTCCGGGTACGCCGCCCAGTGATTCCAATCTGGCGGTCGGCGGAGTCCCCTCCGCGCGCAGCGTGCTGCGCGTCGCGATGCCGGCGTACCTGCACGACAGCATCGATGTGGTGCGCGCGACCCTCATTCTCGTTCCCGTGAACGCGGTGCAGGGGGCGGCCAGCGATTCGTTCCACGTCCTCGCCCGGCCTGTGCTCGCGGATCTCGGCGCGAAGTCGCCCCTCAGTACGAACTCCGCGCTGTACGGCAGCGCCGTCATCCACATCGGATCGGCGGACACGGTGCAGCTCGAGATGACGAACCTGGTGCGCGCCTGGTCCTTGGATACGACGATGGTGACCAGCTTCGTTCTCGGTCAGGTACCGGAGGCGACATCGTATACGGAGGCTCGCTTCTATTCGTCTCGAGCGCCGGCGTACCGGCCGGCATTGCACGTGACGTACGTGAAACGCTTCCGGTTTGGTGAGCCATGACGCTCCGCCCCGCTGTTCTCGCGGTGCTCGTGATGCTGACGGCCGGCCGTCTGGCTGCCCAGGACTCTCAGTTCGGCATCCGCGGGCTCGGGACCCCGGGCAAGTGGGAGAGCGTGCGCGCGCGCAGCACCGGCGGGGCGTTTGCGCCGTTTGACGCCTTCTCGCCGATGACGGATGCGGCGCTGGCCGACGTGCGGCGCATGAGCGCCAGCATGGCAAGTGGCACGTCCTGGCGCTCCATCGATGCGAGCGGCACCACCGCATCGTTCCGCGCTACCCGCTTCCCGGCGCTCGTGATCGCGGGACCGGTGTCCTCGCGGATCGTCGTGGGCGGCGGCTTCTCGACGTATCTCGACCGCACGTTCGGCGTCGTCATCCAGGACACCATCGACCTGCGCGGCGTGCAGCAGCCGATCACCGACGAGATCACGAGCGACGGCGCGGTGTCGGACCTGCGGCTCGCGGTCGCGGCGCGCGTGGGCAGCCGCCTCGCGCTGGGGCTGGGTCTGCATCGGCTCACCGGCTCCACGCGCGTCATCGCTAAACGCAGCTTCGCCGATACCGCAAACTACCGTACGACCACCGCCCGCGACGAAGTCGCGTACGGCGGCAACGGCGGATCGGCGAGCCTGCTGTTCGACGTGTCGCGCGATCTGCGCATCGGCGGTTGGCTCCGGTCCGACTTCAAGCTCCGCGCCGACGTCGGCGGCCACACCGTGGCCGAGAACGACTTGCCGCTGACGTACGGTACGGGCGTGCAGTGGCGGGCCGGGGCGCAGGCGAGCCTCGCGGGGACGGTGACGTGGCGCAAATGGGCGGGAGCAGGCACCGCCGATTCTACATCGCACGACACGTTCAACTGGTCCTTCGGCGCCGAGATCGGCCGGCCGGCATCGCCGTTCCGGTTCGGCGTGCGCGGGGGGCAGCTGCCCTTCGGGGTCGGGAAGACGCCGAGCGAGGTCGGCTACTCGGCGGGACTGGGCCGGCAGTTTTCGGGCGGCCGCGGCCGGCTCGACATCGGAATCGAGCGGCTGGAACGCAAAGGCACCGGGCTCACGGAGCGCGTCTGGACGTTTCTGCTGGGGCTCACCGTGCGGCCGTGAACGTCTACTTCCACACCTTTGGGTGCAAAGCCAACCAGTACGATACCGAGCGGGTGCGTCAGGCGTTCGACGAGAGCGGCGCGGTCGTCGTGGATGACCCCGCGCGTGCCGACCTCACCGTCATCAATTCCTGCACCGTCACGAATGAAAGCGAAGTCAAGCTGCGCCGCTTCGTGCGACATGTGGCGAAGCAGGGCCACGCGCAAACGATCGTGATGGGGTGCGCGGCGGCGCTCGACGACGGCGCGATCGCGGCGCTGCCATCGGTGCGCGCCGTGGTGGCGAATGCGGATCCGGTAACCGTTCTACGAGCGGCTGGAATGACGGGTTCGGTTCGGGTAGGGGCGCCCAGTTCGATTCGGGTAGGGGCGCAGCATGCTGCGCCCCTACACCTGAATGGTAGGTGTCGTGCGTTGTTAAAAATCCAGGATGGCTGCGACGAGCATTGTACATTTTGCGCGACGACGGTGGCGCGGGGCGCAAACCGGTCGCGGCCAGTCGCGGAGCTGGTGGAGGAGGCGCGGGCGCTGGCGGAGGAGCACGCCGAGATCGTGCTCACGGGTGTGCACATCGGGACCTATGGGCAGGACGTATCGAGGGTGGGGAGCCCCGGGGCCTCGCCCCGGGGCACACTGGGGCACCTTCTCGAGTCTCTCATCGCTGCCGTTCCTCAGGTGCGTTTCCGTCTCTCATCGATCGAAGCGACCGAAGTCGATGACACCCTTGCACGGCTCCTCATCGACGCGCCCCGCAACCTCGCCGCGCATCTGCACGCGCCGCTCCAGTCGGGCTCGAACCGCGTCCTCAGGCGCATGGGCCGGCATTGGTACACGGCGGAATCCTATCGCGAGCGGATCGAGTGGCTGGCGGAGCGGCTACCGGTATTGGGTCTCGGTGCCGACGTAATCGCCGGATTTCCGGGCGAAACCGAGGGCGATCACCACGCCTCGCTGACGCTGTTACACGCCTTGCCCTTTACCTATCTCCACGTCTTTCCATTCTCCGTGCGCCCCGATGCCCCCGCGGCGCGACTGTCCGGCCAGCTCCCGCCTGAAGTGATTCGTGCTCGCGCGCGCGAGCTGCGGGAGGTCGGCGAGACACGGGCGGCTGCCTATCGTGCGCACCGCCGAGGGCAGACGGCGGATGGCGTCGTGACAGGCCGCCACAGGGGTCAAGTCGAGGTGATGACGCAAGATTATCTGAGCGTCTATCTTGATACGCACCTGTGGGACGGGCGTCCCCGCTTCGAGGTGACGGTCAACTGACGATGCGCCGCATCTACATCGAGACCTACGGCTGCCAGATGAACGTCTCGGATTCCGAGCTGATGTTCGGGGTCCTGGAGCGCGCGGGGTACGTGCGCACGCCTGATCCGGCGATCGCGGACGTGATGCTCGTCAACACCTGTGCCGTGCGCGATCACGCGGAGCAGCGCGTCCTGGGACGCATGGGGGAGCTGAAGCGCCATAAGCGTCCTGGTGATGTACTCGGTGTGGTGGGATGCATGGCGCAACGGCTCGGGCCCAAGCTGCTGGCGCGTGTGCCGCAGGTGGATCTCGTCATCGGTCCCGATGGCTACCGCGGGCTGCCCGAGCTGATTGCGCACGCGCAGGCGGGGGAGCGCGCCGCCGACGTCACGTTCAAGGGGTGGGAGCACTACGAGGACGTCCCCCCGGTCCGCGACAATCCGATCTCGGCATTCGTGACGGTGCAACGCGGCTGCGATTATCGGTGCACGTTCTGCATCGTTCCGATGACGCGCGGCCCGGAGCGGAGCCGCAAGTTGGCCGACGTAGTGAGCGAAGTCGCCCGGCTGGCGGCCGGCGGCACCACCGAGGTCACGCTCCTTGGCCAGACAGTCAACAGTTATGACGACGGCGCGCACGATTTCGCCGACCTGCTCCGCGCGGTCGGAGCGGTCAGCGGCGTGCGGCGGCTGCGCTTCACGTCGCCGTATGCCACCGACTTCACGCCGCGCGTGCTCGCGGCGATGGCCGAGACGCCCGCCGTCTGCGAGCACGTGCATCTGCCGGTCCAGAGCGGCAGCTCGCGCACGCTCAAGCGGATGCTGCGGCGCTACGACCGGGAGCGTTATCTCGAGGTGGTGGCGGCGCTGCGGGACGCGGTGCCCGGCATCGCGCTATCGACGGATATCATCGTGGGATTCCCGGGCGAGACCGAAGACGAGTTTCAGGAAACGCTGTCGCTCGTGGAACAGGTCGCATTCGACGACGCCTACACGTTCAAGTATTCAGTTCGCGACGGCACACCGGCCGTACGGATCAAGAACCACGTGTCGGAAGAAACCAAGACCGAACGCATCGGCCGGCTCATCGCGCTGGTGCGTGGGGTCGCGAAGCGCAAGAACATCGGCCTCGTCGGCACGACCCACGAGGTGCTGGTCGAAGGGCAGGCCAAGCGCGGCGAGCTGCTGCAGGCGCGCACGCGCACGAACAAGATCGCGCTGTTGGAGGGGCCGCCAGAGTGGATCGGGACGTACCGGCTGGTGCGCTTCACCGGGACGACCGGCTCGACCTTTACTGCCTGGCCGCTCGAGAAGAAGACAGAGGAGCTCGTCGCCGCGTGGCCGTAACCAACGTGACGATGGAAGTCGTGCAGCGGGAGTACACGAGCCTGCGCGAAGCATTTCCCAAATTCTGCGGCTGCGACATCTGCCGCAGCGATGTGCTCGTGTTCGCCCTCAATCGACTGTCCCCCCACTACGTCTCGACCCGCCAGGGCGAGATCCTCACCGAGCTGTCGCTCGGCAGCGACCAGGAGAAGGTCAAGCTCGACGTCGCGCTGCTCGAGGCCTTCACAAAGGTCGCGCTCGCGCCGCGCTGCGGAGCCAAACCCACTCAGTTGTAACCTAGGTCGGCGGTGCGCCCGCCGATCCTGTATCTCACGATTGCGTTCGGCGCCGGGCTCTTCACGGCGTTGAATGCGTACGCCGTGCGCAGTGCGCCGTACGCCGGACTGCTCGTTCTGCTCGGCACGGCCGTGCTGGTTCGCCGAGCGCCACTTGGCGCGGCAGTGGGCCTGATGTTCATCGCCGGTCTGTTGTGGGGCGGCGCGGCGCTACGTGAACAGCGCGCCTCATGCGTCGGCGGGTGGGGTGCCCCGGGGCCGCGCCCGGAGGCGAACGAGACCCGCTCCATCATTGTTCAGCTCACCGATCCTGTCCCTGCGACCGGTGGTGTTGCGGAAGGAGTTGTTCGGGCCGGCCCCTGCCGCGGCACACTCGCCATCCGGTGGCCGGAAGGACATCCAGCGCACGGCGGCACGACGTGGGTGGTGGCGGGGCGATTCCTCGGTCAGGCGGGCCGCGGCATCCTCGTCGCCCGGCGCGTGCGCCAGCTCGATTCCGTACCGCGCGGGCGCGGCGCGCTGCGCGATCGCATCGCCGAACGCAGCCGCCGGCTGTTCGGCGCACGCGCGCCGCTCGTGGACGCGCTCGTCATCGCCCGGCGCGCCGAGCTCGATGCCGGCTTGCGCGAGCGCTACACGCGCTCGGGGCTCGCGCACCTCCTCTCGATATCAGGCCTGCACGTCGCATTCTTCGCGGCCTGGGTCAATGTCCTCCTGGCGCGGCTGCGCCTGGGGACGCGCGCACGCTTCGCCCTGGGCACGTGCGTGATGATCGCGTACGTCTGGCTGCTCGGGTTTCCCGCACCCGCGACGCGCTCGGCGGCGATGCTGGCGTTGCTCGACATCGCGAAGCTGCGCCAGCGCGTCGTCGCGCCGCGCGGCTTGGTCGCGCTCGCGGCGCTCTGCGTCATGCTCGGCGATCCGTGGGCCGTGCAGTCCGTCGGCGCGTGGCTGTCGGTGGCGGCCGTCGCCGCCGTGATTTGGGCCGGGCGGGCGACCGAGCGCCTTCACAAGGCGGTGCGCCTGCTCGCGCCTGCGACGGCAGCCACCCTGCTGACGGCACCGATCACGGCGTACGCCTTCGGCACGGTCGCCCCGATCGGCGTGGTTGCGAATCTCGCCGCGATCCCGTTGGCTGGACTCGCGGTGCCGGGACTCATGGTGGCGTTGTTGCTGTCGTCGAGCTGGCTGGCGGCGGGCGCGGGATTGTGTCTGGCGCTGCTCGATGTGGTCGCCAAGGCCGCCGCGGCGCTGCCGGGCGGTCACTTCGTCATGATCGCCGGCCCGCGCGCGGCGGCCCTATGGCTCGGGATTCTGGTGGTGGCCTGGTGGCTGTGGAACTCGCCACGCCGCCGCTGGTTGATTGCAGCGCGGGTTGGGTTCGTCGCCACGCTCATCTCGTGGACCGCGCTTTTCCACGCCTTTACACGCCTTTCAGACTGTCATTGTCTTACCGTAAGTTTCCTGGACGTCGGCCAGGGCGATGCGATTGCGTTGCGCAGTCCGGCGGGGCGCTGGCTGTTGATCGACGGCGGCCCGCGCGGACCCCAGGGGGATGCCGGCCGCCGGGTCGTGGTGCCGTTTCTGCGCCAGGCCGGCGCGACGCAGCTCGCGGCGATCGTGGCGACACACGCGCATCTCGATCATTTCGGCGGCTTGCCGGCGGTGCTCGATGCGTTCGATCCCGCGTTCGTGCTGGAGCCGGGGCAGCCGGTGCCCGACGCGGGGTATCTCGACTTCCTCGGCGCCGTCGAGAGCGACGGTGCGGCGTGGCGGCCGGCGCGCCGCGGCGACCGGTTGGAGCTGGACGGCATCGCAATCGAAGTGCTGAGTCCGGATTCGGCCTGGGCGGCGAGCCAGACGGACATCAACGAAGAATCAGTCGTGCTGCTGGTTACCTACGGCAGCACGCGGCTGGTCTTCGCGGGCGACGCCGGTGTTCCGACTGAGGCGCACCTCGCGGGTCGGATAGGGCGGGTGACGGTACTGAAGGTCGGGCATCATGGCTCGCGCGGCGCGACGTCCGACCGCTGGCTGGATGAGCTGCAGCCGGCCGACGCCGTCATCAGCGTCGGAGCGAAAAACCGCTACGGTCATCCCGCGCCGGAAACGCTGGCGCGGCTGCGCCGACATGGCGTCACTGTGCTCCGCACCGATCAGCGGGGCACGATCACCTTCACCGTCTCGAGTCATGGCACGCTCGCAATCACCGACGTCGGTCATCACGATTGAGCGGTTCATCATGGAGCAGGAACGGCTCCATCCCGAGGCGACGGGAGAGCTGTCGAACCTGCTCTATGATCTGTGCCTGGCCGCGAAGATCATCTCGCGCCAGGTACGGCGCGCCGGGCTGACCGATATCCTCGGCGAGTTCGGTGCGATCAATGTCCAGGGCGAGGTGCAGCAAAAGCTGGACGTGTTCGCCAACGAGACCGTGCGCCACAGCGTCGAGCACACGGGCCGGGTGTGCGTGGTCGCGTCAGAGGAAGACGAGCACCCGATCCCAGTGCAGGTGCGCGAAGACCGGCGCGGCGGCAAGTACGTGCTCATGTACGATCCGCTCGACGGCTCGACCAACATCGGCGTCAACGTCTCGATCGGTACGATCTTTTCGATTCATCGGCGCAGCGCAACGAAGAAAGGGCCGGGCACGCTGGCCGATTGTCTCCAGAAGGGCCGAGCGCAGGTCGCCGCCGGCTACATCCTGTATGGATCGAGCACGATGCTGGTCTACACGACCGGACAGGGCGTGCACGGCTTCACCCTCGATCCCACCATCGGCGAGTTCCTGCTTTCGCACCCCGACATCCGCTCGCCCGACGTCGGCCAGTACTACAGCGTGAACGAGAGTCACTGGAACAAGTGGGCGCCCGGCATCCAGCGCGTCGTCGGCGCGTTCAAGAACGGCGATCATGGGCGCGTCGAGGCCAAGAACGCGCGCTACATCGGCTCGCTCGTCGCGGACATCCACCGCAACCTGATGTCGGGCGGCGTCTTTCTCTACCCCGCCGACGCGATCTCGCCGCAGGGGAAGCTGCGGTTGCTCTATGAGGCGGCCCCGCTGGCGTTCGTCGTCGAACAGGCGGGCGGGGCCGCGATCGACGGAACGCGCGACATCCTCGACATCAAGCCGACCGAGCTGCACCAGCGCACCCCGCTCATCATCGGGTCGAAGCGGGACGTCGCCTACGCCAGCGCGGTGCTCGGGGAGAAATGAATCAGGACTGGCTGGAGCGACCGCTGACCGACCGGAGCGCGCCGGGCGAGTGGCCGTTTACCCGCGGCATCTATCCCACGATGTACGCCGGCAAGCTCTGGACGATGCGCCAATACGCGGGCTTCGGGACGGCCGAAGAGACAAATGCGCGCTTTCGCCATCTCCTCGACGCCGGGCAGACCGGCCTGTCGGTCGCGTTCGATCTGCCCACGCAAATGGGCTACGACTCCGATCATCCGATGGCGGAGGGGGAAGTCGGCCGCGCCGGTGTCGCGATCGACACGGTCGAAGATCTGGAGCGGTTGTTCCATGGCATCCCGCTCGATCGCGTCTCGACGTCGATGACGATCAACGCCACGGCGGCGATCCTGCTCGCCATGTACGTCGCGGTGGGAGAAGAACAGGGCGTTCCGCTCACCAAGCTGCAGGGCACGCTGCAGAACGACATCCTCAAGGAATACATCGCGCGCGGGACGTACATCTATCCACCGGAGCCGTCGTTGCGGCTCGTGGCCGACATCTTTCGCTTCACCTCAGGCGCCAAGATGAGCTTCAATCCGATTTCGATCTCGGGCTATCACATGCGGGAAGCGGGCGCGACGGCGGTGCAGGAGATCGCCTTCACGTTTGCGAATGGACTCGAATACGTCCGCCGGGCGCTGTCCGCCGGACTGCAGGTGGACGACTTCGCGCCGCGCCTTTCCTTCTTTTTTGCCGCATACACGGATCTCTTCGAGGAGATCGCGAAGTTCCGCGCGGCGCGGCGGCTCTGGGCGCGTCTCATGAAGGAAAAGTTCAACGCCGGCGATGCGGCGACCCGATTGCGTTTTCACACTCAGACCGGCGGCGCGACGCTCACCGCGCAGCAGCCGCTCAACAACGTCGTGCGCGTGGCGATTCAGGCGATGGCAGCCGTACTCGGCGGCACGCAGTCGCTGCACACGAACTCCTACGACGAAGCGCTGGCGCTGCCCACCGAGCGCAGCGCCACGCTGGCGCTCCGGACACAGCAGCTCCTCGCGCACGAGACGGGCGTGCCGGAGGTCGTCGATCCGCTCGGCGGCAGCTGGTATGTGGAGGCGCTGACCGACAAGCTCGAAGCTGCCGCGAGACGGTTGGTGGAGGAGGTGGAGGCTGGTGGAGGTGCTGTAAAGGCCATAGAACGAGGGTTTTTCCAGGAAGCGATCGCGCGCAGCGCGTACGAGCAGCAGCGGGACGTCGAAGCGGGGAAGCAGGTCGTGGTGGGCGTGAACGAGTATGTGACGGGAGAACCGGTCCCGCCGATTTCCGCGCCGGATTACTCGAAGTTGGCGGACGCCCAAAAGCAGCGGCTCAAAGTACTCCGCGAGAAGCGACAACCCGCCAAAGTGAAACAGACGCTGGCTGCCTTGGATGACGCCGCCCGCCAACCGAGCGCCCCGTTGATGGAGCCGATTCTCGACGCGGTCCGCGCGCGCGCCACGCTCGGCGAAATCAGTGACGTGTTGCGGAGCGGCTGGGGCGTACACGACCCCCGCTGAGGATCCATGACGACCGGCCTTCTATTATCTGTGCTGTTGGTCGCGCAGGGCGATACGGCGGCGATCAATCGCTACGTCCGGGCGGAGATGGAACGCCAGCATATTCCGGGCCTCTCCCTGGCCGTGCTCAGCGGAGACCGCGTGCTGCTGTCGCGCGGGTACGGCTTGGCGAACGTGGAGCTGCACGTGCCCGCCTCCGACAGCACGGTCTACCAGTCGGGATCGATGGGGAAACAGTTCACGGCCGCGCTCGTCGAAATGCTGGCGGACAATCAGCGGCTGCGGCTCGACGATTCCATGGTGCGGTGGTTCCCCGAAGGCGCGGCCGTGTGGCAGGGGATCACGGTGCGGCATCTCCTCACGCACACCGCCGGAGTCGCCGAGTACACCGATTCCACGTTCGACTATCGCAAGGATTACACGGAAGACCAGCTGGTGAAGTTCGCCGCCTCGCGGCCGCTCGACTTCCGGCCCGGCGAGCGCTGGAGCTACAGCAACACCGGTTACGTGCTGCTCGGCGCGCTGATCCATCGCGTGAGCGGACGTTTCTACGGCGACCTGCTGCGCGATTCGGTGTTCGGTCCGCTCGGGATGCACGATTCCCGCGTCATCTCCGAAGCCGATATCGTTCCCAATCGCGCGGCCGGGTATCGGCTGGACGAGGGCGTGCTCAAGAATCAGGAGTGGGTCGCGCCGACGCTCAATACGACCGCCGATGGTGCGCTCTACTTCACGGTGCGGGATCTGACACGCTGGGCGTTCGCCCTGAATCACCGCCGCGTGCCGAGTGCGGCGGCGCTCGACACGGCGTGGACGCCGGTGCGATTGAGCGATGGCGCGACCTACCCGTACGGGTTTGGATGGTCTCTTCTCCCGCAGCGCGACCAACGTCGCATCGCGCACACGGGAAGCTGGCAGGGATTCAAGACGGTCATCGCACGATATCCCAAGTCGGGCCTCACGGTCATCGTCCTCGCCAATCTCGCGGAGGCGCAGGTCGGCGCGATTGCGTACGGCGTTGCAGGCATGCTCGAGCCGGCGCTGCAGCCACCCCATCTCGTCACGTCTCCGAGCGGCAGGCAACCTCCATCCCCGATCCCCGCGCTGCTGCGCGCGATCGTGGCGCAGCCGGACAGCGCTCCCATCACACCGCGTTTCCGCAGATTCCTGAGCACCGATCTCATCGCCTGGTATCGCGGACTGACGGCGGACAACCGGCAATGGGCCTTTGCCGGCTGTGACGTAATCACCTCCCTGGGGTTCTCATATTTGGGATCGCCCATCGCCTATACGTGTCATGCGCGCTCCGCCCGTGTGTCGGGAGGCGGGACGGCGGTGTCGGTGTTCTATACTCGTGATTGGCGTGCCGCCGGCGTCGAAGGCTACGGGTATTAGGAGCGGGGGACTCATGAAGCTCGTTTGCAGCGTGTTTGCCGTGCTGATCGCAGTCGCCGCGTGCTCGGAAATAGCATGTGGCTGCACGCCGGCCCTCAATCAGGCGGTTGTATGGGGCCAAGTGACAATCGACAGCGGAGGGCCCGCGTCGCGCGCCGCGATGTTTGCAGACGCGACGCCAACCGGCGCGTCCTGCGTCCAGAATACACTGACCGCCTGGGGCCGCGCCGATTCGCTCGGTCGTTTTCGGCTCGTGGTTTTTGGAGCCGGCGTGGGTGATTCGGGGTGCGTCTTCGTAGGGGCGCTTTTCCCTCCGACGCAGGCCGGCAAGGACACCGTGCTCGGACCGTTCAGGCTGAAATTCCAGCCCAACCCTCCGTTCGACAGCGTGAACGTGAACATCGTGCTCCGCCACTAACTCTCCTGACCCTGGAGTGCATCATGCTTCTCGCGCTGCTCGGGCTCATCGCTTCTCTGCAGCTGCAGACCGGGTTTCTCGATCGCAACGTCACCGTCGGCGGGAGATCGTATCACTATCAGGTCTACGTCCCCGCCGATTATGCGTCGAAGCCGAGCTGGCCGGCGATTCTCTTCCTGCATGGGGCAGGGGAGCGCGGCGACGACGGACTGTTGCAGACGAACGTCGGTCTCGCGCCAGCGATCCGGCAGAATCCGTCGCGCTATCCCGCGATTGTGGTCTTCCCGCAGGTCCCGCGCGATTCGCAGTGGGTGGGGACGCCCGGTGACATGGCCGTGGCGGCGCTGCAACAGACCGTGCGGGAATTTCACGTCGATCCGAATCGCGTCTATCTCACCGGCCTCTCGATGGGCGGGCATGGCACCTGGTACGTCGCCTACCGGCATCCGGAGCTCTTTGCGGCGGTCGTGCCGATCTGTGGCTGGGTGCGGGACTTTCCGCAATTCCGCGGCTCGGTGCCGGTGGTGCCGGGCGACAGCGCCGCCATCATGCCAAACTTGGTCCAGCGCCTGGGCAAACTCCCGATTTGGATTTTCCACGGCGAGGTCGACCAGGTCGTGAATGTGAACGGGTCACGCGAGCCCGCAGCGGCGCTGAAGGCGGCGGGAGCCGACGTGCACTACACGGAGCTGCTGGGCCTGAACCACAACTCATGGGATGCGGCGTACGGGTCCGAGGAGTTCAGGACCTGGCTGTTCGCGCAGCAGCGCCGGTGAGACTCACGTGTTGCAGGTCGAAATGCCCGCTGGCTACATGGCCAGCGGGCCGTTTGCGTGTCAAGTTACAGCATCCCTTCACGAGGACTCGTTGATGAACCGGCGTGACGTGCTGCTCCTGCTCGCCGGGACGGCTGCGGTCCCCGACCGGCTGCTCGCCATTGGCCGCGCCGTCCACCAGCGCGTGCGCGTTGGAACCCTGCGCGCGCTGAATCCCCACCAGAATGAAACCGCTGCCACCATTGCCGAGCTGATCATTCCTAAAACCGATACACCGGGTGCGCGCGACGCAGGGGTGCCGGCGTTCATCGATGTCATGCTCGCCGACTGGGGCGACGACGATCAGCGGCAGATGTTCACGTCTGGACTGGCCAACGTCGACGAGCGCAGCCGCGCCGCGTTCGGGAAGGTGTTCATCGCGTGCGCCCCAGACCAGCAGACCGAGATTCTCGAGGACCTCGACTACGAGCTGGCACGTCTGCGTGACACCAAGAGCGACACATCGAAAAACTTCTTCCAGGCCATGAAGTGGTTGACGCTGACGGGCTACTACACGTCTGAAGTCGGCGCGACCTCCGAGCTCCATTTCCGCGTCGTGCCGGGTCGCTTCGAACCCTGCTACCCCCTCGAACCATGAAAACCTACGACGCCATCGTGATTGGGTCGGGCATCTCGGGCGGCTGGGCGGCGAAGGAGCTGACCGAGCGCGGTCTGCAGACGCTCGTCCTCGAGGCCGGCAGACCGATCAACCCGGACACGGACTACGTCGAGCACGTACCGATGTGGGAGATGAAGTTCCGCGGCATGGGCGACCGCCGGCGACTGGCGAAGGAACAGCCCATTCAGCAACAGTGCTACGCCTGCGACGAAATGGCCTACAAGTTCTTCGTGAACGACGTCGACAACCCCTACACCACGCCTCCCGACAAACCGTTCTCGTGGATTCGCGGCCGCCAGGTCGGCGGGCGCTCGATCATGTGGGGCCGGCAGGTCTATCGCTGGAGCGACCTCGACTTCGAGGCGAACGCGCGCGAAGGCATCGGCGTCGACTGGCCCATCCGCTATGCCGACGTCGCGCCTTGGTACGACCACGTCGAGACATTCGTCGGCATCAGCGGCCAGGCCGAAGGCCTGCCGCAGCTCCCCGACGGCAAGTTTCTCAAACCGATGGCGCTCAACTGCGTCGAGCAGACGGTGCGCGACGCGGTCGGGCGCGCGTGGCCCGGCGAGCGGATGGTCACGATCGGGCGCTGCGCGGTGCTCACCGAGGCGCACAACGGCCGCGCCGCCTGCCACTACTGCGGGCCGTGTCATCGCGGCTGCATCACGCGCTCGTACTTCTCGAGCGTCAACGCGACGCTACCGGCCGCGCAGGCGACGGGCCGACTGACACTGCGGCCCTATAGCGTCGTCCACAGCATCACGTACGACAAACGGCGCGGCCGCGCGACCGGGGTGCGCGTCATCGATGGCCAGACCAAGCACGCGCTCGAGTTCCAGGCGCGCATCATCTTCCTGTGCGCCTCGACCATCGAGTCGGCGCGGATCCTGCTCAACTCCGGCAACGGGTTCGCGAATTCGAGCGGCCAGGTCGGCAAGAACCTGATGGATCACATCATGGGCGGCGGCGCCAACGGCCGGATGGACGGACCGCTCGACCGCGACAGCGTCGGCAATCGCCCCAACGGGATCTACGTGCCGCGCTTCCGCAACATCGGGAAGGGCAAGTCGCCGTTCCTGCGCGGCTATGGCTTCCAGGGCGGTGGGGGGCGGTCCGACTGGGGACGCGGTACCGAGCAGGCCGGTTTCGGGGCCGACTTCAAGAAATCGCTCCGCAAACCTGGTCCCTGGGGCTTCAGTCTCTACGGCTTCGGCGAAATGCTGCCGAAAGAGGAGAACTTCGTCGAGATCGACAAGAACAAGGTGGATGCGTGGGGCATTCCGGTCGCCCGGATCAGCTGCGCGTATGGCGAGAACGAGCTGGCGCTGGTGCACGACATGTCGATCAGCGCTGCCGAGATGCTCGCCGAGGCGGGGGCACACGACATCCAGCCGTACACCAGCAACAACCCGCCAGGACTCGTGATTCACGAGATGGGCACCGCGCGCATGGGCAAGGATCCAAAGACGTCGGTCCTCAACGCGCACAATCAATCGTGGGATGTGCCGAATCTGTTCATCACCGACGGCGCCTGCATGGCGTCGACGGCTTGCCAGAACCCATCCATTACCTACATGGCACTCACGGCGCGGGCTGCTGGGTATGCGGTCGATGCCATGAAGAGGAGAGAGCTATGAAAAGCGTGCGCAGTGAGCCGTACGCTGTGGGCCGGACTACACGGCGGGAGTTTCTCGAGGTGATGGCTGGTGTTGGTGTGTCGATCGCATGTTCCGGCGCACGGCTCACGGCGCACGGCGCACGCATCGACAAGGTCGGCATCCAGCTCTACACCGTCCGCGACCTGATGAAAGCAGACTTCGAAGGCACGCTCGCGCACGTGGCCGAAATCGGCTACAAGGAGGTCGAGTTCGCGGGCTACTTCAATCATTCACCGGCGGACGTGCGCGCGATCCTCGACCGGCACGGACTCTCAGCGCCCTCGACACACGTCGGGGACATCTCCACCGACGCGTGGAAAACGTCGCTCGATGCCGCGCACACCATCGGCCACGAGTACATCGTGGTGCCGTGGATTCCGGAGGAGCGGCGCCGCACGCTCGATGGCTGGAAACAGGTGGCCGCGGACTTCAATCGCGCGGCGGAGGCTGCGCGTGGCGCCGGCATCCAGTTCGCCTATCACAACCACGATTTCGAATTCCCCAAGGTGGAGGGGCAGGTGCCCTACGACGTGCTGCTCCAGAGCACCGATCCCAAGCTCGTGCAGCTCGAGATCGACCTGTACTGGATCACGAAGGGCGGCCAGGATCCCCTCAACTACTTCGCCCGCTGGCCGGGCCGCGTCCCGCTCGTCCACGTCAAAGATTCGGCAGGCGCGCCGGAGCATAAGATGGTCGATGTGGGGCAGGGGAAGATCGATTGGAAGCGCATCTTCGCGAAACGGGATCAGGCCGGCATCAAACACTTCTTCGTCGAGCACGATCAGCCGCCGCAGCCGTTCGACGACATTGCGGCGAGCTACAAATACCTGAGCCAGCTGGAGTTTTGAAATGCGTTGGAATGTTGGACGGTTGGAAGGTGACCTGGTAACTCGCCGGGACGCGTTGCGGACCGCGGCGGCCGCCGTCACGGCGTCGCTGCTTCCAGGAGCCACCGTCCAACCTTCCAACCGTCCAACCGGTCGTCTCAAACAATCGGCCAGCCGCTGGTGCTACCGCTCGATTGCGCTGCCGGATCTGTGCAAGGCCGGCAAAGCGATGGGCCTGGCCGGCATCGACCTGCTCGCCTCCGACGACTGGGCGATCGTCCGCGAGCATGGCCTGGTCTGCTCCATGGGGTACGCGGCGATCCGCGACGATTTCATTCCGCGCGGCTTCAACGACCCGGCGAACCACGATTTGCTGGTCGGCGAATTGGAGCGCGCGCTGCCGCTGGCGCAGCAGCACGGCGTGCCCAACCTCATCGCCATGTTCGGCAACCGGCAAGGACGCAGCGACGCGCAGGCCACCGACGCGTGTGTGACCGGACTCAAGCGGATCGCGCCGGCGGCCGAGCGGTACGGCGTGACGATTTGTGTGGAGCTGCTCAACAGCAAGGTGGACCATAAGGACTATCAGGGCGACCGCACGGCATTCGGTGCGGCGATCATCGAGGCGGTGGGATCGCCCCGCGTGAAGCTGCTCTACGACATCTACCACATGCAGATCATGGAAGGCGACGTCATTCGCACGATCCGCCAGCACGCGAGTCACATCGGCCACTTCCATACCGGGGGCGTGCCCGGCCGGCACGAGCTGGATGACACCCAGGAGCTGAACTATCGCGCCGTTGCGCGCGCGATCGCCGAGACCGGGTTTACCGGGTATGTCGCCCACGAATTCGTCCCCACCCGCGACCCGTTGCGCTCCCTGAAGGAGGCGGTGGAGGTCTGCGCCGGCTAGCCTGTGTCCGATGAGGCACAGTTCGAGCGTTGGGGGCAGCGCTTGCGTTCGTACGGCCCTTCTATAAGTAAGGATGATGGACCGAGCCCTCGCAGGTCTTCTCCTCGGCATCGTCATTGGGATCGTGATGGCCTGGCTGTACTTCGTGGTCTGGCGACTGCGCTACAGCGCGGCGATTCGCGAGAATGCGGTGCAACGCAGTCTCGCCGTCACCGCCGGCAAAGTGCACGAGCAGCTCGTTCCGTATCTCCCCGAGTTCGAGTTCAATCCGAAGGACGCGCGCTTTCTCGGCAGTCCCGTCGACCTCGTCGTGTTCGATGGGCTCGCCGCGGGGGACGTGCGGCGGGTCGTGTTCCTGGAGGTGAAGACGGGGGGCGCGCCGCTCACGACGCGCGAGCGGCAGGTACGCGATGTGATTCAAGCCCGCGCAGTCGCGTGGGCCGAGCTCCGGCTGCTACATTGAGAGCTGCTCGAACCAGGAACCGTTCATGAAGAGCATCTTCTGGGGAGCGGTCATCGTCGCCATCGGGTTGGTACGCGGCGACTCGGTGTTTCGCGGTGACTTCAATGTGCTGAGCATCTTCTTCGACGCCCTCGGCGTGTTCTTCATCATTCGGGGATTGGTATCGCTGTACCAGGCGAAACAGCAGGAGTCGATGTCGGCCCCGCCACCACCGCCGCCCCCCACGGGACGCTGATCTGCGAGTGGCGCCGCTACACTGACCCCTGGTGCGCCGACCGTCACCGGAAGCAAGATTCCAGCATGAAGAAGCGTCAGATGTACGAAGCCGCTGAGATCATCGTGACGTTCGATCCGGACGTGTGCATTCACTCGGGCGTCTGCCTGATGGGCCTGCCGGACGTATTCGATATCAAGCGCAAGCGGTGGATCCGCCCCGAGCTCCAGCTCCCGGATGTGGTGGCGGAGCAGGTGATGCGCTGCCCCTCCGGCGCGCTCCAGTTCGTGCGCCGGCAGAAGACCGATTAAGTTGTCCGCCGATGCCGACCTATGAATACAAGTGCCCGAAGGGGCACGTCTTCGAGAAAACGTTTCCCCGGATCACGAGTCAGCGCTTCGCCAAATGCCCCATGTGCGGCAAACGGTCGGAGCGTCAGATCTCGGGGGGAGCGGGACTAGTCTTCAAGGGCTCCGGGTTCTACGCGACCGATTACAAACGGCCGGCGGGAACTACGGAAAAGGCCGACAAAACGGCGGAGAAGGCCGAAAAGACCGAGAAGTCCGACACGAAGCCGTCGCCCAAGAAAGACTCCAGCTCCGACAAGTGACGGCACTCGAGACGATCCGTGCGGCGCTGTCGATGGCGGCGTCACGACTGGGCGCGTCCGATGTCGAGATCGCGCTCGAGCGGCCGCGCGATCCTACCCATGGCGACGTCGCCACCAACCTCGCGCTGACACTTGCCAAGAAACTCGGCCAGAAGCCGCGCGCCGTAGCCGAAAAACTGGTCGCCGCCCTGGAGCTGCCCGCCGGTCTGGTGCGGAAGACCGAGATCGCCGGGCCGGGTTTCATCAACTTTTTCCTGGCCGGGGAGCAGGTCGTCGGCGTGCTGCCGTCGATCATTGCGGCGGGCAAGGATTATGGAAAGAGCGATGTCGGCCGGAAGGCGAAGGTCAACGTCGAGTTCGTCTCAGCCAACCCGACGGGCCCGCTGCACGTCGGCCACGGACGCGGGGCCGCGCTCGGCGACGGCATCGCCGCGCTCCTCGAGTGGACCGGCTGGGCGGTCACGCGGGAGTTCTATGTCAACGACGCGGGGACGCAGATCGACAAGATGGCGCGGTCACTGTGGGCGCGGGTCCAGCAACAGGCTGGACGGCCAGGCACCATCCCCGAAGGCGGCTATCATGGCGAATACCTGACCGAGCTCGCCGCAACGATTCTCCAGAAGGAAGGAAAGCGCTTCGCGGACCTCGCCGAAGAGGAAGGCGTGCGGCGCAGCCGGGAGATCGGCGTGAGTGCAGAACGCGCCGAGCAGGATGAGGATCTGCGCCAGTTTGGGGTCCGGTTCGACGTCGTGTCCCGCGAGTCCGCGATTTACGAGCGGCGTCTGATCGACGCCACCCTCGCCGAGCTCAAGACCAAAGGCCACACGTTCGAGGCGGAGGGAGCGCTGTGGCTCCGCGCGACGGCGCTCGGCGATGACAAGGATCGCGTGCTCAAGAAGAGCGACGGCACGTACACCTATCTCGTTCCCGATATCGCGTATCATCGCGACAAGCATGAGCGCGGCTTCGGGAAGGCGATCGACGTCTGGGGAGCGGATCACCACGGCTACATTCCGCGCATGCGCGCGGCATTACAGGCGCTCGGGTATCCCGACGACTTCTTCCACGTCGAGATCGTACAGCTCGTGCGCGTAATGCGGGGTGGGGAAGAGGTACGCTTCTCGAAGCGCAGCGGCGAGTTCGTATCGCTCCGCGATCTGTTCGAGGAAACCGGTGTGGACGCGGCGCGCTACTTCTTCCTGATGAAGCGCGGCGATTCCCAATTCGTGTTCGACGTCGATCTCGCCAAGAGTCAGACCGAGGAGAATCCGGTCTTCTACGTGCAGATGGCGCATGCACGCATGTCCGGCATCTTCCGGGTCGCGGGACAGGAGCCGGGCAGGGTGCTGGTGGATGGTGTTGAGCTGTCGGTCCTCACCCAGCCGGAAGAGGTAGAGCTGGTGAAGGAGCTCACCGAGTTTCCCGATGTCGTGCGGCGCGCGGCAGCGGCCTACGAACCCCACCGCATCACGGGCTATCTCGAGGGACTGGCCCGGCTCGCGCATGCGTGGTATCACAAATACCGCGTTCTGGGCGAGCCGGAAGAAGCGGCCCGGCTCGTGCTCGCGCGCGCCGTCCAACAAGTGCTGTCGAACGGCCTCTCTCTTTTGGGGATCCGCGCCCCGGAACGGATGTAAGCGTGGGTTTACTCGTCGTCGGCTCGATCGCCCTCGATTCCGTCATCACCCCCTTCGGTGAAACCGCCGATGCCCTTGGCGGCGCCGCCGTGTTCTTCTCGATGGCGGGCGCGGTACTGCATCCCGTGCAGGTCGTGGGCGTCGTAGGGAGCGACTTTCCGGAAGCGCACCTGCAAAAGCTCGCCGCCCGCGGCGTGGATTTGGCCGGGGTGGAGCGGCAGCAGGGCGAGTCGTTCCGCTGGAAGGCGCGCTATTCCTACGATCTCAACAGCCGCGAGACCCTCGAGACGCGGCTCGGCGTGTTCGCCCGCTTTCAGCCGCGCATTCCGGACAAATTCCGCGACGCCAAGTACGTGTTTCTCGGGAACATCGACCCCGAGCTCCAGCTCAACGTGCTCGATCAGGTCAAGCAGCCGAAGCTGGTCGCCTGCGACACGATGAACTACTGGATACAGGGCAAGAAGGACCTGCTGCTCGAGCTGCTGCGCCACATCGACATCCTGATGGTGAACGACTCCGAGGCACGCGAGCTGTCGGGCGACTGGAACGTCTACCGCGCGGCGCACTGGATCCTCGGCCGCGGTCCCAAGATGGTGGTGATCAAGCAGGGTGAGCACGGGGCGCTGCTCGTGGACCCCGATACGACGTTCAAGGCGCCGGCGTACCCGCTGCAGGAAGTGTTCGACCCGACCGGCGCCGGCGATGCGTTCGCCGGCGGATTCATGGCGTACGTGGCCCGCACCGGCGACCTCGCGTTTTCCAACTTGCGCCGGGCCATGGTCTACGGATCGGCGTTGGGATCGCTCGCGGTGGAGGCGTTCGGTGTGCAGCGCCTCGAGCAGATCACGCTGCAGGAGGTGCGCAGCCGCGTCAAAGCCTTCCGCGATCTCGTCCACTTCTCGTTGGACGGCGAGGAATGACCAAGGCGGACCGGTACGCCGCCGCCGGCGTAAAGCTCGAGACCGCCGAGGAGGCGAAGCGACGGATCGCCGAGCTGGTGCGCGGCACGCGGACGCCGCTCGCGCGGGGCGCCGTAGGCGGTTTCGGCGGTATGGTACGGGTGCCCGACGGCTACAAGAAGCCGGTGCTGGTCATGTCGACCGACGGCGTGGGATCCAAGGTCCTCGTCGCCGCGGCGGCGGGGATTCACGATTCGGTCGGGGAAGATCTCGTCAATCATTCCGTCAACGACATTCTCGTCCACGGGGCGACGCCGCTCGCCTTCCTCGACTACATCGCCGCGGGCAGTCTCGTCCCGGAAATCGCCGAGCAAATCGTCTCGGGCGTGGCGCGCGGCTGTCAGGCGCACGTCATGACGCTGGCCGGCGGCGAGACGGCGCAAATGCCGGATCTCTATCAGCCGGGTCAGTACGATCTGGCCGGGTCGATCGTCGGAGTGGTCGAGGAGGACCAGGCGCTCCACGGCGATCGCGTGACCGCGGGCGATCAGCTCATCGGCTTCGCGTCCACCGGGCTCCACACCAACGGCTACACGCTGGCCCGCAAGATCGTCTTCGACTCGATGAAGCTCGGCATCGACGATCCCTTCCCCGAGACGACGCAGTCGGTAGGGGACGTGTTGCTCGCGGTGCACCGCAGCTATGCCGCGGCGCTCCGCCCGGTGCTCGCCGACGTGCATGCCCTCGCGCACGTGACCGGCGGCGGCATCGCCGGCAACCTGGTCCGCGTGCTCCCGCCCGGCGTCGAGGCCGTCGTGGACGCGGGCAGCTGGCCCTGGCCGCCCGTGTTCCGCGTCCTGATGCGCTCGGGGCAAATCCGTCGGGAGGAGATGCGGCGTGTGTTCAATCTTGGCGTCGGGATGATCGCCGTGACCGCGCGCGATGCCGTCGAAACCGTCGTGCGCGCCGCCGAACGCGCCCACGTGCCGGCGTGGATCATCGGCGAGGTCCGCCCCGCTCGCAAAGGTCCGGCGGTTCGATTTGACGAACGATAGAGAGCGGGAGGCCATGCGCCGCGCGCTCGAGCTCGCGTGGCGCGGGTGGGGTCGCGTTTCTCCCAATCCACTAGTCGGCGCGGTCGTGTTGCGTGGAGACGAGACGGTCGCCGAGAGCTGGCACGCCGAATTCGGCGGGCCGCACGCTGAGCTGCGCGCGCTGCACGCCGCGGGTGAGAAGGCGCGCGGCGCGACGCTCGTCGTGACGCTCGAGCCGTGCGCGCATCACGGCAAGACGCCGCCCTGCACGGATGCGATCCGCGCCGCCGGCGTGCGGCGCGTCGTCGCGGCGGTGCGCGATCCCGATCTCGAGGCGCGCGGCGGCGTCGAGATTCTGAAACGCGCCGGCATCGAATCACAGATCGGGCTGCTCGCCGAAGCGGCGGCCGCGCAGAACGCCCCATTTCTCTTTACGCGGCAACAGACGGACCGCCCCTTTGTGGCGCTGAAGCTCGCCACCTCCATCGATGGCCGCATCGCGGATGCCGGCGGCCGGTCGCAATGGATCTCGGGTCCCGAAGCGCGCGATCACGTCCACTGGCTGCGGGCGGGATTCGACGCCATCGCCGTCGGCGGCACGACGGCGCTCACCGACAATCCGCAGCTCACGGCACGGGGCGGACTCACGCCGCGTAAGCCGCCGGTGCGGATCGTGTTCGATCGGCGCGCGATGCTGAACCTCGGCGTCTCGCTGGTCCAGACGGCGCGCGAGGTCCCGACGTGGGTCGTCGCGTCGCCCGAAGCGCCGATGGCCAACGTGTCCGTGCTCGAAGGCAACGGGGTGCGCGTCTTCCGGCCCGAAGCGCTCGCGCAAGCCTTTGCCCAACTGCGGCTCGCCGGGATCCAGTCGTTGTTATGTGAGGGCGGGGGCGCGCTCGGCACCAAACTTTTGACCGAAGGGTTGGTCGATCGCTTGTACTGGGTGCAGTCGCCCGTCTGGCTCGGAGAGGGCGCGGTGCCCGCTTTCCAAGGCATTCCGGCATTTCCGCTGGCCGAAGCGCCGCGCTGGGTGGTCGTGGAGCGCCGCCCGCTGGGCTCTGATACATTATTGGTCTTGGATCGGCGGCTATGTTTACCGGAATCGTAGATGCGGTCGGCAAGATAGACGCGGTGCACGTGAACAACGGCGTGGAACTGCGTGTAAAGGCGTCCTACAAAGGCGTGAAACAGGGCGAGAGTATCGCCGTCAATGGTGCGTGTTTGACCGTCGAGAAGGTTCTCAAAGGCGCCTTCACGGTCCACGCCGTCGAGACCACGCTCGGACGAACGCTGATCGGTGAGTGGCAAAAAGGTCGGACCGTCAATCTGGAACGGGCGCTCCGGGCAGGCGACCGCTTCGGTGGGCATTTCGTGCAGGGCCACGTCGATGGCGTGGGCACCGTTGAAGGGGTCGCAGAAGTCGAGGACGCGATGCTCGTGGATATTCGCGTGCCGCCCGAAGTCGAAGAAACGACGGTCCTCCATGGGGCCATCACGGTGGACGGCGTGAGCCTGACCGTGAACGCGTTGGCGGAAGGCGGGATCGTGCAGGTGTCGCTCGTGCCGTTCACACGCGCGCACACGACGTTGGGGCAGCTCAGCAGCGGTGACCGGGTGCACGTCGAGGCCGACGTGCTGGGGAAATATGTGAGGCAGCTATGTCGTTCACAGCGGTAGAACAAGCAATCGCGGATATCCGCGCCGGCAAGCTCATCATCGTCGCAGACGACGAACGGCGCGAGAACGAGGGCGATCTGGTCGGGGCGGCCGAAAAGGTCACCGCCGACATGATCAACTTCATGGCGACGCATGCGCGCGGACTGATCTGTATGCCGCTCACGCCCGTGCGCTGCCAGGCCCTTGGCCTGCCGCAGATGACCGAGCACAACAATGAATCCCACGAGACGGCGTTTACGATCAGCATCGACGCCGCCGCGCGGTTCGGCGTGACGACCGGGATCTCCGCGGCCGATCGCGCGGCGACGATCCGCGTGGCGATCGATCCCTCGACCGTTCCCGGCGATCTGCGCCGGCCCGGCCACGTCTTTCCGCTCCGCGCCCGCCCCGGCGGCGTGTTGCAGCGCGTCGGCCAAACCGAAGCGAGCATCGACTTGGCGCGGCTCGCCGGCCTGTATCCGGCCGGTGTGATCTGCGAGATCCTCAACGCCGACGGCTCCATGGCGCGCCGGCCCGACCTCGAGCGCTTCGCCAAGCAGCATGGGCTCACGTTCATCACCGTGGCGCAGCTGGTCGCCTACCGGCTGAAACACGAGCGACTCGTCCATCGTGTCGCCGAGGCGCGTTTGCCGACGCCGTTCGGCGAGTTCCGGATCATCGGCTATCGCAACGATGTGGATGAGGCCGAGCATATCGCGCTCGTGTACGGCGACGTCGCGGGCAAGCCGCAGGTGCTCGTCCGCATGCACTCCAAGTGCCTCACGGGCGACGTCTTCGGCTCGGCGCGCTGCGACTGCGGATGGCAGCTGCACAGCGCCATGCGGATGATCGCGGAAGGCGGCGCGGGCGTCGTCGTCTACCTCGATCAGGAAGGCCGCGGCATCGGGCTCCTCAACAAGCTCAAGGCGTACGAGCTGCAGGACCAGGGCCACGACACCGTCGAGGCGAACGAGAAGCTCGGCTTCAAGCCGGACTTGCGGAACTACGGCATCGGCGCGCAGATCCTGCTCGACCTCGGTCTCTCCTCGATCCGCGTGCTGACGAACAATCCGATGAAGCTGATCGGTCTCGAAGGCTACGGGCTCGAGATCGTCGAGCGGCTGCCGATCGTGCCGGCGCCCTCGGACGAGAACCGGGCGTACCTCGACGTCAAGCGGGACAAGCTCGGCCACCTCCTCACCCACTGATCGTGCCACACAAAGCACCTTCCGCTGCGCGCACCTCCAACCGCCAGCGGCGCGTGGCGATCATAGTCAGCCGGTTTCACGAACACATCACGACGCAGCTCCTCGAGGGCGCCCGGGCCGCGCTGCGGCGCGGCGGCATCCCCGACAGCCATGTCGAGGTCACCTGGGTGCCCGGGGCGTTCGAGCTGCCGGTCGTCGCCGAAGCCGCGGCCACGAGCGAGCGCTTCGATGCCATCGTCGCACTGGGGTGCGTGATCCGCGGTGAGACACCGCATTTTGAGTATGTGGCCGGGGAAGCGGCACGGGGGCTCGGCAATGTCGCGCTGGCGCATCGCATCGCAGTCGGGTTTGGCGTGCTGACAACGGAGACCGAGACTCAGGCGTTGGCGCGGGTCAGCAAAGGTGCCGAGGCGGTGCAGGCGGCCCTCGAGACCGCCGACGCGCTCGAGAGGCTCGGTGCAGCGCCCCGAGACTAAGGCGCGCGCGCGCGCGCTCCAGCTGCTGTACGCGTGGGAGCTCTCCGGCGCACCGACGATCGAAGCCGTGGTCGCCCGCGTTGCGGTGATCTACGGCCGCGCCCCCCGAGGGTACGACCGCGGCGCCGATCTCGCCGCCAAAGCCATTGCCGGCCTGCCCGAGCTCGACGCCCGGATCGCGGACGCCGCAGAGCACTGGCGGCTCGAGCGCGTCGGTGCCGTGGAGCGCAACATCCTGCGGCTCGCGCTCGCCGAGTTGGACGAAGCCTCGACCCCCACGCGCGTGGTGATCGATGAAGCGGTGAAACTGGCGCATTGGTTCGCGGGGTCGCGGGCACCGGCATTCATCAATGGCATCCTCGATGCCGTCGCCCGCGAGACCGGCGCGCTGTGAGAATCCTGCTCGTCAACTGGAACGATCGGGAGAATCCTCAGGCCGGCGGCGCCGAAATCCATCTGCACGAATTGTTCGGCCGCATCGCCGTCTGGGGCCACGAAATCCATCTGTTCGCGAGCGGCTGGCCCGGATGCACGACGCGCGCCGTCGTGGATGGCTTGGAGGTCACGCGGGTCGGCGGGAGACACAGCTTTGCGGTGCACGGACGGGGCGCGGTGCGGCATGCGCTGGGCCAGACGCGGTTCGACGTGGTCGTCGAAGACATCAACAAGATTCCCCTGTTTCTGCCGATGCTCACGCCGTTGCCGTTCGTCGCGATCGTGCCGCACCTCTTCGGGACGACGGCGTTCGCCGAGGCGAGTCCGCCGCTGGCGGCGATCGTGTGGGCGGCCGAGCTGCCGATTCCGTGGGTATACAGAAAGGCCGGATTTCACGCCATTTCCGAGAGCACGCGCGACGATTTAGTACGTCGCGGAATTCGGCCCGAGCGGGTTGTTGTAATCCACCCGGGGGTTGATGCCGTGCGCTACCGGCCCGATGCGGCCACGCCACGCGCCGCACGCCCCACGTTCTTGTACCTGGGCCGATTGAAGCGTTATAAAGGAGTGGAGTTTGCGCTGCGGGCGCTGGCTGCCGCACGGACCGCCCGCGCCGACATGACACTGGACATCTGCGGACAGGGCGACGACCGGCCGCGCCTCGAACGGCTGGCCGCCGAGCACCGCGTGGCCGACGCGGTCCGGTTCCTCGGCTACGTCTCCGAGGAAGAGAAACAAACGCTGTTGCGCCGCGCGTGGGCGGTGGTATTCCCGAGTCCGAAGGAAGGGTGGGGGATCACGAACGTCGAGGCCGCAGCCTGCGGAACCCCGGCGCTGGCATCGGACAGCCCCGGGTTACGCGAATCTGTGCAGGACGGGGTCACGGGATACCTGGTACCGCACGGCGATGTGCAGGCGTTGGCGGATCGGATGCTCGCCCTCGGGGCCGATCCCGCGTTAGTGGAGCGCCTGGGCCGCGCCGCCCGCACCTTTGCGGAAGGGCTGTCCTGGGACGCGGCCGCCCGCGCCACGCTGGCGCATCTCGAGCAAACGGTTGCCGAACGCGAAAGGAAGAGCTGAATGCGGATCACCATCACCGCGCGCCACACCGACATCGATGACGATCTGCGCGCGCACACCACGGAGCTCGTCGCGAAAGTCGCGAAGCTCGTGCGGCGCCCCCACCACGCGCAGGTAATTCTCACCGAGCAGCATGGGGAAGCGGGTGTCGAGATCTCCCTGCATGCCCCCCGCGGCCGTGTCCACGTCGCGAAGTCCCAGGCGGCCGATCACCGCTCGGCGCTCGACGCCGCCATCGCGCGCCTCAAGCGCCAGCTGCTCGATGAGAAGGAGACGCCGCGTGCCCGCCGCACCGCGCGACGCTCCAGGGTGCCCGGGGCACGGTGAACGCACCGCCGACGACACCCCGGCTGAAGGTCGGCGATCTGCTCGCCCGCAAGGGTGATCCGCTGCAGCTCGAGCTGCTGACGGCCGAAGTCGGGCTCGAGCGCGAGATTCGTTCTCCCGAGGCGTCGAGCCCCGGGCTCGTGCTGGCGGGGTACACGGCACGCTTTCTCGGCACCGACCGGATTCACATTCTCGGCGAGACCGAGATCACCTATCTCGCCTCGCTCGATGCGAAAGCGCGCACCAAAGCGATTCAGACGTTTCTCTCCTACGAGCTGCCGTGCGTGATCATCACGAAGGGGCAGGACGCGCCCGAGGAGCTGCTCCTCGCGGCGCGCGACAAGGGCATCTCCGTGATTCGCACGCGGCTCAAGACGGCGGAGTTTTACCGGCGGCTCAAGCCGTTTCTCGACGATGCGTTCGCGCCGCGCACGACCGTCCACGGCTCGCTCGCCGATGTGTTCGGCGTGGGGCTCTTGTTCCGCGGGCGCTCGGGGATCGGCAAGAGCGAGTGCGTCCTCGATCTCGTCGAGCGCGGCCATCGACTGGTGGCGGACGACGTCGTGCACATCACGCGCCGGGGCAACGACGTGCTGATCGGCCGGGGGCACGAGATCTCCCGGCATTACATGGAAATCCGCGGCGTCGGTCTGATCGACATCAACGCGTTGTTCGGGATCCGCTCCGTGCGCCAGCAGAAACGGATCGAAGTCGTGGTCCAGCTCGAGGACTGGGACAACACGCGCGAGTACGATCGCACCGGTCTCGATCAGCAGCGCGCCGAGCTGCTCGACGTCGAGCTGCCGCTCGTGACCGTCCCGCTGAATCCCGGCAAGAACCTCACGGTCATCTGCGAAGTCGTGGCGATGAATCACTTGCTGCGCTACAGTGGCGTGGACTCGGCCAACGCGTTCAACGAGCGGTTGATTCGCCGCATGCGCGAGAAGGGTGGCGTCCAGTCGTACCTGGAGGAAGACTATGAGTGACCTGCGCGGCGTCATCGTCTCGCACGCCGCGGTCGCGCAGGCCCTCGTCGCCGCCGTTACCGCAATCACGGGGATCGAAGGCGTGCTGACAGCGGTCTCGAACGAAGGATGCGGCACGGAGGCGCTCGGCGCCCGGCTGCGCGAGGCCGTGGGCGGAGGGCCCGCGGTGCTGTTCGTCGATCTCCCGGGCGGCTCGTGCTTCACGAGCTCTGCGCGCTACGCGAAGCAGGGAGGCGCCGCCATCGCCGTGGTGACGGGTGTCAACCTCGCCATGCTGCTCGATTTCGTCTTCCATCGCGATATCCCGCCGGCGGAAGCCGCGCGCCGAGCAGTCGATGCCGGCGCGAAGGCCATCCGCGTCACGCCTTCATGACGCTCGCGCTGTACCGCATCGATGACCGCCTGATCCACGGCCAGGTGGTCGTGGGCTGGGGGCAGCCGCTCAACGTCGCGTTCATCGTCCTGGTCGATGATGAAGTGAGCAGCAGCGACTGGGAGCAGGACCTCTATCGGATGGGCGTGCCGCCGCAGATCGAAGTCATCTTCGCGTCGGTGGAGCAGGCGGCCGCCATGCTGCCGGGCTGGGAGGCGGATGGGCGCGTCGGGATCCTGCTCGTGGGCGACATCGACACGGCCGTGGCGCTCGCCGCCCGCGTCCCGCAGGTGAAGCGATTCAACGTGGGCGGCGTCCACCACCGCGCCGGCCGCACCGAGCGCCTGCGCTTCGTGTATCTGACGGACGACGAGGCCGCGAAGCTGCGCCAGCTCGCGACGCACGGCGTCGAAGTGACCGCCCAGGACGTACCGACGGCGCGCGCGATTCCCGTCGGGGAGTTCACATGACCCTCCCCATCGAGCTTCTGGTCGCGCTCCTCGTCTGGGGCACGCTCGTCGGCGTGGATCTCGTCAGCCTGCCGCAAATGATGATCGCGCGCCCGCTCGTCGCCGGCACCGTCGCCGGGGCGATCCTCGGCGACATCCCGACGGGCATCAAGCTCGGTGTCGTCTTCGAGCTGCTGCAATACGACATCCTGCCCGTGGGGGCGGTCCGCTATCCGGAGTATGGGCCGGCGACCGTCGCCGCGGTCGCGACGGCGCACGCGTCCGCCGGTGTCCTGGGACTCGGTCTCGGCGCGCTCGTCGGGCTCGTCACCGGGCTGCTCGGCGGCGTCACGATCAATCTGTTGCGGCGAGTGAATTCACGGATCGTGCACGAGGCCGCCGCGCGGCTCGAATCGGGAGACCCCGCTGCGCTCGTGCGCGTACATGTGGGTGGACTGCTGCGCGACGCGCTACGCGCCGCGCTCGTCACCATTGTCGGTCTGGTGCTCGCCTGGCTGGCGCGGCCCCTGCTCGCCGGTGTGCTGTCGCCGCGGGGCGCGCTGCTGCTGGCGGTCGCGGCCGTGGCAGCGGCGGTGGCGGCCGGTTCCGCCGGAACGCTGCGCCTCGTGGGGCGGGGGCCCAATCTCGCGTGGTTCGCGGCCGGGTTGGGCGGCGGACTCGCGGCGGCGATATGGCTGCGGTGAACCGGCGCCCCTCGCTCGGCGCGGCGTTGCTGCGGCTGTTCGCCGTACAGGGCTCGTACAACTACGAGCGCATGCTCGGCGTCGGCGTCGGTGTCGCCGAGGAGCCCCTGCTGCGCGATCTCGCTGCCGGCGCGTACGGCCCGGCGGTCGCGCGCGGGGCGCACTTCTTCAACGCGCATCCGTACCTCGTCGGCCTGGCGATCGGCGCGGCCGCGCGCGCCGAACATGACGGTGCCGCACCCGACCAGATCGAGCGCATGCGCGAAGCGCTGTGCGGGCCGCTCGGGTCGCTCGGCGACCGGCTCGTCTGGGCCGGATGGCTGCCGTTGCTGTCGGGCCTGGCGCTCGCGGCCGTCGCGCTGGGCGGTGGCTGGATCGCCGTCGGTGCGTTCCTGGTCGTCTACAACATCGGCCACGTCGCGCTGCGCTGGTGGGCCCTGCGCGCCGGATGGACGCACGGCACGCGCGTGAGCGTGGCGCTGCACCACCCGGTCTTACAGAAGGCCGGCGCGCTGCTCGGCCCGGCCATGGCGTTCGCGGTCGGGGCAGCGCTGCCGCTCTCGGCGAGCCTGCTGGCGGTGCCGTTCCCGCGCTGGGCGCAATGGGCCGTGCTGCTCACGGCGGGCGTGTGTTTCGTGTTGCTCCGCTGGCGCGGCGACCGCATCAACGGGTTACGACTCGCGCTCGGGATCTCGGCGCTGGCCCTCATGGTCGGGTTGCTATGGTAGTCGAGCGCGACGCGGCCATCGTGAATCCGCTCGGCATGCACGTCCGGCCGGGGGCAGAGTTCGTCAAGGTGGCGAACAAGTTCAAGGCGACCGTCGAAGTGCACAAAGACGGCGCCGTCGTGAACGGCAAGAGCATCCTCGGCATGATGACGCTGGCGGCCGAGTGCGGCTCATCGATTCGGATCAGGACGGACGGCGAAGACGCGGAGCACGCCATGGCGGCACTGCTCGAGCTCGTGGCCGCGGGCTTCCACGAGATGCACCTGAAGCCTCAGGACAAGGCAAAGGAGGACGCATGAGTTCTCCTGACCGCCTGCTCAGGGGCATCGGCGTCTCGCCCGGCATCGCGATGGGGCCGACGGTGACCGTGCGTTGGGCGCTGCCGGAGGTCCCCCATCGCGTCGTGCCACGCGCGCAGGTCGAAAAAGAGGTGCGCCGTCTGCGCGCCGCGCTCAAGGACGTGCGGGGCCAGCTCACGGAGCTGCGCGCCCGCGCCGAGGACCGCGCCGGCGTGGACGAAGCCCGTATTTTCGACGCGCAGGTGCTGATGCTCGAGGACAAGGAGTTCATCGGCGGAGTCGCGGAGCTGATCCGCGAAAACCATCTCACCGCCGAGAAGGCGTTCGAGTTCAAGACGCTCGAGGTGCGCGATCTCTGGACCGCAGCCGGCAATCCGCTTCTCAAGGAGCGGCTGGCCGATCTGACCGGCGTGGCCATTCGCGTCATCCAGCATCTCACGCACCGCGGTGGTGGGGCGGATGTGTGGGAAAGCCTGTCCGAGCCGTCGATTCTCGTCGCGCGTGAGCTGTCGCCCGGGCTGACGGTACAGCTCGACCGCGCGCACGTGGTCGGCTTGATCAGTGAGGAAGGCACGCGCACGTCGCACGCCGCCATTCTCGCCCACTCGATCGGGATCCCCGCGATCTTCGGCTTGCGGGGCGCGGTTGCCCGCATCCGGTCCGGCACCAAAGCCATCCTCGATGGCACGCGCGGGACCGTGCTGCTCGATCCGACTCCCGCCGAAATCGAGGAGGCGGAGCGGACGGACACGCGTCGGCGGGAGCTGTCCACCCGGCTCGAGGAAGCGGTGTCGCAGGAGTCGGTCACCGTGGACGGCGTGCACATCGCGCTGCGCGGCAACGTGGACCTGCCCGACGAGGTCGCCGCCGCCAAGGTGCACGGCGCCGAGGGAGTCGGTCTGCTGCGGACGGAGTTTCTGATTACGGGGCATAGTGAGTTACCGGATGAAGAGACCCAAACCAAGTACTTCCGGCACGTTGGGGAGGCATTCGCGGGGCATCCCGTCGTCATCCGGACCTACGATCTCGGCGGCGACAAATTCCCCGCGCCGTTCCGCGGTTCGCCCGAGGCGAATCCGTTCCTCGGCTGGCGCGCGATCCGTGTCTGCCTCGACGAGCCGGAAATATTTCGGACGCAGATCCGCGCCGTGTTGCGCGCCGCGGTCACCGCGAATCTGCACCTCATGATCCCGCTCGTGACTCGGCTCGACGAGGTCGAGCGCACGCGCGAGATGATGCAGGAGGAGGCGGCCCGGCTCGAGCGCGACGGCATCGCCGCCAAGTCGGTGCCGTTGGGTGTCATGGTCGAGACGCCGGCCGCCGCCGTGATGGCGGACCGGTTCGCCGAAGTGAGCGACTTTCTCAGTGTGGGGACCAACGATCTCACGCAGTACACCCTGGTCGTCGATCGGGGCAATGCCCGCCTGGCGGACCGATTCAACCCCCATGATCCGAGCGTGCTGCGCCTGCTCAAGCTCGTTGCAGAAGCGGCGCGCGCCGCTGGCAAACCGGCCAGCGTGTGCGGGGAAATGGCATCGGAACCCCTGTCGGCATTCCTCTTGCTCGGCCTGGGATACGAGACGCTCTCGGTCGGGCCGCCGGCGTTGCCGTTCATCAAGTGGCTGATCCGGCAGGTGACCACGGAGCAGGCGCGGGCCGCGGCGGACGCCGCGCTCGCCGCGCGCTCGGCGGAGTTGGCACTCGACATCTTGCGATTTGCACTCACGGAAGCGGTGGGATCTGACATGCTCGATCCCGATGCGCGGTTGCCCGCTGGACGGCGCTCCGGTAGCTTGAAACTCTAAGGACCAAAAACATGCCAACTCATCGTCACGTCTTCACTTCCGAGTCGGTCACGGAAGGACATCCCGATAAGATCGCGGACCAGATCTCCGACGCGGTCCTCGATGCGATTCTGGTCGAGGATCCCAATGCGCGGGTGGCTTGCGAAACCCTGGTCACGACCGGCATGGCCGTCATCGCCGGTGAGATCACCACCTCGACGTACGTCCACGTTCCGGACATCGTGCGCGGTACGATCACGTCGATCGGCTACACGGACGCGAACTTCGGCTTCGACGCCCAAACGTGCGCCGTCTTGACCACGATCGACCGCCAGTCCACCGACATCGCGATGGGCGTGGACAAAGGCGGGGCCGGCGATCAGGGCATGATGTTCGGCTACGCGACGGACGAAACGCCCTCGCTGATGCCGTTGCCGATCGTGATCGCGCACCGTCTCGCCGAGCGGCTGGCCGCGGTGCGCAAGAGCGGCGAGCTGCCATGGCTGCGGCCGGACGGGAAGACGCAGGTCAGCGTCTTATACGAAGGCTCCCAGCCTGTCGGCATCGACACGGTCGTCGTGTCCGCCCAGCACTCCGACATGATCGACAATGTCCAGCTGCGGGGGGGTATTCTCGCACACGTGATTCGTCCAGTCGTGCGCGAGGCGGGCTTCGAGGTCAACGACAAGAACGTCCTGGTGAACCCCACGGGACGGTTCGTCGTCGGCGGGCCGCAGGGCGACGCCGGGCTCACGGGCCGCAAGATCATCGTCGACAGCTACGGCGGCATGGCGCGGCACGGCGGTGGCGCGTTCAGCGGCAAGGACCCGTCCAAGGTCGATCGCTCCGCCACCTATGCGATGCGATGGGTGGCCAAGAACATCGTCGCGGCGGGTCTGGCGAAGCGGTGCGAGACACAGGTCGCCTACGCGATCGGCGTCGCGGAGCCCGTGTCGATCATGGTGGACACGTTCGGCACGGGTACGGTGCCGCAGGACGCGCTCGAATCGGCGGTCCGCGAAGTCTTCGATCTCACGCCTGGCGGCATCATCCAGGCGCTCAACCTGCGTAATCCGATCTATCGGCCCACCGCTGCCTACGGTCACTTCGGCCGCGCGCCCGAAAAGCGCCGCGTCGGAGCGGGCGAACAGGGCGAGCGTGATGTGGAGCTATTCACCTGGGAGCACGTCGATCGCGCCGAAGAGTTGAAAGTCGCCGCGGAGCGGGCGTCCCGTACATCCCGGAAGGCCAATGTCTGAGACGGCGACCAAGGGCGGGGCAGGGGCGAAAGCCACCAACGACATCAAGGACATTCGGCTCGCCGAGGAGGGGCGGCGGCGGACCGAATGGGCCGAGCGCTCCATGCCGGTGTTGCGGCAGATCCGGGAGCGCTTCACGCGCGAGCGGCCGCTGACAGGTAGACGCCTCGCGGCGTGCCTGCACGTCACCACCGAGACGGCGAACCTCGCCGTCACGCTGCAGGCGGGTGGTGCGGACGTGGCGCTGTGCGCGTCGAACCCGTTGTCCACGCAGGACGACGTCGCCGCGCACCTCGTCAAGGATCACGGCATCAAGGTCTTCGCGATCAAAGGCGAGGATCACGCGACGTACTACGAGCACATCCGCGCCGCGCTGGCGCATCGCGCGGACATTACGATGGACGACGGCGCCGATCTCGTCGGCGCGCTGCACATGATCGCGCTGAATCGCCTCGACGACCTGGCGCCGCCCGTTCGAAAGTGGGTCGAAACGCTCTCCGCGGCCGACCGCAAAGCGCTGGTCGGAGGCGTCATCGGATCCACGGAAGAGACCACGACGGGTGTGATCCGTCTCAAGGCGATGGCCAAGGACGGCGTGCTGCAGTTTCCCGTCATCGCGGTCAACGACTCGCTGACCAAGCATCTGTTCGACAACCGGTACGGCACGGGCCAGTCCACATTGGACGGGATCATCCGCGCCACGAACCTGCTGATCGCGGGGAGCACGGTGGTGGTGGCCGGGTATGGATGGTGCGGTCGCGGATTCGCGATGCGGGCGCGCGGCGCCGGCGCCAACGTGCTGGTGACCGAGATCGACCCGATGAAGGCACTCGAGGCGCAGATGGACGGCTACCGAGTCGTCCGGATGGAAGAGGCGGCGCCGGTGGGCGATCTGTTCGTGACTCTGACCGGCAATGTCGAGGTCATCAGGGTGGAGCACATGCGCGCCATGAAGGACGGAGCCATTCTGGCGAACTCAGGACACTTCAACGTGGAAATCGACCTCGAGGGCTTGAAGAAAACCGCTGAGGGCCCGAACCGGGTCCGCGAATTCGTCGAGGAATGGCGCATCGGCGGGAAGCGACTGTTCGTGCTCGCGGATGGCCGTCTGATCAATCTGGCCGCCGCCGAGGGCCATCCCGCCAGCGTCATGGACATGTCATTCGCGAACCAGGCGCTCGCCGCCGAGTACGTCGTCGACAATGCCAAGAAACTGACGAAGGACGTGCACCGCATTCCCGTGGACCTCGATCAGGAGATCGCGCGCCTCAAGCTGCAGGCGACGGGCGTGGCGATCGACACCCTCACACCGGCGCAGCGGAAGTACCTCGCCTCCTGGGATATGGGCACCTGAATGGCGACCCCGGGGGGAGCCATGCTGCAGGTTCGGGTAGCTCACCTCGGGCTGGATCGCACGACCAACACGCCGGTGGTGATTCTGCAGGAGAACGACGGTCAGCGGGTCCTGCCGATCTGGATCGGACCCGCCGAAGCCAGCGCGATTGCGATGGAGCTGGCGGGCGTGAAGTTCTCGCGCCCGCTGACGCATGACCTCCTCAAGCAGGTGATCGTCGGGCTGGGCGCCGAGCTGCGCAAGGTGATCATCACTCAGGTGAAGGACAACACCTACTTCGCCGAGCTGCATATCTACCGCGGCGACACGGTCATCCAGATCGACGCGCGGCCATCCGACTCGATCGCGCTGGCGCTGCGTCTCAAGGCGCCGATCCTGACGAGCGAGACGCTGCTCGAGCTGACCTCCGTCGATACCAGCGACGGCACGATCCAACCCGGCGGGACCGGGACGGGCGGGTCTCCGCTCGATGCCGACACGCTGAAGTCGTACCTCCAAAATCTCGATCCTGAAGATTTCGGGAAGTTTACGCCGTAGCGGCCTGATCTGGTCGCTCGGCGCCTGTGCGTCGCTGGCTGCGCAGCAGCCCCCCCCCTCCCACCCGGTCAGCGTGAGCGGGCGTGTGCGGCTTGGCGGCGGGCGCGACACGGTTCCCCTGGCGAATGCGATGGTCGTATTGCATCACGTGACCCGCGAGAACGCCGGGCCGGTCGACTCGACACACACCGACGCGCGCGGCCGCTATCGCATCGAGCTGCGGAATCCCGACAGCACCGGCGCCTATATCGTCAGCGTCTGGTACGACAGCATCGCGTACGTCTCTTCGCCGATCATCGGTGTCGGTGGTCGCCCCGTGGTGCACGTCGACGACATCGTCACGTTTGCGACGACGGTCGATGCGCCGCCCATTCACCTGACACGACGGCTCGCGACGGTCGCGCGCGCGACCGACGCCGGGACGCGGGAAGTGCTGGAGATTCTGGAGCTGCAAAACGCTGGGCCCACGACGCGCATCACCCGCGACACGCTGCGGCCGACGTGGGCCGGACGCGTCCCCGCCCACACGGGGCAGTTCCGCGCCGGGGAGGGCGATATCTCGGCCGAAGCGATGCGCTTTCGGCATGACAGCGTCGTCGTGTTCGCGCCGATCGGCCCCGGCCAGCCGAAGCAGCTCAGCTATGCCTATACGGTCGCCGGCGGAACGCGCACCTTCGTCCTTCCGATCGATCAGCCCACCGCCGAGGTCAACCTGCTCGTGGAGGACACCGCGGCGACGGTCCGCGCACCGAAGCTCGAGTCACGCGGCATTCAAGCGATCGAGCAGCGGCAGTTCGCCGCATACCGCGCTGGTCCGCTCGCCGCGGGTGATCGCGTGGAGATCGAGCTGCCCGCGGGAAAATTCCGGGCGGAGATGCTCTGGCCGTACGTCAAGTGGGTGCTCGCGGGCGTCATGTTGGCCGCGCTGATTTGGGCATTGAAGAAAAAGCCATCGGTTGTCGGTCATCAGTCATCGGTCTGAAAACCGATAACCGATGACCGAGAACCACCACCCTTGCGCACCGCGTGCCAGACTTCTAGACTGAGCTAGCCACACATTGCGAACGGGGATACGGAAGCCGGTGCGAATCCGGTGCGGCCCCGCCACTGTAACGGGCATGTTTGTGAAGTAAGGGCGCAGCATGCTGCGCCCCTACATCCGCGGTCCGGTCACTGGGACAATTCCCGGGAAGGCCCCCGCGTTCGCCCGGAGCCAGGAGACGTCTTCGTTCGCGCCACCGGTCGGTTCCCTCGCGGGAGGGATGGTGCAGCGAAGGCTTTTCCTGGCTTTTCTCATTGTTGCTGCATGTCACACGTCGGCACGTCGGCAGGATGCTCCGCCGGCCCGGCGTATCGTTTCGCTCCTCCCTTCGTTCACCGAAATCCTGTTCGCCATCGGCGCGGGTGACCGCGTCGTCGGCCGCACGAAGTGGTGCGACTATCCGCCCGGCGCGCTCGCGGTGCCGAGTGTGGGTGAGGGACTGCCGCCGAACATCGAGGCGGTGGCGGCCCGGCACCCGGACCTCGTCGTGCTCTACAACGCCGGTCCCAACGTCACCGCCGCGCAGCAGCTCGAGCGGATCGGCATCCGCACCGTACTCGTTGATCTCAACCGGTTGGAGGATCTTGGGCCCGCGACGCGGACGCTGGGACGCCTCACCGGGCTCGATGTGCGCGCCGAGTCACTCGCTGCTGTGCTCGACAGCCTGGCACACCAACCTCCACCAACCTCCACACCCTCCACCACCCTCGCTTTTGTCGTCTGGGACAATCCGCCCATCATCATCGGACACGGCAGCTATCTCGATCAGCTCGCCACCGCGGCGGGGGCGCGCAACGTCTTCAGCGACATCACGGCGCCATCGGCCCAGGTGTCGCTCGAGACGATCGTGGCCCGGAATCCGCAATGGATCGCCGTGCTCTCCGACTCCGGGATGGGGGTCCCGCCCGCGTTTGCGAAGCGCCGGGAATGGCGTTCGGTCCGGGCCGTGCGCGACGGGCACTTCCTGGTAGTGCCGGGCTCGCTGTTCGGCCGCCCCGGGCCGCGCTCCGGCGAGGCGATCCGGCAGCTCCGGGCCCTCTTGTCGCCGAATGAGGAAGGGGCGCAGCATGCTGCGCCCCTACGCGAGGTCCCTCACAGATGAGGTGGACGCTGCTGGTGGTCGTGGCCGTGCTGGCGCTGATCGCCAGTGTGGTCCTGGGTCCTGCCGCCGTGCCGCTCTCCGAGCTGCTGCGCTCCGACATTGTGTGGAACCTGCGCGCCCCGCGCGCGGTGCTCGCCTTTCTGGTCGGCGGGTCGCTGGGTGTCGCCGGCGCCGGCCTTCAAGCGCTCGTCCGCAACCCGCTTGCTGACCCCTTCCTCCTGGGTCTGTCCGGCGGGGCAGGGCTCGGCGCGGTCCTCGCGATTGCGCT
>WNGB01002191.1_pt1 | contig 42923 bp, 37 predicted proteins | sample 5400681 | NCBI WGS metagenome assembly WNGB01 (sample SAMN13153367, study PRJNA577476) | soil metagenome | isolation source: 115 cm soil or saprolite under grassland replicate 2 | place: USA:California | collected 2016-06-15 | reverse complement strand
GCATGCCGATCCTCATGCTCACCGCTGCCGACCGTCTCGACGACAAGGCCACCGGGTTCGAGCTCGGCGCCGACGACTACCTCACGAAGCCGTTCGAACTCCGAGAACTCGTGCTCCGTCTCAGAGCACTCGACCGCAGGCGCGCCCACAACAGGCCACCCGTGCGAGAGATCGCAGGCCTGCGGCTGGATCCGTTCCGCCGAGAGGTCTACCGCGACGGCCGCTACGTCGCGCTGACCAGGAAGCAGTTCGCCGTGCTCGAAGTCCTCGTCGCTGCCGAAGGCGGTGTCGTCAGCGCCGAAGAACTCTTAGCGCGAGCATGGGATGAGAACGCCGACCCGTTCACCAACGCCGTGCGCATCACCGTCTCGGCACTGCGCAAACGCCTCGGCGAACCCTGGATCATCGCCACCGTGGCCGGCGCCGGCTACCGCATCGACACAGCACCCGGCACCGGGCGTGAGGGAGAAGACCGTGGATAGAGCCCCTGGGTTGAGCGTTCGCCTCAAACTCACCCTCAGCTACGCCGGCTTCCTCATGCTCGCAGGTGCCTTGCTGCTTGCCGCCGTGTGGGCGTTCCTCCTGCGAGACGTGCCCGCCGGTGCTTTCGTTCCCAACCTCTCCGACCTCCTGCGCGCCTTCGACCCACGCAACTTCGGCCCACGCGTCTTCGGCCCAGCGGCAGCCGCAGTGCTGGCGTTCCTGCTGGTGTTCGGTCTCCTGGGAGGGTGGATCCTCGCCGGCCGCATGCTCGCCCCCCTGGCCCGCATCACCGACGCCACACGCACGGCCGCGACCGGATCGCTCTCCCACCGAATCCGGCTACACGGCCGCAAAGACGAGTTCCGCGAACTCGCCGATGCCTTCGACACCATGCTCGCGCGGCTCGAAGCGCACATCGCCGAACAGCAGAGATTCGCAGCCAACGCCTCCCACGAACTGCGCACCCCGCTGGCGATCTCGCAGACCCTTCTCGACGTGGTCCGCAACGATCCGAGACGGGACACCGGCGAACTTGTCGACCGCCTCCGCGCCGTCAACGCCCGAGCGATCGACCTCACCGAAGCACTGCTCCTGCTCAGCCGCGCCGACCAACGGTCCTTCACCCCAGAACACGTCGACCTGTCCCTCATAGCGGAAGAAGCCACCGAAACGCTCCTCCCCCTCGCAGAAAAACGCGGCCTCACCATCGAGACCTCCGGCGACACGACCCCCACCACCGGCTCACACGCGCTCCTGCTGCAGCTGAGCACGAACCTCGTACACAACGCGATCGTCCACAACCTGCCCGAACACGGCACCGTGTGGGTCACGACCAGCGTTCACCCCAAGGGTGCGGTGCTCACCGTCGAGAACACCGGCGAGAAGCTCACCCCACAGCTAGTTGCCACGCTTGCCGAGCCGTTTCAGCGCGGCACCAAACGCATACGCACCGACGACGCAGGTGTCGGCCTCGGCCTGGCAATCGTCAAAAGCATCACCCAAGCACACGACGGAACCCTCACCCTCACCCCCCGGGACGAAGGCGGGCTCCGCGTCACGGTGCAACTGCCCACCGCGCCGCCGCACGCCGGCAGAACGGATCGCCAATCGCCACCGGCTGATCTAGCTCCACGACGCGCCGAAGCAGACAAGGGCTGCCAGAAGTGCTGACGCGTCCGATCTCCGAGCCGCTGGTCGAACTGATCGCTGCTCGGCTACGTGTGCTCGGACTGCCGGTGGTCGAGTAGGTGATTGTGGTGTAGCAGGGCTGGCGGGCCGGATGTGACCTCGACCACCGCGAGCCTCATGATCGTCGGTCTGTCCAAGGATCGACGAAGGAGACACCACGATGGCCGAGAGCCACAGGATGACCGCTGCCCAACTGGCCGACAAGCTGCTGGGCGATGAGTACGCCGACGTGTTGCGCTAGTCGGTGGCGTGGATGGATGCCGCCGCTCATGCGGGCGCGCGGACGTCGAACGAGGTGATCAGCGGCGCGGTTGGTGCGGAGAAGGGCTCCTCTTCGAGGTACACCTCGACGACGTCCCTCAGGTTGGCGAGCGCCCCCTCGACCGTATCGCCCTGGCTCACCGCTTCGACCTCGAGGCAGCGTGCGACGTACCAGTCGCCCTCACGGGTGACAGCGGCGGTCAGATGAAACGTCCGCGCCTCGCTCATCGGTGCTCCCGTCCCGGGTCGGGACCGACCGGCGATCCATCGTTCCGATGCAAGGCTAGTGTACGTGGTCACAGTGTTGACCTCCGCTCGCTTCGGTCTGCCACTGGTACCCGGGTATCAGGCGGAACAGGTCTCACAGCACGAGGCGATCCTCGATTGTGGATATCTCGGCCCGCGTGACCGCGACCCCGAGCATGCAGGATCGGCGGCGGGCGACCAGGGATCCAGTACAGTCCGCCCCATGAGCGTCGAGGTTGAAGCCGTCGGTCGAGTCACCGACGAGCTGGTCGAGGCCGCCGGGCGACTGCTCTCGCAACTGTCCAGCTCGGCGGCGTCGCTCGGTGCCGACGGGCTTGCCCGGATCGCGCAGCATCAGGCCACCACGCTGTTCGTCGCACGCAGCCAGGGCGCCATCGTCGGCATGCTCACCCTCGTCACCTTTCCGCTCCCCTCCGGGGTGCGAGCGCGAATCGAGGATGTCGTCGTCGACCAGGCCGCCCGTGGCCAAGGTGTCGGCACCGCCTTGACGATGGCGGCGCTGCGCCTGGCCCAGGATCAGGGCGCCCGTAGCGTCGACCTCACCTCACGTCCCTCGCGGGTGGCTGCCAACCGTCTCTACCAGCAGCTCGGCTTCCAGCTCCGCGACTCCAACGTCTACCGGTACCAGCCCTGAGGCGGCGTTCGGCGGCCGGCTGGCCAGCAACCACTCGGCGTTCTGGCGCGTGGCGACATGGCCGGCGTCTGCATCAGATGACCTCGGCCCGCAGCAGGCCGTGGGGCGTTGCGGGCCCGGCCGCGGACGCGGAATCCTGCTGAAGCTGAGTGGAAGGAGGCAGCCGTGGCCGCTGACGTGATCGTGGTGGGCGGGGGCGTGATCGGCTGCGCCTGCGCGCGGGAGCTGGCCGGGCGGGGGCTCGAGGTGCTGGTGCTGGAGCGCGCCGAGCTCGCCGCGGGCGCGTCAGGGCGCAACCAGGGGCTGTTGTTGCCGGGGCTCGAGGCGCACGCCGGGCCGCTGTTCCGCGAGGCGGTCGACGGCTACCGGCGGCTCGCGGCCGAGGGTGGGGTCGACTTCGACCTGCGGCCCGTCGGCCATCTCCTGCTGGCGGGCGACGAGGCCACCTTGGCGTCGGCGAAGGAGCAGGCCGACGCGACGGCGGCGGCGGGCTTCGCCGTCGAGGAGCTGGACGCGGCGGAGCTGGTCGCGCTGGAACCGAGCCTCGCGCCCGGCCTGGCTGGCGGGTTCCGCTCCACCGACGGGTGGGCGCTCGATCCCACGGGAGCCACCCTCGCCTGGGCGGAGGATGCGCGGCGCGCCGGCGCCGAGCTGCGCACCTGGGCGGCCGTACGCCGGCTGTGGGTCCAGAGCGGGCGGGTCACGGGCGTCCACACCGACGCCGGGCCGCTCGCGGCCGGCGCGGTGGTCGTCGCCGCCGGCCCGTGGACGCGGGCCCTGGTCGCCGGGGCCGGCGTCGAGCTGCCGGTGAGCGGCGCCCGAGGCTGGCTGTTGCAGACCGCCCCGCTGCCCTGGACGGTGGAGCACGCCTTCCAGGAGGCGACCTGGCCTGGGGAGGCCGAGGTCGGCGACGAGGCCGGGCCGCCGACGATGGCGCAGCTGGCCGCCGATCCGCCGCCCCCAAGGGACGAGGGCACCGCGTTCACCTTGCAGCAGCGCCCCACCGGCGCGGCCGTGGTCGGCGCCAGCCTGGCCGCCTCGCTGCGCGAGGACCCGGAGCACCCGGAGACCGTCCGCGGGCTGGCCCGCCGCGCCCTGCGCTTCGTGCCCGGGCTGGCCGGCGTGCCGGTGGTCGCGTCCTGGTCGGGGGTGCGCCCGATCACCCCGGACGGCGAGCCGCTGATCGGGCCGGTGCCGGGACTTCCCGGCCTCTGGGTCGCGGCCGGCCACGGCCCCGTCGGCGTGATCCTGGCGCCCTCGACCGGCCGCATGCTCGCCGGCCACCTCGTCGACGGCCAGCCAGCCGCCGGCACCGAGCGCTTCGACCCTGCCCGCTACCACGCCACCGGCACCGAGCGCGTCGGCCCCGACCGCGCCCCCACCAGCGGCACCTCGCCCTCCGACCCCACCCGCGACCCCGGAGGGCCAGGCCTGTGAGGCAGCGATGGCCGAGGCGAGCGGCTCCCACCCCCTTCCCGACGCGCGGCCGGCTTGGAGACCTGCCAGGGCGGCTCGGGGCTGGCGACCAACTGGATCGCCGTCGCCGACACCCGCGGCAGGTGCGGCGGTGAGCGGCGGCCGGGCGGGCGCGGAAGGACCGCCGCCGGAGGTGCTCGAACGGTTCGCCGGCGCCAGGGTGGCCCGCCTGGCCACGATCACGCCCGACGGGCCGCGGCTGGTGCCGGTCACGTTCGCCTGGCACCGCGGCGTGGCGGTGTGGGCGGTGGACACGGTCAAGCCCAAGCGCAGCCGCCGCCTGCGGCGGCTGGCCGACATCGAGGCCGACCCGCGCGTCGTCCTGCTCGCCGACCACTACAGCGACGACTGGGCGCGGCTGTGGTGGGTGGAGCTGCGCGGCACGGCCGCGGTCCTGGAGGGCGGGGAGGCGGCCGCCGCCCTGGGCGCGCTGGCTGCCCGTTATGCCCCCTACCGCTCGTCCCCGCCACCCGGCCCGGTGGTGGCGATCAAGCCTCTGGCCTGGGCTTGGTGGTCGGCGGCCTAGACGGGGACGGCGGCTGCTCGTTTGGGCACGGACAGCGTGGCAACCCGCAGGATTGGGAGGGCCCGGACCCCGCCCTGCTCCGGGAGGGTGATCCCGGGGCGACGGTGGGTCTCGCGGGCTGAGACCCACCGTCCCGCTGTCTCTTGCCATGCTGGGATGGCTGTGGCAGCGTGACTCTGGCGTGTTTGACCCGGCGTCAGCCGCCGGTGGGGCTCACGGAGGGGCGGCGTGCCGATCGATCCGGAGGCGTTGGCAAAGAGCATCGAGCGCCTGCAGGGCGCTGGACCGAACGACAACGGGCTGGCAAAGGCCCTGCTGCGCGTGGTCGACGAGACCGAGCAGATCTTCGGCCTCGACGGCGCCGGGATGATGGTGCTCACCCCTGACGACGGGCTGCGCTACGTGGCCGCGTCGGACGAGCGCGGCCGCGTGCTCGAGCAGATCCACGAGCAGGTGGGCGAGGGCCCCTGCCTGACCGCGTTCAACATGGGCGTGCCCAGCGCGACCTCCGACGCCCCGGCCGACCATCGCTGGCCGGCCTTCGGTCGCCTGGTCGCCGAGCACGGCATCCGCGCCGTCCTCGGGGTTCCCGTCGAGCTGCAGGGAGGGCCGATCGGCACCCTGAACGTGTACGCGCTGCGACCGCACACGTGGGACCCGACCGAGCTCGAGGCTGTGCAGGCCTACGCCCGCGTGGCCGGCACCGTGCTCGCCACGGCGGTCAACGCCGAGGTCAACGACGTGACCGTCAGGCAGCTCCAGCGCGCGCTCGACCATCGCGTGGTGATCGAGCAGGCCAAGGGCATCCTGATGGAGCGCCACGCGATCGACGCCCAGACCGCGTTCGAGCGGCTCCGCCGGCGCGCCCGCTCGCGCCAGGAACCGCTGGCCGACCTGGCTCGCCGGGTGGTCGAGGGCGAGGCCCTGCCGCTGGGCTGACCGGCCGCGCGCCACGGCGGCGGCCGTCCCGCACGGCCGGCGGGCTCCGGCACCGGGGCAGGTCCCGAGGTCGCGGCGGAGCCGCACGGCCTGCCATATTCTTGCTTGCGGGGAGCCCGACCCGACCGAAGAGACGAGCACATGGCGCTGCCGATCGAGGACTACGCGATCATCGGGGACACCCATACCGCGGCGCTGGTCAGCCGGGATGGCTCGATCGACTGGCTCTGCCTGCCGAGGTTCGACTCGCCGGCGTGCTTCGCGGCCCTGCTGGGCGGCCACGAGCACGGGCGCTGGCTGATCGCCCCGGCCGGCGCGGTGCGCAGCGTGCACCGCCGCTATCGCGGCGACTCGCTGGTGCTCGAGACGGAGTACCGCACCAGCACGGGGACGGTGCGGCTGGTCGACTGCATGCCGCCACGGCAGGAGGACCCGGACGTCGCCCGCGTGGTCGAGGGCGTCAGCGGCCGCGTCCGCATGCGCATGGAGCTGGTGATCCGCTTCGACTACGGCTCGGTCGTGCCGTGGGTGCGCCGGCGCGACGGCGCGCTGCAGGCGGTCGCCGGGCCCGACTCGGTGTGGTTGCGCACCCCGGTCGAGACCGGCGGGCAGAACTTCACCACGGTGGCCGAGTTCGAGGTCGCCGAGGGCGAGCAGGTGCCGTTCATGCTCACCTGGCACCTGTCGCACCGGCCGGCGCCTCGGGCGATCGACCCGGTCAAGGCGATCAGGGAAACCGAGCGCTGGTGGCAGCGCTGGGTGGGGCAGCTCGCCTACGAGGGTGGCTGGCGCGAGGCGGTGTGCCGCTCCCTGGTGACCCTCAAGGCCCTCACCTACGGTCCCACCGGCGGGATCGTGGCGGCGGCCACCACCTCGCTGCCCGAGGCGCTCGGCGGCGTGCGCAACTGGGACTACCGCTACTGCTGGCTGCGCGATGCCACCTTCACCCTCGAGGCGCTGATGCTGGCCGGGATGCGGACCGAGGCCGAGGCCTGGCGCGAGTGGCTGCTGCGGGCCGTGGCGGGCAGCCCGGAGCAGACCCAGATCCTGTACGGCGTCGCCGGCGAGCGCCGCATGGACGAGCGCGAGCTGGAGTGGCTGCCCGGCTACGAGGGCTCGGCGCCGGTGCGCATCGGCAACGCCGCCGTCGGCCAGTTCCAGCTCGACGTCTACGGCGAGGTGATGGACGCCCTGCACCTCGCAAGGCAGACCGGCATCCCACCCGACGAGCCGTCCTGGGACCTGCAGCTGGCGCTGATGGACTACCTGGAGTCCAACTGGCGCGAGCCGGACGAGGGCATCTGGGAGGTGCGCGGGCCGCGGCGGCACTTCACCCATTCCAAGGTGATGGCCTGGACGGCGGTCGACCGGGCGGTGCGGGCGGTGGAGTTCTACGAGCAGAAGGGCCCGCTCGCCCGCTGGCGCGCCCTGCGCGCGGAGATCCACCGCGAGGTGCTGGAACGCGGCTACGACGCCGAGCGCGGCAACTTCGTGCAGTTCTACGGCGCCAAGCACACCGACGCCAGCCTGCTGATGATCCCGCTGGTCGGCTTCCTGCCCGCCACCGACCGGCGCATGCGCGGCACGGTGGCCGCCGTCGAGCGTGAGCTGAGCCCCGACGGGCTGGTGCTGCGCTACGCGTCCGACGCGTCGGAGGCGGTCGACGGCCTGCCCGCCGGTGAGGGCACCTTCCTGGCCTGCAGCTTCTGGCTGGCCGACAACCTCGCCCTGATAGGGCGGCAGTACGAGGCCCGCGACCTGTTCGAGCGCCTGCTCGGCCTGCGCAACGACGTCGGGCTGCTGGCCGAGGAGTTCGACCCCAAGACGGGGCGGCTGCTCGGCAACTTCCCGCAGGCGTTCTCCCACGTGGCCCTCGTCAACACCGCCCGCCGCCTCTCCGCCCCGAGGCGCGAGCAGCCTCGACGCGGGCGGGAAGGGTAGGCGTCATGGGCGAGGTCGTCCGCATCACCGATGACGTGACCGTCCCGGTCGAGGAGCTGGAGTTCCGGGTCAGCCGCTCGAGCGGCCCCGGCGGCCAGGGGGTGAACACCACCGACTCGCGTGTCGAGCTCCGCTTCGACCTGACCGGCTCGCCGTCGCTGTCGGAGGCGCAGCGGCAGCGCGCCCTGCGCCGGCTGGGCCGGCGGGTCGACCCCGGCGGCACCCTCCGGGTGGTGGCCCAGACGCACCGCAGCCAGCTCGCCAACCGCCGCGCCGCCATGGAGCGCTTCGCCGACCTGCTGGCGGAGGCCGTCGCGCCCCCACCGAAGCCGCGCCGCCCGACCCGCCCCGGCGTGGCCGCCAGGGCACGCCGCCTCGACGCCAAACGTCACCGTGCGACGGTCAAGCGGCAGCGTCGCCGGCCACCGCCCGGCGACGGCTGAGCCCTCGGCCGGGCGGGTCCCGCCGCGGGTTGACGACCCGGCCCGCCGGATGATGCTGTAGCCATCCGCAGCCGGCCGAGGACGACAGGGAGTCGTGAAGATGGACGCGAACGACGAGGACGGCCCGCTCGTCTTCGCCGGCTCCGCCAGCCCGCGCCTCACCAAGGAGATCTGCGGGCACCTCGGCGTGGTGGTCGGCCAGGGCGAGGTGCTGCGCTTCTCCGAGGGCACCTTGTTCCCCAGGGTGCTCGAGAACGTCCGCGGCCGCCGCGCCTACCTGGTGCAGTCGACCGTCTTCCCCACCAACGACAACTTCATGGAGCTGCTGTTCTGGATCGACGCGCTGAAGCGCGCCTCCGCCGCCTCGGTGACGGTGGTGGTGCCGTACTTCAGCTACGCCAAGGGCGACAAGAAGGACGAGCCGCGGGTGTCGATCCGCGCCCGGGTCTGCGCGGACGCGATCGAGGCGGCCGGCGCCGACCGGGTCGTCACGATGGACCTCCACGCCCCGCAGATCCAGGGCTTCTTCCGCATCCCGGTCGACGACCTGTACGCCCGCCCCTACCTGTGCGACGCGATCCGGGGCGAGGGGCTGCCGAACCCGGTGATCGTCTCGCCCGACGCCGGCTTCGCCAAGAAGGCGAGGATGATCGCCAGCCGGCTGGGCGCGCCGCTGGCGATCGCCGACAAGATCCGCTCCGACCACCACGAGCATGCCGCGGTGGTCGACCTGATCGGGGACGTCGGCGACTGCGACGCCGTGCTGGTCGACGACTTCACCATCAGTGCGAGCACCCTGGTCGAGGCCGCCGAGAAGCTGATCGAGCGCGGCGCCCGGTCGGTGATCGCGGCGGTGAGCCACGGCGTGTTCGCCGAAGGGTCGATGGAGCGCCTCGACGCGAGCCCGATCCGGCGGCTGATCACCACCGACACGATCGAGACCCAGCCGGTGCGGCTGTCCCCCAAGGTGCGGGTGATCTCGGTGGCGCCCCTGTTCGCCGAGGCGATCCGCCGCATCCACCACCGCGAGAGCATCAGCGGCCTGTTCCGCGACTGACCGGCGCGTCAGCCGGCCGGGCCCTGCTCGTCGAGCCGCAGGCCCATGACCACCGCGTCCCACAGCTCGCCGTTGCGGCGGCGGTAGTGGCGCCGCAGCAGGCCCTCGCGCTGGAACCCGAACTTCTCGTAGAGGGTGAGGGCGGCCTGGTTGTGCGGCCACACCTGGAGTGCGACCTTGTGCGCGCCGGCCTCGCGCGCCCACGCGATCCCGGCGCCGAGCAGGGCGCTGCCGACGCCCCGGCCGCGCCACCCGGCGGCGACCAGCATGCCCAGCTCGGCCACGCCGAAGCCGGCGAGGTCGACGACGAGCTGGCCGATCGGCTCGCCGCCGGCCTCGGCCACGAACATGCCCGACTCGCGGCGGTCGAGCCGGTCACGCAGGCGCCGGTGGCGCACGCCCCGGTCGATCGGCGACTCGGCGGCGATCCAGCGGCCCTCGGCGGCCACGCTCTCGAACAGCGCGACCATGGCGTCGAGGTCGTCCGTCCGCGCACGTCGGACCGTCAGCGACGGCACGGCACCCGCGGGCTCGGCACCCGCGGGCTCGGCACCCGCGGGCTCGGCACCCCCGGCCGGCCGGCGGCCGGCCTCACCGGCGGCGACCAGCCCGCCGCCGGCTGGCTCCGCCGTCCCGGCCGGCACGGCGTCCGCGGGTCCGGCCGCTGCGCCTGCCCGGCCGCGGCCGGGCAGGCGCAGGCCCCTGCCGGCCCAGCCTCCCCTGCGCACCCCGGGATCCTCAGCCGGCCTCTGGCAGGCCGTCGAGGGCCTGCGCCAGGTCGGCCACCAGGTCGTCGGGGTGCTCGATGCCGACCGAGAGCCGCACCAGGTCCGGCGGGACCTCGGCGTCGGTGCCGGCCACGCTGGCGTGGGTCATCACGCCGGGCAGCTCGACCAGGCTCTCGATGCCGCCGAGGCTCTCCGCCAGGATGAACACGCGGGCCGCGGCGGCGAGGCGCTCGGCCGCCCGCACGCCGCCAACCGGCCGGAACGACACCATGCCGCCGAAGCCGCGCATCTGCGCCGCGGCCAGCTCGTGGCCCGGGTCGCCCGGCAGGCCGGGGTAGCGGACCTCGGCGACCTCTGGCCGGGAGGCGAGGAAGGTGGCCACCCGCATGGCGTTGTGGCAGTGGGCGCGCATGCGCAGCGGCAGCGTCTTGACCCCGCGCAGGATCAGCCAGCAGTCCATCGGCCCCGGCACCGCGCCGGCGGCGTTCTGCAGGAACCTGCAACGCTCGTACAGCTCCGGCAGGCGGGTCACCAGCGCGCCGCCGACCACGTCGGAGTGGCCGCCGAGGTACTTGGTGGTGGAGTGCACCACCAGGTCGGCGCCGAGGTCGAGCGGCTGTTGCAGGTACGGGGTCGCGAAGGTGTTGTCGACCGCGCACAGCGCGCCGGTGGCGTGGGCCAGCTCGGCCGCGCCGGCGACGTCGACGACGCCGAGCAGCGGGTTGGTCGGGGTCTCCACCCAGACCAGCCTGGTCTCGGAGCGGATCGCCTGCTTGACCGCGTCCAGACTGGTCATGTCCACGACGGTGAAGTGCAGGCCCCACTCGGCGAACAGCCGCGCCAGCACCCGGTAGGTGCCGCCGTAGACGTCGCTGGACAGCACCATGTGGTCGCCCGGGTGCAGGGTCTCCAGCACGGTGGTGGTGGCGGCCATGCCGGAGGCGAAGCAGAGCGCCCCGCCCGGGCCGCCCGCCGGCACCCCCTCCAGCGACGCCAGGCAGGCCTCCAGGCCGTCACGCGTGGGATTGCCGGTGCGGGCGTACTCGTAGCCCTTGTGGCGCCCCGGCGCCTCCTGGGCGAAGGTCGACGTCTGGTAGATGGGGGCGATCACCGCCCCGGTCAGCGGGTCGGGCTCGGAGCCGACGTGGACCGCCCTGGTCTCGGGTGGTCGAGGATGTCGGAGCGGGTCATCACGCCGACGGCGCGGCCCTGCTCGGTGACCAGCACGGCGGTGGAGCGGCCCTTGGAGAGCAGCTCGAACGCCTCCTCCACCGGCATGTGCCGCTCGGCGGTCGGGAAGGGGGCGTCCATCACCTCGATGACCTCGGCGTCGAGCACCTCGGGCTTGCGGAACAGGCGCTCGAGCAGGGAGCCCTCCTGCACCGAGCCGACCACGCTGGAGAGGTCGCTCGGGTCGCCGCCGGACACCACCGGGAGCTGGCTGACGCTGTAGGCGTGCAGCAGGTCGATCGCCTCGCTCACGCGCTGGTGGGCGGCGACCGTGACCAGCGCGGGGGTGTGGTGGTCGGCCTTGGCGGCGAGCACGTCGGAGACGGCGCCGCGGCGGCGCGGCAGCATGCCGTACTCGCGCATCCAGTCGTCGTTGTAGACCTTGGAGAGGTAGCCGCGGCCGCCGTCGGGCAGCAGGACCACCACGGTCGCGTCCGGGCCGAGCTCGCCCGCCACCTCCAACGCGGCGTGGACCGCCAGCCCGCACGAGCCGCCGACCAGCAGCCCCTCCTCGCGGGCGAGGCGGCGGGTCATCAGGAACGAGTCGCGGTCGGAGACGGTCACCCAGCGATCGACCAGCGACCGGTCGAAGGTCTCCGGCCAGAAGTCCTCCCCCACGCCCTCGACCAGGTACGGGTGGACGTCCTCGGGATGGGAGTAGATCGAGCCCTCCGGATCGGCGCCGACCACGGTCACCTCGGGCTTGCGCTCCTTGAGGTAGCGCCCGACGCCGCTGATGGTGCCGCCGGTGCCCACCCCAGCGACGAAGACGTCCAGCCCGCCGCCGGTCTGCTCCCACAGCTCGGGGCCGGTGGTGCGGTAGTGGGCCTCGGGGTTGGCCTGGTTGGCGTACTGGTTGGGCTGGAAGGCGCCGGGGATCTCCGCGGTCAGCCGGTTGGCGACCGAGTAGTAGGACTCCGGCGAGGAAGGGGCCACCGCCGTCGGCGTCACCACCACCTCGGCGCCGTAGCCGCGCAGCAGGGCGATCTTCTCCTGGCTGATCTTGTCCGGCATGACGAAGACACAGCGGTAGCCCTTGAGCGCGGCGACCACGGCCAGCCCGGCGCCGGTGTTGCCGCTGGTCGGCTCGATGATCGTGCCGCCAGGGGCGAGCAGCCCGTCCCGCTCGGCCCGCTCGACCATGGCCAGGCCGATGCGGTCCTTCACCGAGCCGCCCGGGTTCAGGTACTCGACCTTGGCCAGCAGGTCGGGGGCGACCGCACGGCCCACCCGTGACAGCCGCACCAGCGGGGTCCCCCCTACGGTGCCGAGGATCGAGTCGAGCACCTGCATGGGGGCGGTCCTCCTCGCATCGGGGAGCCAGGCCGGCGGTCGCCGCGGCCGTGGGCATGATCCAGGGATTGTAGTGCCTTCCCGACCTGGGATCGCCCGGTCGCCTCGACCCACCCGGAGTCTCCGAGCAGCCGGAGCCCTGGCCGGCCAGACCCCCCCGATCGGCGTTCCCCCCCGCTGCGCCGCGTCCTGGCCGGCCAGGCGACCCGCCCGCCGTGCGGCCGCCAACGGCGACGGCCGACCGGCGCGCGGGAACCCGTTACTCGGGCTCGTGCAGACAGTCCTCGATGAACGCGAGCAGGTCGGGCTCCCCCTGGAACGGCCTGCTGCGCCTGCTGGCGACGTGCTCGACCACGCCGCGCAGGCACAGCGGCTCGGCACCGGGGTGACCCTCGGCCGGCATCCACACGCGCACCAGGAACGTCTGCATGCGGCCATCCTCGACGGCCGCGTTCGGCCAGGCTTAAGGCGGGCTGAAAGCGGACGCGCCGGGGAACGGCGCCGCCTCCACGCCGATCTCGTCCATCCGCTCGGTGTAGAGCCGGTAGCGGCGGCGCGCCTCGCCGTGCCGCCCGGCCTGGGCCAGCACCCGGGCGAGGCCGAGGTGCGCCTCCTCGTCGTAGCCGTCGTGCTCCAGCACGCGCAGGTGGTAGCGGACGGCCCGGTCGTGGTCCCCAGCCCTTCCCGCGAGCCTGGCCAGGGCGCGGGCCACGGCGACGTAGGCCTCCCTCGCCTCCTCCCGCAGGGGCACGGCCCAGTCCTCGTACGGGTCGTCCTCCAGGAAGTCGCCGGCGTAGGCGGCCTCCGCGCTGGTCAGCAGGTCGACCGCCGCGTCGGGGCCCCCGTGCCCGGCGCGCCGCGGGGAGTCGGCCGCGGCCAGGCCGGCGCGCGCCGCCGCCAGGAACTCCTCGACGTCGACGGCGAGGTCGGCCAGCCACAGGACGTGCTTGTCCGCGGCGACGAAGCGGTCGGGGGCGAAGCGGCGCTCCGGGTCGAGCACGGCGCGCACGGTCGAGAGGGCCACCGAGAGCCGGTTGGAGAGCCGCTGGGGCGCCTCGCCGGGCCAAAGGGCCTCCATCGCGAGCTCGCGGGTGGTGGGCCGGCCGTGCCTGGCGATCAGCAGCTTGAGCAGGTCACGCGCCTTGCGCGAGCGCCACTCCTCGGCGCCGACGGGCGCGCCGGCGCGTAGCACCCGGAAGCCGCCGAGCGCCTGGACCAGCACCGGGACCAGCGCCGGCGCGGCCACGGCGTGCAGCAGCCCGGCGCCGGCCTCGGCCCGCACGCGCACCCCGAGGGCGCGCAGCCGCGCCTCGGCCCGCCCGACGGCGGCGCCGTCCGCGCCCTCGACGCGGGCGACGGCGAGGGCGTTGCGCGCCTGGCCGACCTCGTTGCCGACCGCCGCCCAGATGGTGGCCGCCTCGCGCAGCCGGGCGAGCTCCCGGACGGGCTCCGGCGCCGCCATGGCGCGCAGCTCCAGCGCGGCGGCCATGCCGACCCGGTCGCGCCGCCCCCGCGCGCTCCGGGCCGCCGCGTCCGCCATGCGCGCCGCCTGCCGGCGCTCGCCGCGCGCCAGCGTGACCCAGCCGGCGGCGAGCTGGGCGGCGACCTGGCTCATGCCGGGGCCGTGGCCGACGGCCTGCTCGGCCAGTTGGCGGGCGCGCCGCGGCTCGTCGCCGACGAGCACCTGGGCGAGGCCCGCCTGGGCGGGCACCAGGCCCTGCAGGTCGCCGGAGCGGCCGGCCAGCTCGACGGCCTCCTCGTAGGCCGCGCGGGCCAGGGCCAGGTCGCCCCGCTCGCGGTAGACGTCGCCGAGGTCGGCCAAGGGGTAGGCGATCATGCGGCTGCCGATGCGCTGGAAGGTCGCCTTGGCCGTCTCGAAGTCGGCGACCGCCTCGTCCAGCCGCCCGAGGCCGAGGTGGGCCTCGCCGCGGTTGCTGAGCGCCAGTCCGAGCACGGGGGCGAAGCCGGCCAGCTCGGCCAGGCGCACGGCAATCTCCAGCTCCGCCAGCGCCTCGGCGTGGAAGCCCTCCTCGCTGGCGCGCGAGCCCCGGTTGGTGCGGATGCGGGCGAGCTGTAGCACGTCGTTGGCCTGCTCGGCGGCCTCGAGCGCGCGCAGGTAGTGGGCGTCGTTGCCGGCGCGGTCGCCCTCGATCGCGGCCAGCATCGCCATGGTGGTGTGGGCCGCGGCGAGGGCCTGCTGGTCGCCGCAGGCGCTGGCCGCGGCGAGGGCGCTGGTGGCGGCGGCGCGGCAGGCCTCGACGTCGCCGCGCAGCCAGTGCGCGGTCGACGTCCAGGCCAGCAGCAGGGCCTCGTCGGCGACGGCGCCACCGTCGAGGCGGCCGCGCCCGTAGGTGGCGAGCGCCTCGTCGAGGTCGCCGCGGAAGTGGTAGATCAGGCCGAGCCGCCAGGCCAGCCCCGGGTGCAGGCGGTCGGCGTCGCCGGCGACCCGGCGGAAGCAGTCCAGGGCGCCCTGCCAGTCGCCCTGCACCTGCCGTGCCTGGCCTTCGAGCTGCTCGACGGCCGGGGTGCGCAGCGGCGCCGGCAGGCGCGCCGCCGCCGCGACCACCCCGGCGACCGCGCCGGCGGCCAGCATCGCCGGGCCGTGCTCGGCGAGGTAGCCGGCGAGGGCGGCGTCCTCGCCGAGCGCCACCGCGGCATCGAGGGCCTCGCGCGGGTGGCCGTTGGCCGCGAACCAGTCGGCGGCCCGGCGCTGCAGCTCGCGGTACTCCTCGTCGGCCAGGGGCAGGGAGGTGCGGGCGAACTCGCGCACCAGCCCGCCGAGCACGAACCAGCCGTCGACGTCGGGGCGCGGCTCCAGGAACAGCCCGCGCCGCGCGAGCCGGGCCAGCAGGCCCTCCTCCAGGTCGATCCCCAGCGCCCGGCAGAGCCCGGCGGTGAAGCGGCCGAACGGCGCCACCCGCCTGACCAGCTCCCGCACGGCCGGGTCCTCGCGCGCGAACGCCTCCTCGGCCAGGTAGGCGAAGATGCGCCCGCCCGGCCGGCGCAGCCCGGCCAGGCTGCCCGCCCGCTCCTCGGGCGCCTGGTGGCGCAGGGTCTCGGCGGCCAGGCAGGTCGCCGCCGGCCAGCCGCCGGTCATCTCGTGCAGCGGCCCGGCCAGGTGCTCCACGCCCGCGTCCCCGGCCGGCCCCAGGACGTTCCCGTTCCCGGCCTGGCCGTCGCGCCCGGCGTCACCGTCGAGCGTGGCGGCCAGGAGCGCCCGGGTCTCCTCGAGGGTGAAGGCGAGCCGCGCGCCGTCCAGCTCGAGCACCTGGCCGCGGCCGCGCAGCCGCTCGACCGGGAAGGGCGGCTCCGCGCGAGAGGAAAGGACCAGGTGGAAGCCTGGCGGAGCCTGGCGGCAGAGCGCCTCCACCAGGCGGGCCGGCGGGCTGCCGACGGTGATCTCCTGCACGTCGTCGACGACCAGCACGAGGTCGCTGGCGAGCTCCCGCTCGAGCACCTCGCCCAGCACCGCGGCGATGCCGTCGGCCCGCGCCAGGTCGTCGCCGTCCGGGCCGGCGGCGGCGTCGACCGCGGCCGCGACGTCGGCCGGCAGGCCGGGCAGCCGCAGGCGCAGCGCCTCGACCAGGCCGCGCACGAACACGGGCAGGGCGGTGTCCTCGCGCTCCAGGCCGTACCAGGACGCGCGCAGGCCGGTCGCCCACTTGGCCAGCAGGGTGGACTTGCCGTAGCCGGCTCCGGCCACCACCGTGGTCAGGCGGCGGCGCAGCGCCTGGTCGAGGCGGGCCAGCAGCTCGGGCCGCTCGACCCAGGCGGCGGGCAGCGCCGGTGGGAGGATCTTGGTGGCCGGCGTGCGGACCTGGAAGGCCTTCGAGCCGGGCCGGACCGGGCTGTTGGACACCGTTTGCCCCCCTGCGCACCTGGAGGGCCGGCGTGCCCACCAGAGGACCGCAGGATTCTACGACCGGCGGCTGCCAGGGTGCGGCCGTTCCGCCGCTTTGGGCTACCTGTCCCTATCCCAGCGGCTCGCCGTCCGGGCCGATGCCGGCGAACAGGTCGCTCTCGCGACCGTCGCTGGCGACCAGCGAGCGCGCCAGGGTGTAGTCCTCCCAGGGGTAGACCTCGGCGACGATCTCGTCCGGGACGGAGAACCAGAAGCTGTCGGGGTCGATCTGGGTGGCGTGCGCGATCAGCGCGTCGCGACGCTGGGCCATGAACCGCCGCACGTCCACCTGGGTGGTGACATCCGGCTCGGGATGCTCCTCCGAGTTCCACCCCTCCAGCCACTCGCCGAACGGGCTCTCGACGCCACGCGCCACCGCGCCGGTGTGGATCGCCTCCAGCCGCTGCCTGGTGAAGGCGGCGTGGTAGTAGAGCTTGAGGGGCTGGAACGGGGCACCGGCGTCGGGGTAGCGGTCGGGGTCGCCCGCCGCCTCGAACGCGGCCATCGAGACCTCGTGGGTGCGGATGTGGTCCGGGTGGGGGTAGCCGCCGCGCTCGTCGTAGGTGAGCACGACCTGGGGTCGCTCCTCGCGGATGATGCGGACCAGGCGCCCGGTGGCCTCGTCGAGGCTGGCGTTGGCGAACGCCTCAGGGTGGGCGTTGTACTCGGTGTCCGGCATGCCCGAGTCGCGGTAACCGAGCCAGTAGTGGGCGCTGACGCACAGGATCTCGAGTGCCTTGGCCAGCTCCTGGCGGCGCAGCTCGGGCATGCGCTCGAGGTTGCCTGGCTGGTCCATGGCCGGGTTGAGGATCTCGCCGGCCTCGCCGCCGGTGCAGGTGACCACGACGGTGCGGACGGTCTCGTCGGCGTAGCGGGCGAGGGTGCCGGCGCCCTTCGACGACTCGTCGTCGGGGTGCGCGTGGACGGCGAGTAGGGTACGAGGCACGGTCGTCAGGCTCCTTCGACAGGGGCGATCCGGAGAGCCTAGCGGACCGTCCCGACAACGCGCCGCCCAGCCCTGGCCGCCGTGGGGGGACCTGTCTACCCCGCTTCGCCGCGCCGGGGTCGCGCGAGGCGGGAGCCGCCGAGGCGGTGCAGCGCCCAGGCCACGCCGAGCACGATCAGCACGTCGCCGACGCTGAAGACGTTGGCGAACGGCCAGGAGGCGGGCACGGCCAGCACGTCGCCGAGGAAGGCCAGCCGGGGGTCGGCGAGCACCGCCGAGTTGCTGTAGCCCGCCTGCCCGGCCGAGAGGCCGGCCGCCGCGGCGGCGGCGGGTGACGCCGGCATGACGCCGCCGTTGACGCTGATGGCGAGCAGGTTGCAGAGGCCGCCGATCGCGACCAGGAGCCTGCCGGGGAGCCCGGGATTGACCGCGAGGAACAGCCCGGCGACCGGGTAGGAGAGCACCTGCAGGGCGATGCGGGCCTGCTCGGGCAGGCCGGGCAGGTAGATGCTGGCGGTCTGCAGCGCCAGGGCGGCCGGCAGCACCCAGGCGAGGCGCAGGCGCACCTCGGCGAGGGCGCCCAGCCGCCCGCCAGCCAGCGGCACCGTGAGCGCGGCGAGCAGCACGCATGCGACCAGGAGCATCGACGTCGATCCAGGTCCGTTGCCGGTCGGGTCCGAGGCCTCGAGGAGCGGAGCAAGGAGACCGCTATCGGTAGTCTTCCCACTGATAGACGTTTGATCCTTTTTAGGTATACTGACCGGGTCCTTTTGGGGCGCCTGGTCTGGTGTCCCCGCCGCCCAGAGGTCCACGGCTCGCGGGCCGGCCGGGCGCCATCCGGGGGGGTGATGGGGCTTGGTAGCAGATCGCGCACGCAGCTCGCTGCGCCTCACCGCCTACCTCACGGCCGTTTCCCTGGCCGGGCTGACCGTGCTCGGCGTGCTCGTCGCCCGCGACGGCGCCGCCGTCGCGCTGCGGCGGCCGGCGGTGTTCTGGCTGTTCGCCGCGTCCATCCTCGCCGTCCGGCTGCTGCCCGTACCGGTGCGGCTGCGCCACCGCGAGGACCGCCACCTGGCCGCCGCCTCCGGCGCGTTCGCGCTCGCGCTGGCGCTCGGCTGGGGCGCGGCCGCCGGCGCGCTCGCCCTCGCGGTCGGCGCGGCCGCCGCCGGCCTGGTGCAGCGGGCGACGCCGCTGCGCACCGCGTTCGCCCTCGGCCGCGCCATGCTCGCCCTGGCCGCCGCCGACGGGCTCTACCAGCTCCTCGGCGGCGGGTCCCGCCTGGCAGCCGCCGACCTGCCCGCCTGGGCGCTCGCCGCGGCCGCCTTCCTCGCGGTCGACGCGCTCGCCGAGGCCGGGCTCGCCCTGGCGGGCGGCCGCCGGCCAGCCGGCCTGGTGGCGCACCGGCGCCACGGTGCCGGTCCGCCGGCGCGGCGGCACCTCGCCTGGCCGCCGAGGCGCCGGCCGGGCCCGCCCGCGTGGGCGCCGCCGGCGCTGCTCGCCACGACGCCGGCGATGCTCGCGGCGGCCAGGCACACCAGCCTGCTCGTCCTGCTGCTGCTGCCGCCGACCGCGGCGCTGTGGCTGGCCTGCCGTGACGCCGCCCTGGCCGAGCGGCGCCGGGCGGCGGCCGTGGCGGCGGTCGCGACCGCCCGGGCCGCCGCCGCCGAGCAGGACCGCCTGCTCGGCGCGGAGGAGGCGCTGATCCGCCGGTTCGCCGAGCGCGACCGCCGCCACGGCGACCTGCTCGCCACCGTCTCCCACGAGCTGCGCACGCCCCTGACCGCCGTGCTCGGCTCGCTGGCGACCTTGACCCGCCGTGGCCAGCAGCTCAGCCCCGCGGAGCGCGAGGCGTTCCTCGACGTCGCCACCCGCCAGGGCGAGCGCCTCAAGCGGCTGGTCGAGCAGCTCCTGCTCGACGCGCGCGTGGAGCAGGCGGCCGGCCCCGGGCCGCCGCCCGGCCTCCCCGAGGAGCCCCTGGCCCAGGCCGGCGAGCTGCTGCGCCAGGCGGCCTGGACGGCGCAGCTGTGCCACCCGGACCGGGACGTCCGCGTGGCCGTCGCCGGCGTGCTCCCGGTCCGGGCGGCCGCCGACGCCGTCCTGGCGGTCCTCGGCAACCTGGTCGACAACGCCGCCAAGTACTCGCCACGCGGGGAGCCGATCCGGCTCGAGGCCAGCGCCGTCGGCGAGGAGGTGGTGCTCGCGGTCGAGGACTCCGGCCCGGGCGTCCCGGCCGGCGAGCGCGAGCGCATCTTCCAGCGCTTCATCCAGCTCGAGGCGGGCACGGCCAACCGCGCCGGCGGGGTCGGCCTCGGCCTGCACATCGCCCGCGAGCTGGCACGGGCGCAAGGCGGCGACCTGGTCCTCGCCACGGCCGCGAGCGGCACCGGGGCCCGCTTCGAGCTGCGCCTACCGCGCGTCGGCGAGCCGCCGGCCGTGCTCCAGCTGCCCGCCGAGCGGCCAGGCCGCGGCGCCCCCGCCGCGGTCGGTGCCTCCCCGTGACGACCATGCCGACCAGGGGAGCGCAGCCGGGGACCCTTGGCGGAGAGCGGCGCTCAGGGGTAGGGTTGGCCTCAAGCGGGCGCCCTGCCCGCCTTCGCGCTTTCCGGCCCTTCGAGGACCTGCGCGCGGGTGGGTGTCGCAGCCGACCCCGTGCATCACGATCCGGGTCGCCGGCTCCGTCCTCGGGGGACGAGGGAGGAGCCGGAACTCGGCTTCGGCCGGCCAAGGAGGTCTCGACCGTGTCGCAGCCCAACACCCAAACCGTCACCTACCTCAGCCAGGAGGCTCACGACCGCCTGGCTGCCGAGCTGGAGTCGCTCAGGACGGAGGGTCGCGAACGCATCGCGCAGCAGATCGGCGTGGCGCGTGAGCACGGAGACATCCGCGAGAACGCCGACTACGACGCGGCCAAGAACGAGCAGGGCATGATGGAGGCCCGCATCCGCCAGCTCGAGGAACTGCTGCGCTCGGCCGTGGTGGGCGAGCCGCCCAACTCGGACACGGCCACCCCCGGCATGGTGATCCACCTGGAGATCGACGGGGACACGGAGACCTACCTGCTCGGAAGCCGCGAGGAGGCGGTCGAGGGCATGGACGTGCTGAGCCTGAAGTCGCCGCTCGGCCGCGCGGTGGTCGGCAAGCGGCCCGGCGAGAAGTTCAGCTACGTCACCCCGACCGGCCGCGAGCTGCCGGTCAAGCTCATCAAGGCCGAGCCCCGCCAGTAACGGGTCAGCCTCGCGCGCGCCGCCTGGACTGCAAGGCCGCGTCGATCTCGCGCGCGCCCTGGTCGGCCGCGCCGGGCAGGACCGTGACGGGCAGGCACCCGACCAGCTCGGGCGCGCGCGCCACGGCGGCCCCACCCCACCAGAGCCGCGGCAGGGCGCCGGCGCCGCGCGCCCAGGCCAGCGACTGCTCGAGCGACTCCGGCATGGTGTGGCTGATCGCCACCCCGGCCGGGTCCAGCGCCGAGACGGCACGCGCGAGGGCGGGGCCGGGCAGGCGGGCGCCGAGGTAGACGACCCGGTGGCCGCGGGCCCGCAGCAGCAGGGTGAGCAGCAGCGCGCCCAGCTCGTGCTGCTCGTCGGGCCCGCAGCCGACCAGCAGCGGGCGGCCGCGGGGCAGGGGCAGCGCGCACAGCAGCCGCACGATCTGGCGGCGCAGGAAGTTGGAGGCGAAGTGCTCGACCTCGACGGCCGTCTCGCCACCGGCCTCGGCCGGCACCTCGGCGACCGTGCGCGGGACCAGCTCGAGGGCGGCGCCCTCGGCCCCGAGCAGGCGCTCGGCGGCGGCGAAGGCCTGCTCGGCGGCAGGCTCGTCGAACCCCCGCAGGGCCGCGACCAGGCGGTCGGGAACCCCCTCCGGGTCGCCGGCCGCCCAGGTCTGGTCGAGCAGGCCGGTCGCCTGGGCCATCGACATCCCTTCGGCGCGCCTGCGCCGCAGGAAGCGCACCACCGCGACGTCGTGGTCGGAGTAGAGGCGCTGGTCGGAGGCGGTGCGGGCCGGCTGCGGCCAGCCGTAGCGCCGCTCCCAGGAGCGCAGCGTGCTGGCGGGGATCCCGGTGATGCCCTCGACCGCGGTGACGCGGTAGCGCGGGGCCAGGCCGGCCTGGTCGGCGAGCGACCCTTCCGCGTGTCGGATGTCCACGGCCTGCCTCCTAGAACGTCCGAGCGGCCAGCCCAAGGAGCACGCCGTCCAGAATATCCGCTTCGCTCGCCACAATTCGAGCAAACCCGAAGGAACGGCAGATTTCATCGAGGACGACCGCGCCCGCGGCGATCACGTCCTCGCGCCCTGGCGCCATCACCGGGAGCGCGGCCCGCTCGGCCACGGTCAGCGCCAGCAGGCGCGCCGTCGTCGCCTCCACCTGGCCCGCCTCGACGGTGGCGTGGTGGATGACGCGTGGGTCGTAGGCGGGCAGGTCCAGCGCGAGCGCCACCACCGTCGTGACCGTGCCGGCGACGCCGACCACCCGGCTGGCCGCCGCCGGGTCGAGCACGCCGTCCAGGCGGGCGAGCTGGGCGCGCACCTCGGCGCGCATGGCGGCCACCTCGGCGGGCGCCGGGGGGTCGCCGCGCTGGGTGGACAGGTGGCGCTCCGTGAGGCGGACGCAGCCGATGTCGAGGGAGGCCATCGCCTCGGGGACGCTCCCCGGCCGGTCCGGCACCCCGACGATGAATTCGGTGGAGCCGCCGCCGATGTCGACCACCAGGGTCCGCTCGGCCCCGGGCAGGTCGGCGGTGGCCCCCGCCCAGGTCGCGGCGGCCTCCTGCTCGCCGCTGAGCACCTCGGGCTCGACCCCGGTGCGGGCCAGCACCCCGGCCACGAACTCGTCGCGGTTGCGCACGTCACGGGTGGCGCTGGTGGCCACCACCCTGACCGCCTCCACCCCGAGCTCCTCGCAGCGGTCGGCGTAGCCGCCGACCACCTCGAGCGTGCGGGCGAGCGCGGCCGGGTCGAAGCGCCTGGTGGCGTCCACGCCGCGCCCGAGCCGGGTGATCACCATGTCGCGGGCCTGCTCCGCGGTCACCCGGCCGTCCTCCACGTCCGCGACCAGCAGGCGGGTGGAGTTCGTCCCGATATCGAAGGCGGCGAGGCGCATGCTGCTCACGCGTCGGCCGGCCGCCCGGCCTCGACGCAGGGGCCGGGGCAGTCGACCGGGTCGACCGTGCGCCGCACCACCCGCCCGACCGGGTCGGCGCCGGTGGCGACCTCGTGGGCGTACAGCACGTGCAGGCACTTGACGCGGCCGGGCAGCCCGCCGACGCCGGGGTCGCCCGGCAGCCGCTCGAGCGCGTCCCGCTGGGCCAGGTAGCCTGCGTGCGCGTCGGCGTGCGCGGCGGCCAGGTCGGCGTCCGCGGCGACCCGTTCGGACAGGGCGGCGTTCCAGCCGGCGCCCTCGAGGCGGCCCACCGCGACCCTGGCGGCCGGGCAGGTCAGCCAGTACAGGGTCGGGAACGGGGTGCCGTCGGGCAGGCGCGGGACGGTGCGCACCACGGCCGGCAGGCCGTAGCGGCAGCGGGCGGCGACCGCCATGCCGCCGCGTGCCTCGCGGCCGAGCTGCGCCTCGACCAGGCGGCGCTCGGCCGGCGACGCCTCGGGCAGGCTGGCGGCCCAGCCTGGCGCGGCGCGCGGGTCGGGCGCGGTGCCGGCGACCGGAGACGGCCGCCAGGCGACCTGAAGCGGGTCTGGCAGGGCGGCCGGATCGGGGCGGCGTGGAGAGCGCCTGGGCGTGCGGGGCAAGGAGCTTGCGGCGCTAGCCGCGCCGGCCCTCCCGCTGGCGCTTGACGTCGACCAGGCGCTCCTCGCTCGAGCGCATGAAGCGCTTGAGCTTCTGCTCGAACTCGGGGTCCTTGCCCTTGCGCAGCCTGGGCCGCTCGGGTTGCCAGTCGGGCGCGGCCTGCTTGATCGAGAGATCGATCTTGCCGTCGTCCTTGATGCCGACGACCTTCACCGTGACCTGGTCGTCGATGCGAAGGTGTTCCTCGACCGAGCGGACGTAGTTCCGGTCGATCTCGGAGATGTGCACGAGCCCGGTTTCTCCCGTCTCGAGCTTGATGAACGCTCCGTAGGGGGCGAGGCGAGCAACGGTACCCGAGACGATGGCCCCGACCTCGGCACTCATACTGGCGACCGACTCCTTGAAAGCTAGAGTGAAACGAAAGGTTGACCCCGAGCCGGGCGACGCCGACTCTCCCTCATCGTAGGGTCGCCCCTCCCTGGCCGTCAACAAACGAACTTAGCGAGACTTGCGTAGTAGCTGTCCCTTCAGCACGTTCGCCCGATCGTCACCCGAGCCAGCCGGTGGCCCGCTGCCAGAGGCGCTCGTACCAGGGCTTGGGCGGCGGCGGGGCCGGGCGCGCCGGCGGTGTCGCGGGCGGCTCGCCGGTGAGCTGCCAGAGCTCCTCGCCGCGCTTGACCATGTTGTAGTCGCGCTTGGCCAGCTGCTCCACGTAGGCCGGGTCGTGCAGGCGCTGCTGCTCGCGCTGCAGGCGCTCGTTCTCGGCCTGCAGGGCGCGCTGCTTGGCGGCGAGTTGCTCGATGCGGTTGCGCTGCTGGACGTACTCCCTGAGCGGGTACACGGCCGTGACCGCCAGGGCGAACAGCACCAGCAGGAGCAGCACGCCACGGACGGTCAGGCCGAGCGGCGGGCGCAGGTCGCGGCGCTGCGGCCGGGACAGGACCCGGCCGGCGCGGCCCGGCAGGGCGGCGAACGGCACCCTCACGGGAGGCCGCCAGGCCAGGTGCGCGGGTAGGCGCGCCGCCCCGGGAAGCGGGCGCTCTCCCCCAGCACCTCCTCGATGCGCAGCAGCTGGTTGTACTTGGCAACGCGCTCGCTGCGGCTGGGCGCGCCGGTCTTGATCTGCCCGGAGCCGGCCGCGACCGCCAGGTCGGCGATGGTGGTGTCCTCGGTCTCGCCGGAGCGGTGGCTCACCACCGTGCTCCAGCCGTTGCGGTGGGCCAGCTCCACCGCGTCGAAGGTCTCGGTCAGCGTGCCGATCTGGTTGACCTTGATGAGCACCGCGTTGGCGGCCCGCTCGGCAAGGCCGCGGCGGATGCGCTCGACGTTGGTGACGAACAGGTCGTCGCCGACGAGCTGCACCCGATCGCCGAGGAGGCCGGTCAGCGCCGTCCAGCCGGCCCAGTCGTCCTCGGCCAGCCCGTCCTCGATCGAGACGATCGGGTAGCGGTCGCAGAGCGTGCGCCACAGCTCCACCATGCCGTCGGAGTCGAGCACGCGGCCGTCGCCGGGCAGCTCGTAGCGGCCCTCGTCCCACAGCTCGCTGGTGGCCGGGTCCAGGGCGAGCGCGACCTCGCCGCCCGGCTCGAAGCCGGCCTTGCCGATCGCCTCGACCAGCAGCTCGAGGGCCGCCTCGTTGCCGGGCAGGTCGGGCGCGAAGCCGCCCTCGTCGCCGACGCCCGCCGACAGGCCGCGGGCCTTCAGCACGCCCTTGAGGGCGTGGTAGACCTCGACCCCGATGCGCAGCGCCTCGGAGAACGAGGGCGCGCCCACCGGCACGACCATGAACTCCTGGAAGTCGACGTCGTTGTCGGCGTGCACGCCGCCGTTGAGCACGTTCATCATCGGCACGGGCAGCAGGTGCGCCGAGATCCCGCCGAGGTGGCGGAAGAGCGGCACCTCGAGGGAGGCGGCGGCGGCGCGGGCGACCGCCATCGACACGCCCAGGGTGGCGTTGGCGCCCAGCTCGGACTTGTTCTCGGTGCCGTCGAGGTCGATCAGGACCGCGTCGACCGTCCGCTGGTCGTAGGGGTCCTCGTCGAGCAGGCGCGGGGCAATCACCTCGTTGACGTTGCGCACGGCATGCAGCACGCCCTTGCCGCCGTAGCGGTCGCCGCCGTCGCGCAGCTCGACCGCCTCGAACCGGCCGGTCGAGGCGCCGGACGGCACGATCGCCCGCCCCAGCGCCCCGTCCTCGAGCTGGACCTCGCACTCGAGGGTCGGGTTGCCGCGGGAATCGAGGACCTCCCTGGCGAGGATGAGCTCGATGCCGACCATGGCCATGAAGATCCCTTCGCTGCTCGGGGGCGTGACGAGCGGGCCGTTCGCGAGGATATCACCGGGCCTGCGCCGCACCGGGGACGTTTCCGCCGGTCCGGCACGGTGTCGCCGACTCCGCGCGGTATCCTCGGATCTTCTTCGACCGCCTCGCGAGGAGCCACGATGAGGACCCAGGCAGCGACCCGAACGAGCGTCACGTGGTGGCTGTGCCTGATCGCCGTGGCGGCGGTGCTGCTCAGCGGCTGCGAGACCGCGACCGGGTACATCGGCACCTTGCTGGAGCTCGACCAGGCAGGCATCGACAACCCGAGCATCAGCAACTCCGGCGACCAGGTGATCCTCGCGTACGACTCGACCGTGTCGCAGAGCGAGCTGGTCGAGGAGGAGAACCGCGCCGCCGAGGTGATCTGGAGGCACCTGCCGCTGCGCTTCTCGACCCTCGAGGTCGACCCGCGCCGCGACCTCGGTGTGCCGCGCGTCTACTCCCGCGAGGAGCTGGAGGGCCGCTTCGGCCCCCGGCCTGCCCGGCTCGACAAGGGCCAGGGCGACATCGAGCGGGACCTCCGCAACACCTGGCGCAACGTCCTCAGGGCACTGGTCGTCGCCGTGGTCGCGCTGCTGGTGCTGGTGGCCCTGGTGATCGTGCTGGTGGTGCGTGCCGTCCGCAAGCGGCCGCCGGCCGCGCCCCCGGCCGGTTGGGCCGCCGCGACCACCGGCGGCCCGCAACCGCCCTGGCCGCAGCAGCCCCCGGGGTATCCGCCGGCGCAGCCCGGCCAGGGATGGGGCGCTCAGGCACCGGCCGGCCAGCCGTCCGCGCCGCCGCCGACCCACGAGGAGACCAGACGGCTCGACCAGTCCGACGAGACCAGGCAGCTCGACCAGGGCGACGAGACCCGCCGCATCCCGCGTGACCCGCGTGAGGAGGCTCCGCCGCCCTCGGGGCCGGACGACGAGACGCGCCCCCTCGGGGACCAGGAGCGCGGCCCCACGCCGCCGCCGTAGCCCGCCCGCCGGCTCTCAGTCGCCCTGCCCGCCGGGCAGGAGGCGCAGGTTGGCCTCGGCCTCGGCGCCGTACACCGGGTGGGAGGCGACCCAGCGGTAGACGGCGGTGGCGGCCTCGGCGTCGCCGTCGGCGACCAGCAGCGCCACCAGGTTGGCGGCGGCGGCGGGCGCCTCCTCGGGGTGGCCGGAGTCGATCGCCCGCTGGTACAGGCGCCTGGCCCGCTCGGTCTCGCCGCGCTGCTCGTGCACAAGGCCGAGGTTGCGCGCGGCCGCCGGCGCCTGGTCGGGGTGGCCGCTGTCGGCCGCCCAGCGGTAGGCGGCCACCGCCCCCTCCACGTCGCCCATCCGCGCGAGCAGGTAGGCGAGGTTGTTGGCGGCCTTCGGCGCCTGGTCGGGGTGGCCGGAGCCGATCGCCTGCCGGTAGGCGGCGACGGCGCCGTCCAGGTCGCCGCGGTCCTTGAGGAGCAGCCCCAGGTTACGGGCGGCCTTGGGGGCCTGGTCGGGATCGTCGCCGGCGGCGGCCTCGCGGTAGGCGGCCTCGGCGCCCTCGAGATCGCCGGCCGCCTCCAGCAGCAGGCCGAGGTCGGCGGTGGCGGGCGGCTCCGGCTCGGCATCGCCCTCCGGCATGGTGGCGGTGCCGCTCGGGCCGCTGGCGCCGCCGTCCTGGGCGCCGCGGCGCGGCATGGCACCCTCGGCGCCCTCCGGCGCGGCGTCCCCCTCGACCCAGGTGCGGTGCAGCATCTCCCCCACCGCCACCCTGGTGTCCCCCAGGCCCGGGCTGGCGACCCCGTGGCCGAGCAGGCGCAGCAGCAGCTCCTGCGCGGAGGGGCGGCGCTCGGGGTCCTTCTCCGTCGCGACCTCGACCAGCTCGCGCATGCTGTCGTCGAGCCCGGAGAGGTCGGCGCGGTCGTGCACGATGCGGTAGGCGACCGCCTCGAGCGGGCCGCCGTCGAACGGCGGCCGGCCGGTGCCGGCGAACGCGACCACGCTGCCCCAGGCGAACACGTCGGCCGCCGCGCTCACCTGGCGGCCGGTGAACTGCTCCGGCGCCATGAACGCCGGCGTGCCCATGCGCTGGCCGGCCCGGGTCAGGCTGGTGGTCACGTCGCGGGCACGGGCGATGCCGAAGTCGATCACCCGCGGCCCGACCTGGGACAGCAGCACGTTCGACGGCTTCAGGTCGCGGTGGACGACCCCGGCGGCGTGGATCGCGGACAGGGCGGCGGCCATGCCGACGGCGAGGCCCTCGAGGCTGGACGCCGGCAGCGGGCCGCCGTCGGCGACCGCCTCCTTCAGGGTGGGGCCCGCGACGTACTCGGTCACCAGGTAGGGAGCGTCGCCGCCGAGCTCGGCCTCGATCACCTGGGCGGTGCAGAAGCGGGCGACGCGCTGGGCGGCCTGCACCTCGCGCTGGAAGCGGTGGGTGAACTCCTCGTTGCTCGCCAGGTCGGCCCGGATCACCTTGAGCGCGACCAGGCGGCCGTCGCGCGCGCGGCCGAGGTAGACCACGCCCATGCCGCCCTCGCCGAGGCGGCCGAGCACCTCGTAGGTGCCGAGACGGTGCGGGTCGCCACGGCGTAGCGGCGTTGCCCCCGGCGCGCCGTCCTCGACGCGCGCTGGATCCTCGCTTGCCGCCACGATCCTCCCAGGCACCTCTCGACCGACCGGCACTGCCGGTCACGATGAACCTCTCGCAGTGTGCCGGGACAGTCAACCACGCGGAGCCGGGCGGGAAGGTATCCTCCGAGCTGTCGTCGCAGCCCACCTTCAGGAGCGTTCGTGTCCAGGTCGAACCGGGCCAGGCCGGTGACGGGAAGCGGTCTGGTGGCCGTCGCCCTGGCCGCGCTGCTGCTCGCGGCCTGCTCGAGCTCGCAGGAGCGGGCGCTGGCGGTCGTGAAGGACGAGCTGTCCGCGGCCGGCTACGACGACGCCAGAGTGCTGACCCTCGACCCCGGCGGGGAGCAGGTGCAGGTCGTGTACACGGCCAAGGCGCGCAACGCGAGCGAGAGCTCCGACGAGCGGACCAGGGTCAAGGAGCTCGTCTGGAACGTCTACCCGCACAAGCTGACCAAGATCACCGTCCAGGCCGTCGCGGGCGACACCTTGATCGCCGGCTCGACCGAGGCCGACGCCGAGGAGATGCAGAGCGCGTCCGGCGACCGGCCGCCGCAGGTGGGGGACGCTCCCGGTCCGGTGGACTTCCGCAGCGCCGTGGCGCTCGCCTTCCTCGCCGGCGCCGCCGTCGCGGGGCTGGTCGCGCTGCTCGCCAGGGCGCTGCATTGGCGCACCTCCGATGGCCCGGCGGTGGCGTCCCCGGCCGTCGCGGCGGGCGCGCCGGCCGGCGGCGGCGCGTCGCGGGCCGGGTGGACGTCGCCTCCTGGCCGGCCGGAGGTGCGCCGGCCGGGCGCGAGCGAGCCCGGCCGCGACCACCCGCCGCCGCGCTGAGGGTCGCTCAGGCCTGCTCGGCCTCGGCGAGTGCGCGCTTGGCCGCCTTCCAGTAGGCGATCCACTGCTCCAGCTCGAGGCTGGACGGGTCGTGGCCGTCGGCCTCGGCCGCCGCCCTGGCGGCGGCGTAGCGCGCCCGGAAGCGGCGGCTGGTGCGGCGCAGCGCCGCCTCCGGCTCGACGCCGACCGCCCGGGCCAGCGCCACGGCCGCGAACAGCAGGTCGCCGACTTCCCACTCCAGGTGCTCCGGCTCGGTGGCGGCGAGCACCTCCTCCAGCTCCTCGCGCACCTTGGCGGCCGGTCCCGTGCGGCTCGGCCAGGCGAAGCCGCCGTCGGCGGCGCGCTTCTGCAGCTTGGCGGCGAGCTGCAGGGCCGGCAGCGCGCTCGGGATGCCGGCGAGCGGGTCGGTGCGGCCCTCCTCGTCGCGCTTGATGGTCTCCCAGTTGCGCATCACCTCGGCGGGCGTGTCCGCCCGCAGGTCGCCGAAGACGTGCGGGTGGCGGCGGACCAGCTTCTCGTTGATCGCCCGGGCCACCCCGTCGACGTCGAAGTCGCCGGCGTCCTCGGCCATCTGCGCGTGGAACACCACCTGCAGCAGCAGGTCGCCGAGCTCCTCACGGAGGTGCTCGGCGTCGCCCTCCTCGATCGCGTCGAGCAGCTCGTAGGACTCCTCGACCAGGTGCCTGGCGAGGGAGGCGTGGGTCTGCTCGCGGTCCCAGGGGCAGCCGCCGGGGCCGCGCAGGCGCGCCTCGGTCGCGACCAGGTCGAGCAGGGCCGAGCCCTTCGGCTCGCCGAGCGGGTAGACCGTCTCCACCTCGATGTGCTGGCGGGCGGCCCGGTCGGCGACCATCTGCACCAGCGGGCCGTCGTTGCGCGACGGCAGCATCAGGGTGGCGCTGCCGTCCCGCTTGGCCGCGTCGAGCAGCGCGTCCGCGCGCCGCCTGGCCTCGGCGACGCCCTCGGCGTCGAGCCCCTGCCCGATCAGCAGCAGGTCCCGGCCCACCGGGCCGCCGTCGGCGGCCGGCGCGAGCACCTCCCAGGGGATCTCGCCGACGTCCAGGGCCGGCAGCGAGGGGTGCTCGGCGTCGAGCACGTACACCGGCCTGGCCGCGTCGAGCGCCCGCCAGGTCTGCGGCGGGAACAGCAGCGGGAACCGCGGGCTGGTGGCGACGAGGACGATCCTGGGCATGCGCTACCGCTGCGCGGTGGTCGGTGGCGCCTCGACCTGCGGGGCGGTCGTCGACGGGCCGGACGCCGGCCGCGGCGCGGTGACCCGGTCCACGATCTTGCCGCTGGCGGCGTCCCAGCGGCCGAAGCGCGGGTTGACCTCGATCGACGCCGCCTTGATGCGCTGGTTGAACCAGTCCTGGACGGCCTGCTGCCTGCGGGGCTGCAGGGAGGGGTCGAGCTGGCCGCGGAGCTGGTCGTCGAGTGGCGGCAGGCGCACGCCGGTGACCTGCAGCACGTGCCAGCCGAACTCGGTCTTGACCGGGCCGCCGACGGGCGACTCACAGTCGCCGCTGGTGCGGCCCTTACAGCTCCCCTTGCCCGCCAGGGCCACGGCGGCCTTCTCGAACTCGGGCACGGTCGCCCCCTTGCTCTGGAAGCCGAGGTCGCCGCCGCGCTCCTTGCTCCCGGGGTCGATCGAGGAGCGCTTGGCCACCGCCGCCCAGTCGGCCCCACCTTCGAGCTGGCGCTTGATCTTGCGGGCGGTGGCCTGGTCCTTGACGAGCACGTGCCGCACGCGGAGCTGGAGGAACTCCGCCTTGCGCTTGCCGAGGGTGGCGAGCAGCTCGGCGTCGCCGCGGCCGGGGACCAGCTTGGCCGAGACCTTCTCGGCGGCGGCCTGCACCTCGAGCTGGGTGCGCAGGATCGGCACGGTGAGGTTGCGCTGGGCGAGCGCGGCCTCGAAGCTCGTGCCCTGCGCGGCCACCTGCTGCTTGATCTGCTCGAGGCGGGCGTCGACCTCGGCCTCGGAGACGGTGACGCCCTCCTGCTCGGCCCCGCTCAGCACCACCCGGGCGACGATCAGGCTCTGCAGCGCCTCGCGGGCGCCGTCGACCGCCTGGGCCGGGTCGGGCCGAGCGTCGCCGGGGCGGCCCGCCTTCACCTGCGCGGTCAGCTGGTCCATCGGGATGGCGACGCCGTCGACCACGGCGGCCTGGTCGGGCGCGACCCGCCCGGGCCCACAGCCCGCGGCGAGCAGTGCCAGGACTACCAGGGCGGGCAGCAAGCGGCGCACAGGATGACCTCTCGTCGTCGGCGACTTCTACAACGGCGCCAACAGAATACGACGCCCCCGCCGGTGGGGCAGACGGCACCGCAGCGCCAGTCGACCGCCCGCTCGTCACGGCGGAGCCACACCGGCTCGCGGATCACGACGCCGCCCGCCGCGGCGCCGGGCGCGTCGCGGCCGGCAGGTCGGGGGCGGGCGGGGCGCCGAGCACGCCCTCGAGCAGCTCTGACAGCCACGCCGGAAGCGGGGAGGTCTCCTCCGGCGATCCCGCGGCGTCCTCGGGAAGGGGCACGACCAGGGTCTGCTCGGACGCCTTCCAGACCGCGCCGCGGTAGAGCCGGTCGAGCCGGACCCGCTTGGACTCGGGCAGGTCGCGCACTGGCGCCAGGCGGGCGCGCCCGCCGAAGCAGACCACCTCGGTGAGGCCGACGGCGTTGGCCTGGGCGCGCACGCCCGCGAGCGCGAGCAGGTTGCGCACCGGCGCCGGCGGCGGGCCGTAGCGGTCGGCCAGCTCGGCGGCGAGCGCCGCCACCGCGTCCACCGCGCCCGAGCCGCCGAGGCGCCGGTAGGCCTCGAGCCGCAGCCGCTCCCTCGGGATGTAGTCGGCGGGCAGGTGGGCGTCGACCGGGACCTCCAGCTTCAGCTCCTTGGGCTGCTCGATGGGGCGGCCGCGCATCTCGCCCACGGCCTCGGCCAGCATCCGCATGTAGAGGTCGTAGCCGACCAGGGCGACGTGGCCGGACTGGTCGGCGCCGAGCAGGTTGCCGGCGCCGCGGATCTCCAGGTCCTTCATGGCGATGGCCATGCCCGAGCCGAGGTCCTGGTGGGTGGCGACCGCGGCGAGGCGCTGGTGGGAGGTCTCGGTGATGGACCGCTCCGGCGGGTACATCAGGTAGGCGTAGGCGCGCTCGCGGGAGCGGCCGACGCGGCCGCGGAGCTGGTAGAGCTGGGCCAGGCCGAGGGTGTCGGCGCGGTCGACGACCAGCGTGTTGGCGGTCGGGATGTCGATGCCCGACTCGATGATGGTGGTGCACACCAGCACGTCGTAGGCCTTGTCCCAGAAGTCGAGCATGACCCGCTCGAGCTGCTCCTCGCCCATCTGGCCGTGGGCCACGCCGACGCGCGCCTCCGGGACCAGCTGGCGCACGCGCGCGGCCACCCTGGCGATGGTGTCGACGCGGTTGTGCACGAAGAACGTCTGGCCCTCGCGGAGCATCTCGCGCCGGATCGCGTTGGCGACGGTGGCCTCGTCGTAGGGGCCGACGAAGGTGAGCACCGGGTGGCGCTCCTCCGGCGGCGTCTCCATCACCGACATGTCGCGGATCCCGGAGATCGCCATCTCCATCGTCCGCGGGATCGGGGTGGCGGTGAGGGTGAGCACGTCGACCTCGGTGCGGAGCTGCTTGAGGTGCTCCTTGTGGGCGACGCCGAAGCGGTGCTCCTCGTCGACCACCACCAGGCCGAGGTCGGCCCACTTGGCGTCGGCCGACAGCAGCCGGTGGGTGCCGATCACCAGGTCCATGGTGCCGTCGGCCATGGCCGCGATCACCTCGTCCTGCTCCTGCCTGGAGGCGAAGCGCGACAGCATGCCGACCTTGACGGGGAAGGGCGCGAAGCGCTCCGAGAAGGTGGCGTTGTGCTGCTGCGCCAGCAGCGTGGTCGGCACCAGCACGGCGACCTGCTTGCCGTCCATCACCGTCTTGAAGGCGGCTCGCACCGCCACCTCGGTCTTGCCGTAGCCGACGTCGCCGCACAGCAGCCGGTCCATCGGCACCGGGGCCTCCATGTCGGCTTTGATCTGCTCGACGGCGGAGAGCTGGTCGGGGGTCTCGGGGAAGGGGAAGGTGTCCTCCAGCTCCCGCTGCCAGGGCGTGTCGGGGCCGAAGGCGTGCCCGGGCGAGGCCATCCGCGCCGAGTACAGGCGCACCAGCTCCGCCGCCATCTCGCGGACCTTGCGCCGCACCCTGGCCTTCTGCCGGTCCCAGTCGCGGCTGCCCAGGCGCGACAGCTTCGGCGACTCGCCGCCGACGTAGCGGGAGATCATCTGCACCTGCTCGCTCGGCAGGTAGAGCCGGTCGCCCTGGTCGTAGGCGAGCAACAGGTAGTCGCGCTCGGCGCCGGCGACGGTGCGGTGCTCCATGCCGACGTAGCGGGCGATGCCGTGGACGGCGTGGACCACGACGTCGCCCGGCTGCAGCTCCTCCAGGGCGACCGCGCCGCCGGCCTGGGGGTCGCGGTGCCGCGTCGCCGGCATGCGCGCCTGCTCCCTGGTCTGGCGGCGGGTGCCGTAGAGGTCGCCCTCGGCGAGCAGGGCGAGCTTCAGCTCCGGGATGCGGAAGCCGTTGAGCAGCGCCGCGGTGCCGACGGCGGCGCCGGCCGCCGGCGGCTCGGCCGCCAGCGGCAGCGGCAGGCCCTCGTCGCGCAGCACGTCGCGCAGGCGCTCGGCCGGGCCGGCGCCCTCGGTGCACAGCAGCACCGTGTAGCCGTCGGCGGCGAGCGCGCGGGCGTCGGCCGCCACCCGGGTGACGTTGGCCCGGTAGGGCTCGACGGCGTGGGCGTCGACCCGCAGGATGCGCGGCCCGCCGGGGTCGAACGGGCCGACCCGCAGCACGGGCCGGCCGGAGCCGGCCAGCACCTCGGCGAGCGGGCGGTAGCCGGCGCCCTCGACCGGCGCGCGGCCGCCCTCGGCGGCGGCGGCCCAGGACGCCTGGGCGGCCTCCTCGGCCTGGACGCGGACCTCCTCGGCGCGGTCGCCGGTGCGCTTCGGGTCGACCAGGGCGAGCACCGCGCCACCGGGCAGGTAGTCGGGCAGCAGCCGCAGCTCGTCGAAGAGCAGCGGCAGCAACGACTCCAGGCCCTCGACCGCCAGCCCGTCGGCCACCTGGGAGAGCAGCTCGCCGGCGGCGGGGAACTCGGCGGCGAGCTGGCGCGCCCGCTGGCGCTCGGCGGCGGTGAGGCGGAGCTCGCGGCAGGGGAAGGCGAGCGCGGCCGGCAGCTCGGTCAGGGAGCGCTGGCTGGCGACGGCGAACGCGCGGATGCCCTCGACCTCGTCGCCCCAGAACTCGACCCGGACGGGATGGTCGTCGCCCGGCGGGAAGAAGTCGACCAGGCCGCCGCGGACAGCCACCTCGCCGCGCCGCTCGACCATGTCGGTGCGCTCGTACCCCGCGGCGACCAGCCGTTCCAGCAGGTCCTCGAGATCCATCTGGTCGCCGCGGGCGACCCGGACGGGCTCGATCGTGTCCAGCCCGGGGGCGAGCGGCTGCATCACCGCCCTGGCCGGGGTGGCCAGCAGCGCGAGCGGGGCCTGCTCCGGCGTCTCGGGCGGCTCCCCGGCGGCCTGGCGGGCGAGCCGGTGGATCAGGGCGAGGCGGCGGGCGACCGTCTCGGAGCGGGGCGAGAGCGGCTCGTGCGGCAGCGTCTCCCAGGCGGGGAAGACCGCCACCCGCTCGGGGCCCAGGAAGGCGGCGGCGTCGGCGGCCAGCGCCTCGGCGTCCGCGCTGGTGGCGGTGACCGCCAGGATCAATCCATGCGGGCCCGCTCCCCCCCGCGCCCCCCCAGGATCGAGATCGGCGTTGGCGATGCCGGCCAGCAGGAAGGCCCGCGCGACGTCGGGCACGACCACGTCGGCGCCGCCCTCGTCGAGGGCGGCCACGATCTCGGCGAACGCGCCGGCGGCGGGCCAGCGGTCGAGCAGCGGGGCGAGGAGCACGAAGACGTCCATCCTTTCAGCAGCACGCACGAACGCCCCCCGGCCGGGATGACCGGGGGGTGCGTGCTCTGGCTCCAGAGTAGCGCAGGCCCCGGACAGGGCCAGAAAGGAATCGGGCGGGGCCGATCGGGGTTTCTCTGCCCGATCGTGTCGCGAGCGAACCCGGCCTCCACCCCGATCCCCCAGGGGCCGGGTTCGTTCCGTCTGGAGACATCCGGTCCAACTCACCCGCCGCCTTTCGTCCCTTTCAGCCATTTGGACATGTTCAGGGGTATCGCACTAGGGTCCGCGGCGCTTCGTCAGGATCGATCGCGACCGTGGGAGGGTCGATGGACCTGTTGGAGGAACGGCGGGCCGACCGGTACCGGCGCTCCCGGAGGCAGCCGGGCGCACGCCACAACGTGCAGCGCTCACCCTGGCAGTGGCGGCCGGGTGGCGCCTGGGCGCTCGGCGTGGTCCTCGTCGCCGGGCTGGTCGTCGGCGGGCTGGTCGGCTGGTCGCTGGCGGCCGCCGGCCACCGCGACCGCGCCGCCGCGGTAGGCCGCGGCGCCACGCCCGCCGTCAGCCCCTCCTGCCGGTCGGTACTGGCCAAGGCGGACCGCAGCCTGGCGCTGGCCGTGCGGTTCCAGCACGCCCTCGGCGACCACGTGCGCATCATGGAGCGGCTCGCCTCGCACGCCATCACGCCGGGCCAGGCCCTCGCCATGGACCGCCAGCCGCTGACCACCGGCTCCGCCGACTCGGCCCGCTTCGGCGCCGCGCTCGCCGACTACCTGGCCACGGTCGACGACTGCCGCGTCAACTAGGCGGCCAGCTGTCTCCTACCGGTGGCAGCTGGGGCGCCACCACGCCGAGGTCGACGTTGCCACCCGACAGGATCGTGCCGACCCGGCGGCCGGCCAGGTCGCCCGCCTTGCCGCCGAGCATGGCGGCGACGGCGGCCGCGCCGGCCGGCTCGACGACCACCTTCATGCGCTCCATCACGAAGCGCACCGCCGCCAGGATCTCGGCGTCGCTGACCAGGACGACCTCGTCGACCAGCTGGCGCAGGAGCGGCAGGGTGAGCGGGCCGGCGAAGGGGGCGCAGAGGCCGTCGGCCACCGAGCGGGGCACGATCGGCACGGGCTTGCCCGCGGCCAGGGCGGCGCTGAGCGCCGCCGCGCCCTCCGGCTCCACCCCGACCACGCGGCAGTCCGGGTTGGCGTCGCGCAGCGCCAGGGCCGTGCCGCAGGCGAGCCCGCCGCCGCCGACGCAGACCACCCAGACGTCCACCGGCCCGGCCTCCTCCAGCAGCTCCAGCATGGTGGTGCCCTGGCCGGCCACCACCTCCGGGTCGTCGAACGGGTGCACGAACGTGAGGCCGCGCTCGCGCTGCAGCCGCTCGCACTCGGCGAACGACTCCACCGTGGTGGCGCCGTGCAGCACCACGTCGGCGCCGTAGCCGTGGCAGGCGGCCACCTTGGCGGCTGGGGCGCCGAGTGGCATGACCACGGTGGCCTTCGCGCCCACCTGGGCGGCGGCCCAGGCCAGCGCGCCCGCGTGGTTGCCGGCCGAGACCGCCACCAGGCCGCGCTCGCGCTCCTCGTCGGGCAGGGTGAGCAGCCGGTTCAGCGCCCCGCGCGCCTTGAACGAGCCGGTCTTCTGCACCGCCTCGTTCTTGACCAGGACCTCGGCGCCGGTCGCCCGGTCCAGGGTCGCGGAGGTGAGCACCGGCGTCCGGTGTACCTGGCCGGCGATCCGCGCGGCCGCCGACCGCACCGCCGCTGCGTCCACCCTGACCTCCTTTGATCGATCCGGGGGCCACCGCTGCGCTGAGCCCGGCCCCCCGTGTCAGCCGTTGTTGCGGTTCTGGGCCTCGGCCAGCGGCAGCCGCACCACGTCCATGACCGCGTCAGCGCCGCGCTCGACCAGCACGCCGAGGTCCTCGGCGAGCCGCTTGGGGATGGCGGCGAGCACGAAGTCGGCCGGGTCCTGGCGGCCGGGCGGCCGCCCGACACCGAGCCGCACCCGGTAGAAGTCGGGCGAGCCCAGCGCCTTGACGACGTCCTTGATCCCGTTGTGGCCGGCGGTGCCGCCACCACGGCGCACCTGGAGCTTGCCCTCGGCCAGGTCGATGTCGTCGTAGACGACCACGATCCGCTCCACCGGCACCTTGTAGTAGCGGGCGAGCAGCGAGGCGGGCCCGCCGGACTCGTTCATGTAGCCGTCGGGGCGTGCCAGCACCACGCGCAAGGTCCCGTCCCGCGCCTCGGCCACCTGGGCGCGGTTGCGGGACTTCTTGAGGCGCTCCCCGAACCGCTCGGCCAGCAGCGTGACCACCCGCGCGCCGAGGTTGTGGCGGGTGTTGGCGTACTCCGGCCCCGGGTTGCCCAGCCCGATCACGAGCCAGGGCGCGCCCGCCGCCTCGGCGCTGGCGGCCGGGTGCTGGGCGCGCCTGGTCGTGGTCACGACGGAGCGCAGACGGTCCAGGAAGGAAGGCGTGGCCGTGGCGACCTACGCCTCCTCGGACTCGCCGGTGCCCTCGGCGGCAGGCGCGGCCTCGCCCTCGGCGGCCTCGCCCTCGGCGGCCTCCTCCGCCTCCTCGACCTCGGGCTCCTCCTCGACCGTCGGGGCGACGATGGAGACCACCGACGCCTCCACGTCGTCGATGATCGTGGCCCCTTCGGGTGCCTTCAGGTCGGCGACGCGCAGCACGTCGCCGATCTCGAGGCCGGACACGTCGGCCTCGATCGCGGTGGGCACGGCGGTCACCTCGGCCTCGACGGTCACCTGGTGGAGGTCCTGGTCGGCGATGCCGCCCTCACGCACGCCGGGCGCCTCGCCGACGAGGTGCACGGGCACACGGACCTGGACCGTCTCGCCGCGGCGGACGGCCAGGAAGTCGACGTGGACGAAGCTGCCGCGGACCGGGTGGCGCTGGATCTCCTTGGGGAGGGCCAGGTGCGTGGCCCTGCCGACGGTCAGCTCGATCAGCACGTTGCTGCCGGCGCCGGTGCGCAGCGCGTGGCCGAATTCACGGGCGTCCACGCTCAGGTGCACCGGGTCCATGCCGTGGCCGTAGAGGACGGCCGGGACGCGCCCGGTGGCGCGCGCCCGGCGGGCGGGCCCCTTCCCGGACTCCGCCCGGCGCTGGGCGGTGAGCTTGTACTCGGACATGGGGGGTCGGCCCTCCTCGAACGCTATTGGCGGAGCAGACGAACAGCGGAAAGAAACCCCGGCTCCGGCGGGGCGGCCCGAGGGTAGCAGATCGCCACGCGCCCGCACGAACCAGCTCGGGTCAGCCCGAGGCCGGAGCGCGCTCCCCCGAACGCGCCTCCGCCCAACAGGGCCGGCCGGCACGCCTACTGCTGGCCGCGCCCTGACAGGTCCACGCCGGCGGCGACCGCTCCCGCCGCTGCCCCGCCGTCGAAGAAGGCGCTCCACGGCATCGCCGGCTGGGCGTCCCTGGCGACCACGGCGTGCAGGTGCCGCAGCAGCGGGAAGTCCGCCGGCCCGATCACGCCGCGCTCGGTCATCCTGGGCAGCGCTCCGCCGATGACCTGGATCGCCGCCGCGCCCTCGAGGGTGATGTCGCCCATGCGCGCGCGGGCGGCGGAGAACGGCAGGCCCGCACCGACCAGGCGGGCCACCCGGATGTTGCGGCCTCCCGTGCTGGTGACGAAGAGGTCCCCGACGCCCGCCAGGCCGTAGGGCGTCTCGGGCCGCCCGCCGAGCAGGCGCACCATCTGGCTGATCTCCGCCGTCGCCTGCGCGAACAGCGCCGCCTCGTAGTTGTGGTTGCGGTCGGCGCCGTCGGCCTCGCCGAGCCGGTCGAGGACGCCCTCGCCGAAGCCGACGCCGACGGCGTAGCAGTTCTTCAGCGCGGCGGACACCTCGACGCCCACCAGGTCGGTGGAGGTCCACACGCGGTAGGAGGCGGTGGTGAACGCGGCGGCGAGGCGGTCGAGCGCGGCCTGCTGGTGGCCGGCGAACACCACGCAGGTGTTGCGCCGCGCCGCCACCTCCCCGGCGATCGACGGCCCGCCGATCGCCGCCCAGGGGACCCGCGCGCGCAGCTCCGGCGGTACCTGCTCGGCCAGCACGTCGGGCAGGATGCGCAGCTCGCCGTCCTGGTCGGCGACCATGCCCTTGGCGATCGCGATCACCAGCATGCCGGGCTCGAGCACCGTGGCGAGCCTCTGCCCCGCCCAGGCCACGCCGAGCGAGTTGACCCCGCTGACGACGATCTCGGCGCCGCCGAACGCCGCCTCGATCCCCTCGAGCTGGTAGGGCCGGACCGACTCGGGCAGCCTGCGCCCGAGCCCTGGGTGGGGGCCGCCGGCCCGGACGGCTTCGATGGTCTCGCGGTCGAGGTGGGTCCCGACCAGGCGGACGTCGTGCTGGTTGTCCGCCAGCGGGAAGGTCAGGGCGGAGCCCATGACACCCGATCCCAGGATCACAACGGTGGTCATGGCCGCTGCCTCCTTGCCGCGAATTCGTCGTGCAGTTGCGAGAGCCGCTGGAGCTGCGGCTGGACCGCCGGGAACAGCGGCCGGTAGACCTCGGCGAACAGCTCGTCGTAGAGCTCGCGGACGCGGTCGTCGGGCCGGAAGCTCTCGGCCACGTCGGTCATCGCCGCCGCGGCCTCCTCGACCGACGGGTACCAGCCGACGCCGAACGCGCAGAGGATGCCCGCGCCGAGGTTGGTCGCCTCAGGGGTGTGCGCCCGGGTGACGGTCGCGCCGAGCACGTCGGCCATGATCTGGCACCACAGGTCGCTGTTGGAGCCGCCGCCCAGGATCACGTGCTCATGGATGGGCTCGCCCGTGGCGGCCTGGATGCCCTCGATCGCCAGGCGGTGCTCGTAGGCGATGCCCTCCTCGATCGCGCGGAACAGGTGCTCGCGGCGGTGGCCGTGGTGCCAGCCGACCACCACGCCGCTGGCGGACAGGTCCCAGTACGGGCTGGTGACGTGGTTCCAGTACGGCACCAGCAGCAGCCCGTCCGACCCCGGTCCGATCGAGCTGGCCAATGCCTCGTAGCGGTCGAGGTCGGCCGGCTCGTCGCGCGAGTCCCCGAAGTAGCGCATGAACCAGCGCATCGTCGCCAGGCCGCCGCGCAGCACGTTCTCGAACAGGAAGGTGTTCGGCGCGCCGCCGTAGAGGGTGCGGCACGACCGGTCGGTGAGGTAGCTGCGGCCGATCGGGCCCCCGGTCACCGCGGTGCCGAGGTTGAGGTAGGCGCGGTCCAGCGACGTCACCCCGGCGCCGAGGCAGGCCGCCTGGCCGTCACCGAGGCCGGCGACGACCGGGATGCCCGCCGGTAGCCCGGTGGCCAGCGCCGCCTCGGCGGTCACCTCCCCGATGACCGTGCCGGGCTTGACGGTGTCGCAGAACTGCTCGGGCTCGAGCCCGATCGCGGCGACGAGGTCGTCCGCCCAGGCCTCCCGCTCGATGTCGGTGAGCCCGAACGAGTCCGCCGAGGCGAGGCTCGTGGTGAAGCTCCCGGTCAGCCGCTGCACCAGGAAGCCGTGCACGTCCACGAACTTGTGGGTGCGCGCGACCACCTCCGGCTCGTGCTGCACCAGCCAGAGCAGCTTCGAGGAAGCCTGCGCCACCGACGGTCCCCGGCCGGTGCGCCGGTGCAGCTCCTCGTGCCCGAAGCGCTCGCCGAGCTGGTCGAGCTGGGCCTGCGAGCGCGCGTCGTCCCACAGGATGGCGTTGCGCAGCGCCCGGTTGCGCTCGTCGACCGGGACGAACGACTCGCGCTGGTGGGTGATGCAGATCCCGGCGACGCGGTCGGCGTCGACGGCCCGTACCAGGCGGGCGATGGCGGTCTGGGTGGCCTCCCACCAGTCGTCCGCCCGCTGCTCGCTGTGCGGCGGCCGTGAGGTCAGCCGTTCGAGGGGCGCCCGGCCTTCGGCGACGGGCTTGCCGCCCCGGTCCCACGCCACCACCTTGGTGGCGGTGGTGCTGCAGTCGATCCCGAGCGCCAGGTCCCCCATCCCGCTCCTCCGTAGTCAGTACCTCCCTGTCGGGTCGGTACAACGCCAACGGCGGGATCAGTATGTCTGGACGGCGGCGGTCGGGTTCACCTGGATCTTGAGGCCGTCGCCGGCGCGGAAGGTGGCGATCGCGGCCTCGTAGCTGTCGAGCGCCATGCTGTGGGTGATCATGGTGGCCGCGTCGATCGCGCCGCGCACGAGCAGGTCGCCTGCCCGCTCGAAGCTGTGCAGCACCGCCATCGATCCGATCACCGTGATCTCCTCGTTGTAGACGCGGAAGGGCGAGAAGGCCGCGGTCGCCTCGGCCGGCGCCACCCCGAACATCAGGAAGGTCCCGCCGCGCGCCACCCGGCGCAGGCCGTCCTCGATGGCGGGGACCACCCCGGTGGCGTCGACCACGACCTCCCACCCTTGTGCTCCTCCGAGCTCGTCGGCGGAGGTGGCGGTGCGGTCGGCGCCGAGGCGTTCGGCGACGGCGAGGCGGCTCGCCTTGACGTCGACGACGTCCACCCCGGCCGCGCCCGCCCGCTGTGCGAGCTGCGCCATCAGCAGCCCCATGGTCCCCGCTCCGTAGATCAGGTAGCGGTCGGCGAGCTTGGCGCCCAGCCGGTCGAAGCCGTGGACCGCACACGACAGCGGCTCGACCAGGGCGCCCCAGGAGCGGGGCAGGTCAGGGGGCAGGACGAAGGCGTTGGCGGCTGGAGCGGCGACCAGCTCGGCGCAGGCACCGGGCCGGGTGACGCCGATCGCCTCGTAGTTCTCGCAGAGGTTCTCCCTGCCGGCCCGGCACCAGCGGCACTCCCCGTCAGGCAGGTTCGGGTCGACGGCGACGAAGTCGCCCACCCGGGGGTGCTCGACCTGCGGGCCGGCCGCGACCACCTCGCCGCAGAACTCGTGGCCCGGGATGATCGGGTAGCGGGTGGAGGGCAGCTCGCCGTCGAGGATGTGCAGGTCGGTGCCGCAGATGCCGCAGGCCTCTACCCGGACGAGGACCTCGCGCGCTCCGGGGGTGGGGTCGTCGACCCGCTCGATGCCGACCTTGCCAGGGCGTTCGACCACCACCGCATTCACTTCACCGCCCCCATCGTCAGGCCGCGGACGAGCTGCTTCTGGGCGATCCAGCCGGCCAGCAGCACCGGCAGGCTGGCCATGGTCGCCGCCGCCGAGAGCCGCGCCCAGAACAACCCCTCGCTGGTGATGAACCCGACCAGGAAGACCGGCACGGTCGCAGCCCTCGAGGAGGTCAGGTTCACGGCGAAGAAGAACTCGTTCCAGGCGAAGATCACGCAGATCAGCGCCGTCGCCGCGATGCCGGGCGCGACCAGCGGCAGCACGATGCGCACCAGCTCCTGGCGCAAGGTCGCCCCGTCGATGCGGGCGGCCTCCATGATCGCCGTGGGGACCTCCATGAAGAACGAGCGCAGCATCCACACCGCGATCGGCATGTTCATCGCGGTGTAGAGCAGGATCAGCGCGGTCACGGTGTCGAGCAGCTTCGCGTCGCGCGCGATCACGTAGATCGGGACGATCGCGCCGACCACCGGCAGGAACCGCGTGGAGATGAAGAAGAACAGCACGTCCCGCCACTTCTCCACCGGCTTGATCGCCAGCCCGTAGGCGCACGGGATGGCGAGGAGCAGCACCACCAGGGTCGAGACGACGGTGGCGGTGGCGGAGTTGATCAGGAACGGTGCGAAGTCGCGGCTGAAGATCTGCCGGTACTGCTCCAGGGTGGGAGCGAAGAACAGCTTCGGCGGGCGGGTGAAGGCGTCGGCCTCCTGCTTGAAGCCGGTCAGGAACATCCACAGGACGGGGAAGAAGAAGCCGATGGCCGCGATCCACGCGAGGGTCGGCACCAGCAGCCGCCCGACGCGGAAGCGGTCGGGGCCGCGGGTCCTCTGCGCGGCGCGGGCCGGTGCCCGTTCGGCGACGGTGCTCATCGCGGCTCCAGCTCCTCTCCCTTGAACAGGTTCGACAGGACCCGCAGCGCGATGGTCGCGATGATGATCGTGCCGATGGTGGTGACGATCGCCAGCGCGGCGGCCTGGCCGATCTCGAAGCGGCGGAACGCCTGCAGGTACAGGAAGTAGGGCAGGTTGGTGGTGGCCTGGCCCGGGCCGCCCTGGGTGATGATGAAGATCGAGTCGAAGGTCTGCACGATGAAGATCGAGCCGAGCAGCACGCACAGCTCCATGTAGGTGCGCAGGTGCGGCAC
>WNGB01001445.1_pt1 | contig 42974 bp, 48 predicted proteins | sample 5400681 | NCBI WGS metagenome assembly WNGB01 (sample SAMN13153367, study PRJNA577476) | soil metagenome | isolation source: 115 cm soil or saprolite under grassland replicate 2 | place: USA:California | collected 2016-06-15 | reverse complement strand
AGGTATGCAGAAACGTGCCGCCGGTGCGTGCTGCACGATTGACGATCTCTTCCGTCAGGATTTGAAAGTGCTCGCTGTTGTCGGCGTGTTCATCACGCACGATGCTCATCGCGCCCAGCCAGCCATGGCGGATACCAACGACCTGATAGCCTTCGCGCAGGGCGCGAATGGTGACCGCGCGGATCGCGGGATTGAGCCCCGGCACATCCCCGCCGCCGGTGAGAATACCGATCAGGCCTTTCTTGGTGCTCATGCGACCGCTTTGTCGTTTTCTTCGAGCAAGCAAAAGGAAAATCGACGGAAGCGATTGGATGTGCAAGAGGCATCGCTCAGAGCCCGCGGGTAAGTTTGTTAGCCATCTATCGTAAGCCGCTGCTTGCCACGCCGTCTTGTCACGTCGGAGCTTTAGCAAAGACGGAAGCTCGTCTGAAGGTGGGTCAGCCGCATGAAATCACGATTCAACGGTTCAACGGTTCACGTCACCGAAGGTTAAATGTCAAATGCCGTGCTCAGCCTGCCCGCCGGCGCGGGCGAGCTTTCGCTCAGAAGGACTTTCGTATTTTCGATTTCAACTGGAATGATTTGCATTATGTTGTCCTCGTAGTCGAATATTATTGACGAAATCACCATGTCGAAACCCCATGATTCAGAGGTCATTGGCCGCCGAAATTTTCTCAAGCGAGCAACATTCGTTGGTGCTGCCGTCGTGACGCCAGAATTGGCGGTGAACGCGCAGCGACCTTCAAGAAATCCGGTGACACAGATACCCGATGAATTGACTGCCGATGAGGTTCGCAACCTGCTGAAGCTCGAGCCGCATGCCACGTGCGGATTCGTGCGGGTGACGTTCATGAGCAAGGAGAGGATTGCGCCAGGGGGATTGCCCGCGCCATTCGCTGCTGGGCGGCCTGCTGGCTCCGCGCTCTATTTCATGGTAACGCCGGGCGCACCCGTTCGGCTGCATCGTATCCGCAACGACCAGCTCTATCATTATTATCTTGGTGATCCACTCGAAGTGCTAATGCTGCGCGTCGATGGCACGACCGAGCACGTTGTGGTTGGGCCCGACCTACGCAGCGGGCAATTGCTGCAGCTCCTGATTCCCGGCAATACGTTCCACACCGCGCGTGTGATCGGACGTCACCGCTGGTTCCTCGGTGCGAGCACCGAATGGCCGGGCGTAGAGCCGGTCGATGTCGAGATTGGCAACGTCGATGCGTTGGCGGCGAAATATCCGCAGGTTGCCGACGATCTTCGCACCTTCCCCGTGCCCGTCAAAGAGTAGGACGGCGAGCGCGAACGCTTGCTGAATCCCGCTCCACCTCGATAGTTTTCCCTCGCTGTTGGGCGACACGGGGGTGCGGCAGAAGCTAATCTTCATATCGTTCAACCCTGACTTTTGGCGACAGAAGTGGACTCTCCGAAAATCATCAGGGGCAAAACGGGTGGAACCTCGCCAGCTGTTACCGTCTGGTTAGGCTGAGACGGTTCCGCTGGTGAGTGGATGCAGCGAGTGGTCAAGTGAAATGGGCAAACATGACAATCCGAAAACCACTAAAACTGGCAAACCAATGTTCTCCTCACCTTTACGAAGTGTTCCCGCGCGGCGACAAACAAGCTAATCCATCGCCTTTCAACGTCTGAAGTGCTTACCTTCTCAACATCTTCTTTGGTCCCGTTTCAACGCTTCAACGGTTCAACCGCTCACGTCATCGAAGGTTAAATGTTAAATGCCTATGGCTCGCGAATGCTTTCGGAGTTGAGACGCGACCCCGTCTGCTTTCCCTGGCCGCCGATCTTCCGCTGCGGCCGCTGTCGGTGACCGCGGTCCCCGCCTACTCACATCCATCGTAAGCGGCTTACGATGCATGAGCTGCACAACTGTAGAGGTAGCCGTGGCGGCTGCGAACAACCCGTTGCCGCTGCCGTTGGCTGCCGCTTTGGATATCCATGTATATCCGTGTTAATCCGTGGCCGATTTCATTCTCACCGACTTTTGTTCTGGCAAGTCCACCGAAGGGCGCGGGCGCGAATCTGCCTGTGATGAAACCCGACGATGTTCCGCCAGATGTGCCGCCTGCATCACTCAATCCGGAGAAAGATCCCGACGAGTGGGTAACAAAAGATGAGCCGATGACTGGGCCGCAGCGCTCCTATCTCCAGACGCTTTGCCGCGAAGCCGGGGAAGAATACAACGAAAATTGGACCAAAGCGGAAGCTTCGAAAAAGATCGAGGAACTGCAGCAGAAGACTGGGCGGGGCAAGAGCGGTGCTGCCAACAGCTAAGGTTACGGCCAACCGCTACCGGGCGCGACAATCGCGGCGAGGGCGATGCAAGTTCTGGCGAATTTCATTTGGTTGATTCGCGTTAAAGTGCGCAGCGTATTCAACCCCGCGGCGTTTGTCGCTCATAATCTGACGCGTCCCGTTCATTAAGGCTTACTCAGAATTTACTCGCTGAGGCGAGTGGCGGGCGATGAATTCCGCGAGTTCGGAGTTTAGACGCGAGCCCGTCTGCTTCCCCCACGTCGTAACTTTCCCTCGCTCTCGCTCAACCTCTGGTGTAAGCCGTTGCCCGTTCACCATGTCTCCTTTGCTCATCAAGATTAGTAAAGATTTCGCCACTATTTGGACGACGATTGATCCTATCGGTAACGTGGCAATTTTTGCCGGGTTGACGGCATCGCTTACCCGCGCGGAGCGGCGTCGCACCGCGCTGCGTGCTTCGGTCTATGCCGCGGTCATTCTTGTCGTGGCAGTGGTGGCGGGTCAGATCATTCTCGATGCCATCGGCATTCACCTGCACTCGCTCAAAGTTGCAGGCGGGATCATCCTTTTCCTCTTCGGTTTGCAAATGCTCTTCGGACGACTGGATGAAAAACCCGGAGCGCCCGAACCGGGGCGCGACCTGGCCGTGTTTCCGCTCGCTGTCCCTTCCATCGCCGGTCCGGGAGCGATGATGGCGGTGATTCTCCTCACCGACAACGATGTTTACACGGTGGCCGAGCAAGCCCAAACCGGCGTTGTCCTGCTCGTCGTGCTCTTGCTCACCTATATTCTGCTGCTTTTTTCCGATTCCATCCTGCGGATCATCGGCCGTCAGGGAGCCGCCATTCTTGTTCGTGTCATGGGGATCATTCTTTGCTCACTCGCGGTCGAAATCGTGCTGACGACATTGGGAGTGGCAAGCTGGGCACCCGTTCCGCGCTAGATCTGGCGCTCGCGAAAGCCGGGACGCTGGCTACGAGCCGGAGGAAATGATCCTCTTTCTTCTTGAAGAGAATATTGAACGTGGTCAGCGAGCCATAGCAACGCGTGATGTATTGCTGCAGCTCGAACTTATCTGCGTCAGTGAGTTTATCGCTCGCGTTCACCTTCTGCTCGAGCACGCGCAGATTGTTGCGGATCATCACGATCTTGTGAAAGAACGTCTCCAGCGGCACTTCCTTCGCTTGCACCGACGCATCAGCCGGGCGCAGGACGAGGGTGCCCCTTTGCCACCGGTTCGCGATGCCTTGCACAATCGTCTCATCTTTCTCCAGGCCGAGCGCCTCCACCACCGCGTGCGCAGTTTCGCGGATGAAATTGCTCAGCGGCACCTGCAGCTCGGACACCGCTGCAGTCGGCTCGGCCGGGGTGAGCTCGCTCGAAGCGGGAACGATCGTTCGCCGCGCATCATCGAAGGAGATATTAGCAGTAAGATCGGTGAGGGCTTTCACGACACCGACGCCGTATTGCGGGTGTCGGACCTGCATCCCAATGTGAAGGCTTTGAATTGGCATCGACATGGCTCAATCTGCACCAGCCCTGCGAACTCCGCCATGCTGCCACTAAAAGACCGACGGGATCGGGAAGATTGCCGCTGTCTTCGAAGCGTTCGGGTTTAGACGCGACCCAATCTTATCCGGGAACATCTTAGGCATTCGCGATGCCCCAATATCCCGGGACGATTTCTGAGGGCGACACATTTCCGGCTCGAATGCGGGTTTCGATCGCGGCCTTGAACGCGGCGAACTGTTGCTCGTCAGCTGGGACCAACCGCGGATCAAAAAGCACGACCGCCTCGTTGCCTCCGCGGCGCCATGCGAAGCCTTCGACAAACGCAATCAGCCGTTCCGATCGATCATTCATCGATCCGGCGCACACGCAGAAACCGTGTCCCATCGCCCCGGCATCTTTTGTGAGGCGGACACTCCGCCAGCGGATGGTCAACGAGCTCATTTGAGTTCAGATAGCACGAGCCTCACTAAGAGAACGATTTCCATCTCCCGATTTTTCAGGGGCGAACGCGTTTCCTACGATTCTTACCGCGCCTCTTTTTGACGCTGACCAGCCTTCCCCAAGGTCCGATTCTTTTGCCACGGCGAGCGGCGTATCTCAATCCGCGTCTTCTTACTTCAGCATTCGAAAGCAGCACTGCTCGATTAAGGCAATCCTCGTCAACCCAGTATTTGAATTTCCCTATCACGAAGTACGAGTTCCTTCGACTTCCCCACGTATCTTCGTATCCAAATTTCTTAATCAGCCGGGCAACGAAATCGAATTCGCGAGCACTACCCCATTCACGACCGAGACACCAATGGGGCCATTGCGGCATCGTTCGGGAGAATCGCCAATCCATCGAGTTGATGTATGCTCGCGCACGCGCGAGCTCCTCTTTACTTGGTTTCACCAATTTTCTTGTGGTCTTGTTCACCGTATCAAAAGGCTATTGGCTTTTTAATCTTGAGGGCGACGCGAACCAGCTTCTCGAGCTTGCGGCGGAGGATTTGCAGATGTTTATCAAGACTCTTGTCGCCGGTACGGATTGACCTCAGCCCATCAAGCTCAACCGCGAGCTTCGCGACATCGCGCAAACACAGATGGTCGCCGCAATGAGTGCCGGAATAGATGACCTTTCTGAGCAAAATTGGAAACAGATCGCGCTTTGACCAGAGCGCGTTTCGAAATTCGCTCACCTGTCCCGCATTCCCAAGATAGTCACCGGCGATCATGCCGTCTTCATGGCGACAGGCGTGAGCGCGCCAGGCATCGAACCGTTCAAGGACTTCCTGGTTGTCACTGCGCGATTCGAGGCGTCCTCTGGGGAGCACATAAACCGGCCCCAGCTCTGGCGGACAACGTTTGATGCGGCGCTTTTCGTAACAATCACAGAAAACAAAGGCATCAAGTCCCATGCAAATCAGTATTTTGTTTTGCCCTTGCGCTCCATTTCCATGAGAGCGCGGAGACCGCGATAAAAACACTCCTTCTTGTACGCCAGTTCCCAATCGCGAATATAATTCGCCGCGTCGAGATCGCCTGCCTTAAGAAGTCGGGCGAGTTCTTTCTCACGGTTTTTACGAGATACGCGCGAGCGGTCAATCCAAGCAGGAGGAATGTTCGCGCCCTCTTCTCGCAACGCGAGATACGCGAGGAACAGATTACCGTTGGTGGAGTCATACAGTGTTGCTTCTCTGGGCATTGGGATTTCCTTTCTTGATCGTTATCTCAGTAGCCAGCCGCTGCGATGTCTTTGGATCAATTTGTCGAGCCCGGCCATGAAGCGGACGGACTATTTTGAATTCTCTTTCGGCTGCGCCAAGCGGAGCCACATGGCTTTAACCAAGTTCGGGTATGTGATGCTGACCGGTATTGCCTCTGTCTGGACCCGTTGCGTTCGGAGTCTCTTAGCTCCCAGCTTAGACCATCCGATCTCAGCCGTCCTTCGGGAGTGCTGTTTTGCAATTGCCCTCTTTAGACGCTTACGACGGATGCGAAGATGCACTTGCTGTTCCGTCGGCTGAATGCAATGCGGGCGCCTTGCCCCTTCTTTCTCCTTTCGGTTCTGTTGGAGCCTCAGCTTGGTTTCGGCTATGAAACGCTCCAATCTGGCCATTTCACCGCTCAATTTGCCGCTTATGCCATAGGCTGCTAAGCGGTCTACGGGCTCGCGTGCTTCGCCCCAATCATAAGCTTTCATAAATTCTCTGCCCACGATTCGCTACGTGCGAGCGCGGTTAGCGGTGGATTCGAAAAGGGCGCGAACCTTACCGTGTCCTACGAGGCTGGTCAGCATTCGAAAATCGTTGCGCTCTATTCGGACGCGACCAGCGAGGATTGATGCATCGATCATCAGCCGCTTGGCCTCCCGTCTCACAGATTCGTGATCAAATTGACCTGCTTTGAAGAACCTGGCCCACGCATCCCTCGGGACGAGCGTCTGCCGTGCAAATTCGTCCGCTTCCTGTTCGCACTTGTCATCGCCGGGAGCTGTAAGGTCATCGATGAATCCCTCACGTTTTCCCTGAGCAAGGTGTTTAAGCACGTGCCCTAGCTCGTGGAACAGGCAAAACCAAAAATAATCAAGTCGGTCATAGCGCAATGTTAGTCCGATCACCGGACGCCCATCCGACAGTTTGAGCGCAGCCCCGTCGAGAAATGTGCCGGGCAAATGTCGTTCGATTACGACTGCTAGTCCGTTACTCTTGAGCAGATCAATCGCGACTACAGGCCCATTCTTCAACCGACTCGACGACTTGACCTGTTTGAGAAAATCCGGTGTGAATGCAGCAGGATCAAACTCGGTGTCGAGTTTCTCTGCCGCTGCACGCTGCAGCACGCGCGTCTTCCACGCTAGCACCGCGAATTGATCTTGGATTGCACCGTTGTGCACGTTCTGGCGTGCAAGCGCCGGCAGTGCATCTAATTCGCTCCCGAAACAAAAGAAACGCTTGAGCAGTTGATTCGCCTTTTGCTTTGCCTGATTCAATGAACCGCGGAAGGACCTAAACCAGCCACGTTTCCACATCTCCTTGAACGCGTCTGTAGACAAGAACAGAGCAGAGCCGCGCTTGCGGTTTGTCGGCTTCGATCGTCCTTTCACGAGCACTTCGGCGGGAATACCGAGCTCGTGGTGCAATTTGTGAATCATCGGAACCGTTAGCGCTCGTTTTCCGGCCAGAACTTCCGAAACGCGGTTTGCCCCGCCGAGATATCGTGCCAGATCTTTCGGCCGGAGGCCTTGCTGCTCCATTCGAAAGCGGATCGCCGTCACCGGATCAGGCAAACCAATGTCGTGATGCTTCTTCTCGTAATCGGCGACAAGGTGGGCGAGCAGCTCGAGCTCGTCGCCCGCGGGTGTGCCCGGTGCGGGATCACGCTCCATCAGCTTTGCAATGCGCTCCAGTGCGGCATCGTGCTCTTCGCTTGTCTTGATTAGCTTGGGTTTCATCTGGCTCAAAACTTCTTCTTGTCGTATTCCGCGTGGGTACCGATCCACTCCACGAACACAGTTGCCGTTTGGTAAGCGACCTTCACAACCAACCGGTAGCTGTTTCCCTTCACATTAAAAATTACACGATTGTTCTTCAAAAAATCCGCCGATCGATATCGGTTCTTTATGTTCTGTGACGTTTTCCATTGCGCGTTTTTGACTTCGGTCACCCACGCCTGCATCGGTTTGCAGGCTTGAGCGTTTCGCTTGACGAACGCGTCGATCTTGTGTTGACCGACCAGTGTCATCTCGCGGACTGCCTTGATAAGAAACCATCTCTTGGACCATTAGTCCCAATCTGGGAATAATGCAAGCGGAAATTCCCGGTTTGGGAATAATATCCAATTTTCAACGGAATTTGCTCAGTGTCCAGCGCTTGCGCTCCGGGTTTCTCGGCGATTACATATGCCGCCCGTTCCTCCGCTCTGCTGCCGTGAGCTGCGGGATGAGTGTACAACGCCATGACACCGCAAATGACAAACACCGCCGCCACTATCATCACAAAAGAACGCACCGGTTGGAATTGTCCGGCCATAGACGTCACCGAAAATTAAGTGTTAAGAATTTCAAATGTTAGACGCGACCCCAATTCTTTCCCGCGAAATCGTCCACCGGATAAAGTTGCTCCGTTAACTCGGCCGCCTTCTATTTCATTCCACTCGAAGAAAAGGAAGGATAAAGTTACGGAGCGTTAAGGCTCAAGCCATCGCCGGTTCATGTTGAAGCAGCAATAATTCTGCTCGCTTCAGTTCCGTCACTGCGATCGTGTGTCCCTTCGAGTCGAGAAACTCCACTTCATAAACATCCGGACTCAACAGCTCAACGACCGTTCCGACCTGCCCCGTGACCAACCGTTCCTCCGGCTTGTCAACGAGCAACGCGACGACGTCGAGAAGTTTTAGCGGTGTATTCGGCATGGCAATACTTATATCACATAGCATGTGACTAATCGAGGGAAGTCCTCGCCCTTTCGAATGATCCAGGCACTCCTGACTCGCGCCGTTTTGCCTTCACGAGTCAGTTCGAAGTCGATCACATAACGCTGCCCATAATCGGTCTTTCTTCCCATCCAGCAGTCTTCGCTTTTGGCAATATTCAACAAGTTCTGGCGCAACCAGCCTGCGTGATCAGATTTCAAACCTAACGCATCCGCAAAAACACGAGCCTTGTGCTTGCCCTCCTTGTGCTCCGTGTTAAGCGAATAATCGCGCAGCTTCACGACGTCCACAAAAGCACGGTCCGCATTCGGGAGCTTCATCGTGCCATTCCTCGAGCTGCGGCCGAAAGCATCACGGATGATGGAAACTCGACATCGCGCCGCCAATGAGCCCCGCAAATATTGCCATGATAATGAGCCAAACGACGATGATCGCCGGCAAAAAGCAGCAGAAGACAACGAACGCTGCTGCCATCCATTTGAACATGATCTTTAGAACCGACCCAAACGGGATATCGAAATCCACCACCGAGACCCGTTGTGACAAGATGACCGGCGGTGGTGTCGGAGAGACTGCACGAACTTTAGTGGGCGGCGGCAGTTGCGTGCCGTATTTCAGCATAGGCAGATAATCATCGATCGGTTTCCACTCACCACCTAGTACAGGTTTACATGGCGTATTTCGATCAATGCGCGCATCCGCGAACATCTGCGCGATCTGTGTTTCTACGTATGGGCCTTCTTCGTGGTTGGACACTTTCACAAAGTACGACTTCATGCGGCCGCCAGCTTCTAGCGTTTTAGATCAGCTGCGATTTGCGCGAATTGCGAAAGCGCAGCTTCTAAGTCTTCGACGATTTCGGCGGCGATGATGTCGGGATCGGGGAGATTGGCGCTGTCTTCGAGGCTTTCGTCTTTGAGCCAGAAGATGTCGAGGTTGAGTTTGTCGCGCTTGAGAAGGTCTTCGTAGGTGAAGCTCTTGAAGCGGTCGCACTCTTTTCTCTCGTGTCTAGACAACTGGTAGGGACGGACCGCCGGGCCGTCCGTCTGTTTCGGCGCGCTCGGCGATCGCGCCCTACCAAAGAAACAATTCACGAAGTCGTCGAGGTCGCTGCGCTTTAGCGGGTTTTCTTTGAGGGTGAAGTGTTTGTTGGTGCGCAGGTCGTAAATCCAGAGCTTCTCTGTCCAAGGTTTCTCGGCAGCTGGTTTGCGGTCGAAGAAGAGGACGTTGGCCTTGACGCCAGTCCGGCTCGGACCGCACTGAGCGTAGAAGATGCCGTGCACAAAATCAGCATTTCTCACCCCAGTCCACTATTTAGGCAAAGCCTCTAGTCGTCGCAGTTCCTTTTCCATTGCTGTGCGGACTGTCTTGCAGGCGAGCGCAAACTCGTCGAGCGTCTGAAGACGATCACGAAATTTCTCAATCAGTTTTGTATTTTCATTTTCGTTAGACGCAAATCGATTTCCGAGTTCAACGAGACTTCTTATCGCTTCAATGTCGCCATCAGTGCCCGTTGGTACTGCATCGCGCAGCATCATCTTCGTCTTATCGTCCGCCGTCTTTTGAGTGGCTTCAACGAGAGCAAGCTCGATTAGGATCCGGGCTGAGCGATCGACATCCATCATAAATTTGACCAGCGCCTCGATTGAACCCGGCTTCGGCTTTTCCTGACCCGGCCAGAATCCAAAGTAGAATCCCCGAGACTCCTCAGGATCGAGACGCTCCAGTGCGCGGAAGACCGCATCGAAGTTTTCGAATGGGCGCTGTGCAGGTGGCAGCCAGGCCCGATGCTTCCAAAGACTTAAGATGGCGTTGAAACACTTTTCTTCTGCGATTGCTTTCTCTGGACCCTTCGCAATCTCCGCCGCGGCCAGTTGTTCGGCAATGTAATACGCCATCCATCGCGACATTACGTCTGCGCCATGCTCGTCGCCGAGGGCGTTCACGAGTTGCTTACCCAAGCTGATAGTTTTTTGTCGCGTCGCTGAGGATTCCATCGTCTGAAAATATGAAAATCTTGTGGGAAGAAGTCAGATATCCGTAATCTTCGCGTTCAGAGCGATAGCTCCTCTCACGCGTTCGTTGGATTCTGACGCAAAACATCAAGTCTTGTTTCATTAACGTACACGCTTGCCGCAAAAGTTCGACCGACGCGACCATTCGCTTTCCGTCTCGGAATGGCACGTCTCTCTGCCAAATTGTCTGCTCACTCCAAACCTCATTAACAACAATCGATGTTGCCGCACTCGACGAGCGCCAGATTCGCTTTTCCGCATCAACGGTAAGCCCCAGCAGCGCTTCAAATGAATCACCTATCTCATCCGGCGGGTAACTAATTTGCTTTGCGTACGGATCTAGGTAATCGAGCCTGGGATCGCGACCACCATTCATTTTGATCCATCCTACTAGTTGGAATGGTGGCACACTATAGTCTTCGTCATTTCGATAATTCGGCATTTGAGCCCGATACGGGTCCGGATGTGAACGCAATGCAGCTGCAAGCGAACTTGCCATATCACTGCTAACGAACGCGCTGGTGACATTCACGCGTTCGACATACTCGTCCTTACAATCGTTCCAAGAACCATTAACGCACAGAGACGACGGCAAAGGATTGTAACTGGCAATGACATCAAAGAAGTCATCGGCCGCGACACGCCAGAGCCAATCTTCGCGATCATGGTCGAATATCCATGCTCGCCGTTGAATTGGAGAGGGATCGCGGCGATCGGCCAGCCATTTGCCATCACTTCGAGTTAGGAGGTGGCGCTCAATCCAGTCTTCCCATGAATTGTCCTCGTATTCTCGATCGGAGTGCTTGATGACTGGCATGGCTTTTAGCAACCGGGCACCGGTTGAGAGCAACGCGTGATAAGAATAGTAGAACCGGTAGTCGTCGATCTTGGGATAGCTTCCGTGATCATGTGATGTGTTGGGTGACGAATAATCCAATGAGCGCCATTGACCGCTTCGCGGATCTTCCGGGTGCTCTTCGTGCTCGCTGATTCCGATGAATTTGACTGCTACCTCTTGCGCGAGCTCTATGGCTTCTTCTCCCGAAATTCCGAACACGCGCACAAGCGGTTCAAACCAATATCGATCGAAATCCCATGCGAAATATAACTTTGAGTCCGTTCTAACTTCATTCTTCTCATGCCAAGGCGTTGTTATTGCAGTTTCCCGAGTCACGATTCGTCGAGGAAATTGGCTGATTCCGACGTTCCGTAAGCGCTCGATTGTTTCCGGAGTGTAAATGCCGAGGTCAGAGCGCTCGATCGCAAGTGCGATCTCTGCGGCGAATTTCTGCATCAACGAATGGGGCATCCCTTCCAACGCGATCTCAACGAACGTGTCGTGGTGGGCTCTGAGCACTGTGGTGTCATCTACAGCAACGCGCGCTAAGCCGATCAACAGATACAATTGCGCGTGCAATCGATAAAAAGGAAAACGATTGCTTCCAAAGGCTTCGACGCTTCCTTTTTTCATCCACGCTATGAGCGAGTCGATCTCTAACTGACAGCGCCATTCCGCAAGACGTCGAACACAATGTGCGGCTTCCCAGCGTATCCAAGAGTGAGGCGCACCAAGGGCTGACCAGATCAGCCCGCTGAGAGCATCGGCAATCTCCACTGGTGGTCGCAGCCATTCTGCCCATGGGCCGTCAGCAAAGTCGTTCTCGATGTGCTTTTCGAAGCGCGACAACGCAAATTCTAGCGTGGTGCAAGCCTCGACGGGAGTAATTCGCGGAGAAATCGTGCTGATGAATCCAAAGAAAGTACCGGCACTGACCATCTCTGGACTCTCAGAGAGCGCCTCTATGATGCCGGACTTCATTAGCTCAACTTCTTCTTGTGTCATCGCGCTCCCCTCAAGCCAGAAGCGGAGGCTATAGCGCTGCGAGAATTCGACTGCGAACCGTTTACCAATCGCAGTTACGAATGCCGGCCAAGCTCGCGTTACAGCCGGCTTCGTTAACCACATATCACGAATCTGACCGAATAGATTTTGAATGTCGTAGTAGTCGACGCTGTCGAGCCCAACAACTATTCGGAGAAATTCGGATTCATTCCCCACGGGAACACGCGCAATGACTTCGCTCCAAAATCGATGAGGCTGTTTTGGAAACTCAAGTTCGTCATATTCACGCACTGCTTTTGCAAGCCCGTCTGGCGTCATGACATCAATTCGGCGAAGCAGATCTTCAATTCTCAGATCGGGGTTTTCCGCAACCGAATCAATCCGTCCAATTCCTCGCTGGTGAATTTCTGCTTCCTCTTCGCGAATTGCTTCTGTAGCCAGCCGCTCTAATTGCGTATGATCGAGTTGAGTTTCCTTGGCAAAAGCGATCAATTCTCGGATTTCTCTCGCCGGCTTTTGCTCTAAAGCTATATCACGTAATCCCGCATCAAAAATCTGTCGGCGTCGTAACTCGTTTTTCTCTGCAGAAACGCACGCCTTTAGAAATGTAATTGAGGCATTGCAACCCTTGAATCCTGAGAGGCTCCACCCGTAGCTGGGGCTAATAATCGCCAAGTTAACTGCCTCGGTGGCTAACGCTTCGAGTTGATCATTGAACCAGCCCACATCCCGATCCCGCCATCGACTAAGAGCAGCAAAGCCTGCGTTAGGGTCTAGCCGAAGCATAACCCGGAAAACGTCATCCCGATTCCAATACTTCTCGCGCGCAACGGTATCACCGATGATTTCAGCACAACTAACGAAGCGATAAGCGATCTCGGACGTGGAGGGTCCTTCAGCCGTTGCCCTTTTCGCGATATCAACCAGCGCCTCCCATCGATCCGTCATCTCGTCACCAAACTTCGACACGGCATCAACGGCACGTTCGAAGTATGCATCCGCATCCGACCGACTCACGGCCAATACAGCTCGAGCAAGTCTGACAAACCAGCCCGAACGTTCTTCAGGCGACTGGTTAGAGTCAGCCTCAATCACTTGTCTGGATGATTCTTCAAGCTGCGCGCGAAGGGCGGTCGTGTGAACCTGTCGATAGCTCGTGCGCAAGACAAGAATTCGGTCACCCAAGGAGAATTTTGCGTCTGAACGTGTCATCGAATACAAAATGAAATCGTCGATCTCTGCTTCAGTCGTTCGTTTATCGAAGGCTAAAATCTCGAAGTAAATAAGCGGCACTTCGTACGGAATCGGATCGTATCGTAGATATCTACCACTCAACGCCGCCTCGGAGCGCTTCTTAACATCGGCCAAGTTGATCGACAAAGATTTGTGCCGAGCAATCGAGGCTGCACGAGCGAAATACCATGGCAACAAGGCCCCAATGACTTGAGTCAGCTTGTTTCGCGTTTCAGCTGTCCTTTGTCGATCAGATGGTTGCACCACGACTTCTGGCGGCAACAAATCCTTCGGTTCGGGCTCGCCTTGATTCGCAAGCACCAGACGCAGGCTCGCTGCTCGGAGAAATGTCCGGCGTTCCGGGCTTCGATACTCGCTTTCAAGATTTGTAAGCTGTGTTGCTGGGGCGTAATAGTCGAGGATCGCGCAAACTTTTCTTTGAGGAAGACGGTGATGAGCACACGCCTCGGCGAAAGCGATGATTGCGTAGGAAATGTTATCGTGATGAACATCCCACTCAGGCTTCGGAATTCTTTTTTTGGAGCTTAGCAAGCTCAACGTTTGCCGCAGACTCTCCTTGGGAGGGAATTTCGCGACTTTTAGTGATTCATTTGAAATTGCGATTGTTAGATGAGCGTTCCGCGCGCCGCGGCGCGCAATCTCGTTGACGTCATCAAATCGCGCCGCATCGATTAGTCTCTTGATCAGTCTGCCAGTAACGTCGAACACGACCCGAGGCGGTCTCCAGCTTAAGATGAATCTTACAACTCCAGCCGATCCGAATAAGTGAAGATGCGACCAGGCTAGCTCAACAATGTCGTCGGTTGTGAGTTCGTCCTGGAAATGCGGCTGCTTTTTCTGCATTTCTTTGCGGTATTCGAAATACAGGTGAAGCCAGCGTTCCGCTGCGCGCAGATAATTGCGTGCTTCACCGCGGAAATCCTTGCAGTAGGAAAGGAGCGCTGCTGAATAGGCATTCTCCGATCCCTGCCAAGAAGCGGCGCCGAGTAATCCCTTATAGGCATACTCTTGGATTCGATGGCTTTGTTGCAGTTGGACGACCAAGTCTATGTTTCTTGACAGAAGATCCAGTTGCCGCTGATTGCCAGCCATCTCCTCGCCAGCACGAAATGCCAAACGTGTTGCGTCAGCCAAGCGACCGACTTTCAATGCCGCCTTAAACGCGAATTGAAGTCGGTACACGCGAATATCGCGTTGGTCGATCGGATTACTTACCGGTAGATGCTCGTCAGATAGGGCCAGCGAGATAAGGCGTTCGTAGTTTTCTGCCCTCAACCAAAGCTTCGGCAACGCTTTGGCGACATAACTGTACTCATTCGCGAGAGGCTCCAGCGAATTCGCATATTTTTCGATGACGGTTGGATCAGCGCTAAAGCTGTTTCGAAACCAAGTTTCAGTCGGCTCATCCCGGAACTGCACGGATTCATCGGATTGCCATAACGGTCGGCCAAATTCACTTATGAAACTCTTGATCGTAGAAACATCAACGTTTGCAGCAGCCGCAAGCACTTTCAGGGGAATGAATGGTGGAAGATTGGCGAGGCCGCGGCATATCGCTTCGACCTGTCTATTCTCTAGATCTGTGTGTTCATCTCGGATACGATTAATTGCACTTCCAAGCTGGGCGGCGATTTGGTCGTCAACGGTCGTTCTCGTGGGGCCCAGCCCGGCAAGTAGCTCACGTAAATTATCGTGAGGACTCGCAAGCGCGTTTGCTTGGACGCGGGGATTGCTGCTGCTGAGTCGATGAAACTCGCGAACATCATCATCAGTGGCATCTGGATGCCAGCTGCGTAAGTGTGCGGCGGTTTCAGCTTCGCTAAAGGGCCTAAGCTCGATTTGTGTCAGACCTGTCGGTACTCTTAGTAAATGTATCCGCTCTGTCCGACACAGTTCTATCAAACGACACGTTTCGGGTAACGTCTCACGTAAGAAGGGTCCGGCGAAGCATCGCTCCCCATTTTCAGCAGCAGCCAATTCCGCATTATCCGCGGCGTCGATCAGTAGGACCAACAGAGCATGCTGATTAATTTCACGAAGAGAAATGCATGCCTCCTTGAGCCGTTCAATAAAACCACGAAAGAGAGCGTCACGCGGCGTGGCCGGGCTGCCAATAAGAGCTCGACAAAGACCTCTTGATGCGAGTTCGTTCGCAATCTGAACAAACGCGTCGCATGGCCGATGCCTCGGTTCACTCTCATTCCGATATTTTCCAGCGCCGAAGCAATCATAGATTAGACCAAGCGATCCAGTCGGCAGCGATTCTGCAATTTGTCGCGCGACAACTGATTTTCCGACGCCGCCTTCCGCATGGATCAAGATCGGGGAAGATGCCGCGAGTATCTCTTTCACAAGGGCACCCTGCTGCTCGCGTTCGACCGCGTGTGCAAGCGGCTCAATCACGCGGGGCGCAGGGAACAGGTCCCGCTCGGAGTTAACACCCAAGCGCTGTAAGACATCCTCGCGATAAATCCGTCCCTCGACTCGCCCATCTTCGGACTTGGGCATGGCGCGATCCTCAACTAATTCGACCAGGTTCGAAGATTGCTGGCTATCGACAAAACCGGCAACGAATTCAGCAACTTCACCGCGCAATCTCTGTTTTTGAACGATGTAATCGCCCTCTCCGTCTACGAATGACAAAACCGAGCAAAAAGCGTGAAGATCATTCTCTTTGAGTTTAGTGGCCCTTTGCAGGGCTGCAGAAAACCGAGGCGAAACTTTTTCGCCTCGCGCCATCGCGGTAACGGCTATCTTCAAAGACGAGCTAACTGGACGATTGCTTACGAACCAGAAAGAGCACAGGTGAGTAGATCGTTTTCTATCCTGCCGCAAAGATAAGTATCGCGCCGCGAAACCCCTCAATGTGGTATTCAGTTCTGAAAGTGGAAAAGCAGTCCTCGTTCGCGTCGTCGAGTGCTTAAGTTGATAATAAGCAACTGAATCATTCTGCGTTGGCGTCACTGAGTATTCCGCCAAATCGATCACATACTCGCCGCGCTTCTTCGATTCCTTTGAACCTTCGATAGTGATACAGCGGACCGTCGATAGCGGATCAATCATGCGGAGACATCGTCGCGCAGCCCAACGGTAGTGAAACTTGTCACCTGCCCGGGAATATCGTACTAAGTCACTTTTCACCGCGAGAGGGGTTCATTTCGTGGCGACTGAGCGGATTTGATCGGGCGAGACGACGGCGCGGTTAAGCTCGTTAGGTTGATAAGCAAGGTCTTCGTCGAGCTGTTCCCAGCGAACTTTGCGGGTAAGGCGGTCGCGTTTATCGACATAGAAACCTTTCTCGACGCGGCTGCCGCCTGTCGTGATCTCGGTGTCGATCTTGTAGACGTCATAGGGGACGTTCACGTTGTCGGTAACGGCGTGCTCGTGTCCATATTCCATAACGAGGTTCTTATTAAAGAAGCCGATGGTTTGCTTGGAAGGCGTGGCGGTGAGGCCGATCAGATAGGCGTCGAAGTATTCGAGCACCTGGCGCCAGAGATTGTAGATGGAGCGGTGGCATTCATCGGTGATGATGAAGTCGAAGGTCTCGATCGGGACGTTCGGGTTGTAAACGACTGGCGGCGGCTGTTTCCAAAGCGACTCGCGGAGCTCGTAGCCGGAGCGTTCGTCGATCTCGGCGTCGATCTCTTCGCCGCGCAGCATCGAGTAAAGGCGCTGGATGGTGGAAATGCAGACGCGGCTGACGCGGTCGAGCTGCGCGCTTTGCAGGTGCTGAACGTTGTAAAGCTCAGTGAACTTGCGGCCGTCGTCGGGCGTGACGAACTGCTGGAATTCTTTCAGGGTCTGGTCGCCGAGGTTTCCGCGGTCGACGAGGAAGAGGACGCGGCGCGCGCCGGCGAGCTTGATGAGGCGGTAAACGAAGTTGACGGCGGTGTAGGTTTTGCCGCTGCCGGTGGCCATCTGAATAAGGGCGCGGCGTTTGTTCGCGGCGAGGGAGCGCTCGAGGTTGCGGATGGCTTCGATCTGCGCGGACCAGAGGTTAGTGGTGGGCATCTGATCCGTTGTCGGAAGATTTGCGAGGCGGGGGTTGAGTTGGTGCTCCGGTTGTAGCCACGCGAGCAACGTCTCGGGCTTGTGGAAGGCGAAGACGTTGCGGCTCTTCGGGTCGGGATCGAGGCGGTTTGTGAATTGCGTTTCTACACCTGTGCTTTCGTAGGCGAACGGCAGCGGCGTTTGCCATTTCGGGTAAATATCGAGCAGACTCGTCGCGTATTTTCCGGATTGCTCTTCAACGCCGATAAGCGTGTGACCTTCCGGCTTTGCCTCGATGGTTCCGAGTGCTTTGCCGTCACCGAACAGCAGATAATCGGCTTCGCCGCCCTTCAGCAGTCCCTCTCGGATCGCGATCCCTCGGCCAGCGGACAGATTTATTGTGGAGCGGTTCTGTAGAATCCAGCCGCACTGCTCAAGCAATGCGTCGATCTTCTCGCGAGCGAGTTCTTCCGGGGAGCGCATGAAAGCGCGGAAGATAGCAGAAATTTAGCTATGGGAGGAGGGAAAAATGGGGCAAGAGGTCAGATGTCAGATGTCAGCCGCCTACGTTGAAACTACGGCGAGCCAGGGAGGTCGGAGGTCAGGGGAAGAGTTGAGAGTTGCAGAACGCCCATACGCTCACGCAGACCGACCAAGCCACTTGAATACGGCGCCTTCAACTTCGGCCAGTTGCGTTGTATTCAAAGCACCGAGTTTGCGAATGGCGCGAGCGGTCGGGTAAGTGGCGATGCTTTGCGCGACGAACGCGCCCTCTTTGAGAAAAGGAACTCCTATTTTGACTTCAAACTGCGAGTTACGCAGCGCAGTGGTATGGAAAACAACCGTGGCAAGAGCGCGGTCGGCATCGCTGAATGGAATGCTCAGAATGAGAACCGGTCGGACTTTCTCGATCATGCCGCAATCGAACAGCCAGACTTCCCCACGGCTAGGAAGCACGTTCCTCCTCACCCAATGTCGCGGCCAGTGCGTCGCCGGCGGCCGCGGCAACGTCGTCGTTGAGCGGGCCGGAATCCCACGGCGGAAGATGGTGAATGACTTCTCGCACGAACTCTTGCTTTTCCTCGGCTGGTAGCGACTCGAACTCGGAAAGCAGTTTTGCTGTGGCGGTACTCATGCGGAAATATTAACGGGCATTAGTAAGCATGTCAGCCGAAAACCTGTTCACGATTTTTTCCAATGAGAAGCTGCCTTTGCGATTCTTCGCCACCACGAGCTTGCGGGCTAGTTCCGTATTCGAGAGCAGCATCTCGCGCAAGCGCACAAATGTGCGCATGATGGCGATGTTGACCTGCACGGCCCGCGAACTCCGCAGGACGCTGGAAAGCATCGCGACGCCCTGTTCGGTGAAGGCGTAGGGAAGATAACGGCGGCCACCCGCGACCGCGCTTTGAGGTTTCAAAATGAAACCTCAAACCAGCGGCCTCGTCGTCGGTAAGCTGAAACATAAGATCCTCTGGGAACCGGTCGGCGTTGCGCTTAACGGCAAGATTCAGAGATTTGGTGGGAACGCGGTAGAGATCGGCCAGGTCTGTATCGAGCATGACCTTTTGGCCGCGGACCAGAAATATTCGCCGCTCAACTTGAACTGCCAGGGCGTCGGAGAATTTCTGTTCTTTTGTCATTTCTGGCGTCAGACGCTAACTGAAACTTTTTGCGATGAGAAGCCGCCTTCGCACTTTTTCGCTATGGCGTGCCAAGGGGGCGAAGCGCATGAAGTGCGGAAAATAGCAGAAAGCGGGAGAAGGTTGAAGGAAATTAAGAATTAAGAAGGCAGAATTAAGGGCCGCGGACGCGGCGATGTTCTGGGGTTGCAGCAATTATCCCAAATGTCGAGGGACGAGAGCGATTTAGGTGCGACTTCGTTGCCTACTTTAACCGTTCGATCTTCCCGTTCACTGTCACACTAAATATCGCGCCGCGTCCCGAGCCCATGGCGCGTTCGATGATTTCCGGGAAGCATTTCGTGAACTTGTTCGCTTGCTGCCAGAATGTGAGATCATCCATCCTGGTTTGAGAAAAAACACTGTGTGCCCCGCTTCTTTCCAAGCTTTAATTTCATGCGGGTTACGACTGATCGCCACATCCGCAGTGACGATGACCAGATCCTCTTCTTTGGCCAACGCCTTCATCCAGACTGCGTCTTCCACATTAGGGAGAAACTCGTCTCGCAGATGAACGACCCGATGCTGCGGCGACACCATCTGATCCAACCCATGAGCGATCTTGATCGCGAGATTGTTGTCGAAAAAGAACTTCACGCCGCCAGCGCTTGCTCGAAATCAATCGCTTCAAGGACGGAGCCGGGACTGATTTGGAACCATCGGGCAACTTCTTCGACCGAATCGTTTGCGCGCGCGCTGCGAGCCAAAACCTTGGTGGCAATGCCCTCTCTAAAGATAATCGGATGGCCAAAACTGCGGCGCGGATCGAGCGCAACTTGCCGTTCCTTTCCGCGGGGCCACCAGCGGCGCGGAACTTTGCCGCTATCGAACTCAACGTTCTTAAGGAAGGGGCGAATGACCTTATCGAATACGCGTTGAACGTCGCGCATGTCCCAAAGCATGACTCCGTGATTTTTCTCCCGCAGTTCCATGAAGATAGTGTGGCCGTCCGTGGCAAAGCGATTTGTGCAGAAAGGATGCGCCGTACCGAGCCATTGGCGTGCTTCGCTGTGAACTCGTCGCAAATCTTTCCAGCTCACGCCTGCGGATATGAAGGCATCGACAGCCCGGATTTCCAGTAGATCGAGGAAGCCAAGCGCCATCGCATGATCGATTGGATCGAGTTGGCTGTTCCAAACGGCAGGCGAACGATGGCGCCCGTGTTTCACTCTGAATTCGTAGCCTTTCAGCCAGCGGCGAATTCGCTGAGGCGAGACAGTGGTCAGCCGTGAAGCTTCCGAAACTGTGTAGATCCCGGTTTGCAGTAATGGTGTGGTCACAGGAGGCGCGATTCGACTCTAGGCTCTTAAGAGGAAGAAATGCAAACGCGAAAGTTTTCCGATCAGAAAGGGGAAAGGTTGAAGGAAGAACTGAGAGAAATTGCGGAATGCGGAAAGAAAGGAAGGCCAGAGGACAGAAATCAGAAGTCAGGGTGTAAATCCAATGCGCGGCTTTGGCGGGGATGCCGGCAAGGCAGGTGGGTCAATAATGTCCATCACACGTTGCAAAATCGTCACGATGACCGCCTCATGAACGTCGAGCCGCTTTTTCAGTTCCTTTTCCAGTGAGGCGAGTTTTTGTGCCAACTCCCGTTTGTCTCCGAGCAATGCTCGCATTTTCAGAAAGGCACGAACCACAAAAACACTCATCTGGACGGCCCGCCGGCTGTTCAGAACATTTGCTGCCATAATCGCACCGTGCTCGGTGAAAACGTAGGACGGCGGCGCCGTCCTCCGTGGCCTAAACTTGAGGTGCCAGTTTGGTACCTTAAAGATTGATCTTCCCGGCCTGAACTTGAAGTGCCAATTTGGTACTTCAAGTTTTTCCATTCATCCTCGGAGATTTGAAACACGAAATCTTTTGGAAAGCGATGCCGATTGCGTTTCACTGCGCGATTCAGCGCCTTTGTTTCAACGCCGTAGATCGACGCGAGATCGGAGTCCAGCATTACGCGTTCACCGCGGATTTCGTAGATGAGTCGACCGAGCTGATTAGTGGTTAGCTTGATCGAAGACTTTGCCATCGAGCAGAAAAATTAACCGAAGCTTTTTCAGAAGCGAAGCAGGAACCGCGGAAGTTGCTGGTTGATGCGCCTTCGCACGCTCCGGCGTGACGGGTTGTTGAGAGTCGGCGACCAAATCTGGAGCGCCGCGGCCACGATCTATTTTGGCTGTCGCGTCGTGTATTGCCCAGCGGCGATTTCGTGACGTGACTGGTCTAGCTTGGCCTTGACCTCATCTGTCAACTCAAGCTGATCCTCAAGGTAATCGTCGATCCACTCGCGGATTTGTTTGATTTCCTCGCGCGATAAGTTTGGAATCGCCGCCTGGATTTCTTTGATCGTGCTCACATCGGCAATCTACCCGAGATTTTTCCGATGAGAAGGGGGAAGAAAGGATGAAGGAAGAATCAAAGAAAAGTAGGAATTAAGAATTAAGAAGGCAGAATTGGATCGGAAATGCAGACCGAAGAAAAGGATTTGCGGGATCGGACGAAGCAATTTGCGCTGCGCATCCTCGAAATGTTTTCGGTGATACCGAAAAGCACCCAAGCGCAGGTCCTTGGCAAACAGGTCCTGCGTTCGGGCACATCAGTCGGAGCAAACTATCGCGAGGCGTATCGCGGACGCAGCAAGGCGGAATGGAGCGAGCGGGGCGAGCGACATGCACGGTAACGCCGCGAGGTAGCGGAGAGTGAGTCGGGAGATGAACGAATGAATTTATCGCGAAGTGCGGCGATTCACTGCGCGAGCTTGAAGAAACCGCCTACTGGCTTGAACTGCTCGTCGATTGGAAAGATCGTCGCACCAGAAAGGCTCTCGGCTCTCCGGCAGGAGTGCGACGAACTCATCGCGATTTTTGTTACGATCCTCAAACGCTCAAAAGAAACTTCTTAATTTTTCCTTCATCCCTCTGCCTTGAGGATATCAGGGGTGGGAATCTTCGCGGAGCGACTCTTTTTCGTTCAGCCGATGTATGCCTTAATATTCCTGAGCGGCGGGTCTGTTTCCTTCTTTGCGCGCGTCGGCTTCGCTCACGTATTTGCCCGCTTTTGTTTTGCCATAAAACCTGGACCCTTCTTTGTGATAAACGTGCGAGTCCGTGTTAACCCACACGAGTCCGTGGCCGCCCGCTGCGGGCGTCGGGGTCGTTGCTGCCGCAGTCGTGGCGCGCGTTGCGGGGGTTGCCTTTGGTTTGCTAGTGCGCTTTTCCGCTGGCGTGGCTGAAGCAGCAGCGGTGGTCGCCGCACCCGGCGCGGGCGAAGTCGCAGGAGTTGCCTTTGGTTTGCGAGTGGGTTTCGCGGTGGGCGAAGGAGAAGCCGCTTCTGCAGCCGGTGAGGCTGCACTGGTGGCCTCAGCTTTTTTGTGGTGTTTTGCCGGTGACGGCGATGTGGTCGGGGTCGGTGACTGAGCTTGCCCAACGCAGATGCTGGCAAGGCCGATTACAGAAATGAGCGCAAGAAATTTTGTAGTCATGAAAGCGAGCTTAGAAAACCGATAGCCTTCTAGTCAAGCATTTCTCTCGTCAGGAGATGCACGGCAGCTAATTTTTGATGTTCGCCACGGCGAATCCTCGCACACAGGCGGGCAGGCTGTCCGTCGGCGGATTTGATTTCAGATGTTTCCGCCTTCGCGTCGGCTTCCTCCTACGCCAACCAGCCTTCGCGTACAGCTACGGCGAGACAAGACGGCGCGACAAGTGATGTTTGATGTGAAGGCAAGAAAGGGGCAGGGGGGATGCGGAGTGCGGAATGGACGAGCGAGGGAACCAAATGCCAGTGGTTGCACGATGTACCATTAGGCGATCGATGCCGCGTAAAGGCGTTAAGCTCACGCGGCAGGGGGGAATTACAGGAAGGGCCTGAATAGATCGCGCACATTCAACGACTAAACATTATGATTATGAAAAATCTTACCAGTTTACTAATAAGCTGTTCGCTGGCGCTGGCTGGAGCCGCGTTGGCCCAGCAACCAGTCGAACAGCAAACACCACCAAAGGGCAAGCACGCCGGGCAAAAAACGCACGCGCCTGAAGCCGCACAGCCCGGTGCGAACGCGGCGAAGCCTGAGGCCACGGTCGTGAAGCAACCCGGAGCGGGGAAGCACGAACGAGCTCCTTCAAAGGGGCAGAACGCCGAGGTGCCGCCGAAACCTGAAGCCTCCACCGGTACGGCGAACGAGCCGGCGGGGGCAAAGGGGCGGAAAGGCCACCCGAAATCTGAGACCGGCGCCCAAACGGCAACAGATGTTTCCGGTCAAGCGACCGGCGCTGCGACGCCCGGGGCAAAGGAACAGGTGGAGCAGGGAAGAAAAGGTAAAAAGGGGCATGGGGCGCACGCAATGACATCCGCTACTCCGGCACCGGCGGCGTCCGCAAGCGCAGCTCCAACAGGCGCGGCAGCCGGCCAGCAAAAAGCGCAGGCAAAGGTGGCGGGCGGGAAGAAGGCAAAGCCCGATCCGCAGCAGGTGCAGCAGATCAAAACGCAGCACGCGAATTTCCGCGCGCAGCCAAAGCCGGACAAGGTTCCGGCGGTTACCTTCAACCAGAACTATCGGATTCAAGGAAGCGATCAGTGGCAGGGTCCGCAATACGAAGTATTCCGCTCGTATCATCCGGAACGGCACGATCAGGGCTGGTATCGATCGCATTACAGCCGCGTGGAGCTAATCGGTGGCGGTTACTACTACTGGAACAGTGGCTACTGGTATCCGGCGTGGGGTTACGATCCTTCAGCCGAATATTATGCCTACGACGCACCGATCTATGTGGGTCACAGCGCTGAGCCTCCGGATAAGGTGATCGCCGACGTGCAGGCTGTGCTGCAACAGATGGGCTACTACAAGGGCGAGGTGGATGGATTGCTCGGGCCGTTGACCCGGGAGGCGCTCACCGCCTACCAAGCCGATAACGGACTCGCCACGACGGCGGTAATCGACGAGCCGACGCTCGATTCCCTCGGGATGGGATGAGGGATTTGCGATTGCCGATTGCCGATCGGCGATTGGGAATCGAAGCCGCCGGGGCCCACGAATGCCTCGGCGGCTTTTCTCTTTTAGGGAACTAAGGAGACAAAAGCGCGATGCAAGAAATTCATTTCGTTTTGCGCCAGATCACGTCCTCATTGTTGCGGCGATCGATGAGGCCGTCGACTTTGCCGTGGGCGTCGTAACGGAAAAGGATTCGGCCTTCGACGCCTTTGCGGAAAAAGAGATCGGAAGTTTCGGGGAACAACTGTTCCTTTTTGCCTTTGCGTTCAACGAATGAATTTTCGCCCTCGGCACTGACCACTCGGGTTTGACCAGGCGCGAGCTCGTAGGTGCCAATGAAATCGGCGAACTTTTTCGGATCGGCTTTTCCCACGGCCGGATCTTCATAGTAACGATGGGCCTGGCTGGCGATGATCTGCCAATTACCGTTTCGTTGCAGCCACGTGTCGGTGATGTGGTAACGCGCCGTCAGATCCTGGCCGAATATCGTCTCAGACTCGTCGGCATCAAAACTAAGTATGGCGGTGTTGCCGATAATCCGGCTTTGGACGTTGCCGATTTTGATTGTCCCGGAATAACCAGCCGGCAACGGGGTGATGTCAGCGATGAGCCTGGCTTTGTCGAGCGTCCGGCCTTTCTCGTCGGAGAAGATGCAGTCGTCGGCGAAATATTTTTTCCAGGGCGCCTGGTTTGCGGGCACGATGGCGTTGTAGAGCTCTTGTGTGCGACGGACGAGTTCGTCCTGGGTTATCGGTACATCTGCCGCGTAAGCGAGCGTCGTTGCGAAGATGATGGCAGACACGAATTTCATAGCGCTAAACATAGGAGAAATGTGAATTAGAAATTAAGAGGTCGAAAGGAAGAATTAGGAAGGCGGAATCTGCGCCGTCAGGATCTCGCAGTCAGTCCCGTAATCCTTCTCTACGCAATTGACGAAGTAGATCGATTTCCCGTCGGGAGACCAGCGCGGCGCTGTTCCGCGCCCTTCCGTGTTCGCGACCAGACGAGGATTGCCGCCATCCGCGTCCATGATAAATATCTGATAGCCGTGCCCGCGGCGGTTCGCGGCGAACGCGATCTTCCTGCCATCAGGCGACCACGCCGGCCAGCCGTCGAAGAACGGGTTGTTCGTAAGGTTACGCAGGTTTGAGCCGTCGCCATCGGCAAGAAAGACTTCCGAGTTCCCGTCCCCAATGATTTTGCGAAAAGCGATATGTTTCATATCGGGCGACCAGGAACCGTAGGTATTAATCCCGTCCGTGATAAGGGGCGTGATTTTCTTCGTTGCCAGATCGACCGCGTTGATCTGCGCGGAATTTTTCTTCGGCGGCTCCAGATCGTCATTCGTGCAATAGATCACGCGCTTGCTGTCGCTGGACCAGTTTGGATGAATGGTATTCTGCTCCGGCGGTGTAAGCACTTCCACGTTGCTTCCATCAGTTTTCATCACTGCGATGCGGTGACCGTCCTTATTTATCAGGACGAAAGCGATCCTGGTTCCATCCGGTGACCAGGCGGGATCTTCGTGATCGGCATCGTCACGGGTAAGCTGGGCAACATTGGAGCCGTTCGCGTCCATGGTGAACAATTGTTCCTTGCCGGAAATCATTGAGATGAAGACGAGCTTTTTGCCGTCCGGGGAAGGGAACGGATCGTAATTCTGAGCATGGGTGATCTGGACCGGAATGGAAATTGCCCGATCAGCGGCGGCAGCGGCAACGGACAAGGAAAAAGTAAGAATTAAGAAGGAAGAAGTGAGGCGGGAGGTCATGCGGGAAAAAGTAAGAGGAAAGAAAGAGAAGAAAAGTGGATGGTTGATCCGCCTTCGCGCGCTTCCGTCTTTGCTAAAGCTACGACGTGACGAATCGGCGTGACAGATTGTTGAGAGTTGAGAGTCCGAAGAAGTGGGGATCATTCCGTCGATCTGCTCGATTGCGACCGCGGAGTTGGTTTTCTTCGCCACGGCGAAAAACCTTATTCAAAGTTTTCTTCGATGAAAGCGCTCCTTCGTGACAGGAAGATCAGAGGTTGTGCTTTGTTTTTCCCGGGCGATAGTGGGAGGCCTTCGAAATCAGAAGGAAGAAATAAGAAGGAGGAACGTCAGCCTCCGCTGCGCGCCAAAGTCGGTGCGACGTTGGTGCCGGGTAGCAGTCAGAACTAAATTATGAAAGCCGATCTTGTTAAAGCCGCCTCCGAAGTAATCACTAATCAGCAAATCTTGGTCAACATGGTCTCACGCCGTGTGCGACAGCTTTTGCTCGGTCATCGACCCCTCGTGGAACATGTTCCAGGACTCCGTCAAGCCGACATTGCGTTAACCGAGATCGCCAATAGGAAACTGACGTTCGAGTCGACCTTCGGTCAGAACGGCAATGCCGAGGCTGCCACCCGGGTCGTTCCGTTCCCCGGCGTCACCGTCGCCAGGAAGACGATGGCGAAGAAAAAAGCGGCATAGGATGCCCTGCCCGTGCACTGACGCTCAACGCGTATCGCAAGAGCGGATGCGACGTGGATACCCGCTGCGAAACTCACGCTCATCTGAACGGCACGCGGGCTGCGAAGCACATTTGCAGCCTGCAATGCGCCATGCTCAGTAAACGCATACAGCCGGTACGCAGCGCCCCGATGCTTGCCTGAACTCATCGCAACTTGCGATTTCAAAGAGTCAAACTCGGCGCGCGTAAGCTGAAACATGAAATCGCTCGGGAATCGGTGTCGATTGCGTTTGATCGCTTCATTAAGTGAAACGTGGGAACGCCATAGATTTTTGCCAGGTCGCGATCGAGCATCACTCGCACGCCACGAATCGTGCGGATCATTCCGTCAATCTGCTCAATTGCGACGGGGGACCTTGTTTTCTTCGCCAGTGGCAAGAAAGATTATTTAAAATTTCCTTCGATGAGAAGCGGGGAATGGTCGAAGGAAGAATTGCGGATTGCGGATTCCGGCAACCTGTCGGAATGACGGGTATATGAAGCAATTACTAGTCGTCGTTCTGACGGTGCTCGCAACCTTGAGCCGGGTTCGTGCTAATCTCGGGGACGGCGGTGACAGAATTGACGATTCATATCGCAATCTGGTCGAGCGCCACCTGCGCGACGACGGAACCGTCAGCACTCTTTATCACAAGGATCGATATCTTTACTTCGTGGTCTTTGATAACGGCGTGAGTGTTTTGGAAAGATATTCGCACGTCAAGAGCGATGGTCTTTCCGAAAAAGAGATCGCAAGATTCCTGAAGGCGAATGCCGCCGGCGCGACGTGGTCGCCAGCCGGTACGCCGAAGGAACGGCGATTCAAACGCAGCGATGGCAAAGCTGAGGCGAAGTATGCGACCGTGGATGGCCGCCCGACACTGACGGTGCGGACTAAGAAGTAAGAAGGAAGAATTAAAAAGGAAGAAACGCATTTCCGATCAATTCTGCCTTCTTAATTGAAACTCGCTCACTCCCGATGTCGCTCGCTGTTACCCTCACAGCTTTACCTTCTATGTCGCTTCTCCCAGTCGCTCCATTCTTCCTTCATCCTTCTACCTTTCAAAGAGCGCGCTTTCGCAACACCAGGGCCGCAACAATGCCGATACATAGAAATCCGATGATCTGGATGAACATGTAACTGGCCGTGTAAACACAAGGGAAGCCATACCAGTTCCAATAGGAAACGTTGGTGGCAATGGCGGCGAGAATCCCGGCTGCGAAAACAAACCCGACTCGGCCGGCAAAACTTGCGATGGTTGTCTGGGCGAGGAGGAACACGACCAGGATCGATTCGACCAGTTCGGTGGCAAATTCGATCGTCAACGCTTTCGCAAATGCGAAAGGCCGCGCGTAATTGTAAATGAGGAGACCCGACGGACCGCTAGCCATCTTTGCCGCCTCTTGTTTCATCGCTTCGTTCCTTTCCTGCCGAGTCGCGTTCGGCCCGACACCGGGGCCCGGAAAAAAGTAAAGGCCCGACTTTTCGGCGATACTCGATTGCATCGCAGTAAGGACAGCTTGCTCATTGGGAATTTCGCTGATGCCAGCTTCCCCCAGAGGCAACGCCATGTGGGCGATTGATGTCCAGATAAACATGGCGACCGCACCGAGAATACCAGCGAGAAGAATTTTCATAGGTCAGAAGGATGAAGTCAGAAGGAAGAATTAAAAAGGAAAAATCAAGAAGGATGTTTTTCGTGAGCAGACGGCTGGCACTACAGGGCAAGCATTGTGCCGCGGCAATTTGAACTACCGCACCGGCACGCGAATTCCTTCTTTGATTCTTCGGTGATGGGTTCGTCGATTTCCATCGCATAATCGTAAAAGAGTTCCTGACCAGGTTCGATATCGCGTATTGCGTAGATGAAAATGCGGTCGTCTTCCTCGATCGCTTCGCAGTTTGGATCGCAACAATGGTTGATCCAGCGCGCGTCGTTGCCGCCGATCTCGGGATTGATTACTTGCCCGTTTTCGAGACCGAAATTGAATGTGTGCGGATTGTTCTCATCGTTGGGAGCCTCCTCCCAGGAGACGCGTTGGCCGGCGTATTCGACGATGCGGGTGCCTTTGGGAATGAACTGGATGGCGTAAACGCCGCGGCCGTGGACACCCGATTCACGAACCTTAATCCGCGGAGCGGGCTTTGGAGTTTTGGTTTTGTTTGGCATGGCAACCCAAATTCGTCAGGTGGAAAATTGCGCGCGCACTTCCTCGGAGACGCGCATTGGCCGGCCAGTTTCAGCGTTGATGGGACACCAGAGAGTGCGCGCTTCCGATAAGAGTTGTCCATCGTTCTTACGGCGGATTTCGGTAAAGCGTTCGAAGGTGAGCCGGCTCGCTTTGCCGACCCACGTGCAAAGCAGGACTTTGTCGCCAAGCATGGCCGGCGCCTTGTAGTCGATTTCGTGGCGTAACACGATCCAACCGGTGGCAGTTTGTGCTTCGGGACTGGCGAGCGCTTGCCAATGAGCGGTCGCGACATCCTGGACCCAGCGCAGGTAAACGGTGTTGTTCACGTGATTTTGCTCGTCGATATCGGCCGGCAAAACCGGAACCGTCATTTCGAAAGCAGAGGCAGACATCGGAAGCAAGAGGTCAGAAGTCAGTAATCAGGAAAGAACTGAGCACTGAGAGTTAATGAAAAAATAGCACAGCGGCGGAAATAGCTCTACAAACTCCGCCCGATATTGCGGTAGTATCGCGGACAGATGGACGGACGGGAAGCAGAGATTGCGTCAGCCGTGCCCGCTGACCTGGATTCGTTGCCCCGGCTCGGCGGATTTCGCTTGCGCGGGCTGGAGATGACGCGGCTGGAAACTTTCATCGACGCAGCCTTTGCGTTCGCGATTACGATGCTGGTGATCGCCGCGCAGCAAATCCCGGACGATATCGAAACGCTTTTGGCCGCGTTCAAGAATGTGCCCGCCTTCGTCGCGAGCGTCATCGTGGTCGGGATCTTTTGGCGAGGGCATTGGTTATGGAGCCGGCGTTATGGCCTCGAAGATGCCATCTCGATTTTCATTAGCTGGGCGATGATTGTCACGATCCTGATCTATATGTACCCACTGAAAGCGATCTTTAGCTCCATGTGGTTTCTGTTAAGTAGCGGTCGAGTAGGACACACGCTCGGGGCTCATTCCGGATCGCAAGTGCGCGCCCTCTTTGCGGTCTTCGCGCTCGGGTTTACTGCCATCGCGCTGGAGGTGGTGCTGTTGAACCTGCGCGCCTGGCAATTGCGAAGGCCATTGCGGTTTAATGCACGGGAAAAATTGATCACGCTCTACGAGGTAACGGGATGGAGCATCCCGGTCGGCATCGGAATCATTTCGTTTGTGCTGGCTCTGATAGTGCCGCGAGAACAGATCGAATGGAGCGGCTGGATCTATTTCTCGATGGTCATTCTTGTGCCGCTGCACTCCGCCTACCGCAGGCGGAGGATAGTGAAGGATTAAGAACTAAGAAGGAAGTCAGAAATCGGAGCTCGGAAGCCGGAAGAGAAAAAAGCGGCAATTTAGTGCTTGAGTTCTTTGGCACGGCTCGGCATCCTCCTGCTCCTTAACGGGACCACAACTATGAAAAAAACTGTCTTATCCTTAATCACGGCGTTAGTCGCCATCGCGTTTGTCGTTTCTTGCGCGGAAAAACAGGGAACAACCGCAACGTCAACAACGGCGACAACGGCAGCCTCGCCGACCTCTACACCGCATAAGAAGCACCCAGCCAAGAAGAAGACGGCGAAGACCAAGGAGTCACCGTCGGCCGCAGAATCGCCTGCGTCCACCGCGTCACCATCGCCGACCCCGTAACTTACGGAGTTCGCCTTTGCTCGCCGCGGCAAGGCGAGCATCGCACAATTTTTAACGGCGCTGCAGCTGACCTCGGTTAACTGCAGGCCGCCGTATCGCGTCTGTCGATCTGCAACGGTGCCGCGCTATGGCGTTAGCGCGATCAAATCAGACAGCGAAACTTTCGCCGCAGGAGCAGTGGGCGACGGCGTTTGGGTTCGTGACCTTGAACCCGCCTTTCTGCAAATCTTCGCTGTAATCAAGGACTGAACCGCTGACGAATAGCGCGCTCTTTGGATCGACGACCAGGCGCACGTTGGACGTCGGCACGAGGATATCGCGCTCTTTTGGGCCATCCACCAAATCCATGACGTATTGCAGGCCCGAGCAGCCGCCGCCTACTACGGCAAGGCGTAACGCGCCGTTTGGATTGCCCTTTTCCTCCAGCAGCGATGCCAGTTTGTGCGCGGCTTTCTCGGTCACTTTCACCAGGCGCTCGTTGCCGATCCTGTAATTGATTATCGGGGATTCGGTGGTCATTCAAAAATGATAATCAGGAGTAGGTTTTGACGTTCGAATCTCGCGCCTCTGCATGGAGCAATTGAGCGACTTCATTTTGCACGCTTTCCAATTCGTCGAGCCGTAGTTGTGGGTCCGGCACGATGAAAACATCGCCGGTTCCGCCGTGTTCGTAAACCAAAACACGCCGGTTCGCAGTCTCCTCGGTTTTTATCTGTTTCAATATCCGCTTACGCTCTAGCATGGCAGCCAGAACGTAGCACGCATTCGCCGGAGGATTTTCCGATGCAATTAACCGGCGGAAAAGCTGCTCGGCATTTTCTTTTGGAAGAGGTTCAGCCGGCGGCTCCGGCAAAGGCTCATAGCGCGATTTCCAAAAGGAAAATGGTCGAATATTCTCGTTCCGATTGCGCCACGCCTCTGCGCTCAAATCTTCGCGTCGATAGCCATTGGCGTCGTGAAAAAGCAGCGTGTAGAAATATTCCCCGGTTGCGAACGGTCGATGGGTGACGGCACAGGCATCCGCCCGGTGCTTGATCGCCCATTCGTCTGGCAGAGGATTCATTGCGCAACTATACGTCGCGCGGTTAAAAGATGAAAGCCGGGCGCTTCGCGGTTGGAAGCGCGAAGATAGAACAGATAGAGGCCGATCGCAGTGAAAAGGAGATTCGGTGTCCAAGCCGCGATCCAGGGAGAGACACGGTCGCCTTCGCCGAGCGCGAGGAAAAGTTGGACCAGGAAGTTCATCGAGAAAACGAGAACTACCGCAGCCGCCACACTCGATAGAACGCCCCGGCGCGAGTACCCAATTCCGAGCGGGGCCGCGATACAAACGACTACCAGGCACGTCCACGGCAGGGCGAGGCGATATTGGAGATGAGTGCGGAACGGCGCGAGCAGGGTAGCGGGAAAATCCGAATTGAAATGCAGATACTCCCGTAGCTCCGGCAAGCTTAGGAATTCTGCCCGCACGTTTGCGCTGCCGAGACGAAACGGGGTCTCGCTCCAATGTTCGACCTTCAGCGAAGGATAAATCTCTTCGTCGACAATATTTCCCGCCCTATCGTAATGAACGACTTTCGCGTTCTCCAGATCCCAGGTCTTTGTTTCGGGACGATAGAAAGCGCGCGTTGCGATGTAATTCGTCACGATATTGTCGTTTGCGTCCTGTTGGAGCACCTGCACGTTGCTGAACGCGTTGCCGCCCAGACGAAAATTTTGAATAAACCAGGTGCGCGCGTCGGTGCGATTCCGGAAAATTTGTCCTTCAATGGTGGTGTCGGGACGGCTACGCGCTTGTGAGAGGAGTGCTTTGCGCACCAGTTCCGCGTGCGGCGCAAGCGAGTAATTTAGCGCCATGCTGACTCCCACCGTGAGCAGCCCGATGCCCATCAATGGAAGAAGAAGGCGCGGCAGACTTATGCCGGCGGTCAGCATGGATACGATCTCGTTCGCCCGCGACATTCGCCCCAGGGTGAAAAGGAGCGCGAGCAAGAGAGAAACCGGCAGGAGAATGATGAAAATCTGTGGGACCTGGCTGGCGTAATACTGGGCGACGACACCAAGGCCGATGTGTTGCTCGATAAAGGTCGAAATATTGTCGCTGATATCGAAGATGAGCCAGATCGAGATAAAACCAGCGATGCAGTAGAGATAGACCTGCAAGAAATTGCGAACGACGTAACGATCGAGGAGTCTCACGAGATTTTCGAATTTCGATTTGCGATTCGCCGATTACAATAGCATTTCCCCAAGCGATGATCGCGTTGAAAAATTCCCTCGGCACCGAATTTGTCGAACGCGTTCGCGCATTTTTTTCCGAGAACGGGCCACTCTCCAAGGCGAAGAATTTCGAGTTCCGTCTCCCACAGCAGGAAATGGCGGCGGCAGTGGCGCGGTCGCTGGAGGAAGAGCGCCATCTTGTGGTCGAAGCGGGGACTGGTGTAGGCAAATCGCTGGCCTATCTCACCCCGGCAATTTTATTTGCGCTCGAGCAGCACAAAAGAGCAATCGTCTCGACCCACACAATCAATCTTCAGGAACAACTTCTTTACAAAGATATCCCCATCTTAAAGAAGATTTTGCCGGTGGAGTTCGAGGCTGCCCTCATGAAAGGGCGGCAAAATTATCTTTGCCCGCGGCGATTGGAACGCGCGCTTCAGCAGCAAAACGAGCTGTTCACCGGGCCGGAGCAAAATGAGCTGAACAGACTCGCGGAGTGGGCCCGCACGACCCGCGACGGCTCGCTCAGCGACTTGTCGATCGAGCCTGATCCGAAAGTTTGGATCCAGGTCTGCAGCGAGCCGCACATCTGCACGACGAAAAGTTGCGGACAATCGAATTGCTTTTATCAGGAAGCCCGCAAACGGCTTCTCTCATCAGATGTGATCGTGATCAATCACACGTTGCTCTTCATGCTCCTGGGAACGCCAGACCAACAGGGAGAACGCGAAAGCGGCTATCTTTTTCCAAACGATTTCATCATTTTCGATGAGGCCCACACGGTCGAGCAAGTCGCCTCGCGGCAGATCGGCATCGGTATTTCGCAATACGGGCTAAGGTCTACAATCCAGCGGCTCTACAATCCGCGCACGCGCAAGGGGCTCTTTACCGTGATGCGCGACGCGGCCGGCGTGCGATTGGCGGCGGATCTTGTCGATGAAGTGGACAGATTTTTCGCCGCGGTCGAATCATCCTGCGATTTTCGAAAGGGTCGCGAATTTCGTTTCCGCGCGCCAGAGGTTGTTCCCGACACGATTACCGGACGCCTGACCGGGTTGCAGGCGCGTATCGCCGAAGTCGCCAAACGCGCCGACGACGAATTTCTGAAAGCCGAATTACAGGAGCTCAGCCGGCGCGTTCGCGACGCGCGCGACGGCATTGCTATCTTTCTCGAACAAAGCGCTCGCGAACACGTTTACTGGGTCGAGCGTACCGGCAAGACAGCGCAATTCCTCTCACTAAATGCGGCGCCAATCGACGTCGCTCCGGTGCTACGCCGCATGATTTTTCGCGAGGATTGCTCCTGTGTGATGACAAGCGCGACGCTCTCAGTTGGCCGCTCTGATCTCACCTATTTCCGGCGACGCATCGGGGCGGACGAAGCTGAACCTTTGTTGCTTGGCGGTCCGTTCGATTTTCGCAGCCAGATGAAGATGTTCGTTGTTCAGCAAATGCCCGATCCGCGGGACGCCGGGTACGAGAAGGCGCTCGAGCATTGGATCGCGCATTTTGTCGAAGAAACGGAGGGACGCGCCTTTGTCCTCTTCACGAATTATCGCGGTATGCAGAAGGTGGCCGATCAAATGGCGGAATTTTTCTCGCGAAAGAAATTCAATCTTCTGGTGCAAGGCGGAGGCGCGCCGCGGGGGCGTTTACTCGAACAATTCAAAGCAACCCCGCGCAGCGTCCTCTTTGGCACGGACAGCTTCTGGATGGGCGTGGATGTTCCGGGCGAGGCGCTATCCAATGTGATCATCACCCGGCTGCCTTTTGCCGTGCCGGACCATCCGTTGATCGAGGCGAAACTTGAACTGGTGGAAGAACGGGGCGGCGATCCGTTCACGGAATATTCGTTGCCGGAAGCGATCCTAAAACTTCGACAAGGCGTCGGTCGCCTGATCCGAACGAAGAGCGATCACGGCATCATCGTCATCCTCGACAACCGAATCGTAACCAAGCCGTACGGGCGCGCGTTTCTGCAGGCATTGCCCAAATGCCCGGTGAAGATTATTTAATATGTTCACTTGAACGTGAAGTTCGATTGAGTTTAATTTGAGCGCATGAAGCGCTCTATTTCGCGGGATCCGGCGGCAGCGAAAGATCAGGTAGGGCGTGACCGCCGGGCGCGCCGTCAACAGGAGATTGAGCAGATGTTAGCGATTCTGCACAAGTGGGGGATTCATACGCTTGGCCAGTTCGCTGCCCTCGATAAGGAGCAGGTTGGCGCACGGCTTGGTCCCGAAGCGGTGCGAATGTGGGAACGCGCGAACGGGCAGTCTAATCGGCTCCTCAAACTGGTCAGACCGCCTGAGTTATTCGAGGAGAGCTTCGAATTCGAAAACGAAATTGAAACAGCCGAGCCGCTGCTCTTTATGCTCCGCCGTTTTTTGGACCAGCTTTCCTTGCGACTGAGCGCGCTCTATCTGGTCGCAAAAGAACTGACGTTGCGAATTACCTTCGCGAATCCGCCTGCCCTACGGTGGGACGGATTCGCTGGAACGAACAAGCAGCAGTACGAACGCGTGTTCAAAATTCCGCAGCCGACCAACGATGTCGAGCTTCTCTTCCGGATGCTCCATACGCATCTGGAGAATTTTAAATCGGAACATCCCATCACTGCTGTCTCGTTGGAGGCGCAGCCAATCAAACCTCCAAAACAGCAATTTGGATTATTTGAAACGACATTGCGCAATCCTCATCAACTATCGGAAACCCTCGCGCGCTTGACTGCTCTCCTCGGGGCCGGTCGAGTCGGCACGCCGATTTTGGAACAAACACATCGGCCGGATGCGTTTCAAATGGAGTTGTTTGCGTGGGATGCTGCAGAGTCTGCTGTCCCCAGCGGAGAGCTTCCTGATGCGCTGAGGACAGCGCACACTACAACGGCGCTGCGAAGATTTCGTCCAGTTGCAACTGCATCTGTTTTCATTTCAGAAAACTGGCATCCTCAGAGCGAAAAAATTCGCGGCAAAGTCGTCGACCAGCGCGGTCCGTATTTGATTTCTGGAAATTGGTGGGACGAAAATTCGTGGGAGCGTGCCGAATGGGATTTGCAACTAGGGAAGAACGTCATGGTGCGTTGTCACCAGAGCTCGCCTTCGCTGCGGTCCGGTGTGGCAGGGATCGAAAAATGGGAGGTCGATGGGATTTATGATTGAGGGAAATCGTAATTTGAGATTCGTGAATCGTGAATCGAGAGCTGCTGTAACGATTCACGATGTAACGATTTAACGAATCACGTTGTATGCGCTACATCGAACTTCATGCGTGCAGCGCATTTAGTTTTCTGCGCGCCGCTTCGTTTCCAGAGCAATTAGCCGAGGTCGCCGCCGAATTATCAATGCCGGCGTTGGCGTTGCTCGATCGGAATGGGGTTTACGGGGCGCAACGCTTTTCCGTTGCGGCACGCGAGCAAAATATTCGGCCGATCATTGGCTGCGAATTGGAAATGGAAGATGGGAGCATCCTCCCGGTGCTCGTCAAAAACCGAACAGGCTACAAAAATTTGTGCGAACTGCTCACTCAAGCGCATTTGCGCAGCGAGAAAGGGGAGTGCGTGGTGCGATGGAATGAGCTGCCGCAATTTGCGGAAGGGCTGGTCGTGTTTCTGGGTAGCGCATGCGTCTCGCGTGCTGGTTTCGGCGTCGCGCCGAAACAATCTTTGAGACGATTCACAACTCGCGATGGATTTCGAGCGTCCAGAAAAGTTCGCGATGGCGAGGACGCCGTCGGTCCGAGCCGGACTGGCATTTGCACGCGAGGCGCGTGCGCTCCCCAGAACTCTGCGGATCGCGCGGAGTTTTTGATCGAAACTTTCGGGCGCGACAATGTGTTCGTTGAAATTCAGCGGCATTTACTTCGCGGAGAGGAGCGGATCAATCGGCAACTGGTCGATCTTGCGCGCGCGTATCGATTGTCCATTCTGGCCACAAATGGGGTGCAGTACGCAAAGCCTTACGGGCGCGAGGTTCTCGATGTTTTCACCTGTATTCGCGAACACACCCATCTGGATGCCGCTGGAAAACTGCTCACCCAAAACAGCGAGCGGCATTTGAAAAGCGAGGGTGAAATGCGCGAACTCTTTCGCGATTTACCGGAAGCGATCGAAAACACATTGCATCTTGCCGAGCGACTCACCTTTCGGCTCGAAAATCTCGGCTATGAATTTCCGGAATATCCAGTGCCGGCCGGTCACACGATGGATTCGTTTCTGCGCACGATCGTCTGGTTCGGCGCGCAACAGCGTTACGCCGCGATCAGCGTGAAGGTGAAACGGCAGCTTGAGGAAGAACTCGCGCTCATTAGCAAGCTCGGGTTCGCAGGATATTTTTTGATCGTTTGGGACATCGTGAATTTTTGCCGCGAACACAACATCATGGTGCAAGGACGCGGCAGCGCAGCCAACAGCGCCGTTTGTTATTGCCTCGGCATCACGCCGGTCGATCCGGTGAGCAGTCATTTGGTTTTCGAGCGGTTTTTAAACGAGAGCCGCAAAGGCTGGCCTGATATTGATCTCGATCTTCCGAGCGGCGACCGCCGCGAAGCGGTCATTCAGGAAATCTATCGCCGGTATGGCAAACATGGCGCGGCCATGACTGCAAACGTGATCAGTTATCGCGGACGCAGTGCTGCGCGCGAAATTGGCAAGGCGTTAAATTTTCCGCCGAGTATTCTGGATCGCTTCTCGCATTTATTTGCGAATGGCGATTTTCCACACACGCTCGATCTCGAATCGCAGATCGAACAGGCGGGTTTGCCCAAAGAACATCCACGGATGCCGGCATTCGTCAGGTTGTATCAATCTATCTACGGTTTGCCGCGACATCTTGGTCAGCATTCCGGCGGAATGATTATTTGCCAGAACAAACTGAGCTCGTTTGTGCCGCTGGAAAATGCGTCGATGCCGGGGCGGGTTGTCGCCCAATGGGACAAGGACGATTGCGAAGATCTCGGCATCGTGAAAGTCGATTTGCTCGGACTCGGGATGATGTCGGTGATGCAAGACGCAATTGAGTTGTGCCGGGAACGCGGGCGATCGATCGATCTTGCTCACATTCCCAAAGATGATGAGGCAACTTTCGACATTATGCAGAACGCCGACACGATTGGCGTGTTTCAAATCGAGAGTCGCGCCCAAATGGCGACCTTGCCGCGGATGAAGCCGAAATGTTTTTACGACGTGGTGATTGAAGTGGCGATCATTCGGCCAGGACCGATCCAGGGCGACATGGTGCATCCCTATCTGGCGCGCCGCGCCGGACGCGAACCGTTGACATATTTTGATCCGCGCCTGGAACCAGTTTTAGGCCGCACGCTCGGTGTCCCTTTGTTCCAGGAACAGATGCTTAAGATCGCGATGATCATGGCCGATTTTTCCGGTAATGAAGCCGAGGAGCTGCGGCGGGCGCTCAGTTTTCATCGTTCCGAAGAACGAATGCAGAAAGTAAGCGTGAAATTGCGCGCGGCCATGGAGCGAAAAGGCGTTGCGCCGGACAAGATCGACAAAATCATTCACTCGATCACGTCGTTCGCGCTTTACGGATTTCCCGAATCGCACGCGATCAGTTTCGCTATTCTCGCTTATGGGAGCGCTTATTTAAAAGTGCATCGTGCGCCAGAGTTTTACACGAGTCTGCTCAATAATCAGCCGATGGGCTTTTACACTCCGGCAACGATTGTGAAAGATGCGCAGCGACACGGGCTGAAGATCAAACCGGTTTGCGTGTCGCAATCCGATTGGCGTTGCACAGTTGTCGATGACAACACAGTGCGTTTGGGGTTTTGCGTAGTAAACGGATTGCGGCAGGAACACGCCGAAGAACTCGTGCGGCAACGCGAAGATCGACAATTTGTGTCGTTGGACGATTTCAAGCGCCGGGTCTCGCTTTCGAAAGACGAATTGCGCACATTGGCGGAACTCGGAGTGCTCAATTGTTTTGCTGAGCATCGGCGTGCGGCGATGTGGGAAGTGGAGGAAACATTGCACGACGATCTTCTGGGTAGCGCAGGCGTCTCGCGTGCTGGCGAGCACGTCCCGCGATCGCGGACTTCTCTTGCGGTGGGAAAGCGCAGCGAATCTCATTTTGAGGAAAGTGCGTTTCGGCGGGACGCCGAAACCAACACGCGAGACGCGTGCGCTACCCAGACTCTGCGATCACCGCTTGCACCGATGACGTTACCGGAACGGGTGAAAGCCGATTATGAAACGATGAACTTAACGACTGGTCCGCATCCGATGAAACTTTTGCGCGATAGTTTGCCGAACATTTGGCGCGCAAGCGATCTGGCGCAAGCTCCCGGCACAGCAAAAGGGTTTGTTTTTATCAGTTTGGAAGACGAAACCGGCGTCTCAAATGCGATTGTCGATCCTGACTTGTTCGAACGGTTCCGGCTCGCGATTACCGAGGAAGCATTTCTGCTGATCGAAGGCGAAGTGCAGAATTCGGATGGCGTTGTCTTGATTAAAGCGCGCGCGATCAGAGCGCTCGCACACGAACAGCTCATCGGAAGTGAGTCGCACGATTTTCATTAGTTCGTTGAAGGTTGAACCGTTGAAACGTTAAAGCGGTACAGAAATCTGTCGCTCTTCCGCTTTAACGTTTTAACGCTCCGTCACTCCCCTGCGTGATGCGGGGCGGGTTCTTTCGGTTCGGTCGGTTTCTCGGCCGATTTCTCATCCGCCTCGATCCATTCCGTATGAAAAACACCAGGCATGTCCACGCGCTCGTAGGTGTGTGCACCAAAAAAATCGCGTTGTGCTTGCAACAGATTTGCCGGCAAACGAGCCTGACGATAACTGTCGAAATAGGCAAGGGAGGCGGAAAATGCAGGGACGGCCACCCCGTGCTTGATAGCTGTTGAGACCGCGACGCGCCAATTACGCTGCGCCTTTCGGATGATTCTGGTGAAGTACCGATCGAGTAGAAGATTGTGCAGGGCGGGATCGCGCCGATAGGCCTCTACGATCCGGTTCAGAAATTTCGCGCGGATGATGCAGCCGCCTCGCCAGATGGTGGCGATATCGCTCAGGTTGAGGTTCCACTTGTATTCCGTGCTCGCGGCCCGGAGAAGCTCCATTCCCTGCGCGTAAGAAACGATCTTGGATGCGTAAAGGGCATCCCGCACTGCGTTGACAAGGCGGATCCGATTGCCTCTAAATTTTCGCATCTTCGGCTGCGGCAAAATTTTTGAGGCAGCCACGCGATCCTCTTTCCGTGACGAGATAACTCGCGCTTCGACGGCGGCGTTGATTGTCGAAATTACAACGGATTGTTTAATGGCGGCTTGAAGCGTCCAGATACCTGTTCCTTTCTGGCCGGCTTTATCGAGGATGACATCGACCAACGGTTTTCCAGTCTGGGGATCGATCTTTCGAAAAATTTGAGACGTAATTTCAATGAGGTAGCTGTCGAGTTCGCCCTTGTTCCATTCTGCGAATGTCTCAGCGAGTTGTGCCGCGTCCATTTCCACGATGGCTTTGAGGATGGCGTAGGCTTCGCAGATCAATTGAATGTCGCCGTACTCGATGCCGTTGTGGACCATCTTGACGTAATGACCGGCGCCATCCGGCCCCATGTATCGACAACACGGTTCGCCATCGACTTGCGCGGCGATCTTGCGGAAAATGGGCGCGATAATTTCCCAGGACTCACGCGAGCCGCCTGGCATGAGTGACGGACCTTTGAGCGCGCCTTCTTCACCTCCCGAAACCCCCATCCCGACAAAATGAATTTCTTTGTCCTCTAATTCCTTGCCGCGCCGTTGCGTATCGGTGAAGAGAGAATTTCCTCCATCGATGATGACGTCGCCTTTCTCCAGCAAGGGCGCGAGCTGTCCGATGACGGAATCCACCGGCGCACCGGATTTCACCATAATCATCGCTTTGCGCGGTCGCTTCAGCGCGGCGACGAATTCCTCCATCGTGCGCGTCGGCTTAATGTTTTTTCCTTTGGCCCGGCCGTCGGCGAATTTCTCAGTGACTTCAGTCGTGCGATTGAAGACAGCGACGGCAAAGCCCTTCGACTCCATGTTTAGAGCGAGGTTTTCGCCCATCACAGCCAGACCGATGAGGCCAATATCACATTGATTCACAGTCATTTTAGTATCCTTTTCATCAGGGCTCGAAATAGAGCTGACTCACTGTAACGATCACCTAAAGGGCATGGCAAATCCCGTTTGCGAAGTTTTATTGACGGAGGCGCTGCTTAAAGCGCCAGAGAATTATGGCGATCCGGCAGCCGGCGCGGTCGTTGATTTTTGGGGCGTTGTTCGCGGGGTTGAAGACAGGCGAGAGATCGAAGGGATAGAATACCAGGCGCATCGGGAAATGGCCGAACATCAGCTGCGATTACTCGCGGAGGCCGCGACAGAGAAGTTTCAATTGAAGAAGGTCATGGTTCATCATCGGGTCGGTTTCGTGCACACTAGCGAGGCATCATTATTTCTTCAAGTCAGGGCGCAGCATCGCGCAGCTGCTTTCGAGGCAAGCAAATGGATTGTGGACGAGCTAAAGAAAAAGGTGCCAATCTGGAAGCGACCGCGATTCAAGACGGACCCGCCTTCGCCGAGCTCCGGCGCGGCAAGCAGCGCGACCAAGCAACTTTAATGCGCACATGAACTGGGCCAATCGTTTAACGCTCAGCCGTCTTCTGCTGACGGTGCTTTTTGTTCTGGCGTTAAATTCCTCCTGGCAATATGCGCGCACGTGCGCCCTTGCGATTTTTCTCATCGCCGGTCTGACAGACTTTATCGATGGGGAAATCGCCCGCCGCTACGGGGTCATCACGAATTTTGGCAAATTAATGGATCCACTGGTGGACAAGATCATGATGGCAGCAGCGTTTATTTCCCTGGTGCCTCTGAAAGCCGTGCCGGCGTGGGCGGCCACGGCGGTGGTGGCACGGGACTTTTTGATCACTGGCCTGCGTATGATGGCCAGCGCCAAGGGCCGCATCCTTCCCGCCGAGCGTCTTGGCAAACACAAAACATCATGGCAGATCATCACGGTTATATTTTTCCTCGCGCTGCTTTCGATCGCCGAGCTGCGATATGCGAACGCCACATCGACATGGTGGCTGCGGGCGTGGTACGAAGCAGGTCCAATCCTCGTCTGGATTACGGTGGCGCTGACCATTTATTCTGGCATCGGTTTTGCCTGGCGGAATCGCGAACTGATTGCACCGGACCAATAGCGGGCAACGGGAACGTCACAATCCCACGGTTAACATCGGTAACAACGGCGTTACTATTGCGATGCGGCTCGTTACCGAGATCACTGCGATTCTGCCGGTATGAAAACCAGAAATTCTACGGGGAATAATTTAGTGAGAGCCAGAATCTTCCCGTGGAGGACAAACTTTGGACGAGAGAAAAAGTTCTACATCACCGGTAGCGAGACTCCGTCGAGCCTGCGAATGCGACGGCTCCGTCGAGCGTCGCCCTAGCATTTATGAGAACAACATCTGAAGTTAGCAAGAAAGCTGCGCTCTTCCTACTTTCTGTGGCCGTGATGCTGGGGAATGGCGCTGCGGAGGTGCGCGGGCAATCCGCGCTCGACGGTTTTGATCCGAATGCGAACGGCACTGTTCGCGTCATCGTGATCCAACCGGACGGTAAGATTCTTCTGGGCGGCGAGTTTACGACGCTCTCGCCCAACGGCGGAGCTCCGGTCACGCGCAACCATATTGCCCGGCTGAACCCGGACGGCACACTCGACACCGCCTTCGACCCGAACGCGAACGGTATTGTCGATTCAATCGCAGTGCAGGCGGACGGCAAGATTTTAGCAGGCGGCTTTTTCAGCGGAGCGAACAGTATCGGCGGACAGACCCGGAATTTCATCGCCCGGCTCGACGCTACGACCGGCCTGGCAGATTCGTTTAACCCGAACGCGAACGGTCCGGTCATTTCAATCGCAGTGCAGGCGGACGGCAAGATTTTAGCAGGCGGCGAATTCAACGGGCCGGACAGCATCGGCGGACAGACGCGCAATTTCATCGCCAGGCTCGATGGCACCACCGGCTTAGCTGATTCGTTCGATCCGAACGCAGACAGTGAGGTCGATTCAATCGCGCTGCAGGCAGACGGCAAGATTTTAGCTGGCGGTTTATTCAGCACGATCGGCGCGCAGTCTCGCAATCGGATCGCCCGGCTTGATCCCGCCACCGGCTTGGCTGATTCGTTCGACCCGAACGCGAACGGTATTGTCCATTCAATTGCGGTCCAGGCGGACGGCAGGATTTTAGCGGGCGGCGCTTTCACGAGCATCGGCGGACAGCCGCGCAACCGTATCGCCCGGCTCAACGCCACGACTGGGTTGGCTGATTCGTTCAACCCGAACGCGAACAGCGAGGTCGATTCGATCGCGGTGCAGGCGGACGGCAGGATTTTAGCGGGTGGCTTGTTCAGCGGAGCGAACAGCATTGGTGGACAGGCGCGCAACCACATCGCCCGACTCGATGCCACCACCGGCTTGGCTGATTCGTTCGACCCAAAGGCGGACAGT
>WNGB01002437.1_pt1 | contig 42982 bp, 42 predicted proteins | sample 5400681 | NCBI WGS metagenome assembly WNGB01 (sample SAMN13153367, study PRJNA577476) | soil metagenome | isolation source: 115 cm soil or saprolite under grassland replicate 2 | place: USA:California | collected 2016-06-15 | reverse complement strand
CGGTTACCGGGTACCCTCAGCTATGGCCAATTGAAACTACTACCTTATTGGGACCCGCTCCGCGGCGATCCGCGCTTCGAAAAAATCGTCGCCTCTCTCGCGCCGAAAGAAATGGTTTCCGAGTAAGGACGACTGACCTGTCTGGCGCACGCGTGTCCGGAGCGAAGTCGAATGGGCGGCTCGCGTGTTGGTTTTGGCGGCTCGCCGAAACATTCTTCATTCAGAATTTTTCAGCAGGACAGGCTTCTCCGCGAAGCCGCTAGGCGAGCTGAGCAGAGTTTCGGCATTCTGGCAAAAGTTGACTCGGTGATCGGTGACATCCGCGCGACCCGCGATCCGCGGTTCCCGATTCAACGCTTCAACCGTTTTAACGATTCAAGGATTCCCAAACTTTCCGCGTAACCTCGCGTGAGAATCCGGACAGTACACCAGTGAACAGCCGGAAATGACTCCTCAAAACAAGGATTCAAAAAAGAAACAAAATATTCTCGCGCTCGCTCCAAAGCCAGCGATGCGCGTGACGAAATCGGTTGGTATCGGTATTGTGCTGTTCTTGGGCGCGACCCTGATCGCGATAATCACACCGTCCGCGGCGAGCGCCCAGTCGCCGTGCGAGCCTACCGCCACTCGGCTGGTTACGGGACTGGATACGGGCCTGGAGAGTGCCAAGGGCAGCACCGTCGGCCCCGATGGCGCGCTGTACGTCACCGAAGGCGCTGTCGGCAGGATCTCCCGCGTCGATCCGCTAACCGGGGAAGTCACGACGTTCGCCAGCGGTCTGCCGACAGCGATCATCAGCATCGGTGGGGCGATCATCGGTGGGGCGATCGACGTCGCGTTCATCGACAACATCGCGTACGCACTGGTCACCCTCGTGAGCCCTGACGTCGGCGGCAGCCACGTTGACGGCATCTACCGAGTGGACGGCCCAGACAGTTTCACGGTCGTGGCTGACATTGGCGCGTTCAACTTGGCCAATCCGCCGCCCACTCCATTCGTCGTCCCGACCGGACTCCAGTACGCGCTGCAAACCTACCGTGGCGGCTTCCTGGTCACCGATGGGCACCTCAACCGGGTGCTGCGGGTCACACTCGAGGGCGAGGTCACCGTGTCGATCGCGTTCGACAACATCGTCCCGACGGGTCTGGAAGTCAGGGGCAATACAGTGTACATGGCCGAGGCCGGCCCCGTGCCCCACCTGCCCCAGGACGGCAAGGTTGTGTCGTTCGAGTCAGGGTCGCCCACCGCTACGGAGGTGGCCTCCGGCGCTCGCCTCCTCGTTGACGTGGAATTTGGCCCCGCCAACCGTCTTTACGCCCTGTCGCAGGGTATCTTCCCCGTCGGCGGCGATCCGGGTTCTCCGGCACTGCCGAACACCGGCGCGCTCGTCAAGGTCAACGGGGAGGGCACCTTCACCGTCATTACGGAACCTCTGGACCGGCCGACCTCGCTCGAGTTCATCGGGAACACCGCATATGTCGTCAACCTCACCGGAGAGATTTGGAAGATCGACGGCGTCTCGTGTCCGCACTGATTCGCTCGTAGTTCGGTTCGCTCCATAAGCCGACTATGTAAACAGACGCAGTCCCAAAAAAGCCGTCACACCTAAAAGCCTGGCGGCTTTTTGCTTCTGGAGAGCACGCGACCTGGATGTGATCACTCTTTGCTCACCCTCGCGTCCGTGGTTTTGGCGGGCGCTTTTGCCAGATTCATTTCGTTGATTTTTCGATGAAGGGTTCGGCGGCTGATGCCGAGCTTTTTGGCGGCAGCGGTGACATTGCCGTTTGTCGCCGCAAGGGCCTGCGCAATCAATTTCTTTTCGGTCTCGTGCAGGTCGAGCGGACTCGTTTTTTCCGCGAAAGCCTGAGTGGCTGAAATGCCGGCGGGCAACTTTGCGGTTGCTGCGTGCCGCACGGCCATCGGCAGATCGCGCAATGTAATTTTCGGGCCTGTTGCCATGACCACGCCGTGTTCGATAGCGGTGCGCAGCTCGCGAACGTTGCCGGGCCAATCGTAAGTCAGCAGCGCGTCCATCGCGTCCGGTGCCAGATCGAGGAGAGGCTTATTGTTTTGCTTGCAAAAGTGGCGCAGAAATCCGCGGACCAAAATCGGAATATCTTCTTTTCGTTCGCGCAGCGGCGGCATCGTAATGCGCACCACGTTGAGCCGGAAAAAGAGGTCATCGCGGAATTTTCCCTCGCGTACCAATTGTTCGAGATTTTTGTTTGTAGCGGCGATTAGCCGCACATCCGCGCGGAGCGTTTGATTGCCGCCGACTCGCTCGAAAGCGCGTTCCTCGCTCAGCACGCGCAGTAATTTGATCTGCGTGCTGGGATTGATCTCCGCCACTTCGTCGAGAAAAATCGTGCCGCGGTTGGCCTGCTCGAACCGGCCGATCCGCCGTTCGTGCGCACCGGTAAACGCGCCTTTCTCATGGCCGAATAATTCGCTTTCGAGAAGTTGCGGCGAGAGCGCCGCGCAATGCACGACAACAAACTTCGCCTTGTTGCGCCGGCTCAAATTATGAATGGCATGGGCAGCCAGTTCTTTACCCGTGCCGCTCTCGCCTTCGATCAGCACGTTGGCTGACGAGGGCGCCACCTGCCGAATCGTGTCGAGTACTTCGTGCAACGCCACTGAGTCGCCCCAGATATTGTCCAAGCCATAGCGCTCGTCGACTTGTTGGCGCAGCGCGCGATTTTCCTGTTCGAGTTTGCGGCCCTGCACCGCACGGGCGATCAGCATTTCCACCTTGTCGAGATTGAGCGGCTTGGTCACAAAATCGTACGCGCCGCGTTTCATAGCTTCGACTGCGACATCGACGGAGCCGTACGCTGTCATCATGATGCAGATCGGCGGACGCGGCATTTTCAGGGCACGATCGATCAAGGTCATTCCGTCTTCGCTGCCCAAGCGCAGATCGGTTAAGAGCACGTCGACGTGTTCGCGCTCGAGTACGTCCATCGCGCCTGCAATGTCAGCGGCGACGTAGACGTCATAATCGTCCTCCAGCAAACGTCTCAGCCCGTCGCGCGTATGCTTCTCGTCATCGATGACTAGGACTGTGGCTTGGAGATTCATTCGGGCGGTGCTGGATGGTAGATGCTAGATGCTAGATTTTCATCTGCGATCAAGTATGCCATGCAATGACGAAGCACGAATGACGAAAGAAGCACGAAAGCAGAATGACGAAGAGGCAGGCGGAGAGCGTCCGTCGTTTGATCGTTAGTCATTCCGTAGCTTGGTCATTCGGATTTCGTTCGCACGAAAACTTTATCCAAGTAATGCTATCGAGCATGAATACCATCGCAGATATTCAAACACTCTACGCACGTTTAGGCGAACGCGACTACGAAGCAGTGATGTCGTATTTGGCTGACGACATTGCCTGGATCGTGGCTGACAATTCGCCGTTGGCGGACTGCAGCCCTTATCGCGGAATAGCTGGGGTGCGCTCAGGCGTTTTCGAACGCTTAACGGCGGGTTTCGACAAACTCGTCTTTGACGCGGACGAAATCTTTGAGTGCAACGGCGGTGAGAGAGTTGTGGCTCTCGGCTACTATTACTTCAGGTTTCAGGGGCAAGCTGAGGAACTCAAAGCACAGGTCGCCCACGTCTGGACGATTCGCGACGGCCGGGCCGTCAAGTTCCAGCAATACCTCGACACGCTTCAGGTCGCACGTGACGCGGGAGCGGTCTAACGCTCCAGGCCCTCTTGCCTTTCGGGAACTCGCTCGTTTTCTGGTGGGCTGCTCTGACAAATGTTTCGGACCATGCACGTTCCGACGAAGACCTAACCAAGCGATGCAGCGAACCGCGGTCTGCGCGTAGCTTGTTCTGCAGGCGAACATCAGTCATAATTCCCGCGGTCGCTGATCTTGTGTCTCGTTAGCCTTCAACAAATGAGACTGGTCCTTCTAGGAAACGCGGGCGCGGGTAAGAGCACAATGGCACACCGCCTGATCGGCAGCGCTGATATCCCGCGTCTGTCATTAGATGAAATCGCTTGGGATCCAGGCACAAGGCGAAAACCTTTCGATGAAAGCCGGACGCTCCTTCGCCAGTTTATTAACGCCAACGAGCAATGGGTCATTGAGGGCTGTTATGGCGACCTCATCGAAGCAGCGCTTCCTTACTGTACTGAGCTGCGGTTCCTAAATCCGGGTATCGAGACATGTGTCGCGCATTGCAACCGCCGGCCGTGGGAGCCATCAAAGTTCTCCTCGGCCAAACAGCAGGAGGCGATGCTCAGTCAACTGATTCAATGGGTGCAAGAGTATGAGACTCGAGATGATGAGTACGGGTTGAAACGACACCGCCAGGTTTTTGACAGATTTTCGGGACCTAAGCACGAGTACACATCCACGACTTCGTATGAAGGCTAACTCTTGCTTGAGCGGACGCGCCGATCGCGTCTCAGTTTCAGGTCGAACACCATTGGCGGCGCGCCGCTCAGCGTCTCGTTAGGTCTCATGCGTGCGCTCGTTGTCGGCATTCTCGCGATCACAATTAGTGCCGCCAGAGGCGACATGCCTCTGCCGCCGCCGAGCAAAGTCACTGTCACGAGTCCGAGCGGGCGCATTCGCGCCATCTCGGACCCGCAACTTGGCACCACGGTCGAAGACACAGCGCAGCAGCGCGTGCTTTGGCGCATGCCTGAATGGCATCGCGCCATCTTCGTCGCTGACGACGGCAAGCACGTCGTGACCGAGTACGACGGCCTCAACCTTATTCCAATCGACTTCAGCGACGATCTCGTTCTCCTTACATTCTGGCGTGAGGGCAGCAAGATTCGTGAGGTCAGAGTCAAAGACCTATTCCCCGATCATAGCCTTCTCAGGCGCACCGTGTCGCATTACGCCTGGGGAGAAGTTGAGGGTATTGCCGAGCACGGCCGCCTCCGAGTTCGCCGGATTGACGGCACGACATTGTTATTCGACGTCACCACTGGCGAACAACGAAAGACCTAAGCAGGCGACGCAGCGAACGGCGGACTGTCCTTGTGCCTAGCTTTGAGTGTTATGCGAACGTCATTTCTAGCTCGCGCGGTCGCTGATCTTGTGTCTCGTTAGGCGCTAAGACCCGCTTTATGAAAAAACCAAAATTCAATTCAGTTGAGGAATATTTAGCGTCAGTGGACCCTACGAGAGAAAGGACCCTCAGGTCCATAATTGATTTGACTCTTACCCAATTTCCGGAACTGGAGTCCAAGATTTCCTGGAACGTTCCTACCATCCACCGGAATGGGAAGTATGTAGCTGGCGTTTGTGCCTACAAGCGTCATCTAACATTTTCACCCTGGAGTCCTCGTATAATTGAAGACTTTAAGGTGAGGTTGGGGAAGTTTGTCGTCTGGAAGACTTGCTTTCAGATCCCCGTCGATTGGGAAATCGATAGAGAATTGGTGAAGGATTTGGTCCGGGCCAGACTAGCCGAACTGGATCGATAAATAGATTTACAAACTCGATTATATTTCTAGTCCGTTTAAAGAACTTCCAAATTACGCCCCCGTTGTTCGGTTTGTCGCCATTCCTGTACTTGTCCTTTCGGGATTATGGATGTGGAAAGGCCATGTCCTTCGACGACTTATTTCGAAAAGATCGACCTAACAAGATGCTGCAGACCGAATAGAAGACGCCGTAAACAAGTCAAAATAACAATACAATGACAGAAACTGAGAACGATCATTCTTGACTGTGGGCTGACCGAAGAATTGAAGTGGGGTAAACCTTGTTACACGTTTCAGAATAGTAACATAGTTTTAATACATGGATTTAAAGAATACTGTGCGCTTCTGTTTTTCAAAGGTGCCTTGTTAAAGGATACCAAGGGTATTCTACTCCAACAAACGGAGAATGTGCAGGCAGCTCGCCAGATTCGGTTCACCAATGTTCGGGAAATAGGTAAGATGGAACCCATCCTGAAAGCCTATATCAAAGAAGCAATTGAAGTGGAAAAAGCCGGTTTGAAAGTGGATTATAAAAAGACCGCTGATTTTGCGATTCCTGAGGAATTTCAAAATAAATTAGATGAAATCCCTGCCTTGAAAACTGCTTTTGGTGCATTGACGCCGGGACGCCAAAGAGGATACATCCTTTATTTTTCTGCACCCAAACAAGCCAAAACCCGGGAGTCAAGGGTTGAAAAATGTATGCAGCAAATTCTTAATGGAAAGGGATTGAATGATTAGTGCCCATCGTCCTTAGCATTCCGATACTCGGTTATATTTATAGTCCGTTTGAAGAAATTCCAAAGTACGCGCCCGTTGTTCGGTTTGTCTTTCTTCCTGTGATTGTCCTTTCGGGATTTTGGATGTGGGCCGATCTTTCGAAATAAGTAGTCGAAGGACATGGCCTTTGACAAATTACCCGAATCGCTCGACTGCCCAGCGGGGCGGCGGTTCGCAGCAGCGTCGTGTTAGAGCGACTGTTGCAGCCGACCGGCCGTTTCCGGCGGGGTCGCTGAGCTTGCGTCGTTAGGCCGACTCCAAATGAGCAGCGACAAATCCAGGTCCTATGGTTCAGAGCGCGACCTGCTGTGCAGAGGACTAAGCGCGTTCCTTCTCTGGTGTGTACCATGGTGTGCCTTTGCAATCGGCTTTGGCCAAGCGGCTGGCTTGAGAACGATTTTGTGGTCAACGTCGCTCGCGGTCATGGGCGTAGCGTGTCTATTCAACGCTTCTCGATGTGGCCGCGTTCACTGCCGCTTTACGGGGCCATTTTTCATCTTCTGCGCTGTTGTTTCCCTCGTTTATGGCCTCGGGCTTCTGCCGCTTGGACGATCCGGGTGGAGGTGGATCGGCCTCGGAACAATCGTTGGCGCCTTATGCCTTACTTGTGTACCGGAGCTGTTTCTCGGTCGATACCGGCAAAAAGGCTCCGCACCCTAACCAATCGATAAAGCCAACGGCCCCATTACGGAATACGTTCAGAGTGATTGCCACAACACCCTGCCGTGGCTTATCTCTTCCTCGTTAGATCACAGTCTTGAAAATCAGCGTTTTGCTATGTTTAGATTTGTCGCTTTTCTTCGAGCGATAAACGTTGGCGGTGGCCGCACTGTCAAAATGCAGTTCTTGCGCCAAGTCTTCGAGTCACTCGGTTTTTCCAATATAGCCACGTTCATTGCCAGCGGGAACGTTGTGTTTGAGACGACAACGAAAAAGACCAAGGCGCTTGAAAGAAAAATTGAAAGAGCATTGAAAAAGGCCTTGGGCTATGAAGTGCGCACATTTGTCAGGAAAGAAGCCGAGTTAGCGAAAATCGCTAATTACCGGCCGTTTCCACGATCGAAGTTCGATGAAACCTGGCAGAGCAACACCATCTTCTTGGCGGATAATTTGAACAAGAAATTAAAGCAAGATGTGAACGCGTTGGGGACGCACACAGATGCGTTCGAGGTTCACGGACGGGAGATTTACTGGCGGCGTCGCAGGAAGCAGAATGGAGCGCTGTTTTCCACCGTTGCTCTTGAGAAAATTCTCGGTCCGGCATTTACCGTCCGCGGGGCGAACACAATTGAAAAGATCGTCTCGAAGTACTGTTTATCGAAGATTTGCTAAATGTGCGTCATTATACAGCGTGCTCTAACCCATTCGATGAAGCCAACGGCCGCTGATCCAATGAGCGCGAGCAACCTTGCGACCGACTCTGCCCCTCGCTTATCTGTTTCTCGTTAGGCGTATGAGCGCGTCGCGTGTGATCGTCGTCCTCGCTCTTTGCATTGCGTTGCTGCTGCTCGTGCAGGGCATCATCGGTCTCGCAGCTCCAGACCTGTTTGCCGGCATGGTCCGTTTTATGCAGACCTCTCCTGCTATCTACGTTGCGGCGGCAGTACGTGTCGCCGTCGGCGTCGTCTTGCTTCAGGCGGCGTACACGTCTCGCCTACCCATTTTTCTCCGTATCTTCGGCGGTTTTGTGCTCCTCGGGGGTCTCCTCACACCTTTCGTCGGCAGGCAGTTTGCCGAGGTTCATTCTTGGCTGGTGGTCCACGAGAGGTTCTGCTTTGGTGCGTCTTTTCGCAACAGTCTCGTTGGCGCTTACTCTTGTCACTGCATATGCGGTCGCTACGAGACCACGAAACCCCTAACCAATCGCTCCAGCCAACCCGCCTCAGGCGGGCCATGTACTGAGAAGTTGAGGGTTGAGAGGTGATAGTTGAGAGTAAAGCAAGGCTCACTACCGGCAGCGGTGCTCAGCTCCCTTGGGCGCCTTCCACCGGTGGGAAATAAGCTGACCAATGATCTAATGGCTGCTCAAACAATGGAGCAAAATATTCAACCGACTTCCGGTTCAGACCAGGATGGGCCGATCTGGGGCTATCATTTTGTCCCCAACCAACCAGCACGGTCAATCACTTCGGAGGCGGCAGTTGAGTTTTTGACCGCGCCGGGTCCCGGCCTGCCGGATGAATTCCTCTGGTTGCATTTTTCGCTTTCCAATGTGGCTTCTGAGCCTTGGCTACGGCGGTATCTGACCTTGCCAGATACCTTTTACGAATCGTTGCATAGCGAAGTAGACGCCACTCATTTGGAGCAGGACGGAGACTCGTTGGTGGCGCGTATCCATGATGTGCTTTTCGATTTCACATTTGACGTCCCAGTTGCGACCACCAGTCTTTGCGTAAAACCGCGCGTGCTGGTAAGCGCGCACATCCGGCCCTGGCGCTCGATTGACCAACTCCGAGCAGCGGTGCAAGCGGGCCAAGTCTTTCGCTCGCCGATTGAAATTCTGGCGCGCTTATTGCGAGATCAGGCCAGTGTGTTGGTTGACATTGTGCGGAAGTCCAAAAGGCAGGTGGGCCCAATGGAAGAGCAACTGCTGGCCAAGCGCGTTTCTGTCAGTCGCAGCGAATTAGGTTCTCTGCGGCGGATGTTGGTTCGACTCCAACGGCTTTTGGCCCCGGAACCGGCTGCATTCTTTCGCCTTCTTAGTCGGCCTCCTGATTGGATTACGGAAGAAGAACTTCAGAACTTGCAACAAGCCGCAGAGAAGTTTTCCACCGCCATCAGCGACACAGCGGCCCTGGTCGAGCGCGTCAAACAGCTTCAGGAAGAATTGGCCGCCTTTGTCAATGAACAGACCAATCGCACGCTGTTTGTGTTGACGTTAGTAACTGTGCTGGCCTTGCCGATTAACCTGGTGGCGGGTTTGTTTGGCATGAACGTAGGTGGCATTCCTCTGGCTCAACGCCCGTACGGTTTCTTTTTGATCGTAGGTCCCCTGATAGCCTTGACAGCGTTCCTGGCGTATTGGGGGTTGGGCAGACGGCGTTACTAGAAGGTTTTTCAGAGGTGATGCCCAATCCTGTATCAGTCGCACAGGCACATAAGCGCACTGGATCGGTGCCATTTTGCAGGTTGTGCCCTAGATGTTTGTGGTGTAGCCGCGGCACCGCACCGACTCGCTGACGCGAAGACAGGTCTAACCAATCGCTGGAGCCACCCCGGCAATTTGTTGTAAGCTTTCGATCATGCGCTGCCGAATTCTCAAAATGCTTGGTTAGCCAAGGAATTTTATGTCACTACGAATCCTGATACTTCTGACACTTTTGAGCGCTTACGCCCCATTGCATGCAGCACTCTCACCGGAGGATCTGAAGAAGCTTCCTCCAGCAAAGATCGAGGCGGCATTACCGAATGAGCATCCGTCGGCTTACTACGGTTATGCTGCTCGGTTGTTTCGCGAAGGGAAGAAGGACGAAGCTGTTGTCTGGTTCTATGTCGGGCAGCTACGATACCGCTTTCATCTGAAGGCGAACCCGAACATGGATCCGAGCGGTGACCCTGCGTTGTTCAGTTCGCTCAGCGCCACAGTCGGCAAGACCATCAATGAGTATGCCGGCGGTGATGTGAAAGATTGGGTGAAGGCGATAGACCGAGCGCTGAAGTGGGACGCCGACACGCCGAACGGATTCACGTCAAAGAAGAAATTTGCGATCATTTATGAAGAGAACCGCGCAGGATTGACGAAGATGCGCGACCAAGTAGAGAGCCAGGCGGACTCGATTCGAGAGCAGAGGAAGAAGGTAGGACTTGAAAACAGAAGCTAACAAGGCGCTGCAGCGAACCCAGCAGTTTGTTGTAAGCTTTGGATGATTTGCTGCCGAATTCCAGAGCGCGGGGGCTCAGGTTGGTTGTTAGGCCGAACATTGGATCGATATGCGTGGAGTTCAGATTAGCTACCTGATCGAGCACCCAGAATACATCCCGCAACTGGCGCAATGGCTCTTTGAGCAATGGGATTCTATTCTAGGCGAAGGAAATTCTGACGCTCGAATCAAAAAACTAAAGGCCCACATGAATCGAGATAAGTTGCCCATTGCGTGGGTTGCGCATGCGAATGGACAACTTCTGGGAACTGCAGCTCTTCGGGTGCATGATCTTGAGGGGCGGGAAGATCTGACTCCCTGGCTCGGCGGAGTGTTTGTTGGCGCGGATTTTCGTCGGCGGGGTATCGGTGCGGCACTCTGTGCCACCGTCGAAGACGCGGCCCGGTCGCGAGGGATACAGACTCTTTATTTGTTCACGCTCGACAAGCAGGCGTGGTATTCACGCCTAGGGTGGAGAGCACTTGGCCCGTGTGTTTGGCACCAGCGGCCCGGTGAAATAATGTGCAAGCAACTGCAAACCGAGTGATCAAGCGGTAGCTAAGCCTTCACCTCGTTAGGCAAAATGAGAGTGTCCCTCGTAATTCTCGCGACGATGTTCCTCATCGGTTCTCACTCCGCGTTCGGGGCGGATGGGAACGCCAAGCCCGTCGATGAGGAGTTCCTGCGTGGTTACATGGCTGGAGAATATGACCTCATCGGGCGCAAGGCTGATTCGGCTGCAACTTACACGGGACACGTTACACTTCGAGACGAAGGAGGAGTTCTACAAGTCACACGAACCATCGAAGGCAGGACCGACAAATGCGCCGCTCGATTTGATACCGTGGCGGGCACCGATCGTATTCCAGTTCTACGAATCCATTTCCATTTTGATGGCAAAGAGTATGACGCCACTTATCGCTGGCAATCGGATCCTGACAATTACCCGCGATTTACAGGATACGTTTATCTGGCCGGCACCAAATCGCCCGGACTGGAAGCATTTTTCCCAATCCACCAATGACACAAATCCTTTGCGGAACGCGAAGAGCGCTTTTGATTTTACGAGGGCCTTGTCGCCGTTAAGTCACGTATGAGCAGCGAGCAAATAGACGTGCTTTTGAAATCTTTCGAGGCGCCGGATGAAGTGCGCGTCATGCAGAAAGGTCGTTTTGAAATTGTGCATGTCGGCGGCATGACGATTGGTCGCGCCACCTATGAACCGGGCTGGAAATGGAGCGAGCACGTCGGGCCGGGCGTGGGTGCGACCCGGTGCAACGTTGAACACGTTGGCTTAGTGCTCTCCGGCGGTGCCGCGGCTGCGTTCGATGATGGGCGCGTGGTCGAGCTACGCGCTGGTGAGCTCTTTCACATTCCTCCAATTCCACACGACAGCTGGGTCATCGGCGAGGAGCCGTACGTTTCATTGCACTTTCTTGGCGCAGAAAAGTACGCGAAGAAAAGTTAATTCGTCCGCAGATTACGCAGATTAACGCAGATAATTTTTGTCAGAAGGATTCTGCAACCCTGAATCTGTGAAAATCTGCGGAATCTGTGGACTTATTGTCCGCGTTCTCCGTTTCGAACTAGCGCTTCTATTCGCGCGGTGCGGTTACTATACTCGACCTTGATCTTGTGATGCGGCTTCCAAGAATCATTACGCTCCTCAGCGTCATCGTTTTCGTGGCGTCGCTGACGCAGAACGGTTTCTATACTGAGACGCATATTCCCAAGCCACCGCCGTCCGGTTGGTATTTGCTATTGATCGGGCTCATAGGAGTCTTTGATGGATATTTCGAGTGGCTGGCCAATCCAGTGTTGCTTGCTGCGTGGGTATTTTCTTTTGCCGGAAAGGATAAGGTCGCGCTGCTGCTGGGAATCCTGGCGTCAGCCTTCATGGTCGCGTTTCTTTTCCGCCACACCATGATTGCGAGCGAGGCGCCGACCTATGGGAAAATCATCGGCTACAGCGCGGGCTATTGGCTTTGGTTGACGAGCGGTGGGCTCGTGATCGTGAGCGGCGCGACAGGACTAATGAGACAAAGGCCGACGCCATTGAGGTCAATCACCTCTAGCTGACGCGCTGCGCAATTATTTCGGCGAACGGGTATCGGCGTGCGTTTTAACGTTGCGTCTTTGCTTGTCCACGACCCGGCGCAACTCGCGCTCCATCGTTTTGAACGCGTCGTGGATTACCTTGTTGAGCGGCTGGTGCGTGCCGTTGTCCTTCTGCCTCTCATCAGCGACGAGCTCGTGACCCCGCGCCACAGTGACATCGATACGGCACCGGTACGGATTTCCTTTTTGATGCGTGTGGTTGGTTTGCTCGATGGCCACATCGCAGCGGTTGATGTGGTCGCAAAATCTTTCCAGTCGCGCCGCATAATCCAAAACAAGGTTGTCGATCTGGTCAGATTTTTCCAGACCCCGATACGAGATCTTAACAGGCAGTTGCATGATTAATTAGATACTAACGAGCCCTCCGGCGTTGAGGGAACAAAAATATTCCAGCATCGCGTTATGAAATTTGCTGCAACGAACGAAACCGCGAAATGAGTTTCGCCGGTTCCACCTTTACCAAATCAGATTTCACGTGTTCGACGATCCGGTCGCGCACAGCGGGGGGTAAAAGATCGACAATCGCTCCATGGATCTCAGCCGGCGCCGCAAACGACCAGCCTTCCTTTCCATTACGTGAAACGATCTTTGTAATTTGATCAGCGAGCTCTTTCTGAATGCGGCGATCGGTTTCTGTTGCCAATTGCGTCCGCTCGGCGATAGAGCTCGCGCCGTGATGAGCACCCGCGCCGTCGGTCACGGGAAATCGCCCGGCCAAATCGCTTACCTTATCGACCAGTCTGCCGTGCGCGTCAGTGATGTTGAATGCCTGTACGAGTTGCAGGCCATTCACCCGATATGCTTTCAAACTGCCTCGATCAGTGACGATCACAAGAGAACTCGGTGTCATGGCAAATCACTGACCAAAAGATTGGCCGCGCATGATAACACGCGCTTCGTATCTCTATAAACTAATTCGTTTCTCGCGACAAGAATGCGTTGCCCGAATTTCTATTGCAGCGCATCACCTGCGCCGAGCACGTTCTTCCTCCGCGCTAAGCGGCGGAAATTCGACAGGTCGCTTTTTCCAGGATTCCGCGCGGGCCTGGGCTTGCGCGCCCTTAACGAGCTGCAGCAAATAGCAGGCGCGCCCGACAAGATCGACATCGTCGCCCGACGCGAATTTTTTCGGCTCAGCCAGGAAACCGTTCGGATCCATCGTGTCGAGAATCAATTGCCACTCGATGTGTTCCTGGCCAGGCAGGACAAATGGGACCGGTTCGTAGTGCGCGTTAATCAGCAGCAGAAATGTGTCATCGCGGATTGGTTCCCCTTCAAAATTGAAAACATCGATCGTGTCGCCGCTCAGCAGCATGCCAATGCAGCGAACAAACGGCGACGCCCATTCCTCCTCGCTCATTTCGCTCCCGCCAGGATTGAACCACATTACATCCCGAATCTCCGAACCGCGTATCCGCCGGCCCTGAAAAAATTTTGGCCGACGAAACACCGGATGCGCCTTGCGAAACCAAATCAGCTTTCGCGTGAGCTCTAGAAACTGGTTCTGCTTTTCATTGTGCGCCCAATCGAGCCAACTGATCTCGTTGTCCTGGCAATAAGCATTGTTGTTGCCGTTCTGCGATCTTCCCCGCTCGTCCCCACCAGAGAGCATCGGCACGCCCTGGGAAAGAAATAGCGTGGTCAGGAAATTCCGCCGCTGCCGTTCGCGCAAGGTGTTGATCTGCGGATCATCGGTGGGACCCTCCACGCCGCAGTTCCACGACAGATTGTTATTGTCGCCGTCGTTGTTGCCGTCGCCGTTCAGCTCATTGTGCTTTTCGTTGTAGCTCACGAGGTCCCACAGTGTGAAACCATCGTGCGCGGTGACGAAATTAATGCTCGCATACGGGCGCCGCCCATTGTGTTGATAAAGATCGGGGCTCCCGGTGAGCCGGTATCCCATCTCCCCAATGCGGCCCTCATCGCCCTTCCAAAAACCGCGAACCGTGTCGCGATATTTCCCGTTCCATTCAGCCCAAAGCACAGGAAAATTTCCAACTTGATAGCCGCCCTCACCAACGTCCCACGGTTCCGCGATTAGCTTCACCTGAGAAAGCACCGGGTCCTGGTGAATGATTTCGAAAAACGCGTGCAGCTTGTTAACGCCTTCGTGGTCACGTGCCAGACTCACAGCAAGGTCAAAGCGGAACCCGTCCACATGCATTTCCAAGACCCAGTAACGCAAGCTGTCCATCACCAGTTGAAGCGTCCGGGGATGAAGCAGGTTAAACGTGTTGCCTGTGCCGGTGAAATCCAGATAAAAACGGGGCTTGTCCGGCTGCAACCGGTAATAAGCGAGATTGTCGATCCCGCGGAAGCAAAGCGTCGGGCCGAGATGATTTCCCTCCGCGGTGTGGTTGTAAACCACATCGAGAATCACTTCGATGCCGGCGGCGTGAACACTGCGCACCATCGATTTGAACTCGACGACCTGTTCGCCCATTTGTCCGCTGCTTGAGTACTGCGCGTGCGGCGCAAAAAATCCGATCGTATTGTAACCCCAATAATTCGTTAGGCCGCGATCGACCAAGCTCTTGTCGTCGATATGCGCGTGTACGGGCAACAGCTCGATCGCGGTCACGCCGAGTTTTTTGAAATAATCAATGGCCGGCGCGCTGCCGAGGCCCGCGTAAGTGCCTCGCAACTCCTCCGGCACATCGGGCCAAAGTTTGCTGAAGCCTTTCACGTGCAGCTCATAAATCACGGAACTGTTCAACGGAGTGCCGGGTCTCCGGTCATCTAGCCAGTCGAACCCGGCATCGATGACGACCGACTTCGGCACTCCCCACGCATCATCGCGGAAGTCCCGAGTCAAATCTTTCTTCTTACCGCCGATGATATAGCCAGACATTTCATCTGCCCAGCTCACTTCTCCGGCGATGGCTTTGGCATAGGGATCGAGCAGGAGTTTTGAACTGTTAAAGCGTAACCCGCGTTCGGGATCATACGGACCGGCAACGCGAAACCCGTACAATTGCCCCGGGCGCACGTCGGGCAAAAAGACATGCCAGACTTGATCGGTGTGTTCAGTAACCGGAATGCGAATGTTCTCTTCCATGGCATCAATGTTGTCGAATAAGCATAGTTCAACTGAGGCTGCCGTTTCCGAAAAGAGAGCAAAGTTGACGCCGTTACCCATCCATGTTGCGCCCAGCGGATATGGGTAACCGAGGAAGGTTCTTACCGAAGTCATAAACGCGCCGCGCATTTATCCGGCATGTGGCACGCATTGGCAATCACGAATGGTGAACACAATGCGATCTCGAAGAGGTCTGCTCGTTTGCGTGTTTGGCAAGGCCGTCCAATCCTCACAATGTGGCGCGCAAAATCATCCCTGCATTTATCGCGATTTGCGCTCTGGCACTTTACTTGTACGCGCATCACAATTGGCACCGCCTATCACCCGCAACAACAGTCGATCGGATTGTGGTCGAAAAATCGGCGAGAAGATTGTCGATCTTTCGGGCTGGCAAGCAGATCAAAACTTATCGAGTCGCACTAGGTCGCGAACCGATTGGAGCAAAGCAGGAAGAAGGCGACATGAAAACACCCGAAGGCACTTACAACATAGACAGACGAAATGCGCAAAGCAGTTTTCACCTCGCGCTACACATCTCTTATCCCTCAGATGAGGACAGCAAGCGTGCGGCTGCGCGCGGGGTCTCAGCGGGCACTGATATCATGATACACGGAATTCGAAACGGACTCGGCTGGATTGGCGCCTTTCATCGTTGGAAAGATTGGACTCACGGGTGCATCGCGCTCACCGACGAAGAGATCGAAGAACTATGGCGCGTGACGCCCGACGGCACGACAATCGAGATTCGCCCTTAAGGCTCAATCCGGGCGGAATGCACGAGGTTAGCCAGTGGTGCAAGCCACCGCCCTACAGATCCTGCAGGATGCGCCGCGCTTTTTCAATGTCCGACGGCCGCAGGATGATGAGTCCCTTTTCCGCTCCGGGGCTCCCTGCCAGATACGTGTACTCGATATTCACCTCAGCGTCGGCGAGGCGCTCGGCGATTTTGGCAAGGACGCCAGGCTGGCTCGCCGTCTCGATCGTGAGCACTTCGGTCTCGAGTGCGAGCACGCCCGCTTCGCCCAGGAGCATGAGGGCCTTCGTGGGATCGCTCACGACCATGCGCACCACCGTATGATCGACAGTGTCGGAAGTAGCCAGCGCATGAATATTCACTCCGGCGTTACCGAGTGCTTCACACACGCGCGCAAGGGCCCCGGGACGATTTGCAAGAAACACTGCGAGTTGGGTTGCCGTTTCGATGGAGAGCTTGGGAGATGCATTCATGCCGCGTTCAAAGTGACGCCGGGAATAGCTTCTGACAACTCAGGAAATTCCGGAGATCTGATTCCGCACTCGCCTTAAACCATAAACAAATTTCCAAGCGCAGATCAGCGTGTCGCGCAAGCTCCTTCGCCAATGATGAACTTGAATGCCGCTCCGAAACAATTCGCCAGTCCTGATAATTTCGAGATTGTCGATACAGAGATGACCACGATTGCTGAACGTCGTTCTGCGAAATCACCAGCCCCGCGACGCACCGTCGGCTTCATCACCGCGGCTTCGATCGTTATCGCCAACATTATTGGGACCGGCATTTTCACGAGCCTTGGTTTTCAATTGGCGGACATTCAGTCGGGATTTCCGCTGCTGATGCTTTGGGTGATCGGCGGAGCCGCCGCGCTTTGCGGCGCACTTTGTTATGGCGAACTCAGCGCGGCGCTGCCGCGTTCCGGCGGGGAATACCATTTTCTGTCGCAGATCTATCATCCCGCGCTCGGATTCATGGCGGGATTCGTTTCCGCTACGGTTGGATTTGCCGCGCCGATCGCGCTCGCAGCGATGGCATTTGGCAAATACCTGAACGGGGTGCTCGGCTTTGGCTCACCGGTCTTCCTCTCCTTTGCGGTAGTTTGGCTGGTCGCGCTGTTTCACCTCAAGAATCTGCGAGTTGGCAGCGCGTTCCAAAATCTTTCGACACTCGTAAAATTGGTCCTGATCGTTGCACTAATTGTGGCCGGGTTTTTTGTTCACCCAAAACAACCAATCAGTTTTCTGCCCGCGCCCGGCGACAACATGTCGATTTTCGGCGCGTCCTTTTCGGTGGCGCTGGTTTACGTGATGTATTCCTATTCGGGTTGGAACGCAGCGGTCTACATCACCGGCGAAATCAAGCAGCCGGAAAAAAATGTGCCGCGCTCACTGCTCGTCGGCACATGCGTTGTGATCCTCATTTACGTGTTGCTTAATGCCATTTTCCTCGCCACTACGCCCGCACAGGAACTGAAAGGTCAACTCGAAGTAGCATTGATCGCAGGCAAACATATTTTTGGGGCAAACGGAGGACGTGCTGCTGGCGCGGTCATTTGTCTCGGCTTGGTTTCCGCAATCAGCTCAATGACGTGGATCGGGTCCCGAGTAAGCATGTCGATGGGTGAAGATCATTGGTTGCTGCGAATGCTTGGCCGAAAGAATCCCCATGGCATTCCCACTAACGCGATTGTGCTCCAGTTGGTCATCGTCAATCTGCTTTTGCTTACGCGTAGCTTCGAAAGCGTTGTGCAATACACCCAGTTTAGTCTCTTGCTCTGCTCGCTGTTCACTGTGCTGGGAGTCATCGTGCTGCGCACGACGCGCCCGGAAATCGCCCGCCCCTATCGCGTGTGGGCATACCCGCTGCCCCCGATTATTTTCGCCGTGATCACACTTTGGATGATGTTTTATCTGCTGCTTTCGAAGACCGCTGAATCGCTGGCTGGGGTCGCAACCGCGCTACTGGGTTTACTCCTCTATTTTTGTGCGAGGAAACGCTCGCATCGACCGCTATGAATCCGCCTTGGAAAAGGTGCGCGGGATTGCCCGTGATCGTGGCTCTTGTAAGCGCGCTAAGTCTGTACGCGCAGGAGAATCCCGAAGTTGCGCCACGTGCCGTGCCGGTAGCGGCCGGACCTAACGATGTGGCGCGTTTTCTTGCAGGAATGCCAGTGCCGGAAACCTCCCCGCTTGCGCCGCTTACGCGCGACCCGGCGTGGCAGGCACACGCCGCTTTTTTTGAAGAACAATTTTCAAAGCTTAATCTCCGGCAGCTTCAGAAACTGCACGCATGGCAAGAGACGTATCTTCCAGAATCGCTGCAGCCCATCCCTGTGGCGTTTTACATGTTCAGCGGGCCGGATTTTCTCTACGTCGATCAATTTTTTCCAAAAGCTGCGGTTTATGTGCTTTGCGGGAAAGAAGCGATGGGACCACCGCCCGATCCATTGCGCATAACGAATCTTTCCGGCGCTCTGGGAAATCTTGAGAACGCAATGAAGTCGTCCCTGAACACGACGTACTTCATCACCAAAGATATGAAAATCGATCTGCACGAGCAGAACCTGAATGGTGTGTTGCCGATCCTCTACGCGTTCATCGCGCGCGCTGACAAATCGATCACGAATGTGACGTTCGGCTCTCTCAACAGCGGCGGGGCATTTGAAGAAGCCAGGGCCGGAAAGAAAGGCGGCAGTGTTCCCGGGGTGCGGATCAAGTACGCCGACAATCAATCAGGCGAACCGCAAACGATCTATTATTTTACCACCGATATTTCTGACGGCGGTATCAAGGCGGCTTCCGGTTTCTTAAAATTTTGCCAGCGATTGGGCATCGCCTCCAGTTTTCTCAAATCGGCGTCGTATCTAATGTTTGAGAATGGTTTCGCTACGATTCGCAATTTTATCCTCGAGCACAGTAAGGTAATTGTGCAGGACGATGCCGGAATTCCACTGGCCTACATCGACCCAAACAAATGGAACCTGCGTCTATATGGTGTCTACCTCGGCCCGATTGAGCTGTTCAAACAACATTACCAGCCCCGATTGCACGAGCTTTTCCAACAAAGTAACCCGCCGCCGCTTGATTTCGGATTCGGTTACCGTTGGAATTACAAGGAAGCCAACTTGATGGTCGCGGAACGCAAGTGACGTCTTTTGTCATTCCAAGCGACGTCGAGGAAGCTCTAGCTGCCTGACTGAACTAGAAATGTCTCCACTGCGCTCGACATGGCAGGTCGGTAACGCGCGACTACTTAGAACCTGCGAAACCACGAATAAGGAAAAGCGTCTCCCGGACAATCCGTTGCCCAGCGCGGTGGATTCATTTCACGATGCGGCCGCACGGGGATATTGCCCCTGTCGACTTTGCCGCAGCGTTCTCGCAGGTAACGGATGAGCTCCTCGCACGAGTCGAGCTGCGCGCGCGTTGGCTGGTCGCGATTAAAATCGCCCACGAGACAAATCCCGAGCGAAATGTTGTTCAGATAATCGCTGTGCACGTGGCCGCCATTGATTTGACGCCGCCAGCGATCGCCGACTTCGATCTGCCCGTTGCCGGTCGACGTTCCGTTCCCAATCACAAAGTGATAGGCGAGACCATTCTGCATCCTTCGCACGTGCCGATGGTAGTAATCGAACACGCGTGCGTTTCCCTGTCGCGTGCCGCTATTGTGCACCACAATGAATTGCCATCGGCGGCGTTTCACCGGCGCGCGCCGGATCGCTTCGATGACTGAGCTGGTAAGATATCGATAGTTCGCTGATCGTCGGGACCACGGCCAGAAACCGAATTTCCGCGGCGGCGGTGATGGTGGTGGCTCAAAGCCTTGGTCTTCCTCGACGCCGGACTTTTCAATCACAACCTGGGCTCGCTCGCCGGCTGGAACAGCACGGGAAGTCTTTAGTTGGGGTGCCGGAGTTGGCGTAGGAACGGCAATCGCCCGTGGCGGTGCAGATGATATTTCTGATGATGCGCCGCGCTCTTCTGCATGAGGCGGAGGCGTTTTTGCGGGCTTCGGTGTTTCCTCTTCTTTGGACGCGTGTTTGGGTTTTGCAGTTTTTCTGGTTTTTCGTGCGGTTTCTTTCTCGCTGGATTTCTTCTTCGTCGTTTTCGGCTTGGGTGTGGGCGTATGGCGCCGTTTTGATTTCGATGAACCACTCGGCTCCGGCGTCTCGCGCGGCGTGGCCGATGGGGTTGTCCCCTCTGGCTCGCCAGATTCTCTCGCGGACGTTGTCTTGCGACTGTTCGGCGATTCCTGTGGACCTGGCGATCCGCTGCTGTTTTCGCTGCCCCCTTTTTTTGCGGTTTTTTTGCTGAAGCTTGGACCCGGCGATTTTTTTGGAGTTGGAGAAGCGTCTTCTTCCGTTCGCGCTTTTTCGGACGCTAATTTGGCGCGTGGAATCGCGGTGGACGCTTCGTCTGGCGTCGCAGACCCGCCTGCATCGCTATGCGTAGCATTGCGGGCAGGAGCTTGTTGTCTCTTCGCTGATTTACTCTTTGCTCCTTTTGCTTTTGGGGTCGGAGATTTTCTCGGCCGAGAAGATGAGGCACTTGCCTCGCTTGACTCCGATTCGTCACGCCGACTTTTTTGTTCTTCACTGACTTGCGCGCGAAGGACACCTGTAATGATTGCGCCGACGGCGAGCGCAGTTGCGACCCAAATGCGAAAGCGCATCACTGCGACGGAGCGTAACAGAGCGCGCGACGCGATCAACGGAATCGTTAAAAAAGTTAATAGAGATACAGAGGTTACAAAGGTCGATCACTTCCCCCTTTAACCGTTGTAACGTTGTAACTCTTTAACTGGCCGTGGCAGGCTCAGGTGCGAGAGGCGCAGCCCTGCGCATTCTTTCGCGTTCCCGCCGAAGGATGGCATTCAATTTGCCTCCCAGCAACAGCAGCAGACAAGTCAGATACATCCAGGTGAGCAGCACAACGATGGACGCCAGCGCGAGATATGTCGGGTTATAGCGATCATATCTTCCCACATAGAGCTGAAAAAGTTTTGTCGCGATGATCCAGCCGACCGCGAAGAAAACCGCGCCCGGTAAGGCCTGACGAATGGTTAGATAATTCTCCGGTGTCAGGAGATACAGCGCGAGCGCGAGAATGACCAGCGCTACAAAGGTAAAAGGCAAATTCAATGTCGCGATCCATGCTTGCAGTGGAAAGCCCAGCTGAAAATTGACTTCCGCAAGGCCCGCCAGCCGTTCACCAAAAACAATCGCGTTGAAGCAAAACACGATAACGATTCCGAACCAGAAGAGCATGAAAAATGAAATGACATATTTGGACCACCAGTGCGGATCTTCTCGCATCCCGTACGTATGGCTAAGGGCCCTTGATATCGTCGCGATGAAAACGGTTCCGAAATAGATGCCGAGAATGATCCCCGCGTTCGCGAGCAGACCGCTCGAGCCCGTTACGACCACATTGGCCATCGCAGAATCCAGGATGTCCTGCACTTTCGGGTCCGGCGGCATGAAGCTTTTTAAGAGAAGGAACATCCGGTGCAACGTGCTCGGATCGGTGCCGAACAGACCCAGCAGATGCCAGAGAAAGAGCGACCCGGGAGCCAGCGCAAAAAGAAGCAGATACGCCATCTGGGCAGCCAGGCCGGTCGTCTGATCAGTCGCCGTTTCCCAAACCAGCCGGCGCAAAACGCGCCAGATGAATCCGAGATACTTCATCTCGGGCACAGTTTACGTTGGCCCACGTAAATATCCATTAAAGTCCGAATGCTCGGTAGTTTGCAGCCGCATTGCCTCATCCTTGGAGTCTTGTTCGAGGGCTTGTTGAAAAACTCCGGCATTTCCCCTAATTCCTGCTCCTATTCCTACTCTTACTCCGGCTCTCGCTTGTCACAGCGGCTTCCGGAGCATGGAGATGAAGAAGAATACCATTAAGAGTAAAAAACGCGGGTCTTCTAACAAACTGTGAAAAAAAGAATCCTGATCCTTACCGCCAGCTTTGGAGAGGGTCACAATAGCGCCGCGCGCGGCGTTCGCGACGGTCTGGCCCGCCTCGCGCCGGAGGGGGTCGAAATGGAATTGCACGATTTGTTCGCCGAAGCCTATGGCGTCGTCAACGAGTTGGTGCGAAAAAGCTACCTCGGACTGGTCAATTTCGCGCCGCGCACCTGGGGAGTTGTTTACCGATGGCTCGATCGCAAGACAGATTTCGATACGGAATTCGCGCGATTCCACCGACTGAAAGATCATTTCAGCGCGTTGCTCGACAGATTTCAACCTGGCGTGGTGATTTGCACTTTCCCGGCGTATCCGAGTGTGCTCCGAGAAATTGGAAAAGAAAACCCCGACCGTGTTCAGACATGCAAGAGTGTGGTTGTCGTCACGGATTCGATCACCATCAATGCGGCATGGTATCGCTGCGCCGCCGATTATTTCCTCGTTGCAAACGAACAGAGCGCCTCCGTCTTGCGAGGAGTGGGCGTCGCGCCGCAAAAAATCAAGGTATTTGGGTTTCCTGTAAGCCCAAAATTTTCTGACTTCGCGGGATCGAATCGAGTGTCGCCTTCCAATAACTCCGACCGTCGTGTTTTGTACATGATCCACGCCGCTACCCAAGGCGCGCCGGAACTTGTGCGGCGACTCGCGGACCTCGGCGTCGATCTGACTGTGACGATTGGCCGCGCTGATAAACTCCGGCCGGCGATCGAAGCGGCGGCAGATGGTCGCCCAGCAAAGATTGTTGGCTGGACGGATGAACTTCCCCGCATGCTGCACGAAAGCCATTTGCTCATCGGGAAGGCCGGAGGCGCGACGGTGCAGGAAACGATCGCCGCTGGTTGCCCGATGATCATCAATCACGTCGTCGCCGGTCAGGAGGAAGGTAACGCGCGTCTGATTGTCGAAACCAATTCCGGCGTGATCGCGCTTTCACCGGCGGAGGTCGTCGCACGACTGCAACGCGTGTTCGCCGACAACGCAAAAGAATGGCGCGAATGGGCAGCGAACATCGCAAAGCTGAGCCGGCCCCGCGCAGCGCTCGATATCGCAGAGTTTCTGTTGTCGCTGGATTCACCTAATTAACACCGCGGGTTTAGCGCCGGTGAAGCAAGAGCGTAATGAGCGAGGAACGGTTTCAACGATTTACTCCCTGCACTAAGCCGTTGAAACGGCTTGCATCTTAGTCGCAGTCTGACGCACCGGGCTAAAACCGCAGTGTTAATTAGACCAGATGTTCTCACCGCCTGAGAACGTGCCCAAAACTTGCAGCTCCGTTGAAAATATAACCAAGTCGGCATCGGCTCCGACTGCTAATCGGCCTTTTCCTTCCAAACCGATCGCGCGTGCGGGATTTTGTGTCGCCATTGCGACGGCTTCATGCAGCGGAACATTAATCTCGCTTACCATCATTCGTACGAGATGGATCATGCGCGAGGCGCTGCCCGCAAGGGCCGAGCGGTCGGCAAGCAAACAGACGCGGCCTTGCACGATGCAATCATTGCCAAACAGCGAAAACCGCGATCCATTCGGCAATCCGGCGCCGGCAGTTGCATCTGTCACGAGACAAATTCCACCGGGACCTTTCGCACAATACAACATCTTCATCAACGTCGGCGAAACGTGATGACCGTCAGCGATCAGTTCGCAACTGATCCGCGGTTCGCTCAGGGCAAATTCAAGCAAACCACCGACACGATACACTCCGCGACGGCGCGCTGAGGACATGCAATTGAACGTGTGCGTTACACTGCGCATGCCTCGCTCAAATCCGGCGCGTGCCTCTTCGTCCCAGGCATCGCTGTGCCCTCCGCTTACGCTGATTCCGCGCGTCTGGAAATTTTCGATCGCCTCGAGCGCTCCCGGTAACTCGGGGGCGATTGTGACGCGCTTGATCACATCTGCGTGGTCGAGCAACTGCTGCACAGGAGCTGGTGAGGGGACCTGAATGAATTCCTCGCGTTGAGCGCCGCGTTTCGCTTTTGAGATGAACGGACCTTCCGCGTGAACGCCCGCAATGGTGCTGGTAGGGTACGACCCCCGGCCGCCGCGGTGAGTCGAATCACGCACAGCATTCAAAGCAGCGACAATCTTCTCGATCGGCGCCGTCGCGGTTGTGAGCAATAGCGAGGTAGTGCCGCCGCTCGCATGAAAATCGCAAATCGCGCGAAACGCTTCTGCCGATGCTTCCATCGTGTCGCGGCCGAGCGCGCCGTGCACATGAAGATCAATAAAACCGGGCGCAAGATAATTTCCTTGGAGATTGATGACCCCTTCCCAGCCACTCTGTGTCTGCTCGCGTATCGCGGTGATTTTTCCTTCTTCGGCAACAAGCTCAAGCCCATCGCGAATTGCATCCGGAAAAATCAAACGCGCGTTTGTAAAAATCATTTTCGCCTAACGCTCAGTCTTGAATGCTCAACCTTCAATGCCAAACGAAGGCAATTGCGTTTGGACGCGGTAAAGTCCATCCTCTTTGGGGCAATGGATTCAGAATACGATGTCGTAATCATCGGTGGCGCATTTTCCGGCGCGGCGACGGCGCTCATGCTCAAACGCAAAAGACCCAAAGCACGTGTCCTGATCATCGAAAAAACAGCCGAGTTCGATCGCAAAGTCGGCGAATCGACCACGGAAGTAAGCAGTTGTTACATGACTCGCATTTTGGGTCTCACCCATTATCTCGGTCATCACCAGCTCGCAAAACAGGGATTGCGCCTGTGGTTTTCGAATCGGCCCGATCAACGCTTTGATGATTGCGTCGAGGTTGGCACACGTTATCAGAGCAGATTGCCCGGGTTTCAAGTGGACCGGGCAAAGCTTGATTCACACATGCTTGATCTCGCAGAGCGGGCGGGTTGCGAATTATGGCGTCCGGCGAAAGTAGCGAACCTGGAGCTGAACAACGGGAATGGCCAAAGAGTTAGCGCCTCCGTCGTTGAGGGCGAGTGCACCGTTCGCGCGCGTTGGATCGTCGATGCTACCGGGCGCGCTGCCATGCTCGGGCGAAAACTCGGATATTTTCGTCCTAATATCGAACACCCCATCAACGCTGTTTGGGCGCGATTCAGCGGTGTTAAGGAATGGGACAGCTATGAATGGCGACAACGTTTTCCCGACTACGCGAATCGCTGTCGCACCGCGCGCGAATGGGCGACGAACCATCTCTTCGGGCGCGGCTGGTGGGTCTGGATCATTCCATTGCAAGGAGGCGATGTCAGCGCCGGTATCGTTTACGACAGCCGTATTTTCAAGCTCCCGGAAGGACCGAGTCTCGGCCAACGATTGCACACCCACATCCTCGGCAACCCGGTTGGCCGCGAAATTTTTGGCGCAGCCCGCGTGATCGAAGGCGACGTACACGCCTTATCCATGTTACCGTATCACTGCGAAAAAGTTTGCGGCGACGGCTGGGCCGCGGTGGGCGACGCCGCCGGTTTTATCGATCCGCTTTATAGTCCTGGCCTCGACTTTTGTTCCTACACCACCTACTACGTGGCCGATTTACTGGGGCGTAGTCTGGCCGGTGAAGACGTCACCGAGCAGCTTCGTCATTACAACGAGCAATATCCAATCACCTATCGTTACTGGTTCGAAAGTCTGTACAAAGACAAATACTACTACATGGGGGATGCGGAGCTGATGTCGGCTGCGCTCCTCCTCGATGTGAGCGGTTATTACCTCGGTTTGGTCTGCGGTGTTTATCGCGATCCGGAACGCGGATTTCTCAACCTGCCCTTTACAGGCATCGGTGGCAGATTCGCTCGGAACACGATGACCTTCTATAGCCGGCGCCTTGTCACGTTGGCGAATCGCAGATGGGCAACCGGTTACTATGGAAAAAGAAACGCAGGCTGGCGCGAGCTTTACGATGGATTCGTTCCGGACATCCGAATTCGCAAACAGATTTGGCGCGGGCTGCTGCGCTGGTGGAAATGTGAGTTGATTAATCTGGGATTGATATTGCGCGGGCGCACAGCAGCGCCGGCAAAGCAGGCTTCGGCAACCGTTCCAACAGAAGCGTGGTAGGGCAACTCCTATTCCTACTTGTATTCCTAATCCTAATCTTCTCTCCTCCCAATGCACACGTGTCTCGACCACGAAAAACTCGAAGTGTACCAAGCCTCCCTCGAGTTCATCACATGGACGATCCTGATTTTGGACCGATTGCCCGGGAATGCTTCGGTCCGCAACCAACTCGATCGCGCCTCAACCTCGGTTCCTTTAAACATCGCGGAAGGAAACGGAAAGTTCACTTCACCCGACCGCTGCCGATTTTTTGATAACGCTCGCGGCTCCGCATTAGAATCAGCTGCGTGTCTTGACGTGATCGTAGCCAAAACATTTGTCGACGCGGAGGAAATCAGACATGGCAAAACGATGCTGGTGAAGATCGTCTCAATGCTGGTCGGGCTAATCCGCGCAAACTCCGACACGCGCGTTTTCGAAGAGCCAACAGCTATAGAGTAGGCGATGAGCAGGAGTAGGAATACGAATAAGAGTAGGAAGAAGGCGATTACGGACTAAGCAGCGTTCCGTACCACCGCAAGAAAAACGTGCCAAAAAACATCCAGGTAACTGCGCCAAACGCCAGATAAGGTCCAAAGGGTAGTTTGGCTGACCAAACAGGTTTTCCCACGACGAGCGTGATCAACCCAACAATGGATCCCAGCAGCGATCCGGCGAAAAGACTAAACAACACCGCGCGCCACCCTAGAAACGCGCCAATCGCAGCCAGGAATTTTAAGTCGCCGCGCCCCATCGCTTCTCGCGGAATCACCAGCTCGCGAGCTACGCCGGAAATGTGCGTCACATCATCGAGCATCGTCACGTGACCTTCGGCTGTGACGCGATCATAGCGAAAATCCAGCGTTACATTCCCATACGTTTGGTGGTCGATCCTGACCTCTTCGCATATGAGCAACAGTCGATCTTTCTCTCGCGCAAAATAATCGCTCCACAAACTTTCTTCAGTGCCTACAACGAAATCGGCGTCGTCATCGCGTTTTGCCCACGTGAACGGCGTTGGCGCCTCAAATCGAATCCGTTTCCGCCCGAAAGCGATTTTGCCCGCTTCTAACACAATCCACAAGATCACGTAACCCAGAGCGGCCGCGAGAAACGAACGAACACCGGCCGCAAGGCGGGAATCGGTTCCCATCAAAGCTGGGACAGCGACACTGAAAGCGACGCCGGCGATTACTCCGCCGATCGTTACCCGATCAGGAATAATGAAATGCTCGAAGTCGATAAACGTTCCGATGATAAGGAAGGAAACAAAAACCCAATATGCGATCGCCACCTGCCATGGAAAGCTCTCCCAGATCGCGAGAAAAAGAAGCGCGGTAACCAGTTCGACCGCGAAATAGCGAAACGAAATTTTCGCACCGCAATTTGCACAGCGACCGCGAAGCACAATCCAACTAATCAATGGCAGATTTTGCTGCCATGGAATCGGCTGCTTGCAGTTCGGGCAAAAAGACCGGCGGGGCCGATTGATCGATAGATCGACCGGCCACCGATAGATGCAGACGTTCAAAAACGAGCCGACTGCCGCGCCGATTACAAAAGCGAACGCACCGAAAAGAAATTCGTAAGTCGGCTTGTGCACGTGGTTAACCGGCGATCCGTTTCAGGCGGCGGCGCTCCATGAGCCATGCAATCCAGATGCAGCTTTCGTAAAGCAGACACATCGGCAGCGCCATTGCGACCAAGGTCAGGATGTCCGGCGTAGGCGTGATGATGGTCGCCAGAATAAAGATCAGCACTACTGCGTAGGGCCGGGTGCGTGCCATGAACCGGTAAGTAATCAATCCAAATCGAACCAGGGCCAACACTACCACCGGCAATTCGAACGCCAGACCAAAGCCGATGGTGAATCGGGTCACAAAAGAATAGTACTGTTGCACAGTCCATGTAGGCGCCCATCCCAGCGATTCGGTGTCGCGAAAGAAAAAGAGAATCGTTTTCGGCAACAGCCAGAAATAACAAATCGTTACCCCGAGAAGAAATAACGCGAAGCTGACGCCGATCGCTGGAAATAAGAAGCGCCTCTCCACTGCGGTAAGCGCGGGCAAAACAAATTCCGCCAAAAAATAAAGCAGGAGCGGAAAAGAGAGAACGATGCCCGCGTAAAACGCGAGGTGAAACGAAATCACGATTGAATCAGTGATGCCGAGCGCCTTGAGGGTTCCAATTTGCGAACCAACATCGCGCAGAGGCGCCTGCAAGATCCGCACGAGAGCCGAGCGAAACGCGAAGCAAACAATCATGGCGGCGCCAAGCGTGAGCGCCATCTTCACAATGGTCCATCGCAAGTCTTCGAGATGTTCGAGAAACGGCTTGGAAGTTTCGCTCTCCGGCAGGTCGCGAAATTTGAAGATGTCTCGCAGCGCCATGGATGGGAGGAATCAACGCGGCGCCAGCGGCAGAAGACCGCGCGCCGCCAGCGTCGCGCAAATGCCCAGCGTATTGGCGTCGCGAATTTCGTTCTCCGCGATCATGCGGCGAATTTCATCCACAGTAAATTCACGGCAATCGAGAATCGATTCTCCTTCGTCTCGCGACGGTCCCTCTTTACACCGCTGAACTGAACGCACCAGAAAAAAGTAGCCGCGCTCATCCGTGAATCCCGGCGATGAAAAATAATAACCGAGAGGAACGATCTCGCCGTCTTTGGCAACCTCGTAACCGGCTTCTTCGCGAAGTTCGCGCAATGCGATTTTCTTGATCTCCTCTTCATCAGGGCTGTGATTATCGATCTGACCGGAGGGCATTTCCCAGATGGCCTGCCGGATTGGAATGCGCTCCTGACGAATGAGAATAATTTTGCCGTCGCGCGTCATTGGCGCGACAACGACCGCCGCCTTGCGATGCACGATCGTCCATGTGCGCGGCTGGCTTCGTGATGGCGTTCGGATCTGATCGGTCACGACTTCCAGATGGGCATTCGCAAAGTGCCGCTCGCTCGAAATGGTTTCCCACGCGTCCTCTTTCATCCGGAAAGATTATGAACATGGGGCATAAAAGCGAATGCTCAGGTAGCGCCGATTCTTACATTTCTGTCTTCCGTCAGTCGCCAGCGTGCCGAGTATCATTCCAAAACCGCAGCGCTGGACAGTAAAGGTCATTTTCATAGCCAAGTGCGCTAAGACTCGCTGTGTCTAACATGAAAAACTTTCCGGCGAACGGTTCGAGGCCAAGCCAACGGGCGGCGAACACTCGCAGGAAATGTCCGCTCGAAAAAATCAGCACGTTGCCTTTGACGGCCCGGACGCGACTGAGAATACGATCGGCGCGAGCGCCAACCTGTTCCGGCGATTCTCCGTTGGGACAACCGTCGCGAAACAATTGCCAGTCGGGTTGCTTCGCGTGAATCTCGACGGTTCGAAGACCTTCATAATCGCCGTAGTTCCATTCGACCAAATCGGGATCGACCTCGGCTGCCGCGCCGAAGCCCGCTAGTTCACACGTTCGAACGGCGCGCTGCAATGGACTGGTAAACACTTTGGCGAAAACCAATCCAGCCAGGCGCTCCCCCAGCCGCTTGGCGTTGAGTTCGCCGCGCCCGGTCAGGGGCAAATCGGTAAGCCCCGTATGCTGGCCCGTGACGCTCCAGGCGGTTTCGCCATGGCGCGCCAAATAGATTACGGGAAGAATTTCGGCCGCCATGGGTGTTCTGCTGATCGGCCACTTCGAGTCGCTTTCATAAAATGTTCACCTGCCAGTTGCGGCCTTCCCAACGCTGTTCCGCCTTCCAAAATAACGTAAAGGCAAGCACTGACTCGCGCGGCCATTCCGCGGTCGGAAAATCTGCAAACCAGAGATTTAGTTCGGGTTGATAGCTCGTCTGCGATTCATCACGCCGGATCCAGTTGTCTGTTGACCAGACGATAGTTGCTTCGGCGGCGACGATGATCCGCAAAATTTTTCCGGGAGGCGCAAGGCGAAGCGGATGCCGAACCGTCCAAATTTCATAACGGCTTTGCGCCGGGTTCAAGACATACCGTTCGAACGCGGGGTCGACGCGATCAAAACAGACGCCGTCATGCCGACTGCGCACGAGCGCGACATATTCAGCGTGCGACCAGCAAAGCGGCATTGCGGCGCCGGTGGGGCAACCGGGCTTCATGTGGGTGCCGGACTCGCCGCTGTGAGTCCGTCCCTTGTGGGACAAGTCCGGTCCGTCCCATAACTGTTCGGTGAGCATCCCGCCCTCGTTTGCAAAATCTTCCATCGACCTAATGAAGGGCTTTGAATCGCGTCCTGCGGCCAGCTCGTAATGGCCGCGTTCGCCTGTCAAAATCGGCCAGCAACGGCCCACGCCGGTTCCGTCGAAGGCACTGCCGTTGTCTTTTTGTCCATAGCCATCGTGATTGTAACGCCGCCAGCCAGGGCCTTGCGGCAGCTCATGTTTGAGTACGCGGTCGATCACTTCTATTGAGTCGCGCACGATTGCATCGTCCGGCTTGCGGATGCCGAACCGCACCAGATGCAGAAAATCCCCTCCAACGACATTTCGCGCCGGGTGAATTCCACCACCATTCGCGAGCTGAATGATCGTTTTGTTGGGATCGGCGTGCGGATCAGGTGCTACAGGATCGGCCGGATTGATGCGGATGTAATGACGAGGAAGGCCTTCGACCAATTCGCCCTCGGTTGTCACCGTCCACTCTTCAACGTGCGCTGCTAACCAGTCGGCATACGCCAATATGAAATCTGCAACTTCCATTTTACCGAATTCTTTGGCCCACTCGGCGGTGCAAACGAGAGCAGCAATCACAACCGCGAGAGTGGAAGGTGAGTACCCCGCATTTTCCTCCCAGCGGTCCTGCGCGGTGACTGGACCCTGCGCGATCAAACGCGCGGCCGCGCGCAAAATCATTGCGCGAGGACTAAACAAATCGAGCGCGTCCTGCTTATGCAGCCGCCACGCCAGCAGTATCGGAAAGGCGACCTGGTCGAGCTGTAACCCTGACCAATAGGCAGTCCCATCAATCCAGCTGTTTTGCGGAAAACTGCCGTCCGGCCGCTGAATCGCCGCCAGCCAGATCAACGCGCGCAGCGGTGTGCCTATCTGACCGGTAGCGAGGAGCGCTGTCGCGCTGTGCACGAGATCGCGGGTCCACACGAGATGATAGCCGCCCAGATCTTGATCACTTTTAGTTTCGCCCCATGGAATGCTCAGTGAGGCGACTATCGCGCCTTGAAAAACTTTGTCCTCATGCGCCAGCAACACGCATCGGCTCAGCCGATACATTCCGCCGTCGTCAGTTGTGTCGGAAGTAAAATCGAATTTGGGATCGATGACCGCGCGCTGCCACTGCCGAATATACGATTCGCGCTTTAATTCAAATGGCTCGGCCAACGATTGGAATAACTTCGTGGCCGCGCTCTGGTAACTGCGACCAAGCGCAACGGCAACGGTGAATTCACCGTCGTCTCGCAGTTCTACTTCCGCGGTCAACGCGATATTGCCGTTCTCGGCTGCCTTGAATTCCCAATCCATTTTGAAGTTGTGCATCAGGTCCTGCCAACCATCGCTGAAGCCGACGTAGCCGACAGATCGCCGAGAGAAACCGCTGCTGCACGCCATGAGCAGGTGAGTGTTCTTCCGCTGCGCGTGAAGGAGTTTGTTATCGCCGATCTCAGAACACCATCCGGAGTTGCCGGCACCACAGCCGGCCAGGTGTGGCGCTAACAATGCGTAGACGCTCAACCTGCCGCGCAATGATTCGTCCAAGACCTCGAGTTTTGTATGCACGAGCAACACCGATCGATGCGGATCGGCGAATACATATTTGACCAACCTGTAGCGGCGGCGCGGCTCAACATTTGTCAGGCGATAAAACAGACAGTCACGTTCCGGGTATTCAATCGCATGCGTGAGGTCGCGCTTTTCCTCGTGGCAAAACGTTTCTCCATCGCTGATGAGAAACTGAAAGTCGCGTGTGTTTGGTTGATCAACATGGGAATAGTAAATCTCATTGACGATTCCGTGACTGAGCGTGAACCAGAGGCGGCAACTTGTATGATAGGCCGTGCCAACGCCTTCTTTCGCACTCGAGGTCCAGCGTGGCTCAATCCCAGGCGCACCAAACGCCACTGAATTCTCAGACGGATTCATCTGTGAGGCCCAAATCCGAGCGCCAGCGCTGAATCTGCTCCGCGGTGTTGTCCCGTGACGGCGCACCCCTCGCCAGTCGCTTTACGAGTGTGCCGCCAACGCAGCTCGGCAGCGGAAATGATTCCGGTGCGGGCGAGCGCCGCGGCATGCGCGATCGACCCGGCGGTGTCGTGGCGATAAAGCCTCCAATCAAACGAAACGGATTCGCCGTAGCGCTGCGCAATCTCCGCAGCGGGCTTGTTGAATCGGCCTTTTCGGATCATCAGCCGACGGCGGCGGTACGCATCGCGGTTGCAGAGACGTATTTTGCGTCGATCAAAGCAAACTTGCGTACTTCAATGGCCACCTTCTGTATCAGAAATGTTTTCAGCAGATGGGTTGCAAGCTGATCCGCCAGTGTTTCGATCAGACTGACTGATTGATTGCACACAAAACTTTTCGTCTCTTCCGCCACGGCCGAATAATTCACAGTTTGATCAATTTTATCCGCCAGATCGCGCGTTTGCTGATACGGCCAAAAGGAAATGCTGACAGTCAATCGCTGCGGAGCGGCACGCTCTTCTTCCGGCACTCCGATACGGGTGGAAACCTCGAGTTGCTCGATGTGAATTTCGTCGGCGAACGGATTTGGTTCGTTAGGCATCGGGCAAGATTACCGCGCTACCACTTAGGGCAACACTCGTTTCGTCAGAAAATTGTCAGCTAATTCCGCGCGGGCGCGGCGACGAGTTTTTGGAAGTGGGGATCATTCCGGAGCGGATCGAACATTGGATCGAGCCGGAGGAGCGCAGGAGTGAGCGGCACGTCGATGGCCACTGAGCCTGCATTCGGGATCGAGAGTAGTTTCTGTAATGCGACGATGGCGCGGTCGGGGTCGCCCGTGCGCGCCGCCACCCGGGCAACGATCTCGATGGCAATGGCACCATCTATCGCGTCCTTCTCGATCGGATTCGCGGCCACGGCCTGTTCCGACAAAGCCGACGCGGCGGCTTTGTCGCCAAGGCCCATCTTGGTCAGCGCGAGATAGGCAACGAGGCCGATATTTTCGGGCTGTTCTTTGAGGAAAGATTCCAGTTCGCTGCGCGCCTGTCGCCAACTTTCCTGGGCGGCGGCATGGTCGCCTGCGACTTCTTGTGCCCAGCCCAACCAAAAGCGCAGCTCACCATTGTAAAAACCCAACGCTGGATCGGGCTTGGTCAGTATCTCCTTTAGCCTAGGGATGACCGGTGCGGGCCGGCCCTCCAAAATTGCTTGGTAAACTTGTGCTTTCAACGCATCGGCATCGTCGCCAGCCGGGCGGATCGGGGCGAGGAGCGCCGAGGCTCGCGGCAGATCACCCTGCGCTTGTGCGATAGTCGCTTTGTACGCAAGGGTATCGACGTCGTCAGGTGTAATATCGAGAACCTGGTCAATCTTTCCCAGCGCTTCCGGGAAACGACGAAGCATGGCATAGGAAATCGCATGCTGGCTGAGCATGAAAACGTTGCGTGGGTCGAGCCGCTCGGCTTCCTTGAAGTAGGACTCGCTCCGGTCCCACTGGCCTCGCCTCCGCGCGACATAGGCCAGCGACGCAGGAATCCGGCTGCTATTGGGCAGGAGCTGACGGGCCTGCTCAAAGTAACGCACCGCGGTGTCGTAATCTTTTCGACAAGAGTAGTGGTAATAGCCCTTCGCCCATACGGCCTCGCCGAGATTGGGCTGAAGAGTGAGCGCGGTTTCGGCTGCCTGCCGCGCCTCTTCACGGAGGGCGACCGTTGGTTGGAGAGTCGTTGTGCGGTAGCCGATTCCATCCACATATGACAGCAGCGCCCAAGCTAGGGCGAATTTCTGATCCAAGCGCACCGCTTCTCTGAGATATTTTTGTGCGCCAAGCGCGTTCGCGGGTGTGTTGCCAGATTTCAGTGTGTAAGCGAGACCGCGCAAGTAGGCATCGTAGGCCTCAGGATTATCTGTCGGCCTGGCGGTGATGACTTTCTCTTCCTGACCGGTAAGGTGCGCTTGCAACTGGTCGGCGATGGCTTTAGCCACCTCGCTCTCGACCGAAAAGATATCGGTTAGTTTGCGATCAAAGGTATCGGCCCAAAGATGCGAATCATTGGCCGCCTTGATCAGCTGCACGTTCACGCGCACGGCATCACCGCTCTTCTGCACTCTGCCTTCCAGGATGTGGGCGACGCCAAGTTGCCTGGCGATCTCAGGCAGGTTTTCAGGGGCACTTTTGTAATGTTGCGTCGAAGTGTGCGAGATCACCTTCAGATCGGCGATCTTCGATAAGCGCATCAAAATCTCGTCCTGAATCCCTTCGGCGAAATACGCGTTGGCTTTGTCTTCGCTCAGGTTTTCGAACGGAAGCACCGCGATGCTCTTCTCAGGAATTGCAGCCAGCCCGCCAGCAGCTTTTGCCTCAGGAGGAGGTGCTCTGGTTATCGACGGTGACGCTCGATTGAAAAAGACCAAAGAACTGATCACCAAGGCGATTGTAGGCACGAGCAAAGCGACTGTAAGAGCGATCCTAGGCCAGCGGGGAACACTAATTGGACGGACGCCAACGTTGGGGGCGTGTTTCCTTCTTCGTCGCTTGAGTTTCTCGGGAACCTGTGGGTTGCCAAGATTATCTTTGTAGAGGTTAAAGACGTGTAAGCGCAGACCGTGCTTCACCTCGCACTCGCCCAAATCGTGAAGATGCGGCCGCCAGTGCCGATAGTCAGCCAAATCTGCCGCCACATGCCCGGACAAAAGAATATGCCCGGCATCGCCGCAATCCAACACCCGTTGGGCAACGTTGATCCCAGCCCCGGCAAAGTTTGTCCTGTCGTTAACATCGGTAACTTGATTGACCGGCCCGCTGTGAACACCCATGCGTAATTTGATGTGCGGGTGATCTTTCAACGCCTGGCTAATCTCCAGCGCGCATTGCGCGGGCTCCTCCGGGCTGCGGAAAAAAAGTAGCGCCATCCCATCACCGGTTGGCACCCGAGTGAGTTTGCCGCTTCTTTCCGCTGCCCGAAAACATTCGGTGCTGCGGACGATCCGGTTCAGTTCCTGGAGCAGCTCAATCTGCTCATTAACCAGTAACTTCGAATAACCGACCAGATCGATTAGCAAAATGTGCGCGATCTCCAGCAGGAGATCGGGCCTGGTCCCGGCGGATGTGTTTTGGGTGTTCAACCATCCCCCTTTGGCTAAAATGATGATACCGACAATAGCGCTTCCTGTCGAGACTCAATAATCGCATTCGTTAGCCGCTGTTAGTCAATTTAGCAGGTTTCGTTTAATCGCTCCGACTAACACACGCTCTCTATGGCAACTCCAACGCGAGTGGAAATTTCGAACTGCTCGATGTGAATCCGATTGCAGGGGCGGATTGGTTCGTTGGGCATCCGGCAAGGTTAACGCGTTGCTCTAGAGCAACACTCGTTTTGCTGGGGAGCTTCCCTTCCTTCGGCGTGAGCGAAGCCACTCTCTCTTGTGCGCCGCGCGAAACATTCGCGCAATTTTGGACCGCCGAACTACATAATTCTGCGCGATTCGCGCAAAACGACGATTAGTACGTCTTTCAGTGAATACCTACGGCTATTGACATTCGGTCAACTCCATGAGTACGCTGCGAGAGCGACTCTGAAGCGTGGGATTCCTAACGGGGCTTCGTCGCTAGACGAGGAGGATAACAACTATGCCTAACAATCAACCACCTGCCCAAGCGAGAATCACCGCGGAAGCAAACAAAGCTAAAGCGGACCTCAAAAAAGTTACTGATGCGCATCCAGAACTCATTCTGGACCTGAAAAGCGTTGAGGATAGTCTCACGGCCATCGCCATGGATAACCATAAGTAGTAGATCTGTAATTCGATTTTGATGCTGTGATGCAAGTATAGTACGTCACCCGAAAGAGATGCGGGAGCAGACGATCCGATTGCGACGAGCTAGGTGCTTGTTTCTGTATTGGCGGGACGGTCAGCTCTTTTTTCACAACTTCGCAAGACGATCAACCGTGTCCGGCAGACCGGTTACTTGTGAAGTTCTCGATTTCTTTGACAGGTGGCGAACTTCCCAAGAGGCGATCGCTCGTTTCGCTCATTATTCACAGAAGAGCGTGCGTTCCGCTCTCGCTCAGTTAGTGGAGTACGGGCTACTTCTCCGGAAGGATTCGGCTGAAGCGAGGCGGGATGTTCGGATCGCACAGGAGTGGTCCGCTTGGTTGCCACAAGGAAGCTTTCATTTTTCTACAAAGGACGTCGCCTACGTCGACCGCAGCGATTGGACCTTGGATCGGCTGAAGGCTGTCCTGCCGAAGACGCCACAGCCTAAGATTTTCAAAAGCATTAAGGGAGCTCAGAAAGTGCCACTGCCGCCATGCGCTTTTCCCGATTCGGAGTTTATCCGAACCTTGATGGCCCGAAAGACCCATCGAGAATTCTCAAAGCAAGAGGTGACGCTTGAGGCCATATCCCGGCTGCTTTCTCTAGTCTGGGGTGTTAGAGACTATTTGCATTCTCCCCTGTTCGGTAAATTAGCCCACAAAACCAGCCCGTCGGCTGGTGCGCGGCACCCGGGTGAAGTGTATCTGATGGCTTTGCGCGTCAAAGGTCTAAGACAAGGTTTATATCATTATCATCCAGCTCGTCATTGCCTGGAAGCGGTCAATACGAATGCAACTCGCAGCAAGGCATTCCTCTATTGCGCCCGGCAAAATTTTGCAAAAAACGCAGGTGCTCTGTTCTTAATGACCGCAGTGTTTCGGCGCACTATGTGGAAATATCATCTTGCTCGCGCCTATCGTGTGGTGCTTCTTGATGCCGGCCATCTGTGCCAAACATTCTGTCTCGTGGCGACCTGGCTTGGGCTTGCGCCGTTTTGCACAGCGGCTCTCAAGGACACGCTGATTGAGAAGGACCTCGGGATAGATGGAATTCGCGAGTCGGTGCTGTACGTTGCGGGAGTCGGTGTTCCTGCTACTTCGGTGCGAGCGAAGCGACAATTTTCTCAAAACGCGGATCGCCACGCAGCGGGTCCCAGTAAGGGTGGAGTTTCAGAACGCCATAGCTGAGGGTGTTCGGGACACGCTCCACCGCGGCGATCTGTTCGATGGCACGATCTTTCTCACCAGTCCAGGCGTAGATTTGCGTCAGATTAATGGCGATGTCCACGCCGTCGATGGCATCTTTGGAGACGGGCAGCAATTCGCAGGCGCGGCGGCCTTCCTGTATTGCCTGTTCTTTGCGCTCGAGGCCGGCGTCGATCATGCCTAGCAGGCTGAGAGCGGCAGCGAAGTCGGGCTGCCTTTCCACTGTCTTTTCGACTTCTCTGCGCGCGGCGGTAAACGCGGCTTGCGCTTTGGCTGAATCACCCTGGCAACGAGCAATGACGCCATCCCAATAGGCGCGGGGATTGTTGACTCCATGATTTACGACGCCCTCGCGCGGATAGTTTATCAGCGCCCGGGTTGCGGCGGTCGCAGGCCGCTCGCACAGCGCAGGGCGAAGAGCATCTAAATCGAGCGGCAGGCCCGGGTTTTCAGCGACCAAAGTGGCTAGCGTGGCCTGAAAAGATTTGATGTCCGCCCGCCAATCCAACGCAACCAGCGCCAGATTTATGCGAGTTGCTGGATCGCCCGGCACGATCGCCAGTGCTCGATCATAGGTTCGGACTTCGTCGGCGTAGCGATGCTGCCACCCGTAAGCCAAAGCGAGTTGCTGGAGAGTGAAAAAGTTGCGCGGGTCCAGCTCAAGGGCACGCTCCAGGTTGCGCGTGGCCTCGTCCCAGTGGCCTTCGCGGCGGTCGATCATGCCGGTGTATCGGAATACATCAGCGCTGTTGGGCAGTGCGCGCCGGGCGATAACGAGCTCGCTGCGAGCCCGACCGTAATCGCGGAATCCGTTGTAGTAATAAATGGCCAGGGCGAGGTGGGCTTCGCCCGCATCCGGCTGAAGGCGCAGAGCGGTTTGCACGGCCGCATTAGCCAGACCGAGACGGGCAGGGGTGCGGTCGTGGCCCCTAAAGTAGGCAGCGCCATGTACTCTGGACAGCAGACACCAAGCCTGTAAGAAGTGCGGATCGCGTGCGACAGCTTCATCGAGCAGTTGGGCCGCTTGAGGCAGCTTCTCCCTGGCGTGAATTGGATCCGTTGTGTCGGCGAAGAGTTCTTGGGCGCGCAAGTAGAGGTCGTACGCTGCGAGATCCGTTGTGGACGGCTTCTCGATCGCCGCCTTTTCGCTAGGAGAGATTTTGGCTTGAAGTTGTGCAACTATCTTTCCGGCCAGCTCACTTTCGATTGCGAATACGTCGGCGACATCGCGATCGTACCGTTCCGCCCAAAGCTGGGTATCTGTCCGTGCGTCGATCAATTGAGCGCTGACACGCACTCGGCCACCGGCACGCTGCACGGTGCCTTCCAATACATGGGCTACGCCGAGCGCGTTGGCGATCTCGCGCACATTATGCTCGGCGGTGGTTTTGTACTGAATTGTCGACATGCGGCTGATTACTTTTAGATCGGCGATCTTGGTCAGGGCAGTAAGAATTTCATCCTGCACGCCATCTGCGAAGTAGGCGTTCTCCTTCTGATCGCTTAAATTCTGGAAGGGAAGAACGGCGATGCTCTTTTCGGGAATAGCAACCAGGGCGCTAGCAGCTGGTGCCCCGGGAACAGGCGCTCTGGTCGCTGGCAGTGGCGTCCGATTGAAGAAGATCAGGGAACTGATAACCAGGGCAATTGCCGACACAAGCAAGGTGACTGTAAGCACGATCCTCGGCCGTCGCGGAGCACTAATTGGACAGACGCTGACGCCCGACGCGCGTTTCCTTTTTCCTCGCCCCAGTTTCTCAGGGATTTGTGGATTGCCCAGGTTATCTTTGTAGAGATTAACCAGGTGCAGCCTCAGCCCGTACTTGACTTCACATTCGCCCAGATCATGCAGGTGAGGCCGCCAGTGCCGGTACTCCGTCAAGTCATCGGCCAAATGTTTCGACAAAAGGATGTGACCGGCATCGCCACAGTCCATCACCCGCTGCGCGATGTTAATCCCAGCACCAGCGATGTTCGTCCTATCATTGACATCGGTAACTTGACTGACCGGCCCGCTGTGGACACCCATGCGTACCTGGATCTGCGGGTGATCTTTCAACGCCTGGCTAATCTCCAGGGCGCATTGCGCGGGCTCTTCCGGACTGCGGAAAAAAAGTAGCGCCATCCCATCCCCGGTCGGGACCCGAGTGAGTTTGCCGCTTGTTTCTGCTGCCCGAAAACATTCGGTGTTGCGGACGATCCGGTTCAGTTCCTGGAGCAGCTCAATCTGCTCATTAACCAGCAACTTCGAATAACCGACCACGTCGATTAACAAGATGTTCGCGATCTCGAACGGGAGATCGGGCTTAGTTTCCGCAGACGTGTCTTGGGGTTTCACCCTTTTGGGAACTTTAATAGTATTCTCGCCTGCGACCGAGAGCAATAGGCTGGGATTAGGCTCTCCCACAATGATACGTCAGAGAATCCTCGCTGAACCTTACAATCATTATGTGCTTCGTACGCGCCCCAAGAGGGCGCCAATAGTCGCGCGCAGGAGTCCCGTGCTTCGCTGAGTGATTCTCGACGCGGCCTCTAGTTTAGTCGCTGTCGCGTTGCGCGTTCTTTTTCGGGACCTTCGATATCAGTTAGCTTCGATTTAGCTCGTTTTGTTAGGAAGCTACTATAACTACTTCGGTGCCAGTGCGGCAACAATCTTTTCGAAGCGCAGATCGCCGCGCGACGGGTCCCAGCCTACTTCGTGCGCGGCAGCCGCGCGTGACTGATTGTGTCCTCATCCTCATCGCCGAGCAGCCCAAGGCCGGTCTCCAGAAGACAAGCCGGGCAAACTTCTCGGGTTGCTTCATCGGAGATTTTTGCTCCGCACCTTCCGCAAATGCTAGACACTAATTTCACGAATTCACCCCAATTGGTTGAAGGCTCTTAAAATTCGTGAGGATTCGTGTAATTCGTGTCTTCACGGCTGCTTTTCCTCGCAGAGTTTTTGGAAAGCGGGATCGGCGCGCAAAGGGTCCCATATCGGATCGAACCTAAGAAGGGCCGGCGTAATCGGCATTCCGTAAACCCCCGCCTCCATATAGGGCGTTTGTAACAGCTGGGTCAGAGTTGGGATCGCACGGCTATTCTCGCCGAAGATCGTCTGAATTAGCGCCAGGTTCTCTTCGAAGCCAGGTCCGCTAATCGCGTCTTGAGCACGTGGCTCAAGCATGATTGCTCGCTCCGCTTCCTTCAAGGCCGAGTCCTTCTCCCCGAGCGCGGCATTGGCTATAGACAAGAGTCGCGCAAGGTAGGCGTTGTCTGGTTGATTTCTACAGAACTGATCGAGTGTATTGCGTGCCTGTTCAGCGGTAATCTTTGCGCCACCCCTATCGCCAGCAAGGTATTGAGCGAAAGCCAAGTTGACCTGGGCGATGCCCTTGTAGAACTCAGAATCAAAATGGAATTGAGCCAGTCGGGCTTGCAGTAGTCGAATGGCCTCAGTGTACCTTCGTTCAAGTCGCAACTGGTTGATCTTGATTAAAACAGAACCGTCATTAGAAGTCTTTTCGTTTATCTCGGATAGCAACCTGGCGGCTTCTTGTAGGTCGCCCTGGGCCTGATAAACGCTGGCCTTTGCGACGATCACATCCGGATCGTTTGGAGTAATGTCCAGTGCCCGATCGTAGAGCCTTAGCGCCGCCGGAAATTGTCGAAGCATGTCGTAAGTCTCTGCCGCGGGCATGAGTAATTCCATATTACGTGGATCCAGGGCGAGGGCCCGCTCCCAGTAGGCAACGCTTTGATCCCACTGTCCCTTGCGTCGGGTAGCTACTGCGAGGGCATATGGCACCTCGCTGCTGCCTGGTAACATCTTGCTGACGCGCTCGAACGTGGCCTTGGCAGGCCCGTAATCACGCAGCACCCGATATTGATAATAACCCAAGGCGAGCAGGGTTTCAGGCGAGTTCGGCTCCAGTTTCTGCGCATTCTCCAAAGCACGTTTCGCTGCCTCGCGCCGTGCGATGCAAGTAGTGTCGTCGCAGTTATAGTAGATTCGGCCGTTCGCTCGAGAAACCCGCGCCCAAGCAAGCGCAAAATTGGGATCAAGCTGCACCGCCCGCTCGTAAGAAGCCGTGGCTTTCCGTATGAGATCGGGAGAGTAGGAGGATTGGTAGCGTGCTTCAAAAGCCAGGCCGCTCAGGTACGCGTCATAAGCCTCCGGATTGTTTGTTGGTTTAACTGCTAATGCCTGCTCCTCGTGACCGGTCAGCTTCGCTTGCAACGACTCGGCGATTCCCTTGGCGATCTCGCTCTCCACTTCAAAGATGTCGGTCAATTTCCGATCATAGGTCTCGGCCCAGAGATGAGAATCAGTTTGCGCGTTAATCAACTGAACATTGACCCGCACCTGATTGGCCACTTTTTGGACCCTACCCTCAAGAATGTTCGCTACGCCAAGCTGCTTCGCGATCTTGGCTAGATTGCCCGGTTTGCTCTGATACCGCTGCGTCGAAGTGCGCGAGATGACTTTCAAATCTGCGATTTTGGCCAGCCGCGTCAGGATCTCCTCTTGAATGCCGTCGGCAAAATAGGCGTTGGCTTTTTCTTCGCTCAAATTTTCAAACGGTAGAACCGCGATGCTCTTTTCGAGAAAAGCAGACGCAGCAGTAGTCGCTATTGCGGTTGCCTTGGGTGAGACGGATGTCGTCGGCGATGCTCGATGAAAAAAGGTCAAAAAACTGACCGCCAGCGCGGCCGCCGACCCGAGCATGGCGATTAACAGCACAGATTTTGGCCAACGCGGCGCACTGATTGGTCGAACCGGAACAGCAGCCTGCTTCCACCTCTTCCCTCGTTTGAGTTTTTCAGGCAGATGTGGATTTCCGAGGTTGTCTTTGTAAAGGTTAACCAGGTGCAGCCTCAGCCCGTACTTCACTTCACATTGCCCTAGATCATGCAGATGAGGCCGCCAGTGTCTGTACTCCGCTAAGTCATCGGCCAAATGTTTCGACAAAAGGATGTGACCGGCATCGCCACAGTCCATCACCCGCTGCGCGATGTTAATCCCAGCACCGGCAATGTTTGTCCTGTCGTTGACATCGGTAACTTGATTGACCGGCCCGCTGTGAACACCCATGCGTAATTCGATATGCGGGTGATCTTTCAACGCCTTACTAATCTCCAGCGCGCATTGCGCGGGCTCCTCCGGGCTGCGGAAAAAAAGTAGCGCCATCCCATCACCCGTCGGCACCCGAGTGAGTTTACCCGTGCTTTCCGCCGATCGAAAACGTTCGGTGTTTCGCACGATCTGATTCAACTCTTGCAGCAATTCAATCTGCTCGTTGACGAGCAGTTTCGAATAACCGACCACGTCGATTAGCAAAATGTGCGCGATCTCGAGCGGGAGATCGGACTTGGACTCAACGGGCATGTTTTGGGCGTTCACCCTTAGCGAACCCCGACAACATTGTTACTCTACCCTAAGACAATACGCGGGTGCAACTCCAACGAATGCTGCCCTACTTTGGAGCGAGCGTAGCAACGATCTTATCAAAGCGCGGGTCGCCGCGCAGCGGATCCCAGTAGGGGTGCAAACGGAGCTCACCATAGCTTAAAAAACCGGGAAGCTTCGCCGTGATGGTCAACTGTTCGAACGCAAGATCCTTCTCACCGGTCCAGGCATAAATAAGCGCCAAATTTTGCACCAACAACGGGCCAAGAATTGCATCTTTTGTCATCGGCAATAGCTCGACTGCTCGGCGACCTTCTCGAATGGCGTCCTCCTTGTTGCCAAGGGCCGCGTCAGCTACCCCGAGCACGCAAAGTCCTTCCGGATAATCAGGTTGTT
>WNGB01001712.1_pt1 | contig 43015 bp, 25 predicted proteins | sample 5400681 | NCBI WGS metagenome assembly WNGB01 (sample SAMN13153367, study PRJNA577476) | soil metagenome | isolation source: 115 cm soil or saprolite under grassland replicate 2 | place: USA:California | collected 2016-06-15 | reverse complement strand
TCTGCTCGACCAAGTAGTCGAAGACGAGCTCGAGGTTTTCGTACTGCCCTTTCCAGATCGCTGGAAAATTCGCAGCGAGCGTGAACGAGCCGATGGTCGAGATGCGCAAGTTCATGCGGTCGCTGCGCTCTTCGGCGAACGGGAAGCACCGAAAGCCAAAGCCGTAGTAGGGGATCGTCGAGACCGAGGCGATGCGCGCCCTTCCCTCGTAAATGACCTCGCCCTTTCGGATCGGCCGGCCCACGATGCTCCCCTTCTCGCCGAGCCGGTACGCTTCGGCCCCTTCGTTGACGACCCGAACGTGTGGAACCGGCCGAAAGAGAAAGGCCGGAAGCGACTTCGTCGTCGACGACAAGAAATACGCGAGCGGACCCGGTGCGAGGCGGCGAAAGGGACCTCGGGAGATGGCCTGCTTGACCTGGTTGTAGTCGCGAAGCACGAGCGCATCGATGCCGAACCCACAGAACGGCGCGAGGTACTCCTCGACCTCGATGAGCCGCACCGGCCGGGAGCCCGCGTCACCCCTCAGGCGCTCGATATCGACCTTCAGACCGCCCCGCTTGACCTGGCTCGCCCCGATGACCCAGGCGAGCGCATTGCCTGTCCCGAGCCGCAACAGGCCGAATCGCGGGGGAGCCTTGCCCTGGCGCCGCGCCTCGCGAACGATGTCCGAAACCATCACCGTGAAGGTCCCGTCTCCCCCCCCCAATAGGACGGTTCCGTAGCCGCGTTCGACGAGTGTCCGAGCAATGTAGCGACCCTCCTCGACGCGGCGCGAGATGAAGAGCTCGCCCGCTGAGAGGATCTGGTCGAGGGTGTCGATCACCTCGTCGTTGACGCGCTTCGCGTTACCGTTGACGACGACCGCGATCCGCTCGCTCGGCGGAATGACCGGCTCTTGCGACGTCTCGGCGCCATCCCCCGGGCGGGGGAGATCCCCCCCAAGGTGGGTAGACGTTGACTCGTTCGCCATGCGGGGACGCTCTAGCACGGAAGGGCGTGACCGGGCGCATCGTCGCCGCCGGTCCCGCCAACAGCAACGACCCGTCACGCTTCTGAAAAATGCTCGGTGAGCCCGGCCGGTCCGCCACGGATACGAATTGCCGGTGATCGTGTAAGTTGCTGGACGTATGTGCCCCTTTTTGTTAAAGCCATCGGTGAGTAAGGGGTTGATTCGCGGCTCATGCCAGCCGTCACAGCACCGCTGGAGCGGAGAGCGATGTCTACTAATACCAACGATTCCAAGGGGATGGGCAAGATGAAGACGGCGAATAAGCAGAGCAAACCCGCGGTGGCCAAGGGCCGCGCTGCGCCGGTAGTCAAGATTCCGACGCCTTCGGCGCGACGATCGGGCGAAAAGCCCGCAGGCAAGGAAGGCAAAAGCAGCCCTCCGCCCGCCGGCGACGCCGCGGCTGCCCTCCCCAAGCGTAAGCTTGGCTTGCGCGGGGCGGCGCCCTGGGCGGCCAGGCACGCCGCCAAGCACGCTGCCGAGGCACGTGCCCGGGCGGCGGAGCCACCCCCACCCGGCAGCGCCCGGGCGACGATTCGGGTCCCCACCGGTGCCGAGGAACTCAAGGCCAAGATCGGCGAGCTCCACAATGCTCTCCTTCAGATTCGCTCGTATCGCAAGAATCTCAACAAGGGATTTTTCGATATCGGGGGCGTCTTGAAGGACATCCAGCAACGCAAGCTCTACGAAGCCAAGGGATATGGCTCCTTCGAGGCTTTCCTCGAGCGCGAGATCGACCTCGGCAAGACGACCTCTCTCAAGCTCATCAAGGTGTCCACGGTGTTCGTGAAGCCGGCGGCGCTCGAGTACGGCATGGAGAAGCTCTTTCAGGCCCTTCACGTCCTCGACACGTCCGGGGAATCCGCGGCCAAGAATGGGCCGACGCCGACGCCTCCGCAGCCCCCTTCCAACACTCGCCTCGCTCTTCCGCTGAAGCCGCCGCTCGGCCGCGTGGGCTAATGTCGTTCTAGACAAGAATCGCAAACTTGAGGTACCGACCCTCCGGCCAGCCCGGAAGGGTCGGATGGTCCCAAGGAGGACCATGCAACCCCACCAGCGATAGATCGCCGCGGCCGAGGGCCGCATCGTCGAGCGTCGCCGCGAAGTCCTCGGCCGTCACGTGGCTCGAGCAAGAGCCCGCGCAGAAAATACCGTCCGGTGCGAGCACCTCCGCGCAGGCGCGATGGAGCTTGCGATAGGCTGAAAGGGCACGCGGGCGAGCTTTCTCGCTGGGAGCGAAGCTCGGGGGATCACTGATCACCAGATCCCATTTTTGTCCCTTCTGCTTCGCCTCGGCGAGAAACGAAAAGACGTCGCTGGTGACGAACGCATGCCGTTCGGGAGGGATGCCATTTTCCCGCATCGAGCGCTGCGCGGTGACGTGCGCCGCCTGTGCCAGGTCCACCGAGGTCACCTGGCGCGCCCCGCCGAGCGCCGCCGCTGTCGAAAAGCCACCGGCATAACTGAACAGGTTGAGCACGCGGCGGTCGCCGGCGAGCTCGCGAACTCGCCGGCGATTGTCGCGCTGATCCAGGAATGCGCCCGTCTTCTGCCCCTCCGCGAGATCGACGACCATGGCAACCCCCTTTTCCTTCACGATCAGCGTGCGCGGCGGAACCTGACCGAAGAGTGGCTCGAGTCGAACCGCTTCGGCCCGTCGCGCCAGTCGGTGGCCGAGCGAACGAATCCCCATCCGTTCGAGCAGTGCCCACAGCAAAGGACCGAGCTCGGGGAGCCAGGCGGCGATGGCGTCACCATCGAGACGCAGGATGGCAACCTCGTCGTAGCGGTCGATCACGACGCCCGGAACTCGGTCCCCCTCGCCGTGGCAGAGGCGGTAAGCGGTGGTCGCCCGGTCGGCGATCAGCGGCCCACGTCGCAGAAGAGCGCGCTCGATGGCGGCGACGATCGCGCGCGCGTCCAGTCGCGGCGCGAGGGTCTGTGCGTAGACCCGAACAGCGATCGGCGACGCCGGATCCCAGATCCCCTGCCCGATGGGCGCTCCGCTCGGATCGCGCAGCTCCACCACGGTGCCCGCTGCACCCCCCTCGAAGCCGCGGGCCACACCCTCTCGCCAGATCCACGGATGACCCTGTCGAACCGCGGCGGACGCACCGGTCGTGACGGTCATCACGCGGCCTCTGGACATGGGGCGGTTCGTAGCACACCCGGCTGACGCGCCCCTGCGCGGCGAGGCGGGTCACGGCTGACCTTATCGGGTGCCTTTCGACCCAGGACGAACGTCATACGCGCTTCGCCTAGACCGAAGCGGTGTCGACGCCGAATCCCTCCGCCCGGCGTGGGCGCATCCTGGGTAATGAATGACCCAGCTCACGGCTCGACGCTTGACGGCACTCTCGAAGATTTGCCGCGGCCATGTGGCAAGAACCTGACGCTGGCGCGCGGCTTGCTGGGTTGTCGATGTTGCTGGGCGCACAGAGGAAGCGATGCTGAGCCAATTCCCCCCGAGTGAGACGCCGTCTGGAATCGTCGAAGTGGGCCGCAGGCTGCCACCAGCAAAGGATCCGCCAACCTCTGCCTTGGCGGTCGATCCCCTGCCTCGACCTCGCAGCATGGCCCGCGTCGTCGGAAACGCGCGACAGCTGCTCAACGTGTATCACGTCGTCGATCGGGTGGCCGACACGAGCTGCAGCGTCCTCGTCACCGGCGAAAGCGGCACAGGCAAAGAATTGGTCGCGCGCGGGCTTCACGCGGCGAGCCACCGCGCTTCACGACCCTTCATCGCCGTCCACTGCGGCGCGCACCCGGAAGCGGCGCTCGAGAGTGAGCTATTGGGGCACGTGAAAGGCGCCTTCACCGGAGCCCGCACCACCAAGCTGGGCAAGCTCGCGCAAGCGAATGGCGGCACCGTCTTTCTCGACGAGATCGCGGAGCTGTCCCTGGCCCTGCAGGTCAAGCTGCTTCGCGTTCTTCAGCTGCACGAATACTCGCCCGTCGGCGACACGCGCAAGCTGCGCGCCGACGTCAGAATCGTGGCGGCCACCGCGGCCGACCTCGAGGCAGCGGTCGCGTCTGGCACATTCCGCGAAGATCTCTACTATCGGCTCAACGTCATCCACTTGCACGTGCCCGCGTTACGCGATCGGCGCGAAGACATTCCCGTGCTCGCCGAGCATTTCCTGAAGACGGCCGGCGATCGCGTCGGCCGGCCACAGGTGACGCTTACGCACGCCGCCCTGCAACTTCTCGTCGAATGGACCTGGCCCGGCAACGTGCGCGAGCTCGAAAATACGATTGAGCGCGCGGCGATCCTGTCTCGTTCCCGCGAGATCGAGCCGAACGATTTGCCCAGCCGCCAGCGCGGCCCCGCTGGCAACCGAGCGCTCTCCCCCGAGCTCCCCGACGGGGGGCTGGAGCTTCGCGCGGCGGTGGAGGCTTTCGAAAATGAGCTGATTCGGCAAGCGCTCGAGCGCACCGGCTGGAACAAAAATCAAGCGGCCCGGCTTCTCGGCCTCAATCGAACGACCCTGGTCGAGATGCTCAAACGGAAACGCCTGCGCACCAACGCAGCGTAGCGCTGGCGTGCTAGACAGCACGTCGGGCCCCTCATGATGGATGGGAACGTCGTCGCTTCTCTGACCTGTCTTTCGCTCGCGGTCATCAGCTGCTCGACGGACCACGACCTCCTGGCGCAAAAGCCGAACGCCGGCGTCGACGGCGGCCTGGACAGCTCCGGGGGGCCCGATGGCGATCACCCGAGCCGCGACGCTTTCACCGCCTCCGACGGCCGCGATCCCGAACCACCTGGCCCCTGGATGCTCACGCTTCTCAACGGAGTCGTGGACCAGGACGCGGTCCGTTTCTGCTTTGCCCGCGTGACGGACGGAGGCGAGGAGGCTCCGGACCTCGCGCCGATGCCCAAAGCTCCCGGGCTCCCGTTCGGCGCGAAAATGGTTTTGCCCGCGTTGACCGGCGTCGATTTCGCGACGATGGACGTGCATCCGTACCTCGTACTCGGAGCGTCCGAAGCACCGGCCGACTTCACCTGCCGAACCATCTTGGCAAGGCGCCAAAACGGTGAGGACGCCGATGTTGGGGCGGCGGGGCCCGTTGCCGTTTCGCTCCCTCTCCTTCCCGCCGGCACGCTCGCCGATGCGCGCAGCTACCTCGCCGTCGCGACCGGGTGCGCGCTCGAATGGCCGGAGGTAGACGCGGGTACGACGGACGCCGGCGCGGCCGATGCAACGGTGGACGCAACACTCGATGCGGGGCCCGATCGCGCCGACGTGTGCGGGCGGGCCGCTTCGGCGCAGGCGGGCCTTTTGCTGGTGCGCCTTTCGCGTACCAACTTTTCGTACCAGCTCGGCTTTCAAGTCGTGCACGCGAGCGCCGCGACGCCGGCCGCCTCGCTCGCGCTCGACAACGGCGCGACCAATCTGACGCTGTTCTTCGCCGATGATCTGAATCTCGGCCAGATCGACCCGCGCAACCAGCCAGGCCTCGTCGAACGATCCATTTTCGGCCCCAGCTTGGGGACGGCCCGCGTTCGCATCCACGCGGCCAACTCGAACGCATTCCCCTCGATCGAACGCAGTCTCTCGGCCGTTCTCCTGCAGAGCCAGCTACAGGAATCGTCTCTGCTCGACGGGCACAATTACTCCTTCGTGATGCTCGGCGCCGGCGCTGGAAAAGCCGTGGGCGACCCCTTTCAGCCCTTCCGCACGGTGCTTGTCGAGAATGCTCCCCGCCTCGACGGCCCTGAACCTCAATGATGGAGGCTGATCTCCGCGAGCTGCATGCGCGCCTGATTGAAATACGGTGAGTCGGAAAACCTGCGACCGAAAGAGCGCAGCGTGTTTTTGGCGTCGTTCCAGGCCTGAATGTCGATGAGGCATTGCGCGAGTAAGAACGTCGCGTCGTCCATCACCTCTTTGTCGGGGGAGGCTTCCGAGAGCTGAATGAGAATGGGAATCGCGTCGCGCTGCCGCGCGAGATGACGGTAGGCATCGGCAAGACTGTACCGAGCGAGCGGACTGTGAGAAGCGTCGTCCTTATAGCGTAACGCTTCCTCCAGCGATTGCGCCGCTTCGTGCCAACGCCCCACTCGCGCGTGGTCGAGGCCCTGGTGGTAGGCAGCGATCGAGAGCTCGCCGCGCGCCCGCTCGACGGCGTCGCTGAACACGGCGAGCTCGGTTTTGGTCAGCGGCTCTTTGTTGAGTGTCTCGAATTGCTCCACGACGTCAGCCCGCTTGCCCTGCCGAATGAGCTCGTAGAACGTCGCCGCCCGCGCCTCGGCTTTGGCTCGTTCTTCGTCGCGCTTTTGCGATTCTTTGAGCTCACGAGAAAGACGATCCACGGCCTGGCGCGTCTGCTCGGTCTCCGCGCGCACGGCGTCGACGCGCGCGTCCCAGGCCAGCTTCAGCGCGACGAACACGACCAGAACGAACACGACGTACGCCGTCGCGCTGTTCCACACCAGCCGCCGCTCGTAACCCTGCTGCCGCTTAGCGATGCTCTTGAGATCGGCTGAGAGCGCGTTGGTCAGGTTGTTGGTTTTGATGATGAGGCCGCGGGTTTCGATGATTTCACGCTTGAGCTCGCGGAGCTCCTCATCGAATTCGTCGATCATCGCCCGCCGGAAGTACCCCACATCGCCCGAAAAGGGCAAGGTGGCTCGGGGATTTGCGGACAGGAACGGCGCCGGAGGTAGCGCAGGGCAACCAGCGGCGTTGCGAAAGGGAGCTCGGGCGTGCTACCAGCGCACCATGGCATCGACCCAGGACCTCCGAAAAAACCTGAAATTGCTCTTGGATGGGACGCCCTACGTCTGCCTCGAAGCGCAGTTCGTGAAACCGGGAAAGGGGCAGGCCTTCACCCGCTGCCGCCTCAAGAACCTCATTACAGGCAACGTGATCGAGCGGACCTACAAGTCGGGTGAATCCGTGGAGGTCGCCGATATCGATCAACGCAAGATGCAGTACATCTATCCGGAGGGCGATACGTACGTCTTCATGAATCAAGACACGGGCGATCAGATCCACGTCGCCGCCGAGCACATCGGCGATGCCAAGGCTTTTCTCATCGACGGGCTCGAGGTGGAGGTGATGCTCTTCAACGGCAACCCCATCGGCGTCGAGCTGCCTGCGCACGTCGTCATTCAGGTCGCCCAAAGCGAGCCGGGGCTCAAGGGCGACACCGCCAGCGGTGGCACCAAACCAGCCACACTCTCGACCGGCGCCACCATCAACGTGCCTCTCTTCGTCAGCGAGGGCGAGTGGATCAAGGTTGATACGCGCACGGGGACGTATCTCGAGAGGGTGAATCGGCGCTAACCCTCACTGGGCGGGGGCGAGCATTCCGACCAGCCGGCCATCGCGCACACAGGCAACGGCGCGTGCCTCGTTGGAAACCGTGCAAGCACGCAGGTCGGCATACGCGTAGGCGCCTTCGAGATCGGCGGGACGCCAGAGCTGCCAGGACTTCGCGGCCCGCACCAAAACGCCGAGCTTGGTTCCGAGGGCGATCGAGCGCCCGTCGGGTGAACGCGGCGAGCCGGCGTGGACCGGTTGGCCGATGGAACCCACCTCGGTGAGGGGCTTGGCCTGCGTGAGGTCCGCGGAAACCAGCACCGGTTCTCCCGCCATCCAGGCTTCCAGCCCTGCCGGCCCCCACGCGACGGGTACCGCATCGAAGCGCACCGCGGCCGCGCCGGGCACGCAGCGCCCAGGCACCGGAGGCGCTACCGGAACCGACAGATCGCGCACGCCCGCGGGGACTGCACCGCCCGGCGCGACCGAGGGAGCCTCGTTCATCGGACCAATCCGGACGCGAAGCGAAACCCCGTCGCACGGATCGTAGAGGGCGAGCCAGCGCGCGGTGCCGTCGAGATTGGTCACTGCGCTCGGCCAGCTCGGAATTCCTTGCGCCGGTCCCTCGGTTCCGGTCTGCACGTTGACGATCGACAGCCCTTCGCGCGTGCGCACGAGTAAGTCGCCTCCGGGCGTGAAGGTCAGTGGACCCCAGCCCGGCATATTCGCTTCGGGGTCCGGGACCGTCGCAAAGACGCGCGTCAGAGCCGGCGCGCGCGTCGGAGCCGCCTTGACGATCGCCTTCTCGAGCTCGCCGCGGCGGGACTTGGTGGTCGTGACCGGGCGCCAGTCGATGCGGGCGTACGCGGCGGCCGCGCGCGTCAAGTCGCCCAGCGTGAGCGCTGCGCGAACCGTCGCCGCCCCCGCGTCTTCCAGACCTCGGCTCGCCCCGCAGCGGATTCCCCCGCTCGACAGGGTCAAGAGCGGAGCACCCCCTTCCGAACAGATCCAGGAATGAAGGCGTTGCAGCTGGCGAACGGCCGCCGGCACCGATGCGGCTTCCCCTTTCTTCGCGGAACGCGCGAGCTCGACCGAAGCGGCACGGCGCAGTGATGCCTCCGGCTCGTCGGCATCGCGCGAAAGCCCGGTCGGGCGGTCGAGCCAACGGAGATCGGCGCTCGCGCGCAGGCCGGCCTCGAACGGAAGCGGCGCACCTTCGATGGTGACACGCGTCAAAAGATCGTCGCGTTGATCGCCGTCGAGATCCGAACCATCGAGCTCCAGCCCGAGCCGCTCGCCGGGCGGCGGATCGGACAGGAGCAGCTCGGCGCGAACCGATGGCTCTCCGAGAGGCGTGGCAACCGCCACCCAGCGCACCTTTTTGCCCAGGGGCGGCGCGGGTGCGCACCCCGCGTGAAGGCTGACCGCCGCGGTGTGCGGCCCGATCTGATCGAGCGCCGGTTCGGCCGCGCAACCAGGAGCACCGAGGACACCGGTGGGAAGCAGCGCCAGCTGCCTCGGTGGTGCCGGTGCCGTCCCGTTCGGCCCTCCTTTGTAGAAGAGGAGTCGGCCCGCCAACGGATCGTTGGAGGAGACCCATGCGACGGCGTCGCGATGACCATCACCATCGAGATCGGACGCGAACACCAACACGAACGTCTCTCCGGCCGGAGGCGTCACCTCGGTTGCCCCCTCCATCCGAAAGACCGCACCAGGGGGCTCGGGTCGCTGCCCGACGACATGAACGAACGCTCCAGCGTCGCCCCCGAGCCCTGTCGCCGAGACCGACGCATCGGTGACCGGCAAGAACAACGACGACGCCTCGGGCGCGCTTCCGACGGCGTACGGCGTGTAGGGACGGTCTCGGCGGCACCCACGCGAGCACCCCGCGAGTGCCAAAAGACTACCGAACCAAGCCAACGCCCGCCGCCGAGCCGCGAACCACCGGTCAGCGTCCCTCGAAGGCGGGTTTCCTCTTCTCGACAAAGGCCTTCATTCCTTCCTTTTGATCTTCGCTCCCGAAGAGCACCGCGAACGCCTGCGCTTCCAGCTCGTTCGCCGCCGTCATATCACCCGCCACGCCGCAGAGCATCGCTCGTTTCGCTTGAGCAATGGCGAGCGGGCCTTTCGCGGCAATCTGGTCGGCCACCCCGCCGACCCGCGTCAGGAGCTCGCCCGGAGCAACGACGGCGTTCACGAGCCCTATCGCGAGCGCGCGTTCGGCCGCGATGATCTCTCCCGTGTAGATCAGCTCCCGGGCCATGGCGATCCCGACGCGACGAGCGAGTCGCTGCGTGCCGCCGAATCCCGGTATGACGCCGAGGTTCACCTCCGGCTGGCCGAACTTGGCCGTCTCGCTCGCATAAATGAAATCGCAAGCCAGCGCGAGCTCGCATCCTCCGCCGAGCGCAACGCCGTTGACGGCGGCGATCACTGGGCACGCGAACGATTCGATGAGCGAACCGAGCACGTGACCGGCATCCGAAAGGGCTTTCGCTTCGATCGTCGACAGCCCACTCATCTCCGCGATGTCGGCCCCCGCCGAAAACGCCTTCCCTGCTCCGGTGACGATGACGACCCGAGCCTTCCGGGGGTCGACCGCTCGAAACGCCTCGGTGAGCTCGCCCATCAAGCTGGCGTTCAGCGCGTTCAGCTTGTCCGGCCGATTCAAGGTCAAGGTGACGATGGTGCCGTGCTGCTCGGTCTGCAAATGTGACATTGTGTTTCCTCGTTGGGATGGAAGCTCAGCCCGGCTTGAGTTTTTGCCCGTTGTCGTCGTAGACGTAAAAACCGTGGCCCGCCTTCTTGCCGTACCAACCCGCGGCGACCATGTTTCGCAGGAGCACGGGCGGTCGGTACTTGTCGTCTCCGAAATCGCGGTGCAAAATCTCGGCAATGGCCAGCAGCGTGTCGAGACCGACGAAGTCGGCCAGCTCGAGCGGGCCCATCGGATGATTGAGCCCGAGGCGCGCACCTTGATCGATGTCTTCCGCGGTCGCCAGCCCTTCTTGCAAAGCGAAGCACGCTTCGACGAGAAAGGGCACCAGCATCCGATTGACGACGAAGGCGGGTTGATCCTTCGCGGTGATCACCGTCTTGCCGAGCGTCGTGGCCAACGCGCGCGTCGCCTCGTAGGTCTCCGGGGAGGTCTGAATGGCGCGAATGATCTCGACGAGCTTCATGACCGGCACCGGGTTCATGAAGTGCATCCCGATCACCTGGCTCGCGCGGGACACGGCGCCGGCCAGCTGGGTGATCGAGATCGATGACGTGTTCGACGCCAAGATCGCTTCTTTTTTGAGGCGACCTTCGACCTCCCGCAAAATGCGCAGCTTCAAGCCGACGTTTTCGGTCGCCGCCTCGATGACGAAGTCCGCTTCGGCCAGCGCCGCGGTCTCTTTCGGTTCGATGCGGGCCAGTGCCTTTTCGCGCGCCGCTTCGGAGAGTTTGCCCTTGGCCACCTGTTTTTCCAAGATGGCGCCGATCTTGGCTTTGCCGCGCCTGGCGATCTCCACGTCGACGTCGGTGAGGAGCGTGCGGTAACCGAACGATGCGCTCACCTGGGCGATGCCGCTGCCCATCTGACCCGCGCCGATGACTCCGATGACCTTGATGTCCGTCACGTTCATGGTCGCGAGCTTAAGCGCCCGCTGCTTTGCGGCGTCAAGGCAGCAGCGGCCAAGGCAGGGTCGAGAGCGAGGGGGCGAGAGCGTTGAGACGTTTGCGGAAAGTCGCGATGTCGATGCGCTCCTTGGGGCCGCGGCGCAGGCCTTGCCCCACGAGCTGGGCCACGGCAGAAACCTCCTTTTGGCGATACCAGCTTCGAAGCGGGGTCGGCCAGCCGTCGTGGGACATGTGGGCGGTCACCAGGGCCGTTTCGGTTTCTTGGTCGAACAGCGGCTGAGTCGTGAACGTCTCGTAGGTGAGGCAAGCCGCGGCGTAGACGTCGGCGCACGTCGCCGCCGCCGGCCCGTCCTCGGCGACGTAGCCCCAGACTTCGGGAGCGCCGTAGGGGCCGCTGCCACAACCCGGGCGAATGTGGCGCCCGGCGAGACCGAAATCCACGAGCACCGGCTCGGTGTCCTTGCGCAGCACGACGTTGGTCGGCTTGACGTCGAGATGTGCGACGCCGACTTGGTGCATCGCCTCGAGTCCCAAAAGCACACCGTCGAGCAATCGCAGCGCGCGTTCGGCCGTCAGCTGGCGACGTGAAATCAGCATCTCCAGAGTGACGCCGTCGATGAGCTCCATCACCAAGATCGGCTTCGGGCGCGCCCCGAGATCGAAGGTCACGAAGCGAGCCAGATTGGGATGCGTGGGCAGACTGAGCAGAGCCGTCGCTTCGCTCTGGAACATCTGCAAGAAGGCGGCCTCCGACATGTGACGTGCCGCCTGGGCGTCGTATTCGGGAACCTTCAACGCGAACAATTCCGCCTGAGGATCTTGTCGTTCCTCGAGGCGCTTGGCGACGAACACCGAGCCGCCGCCTCCTTTGCCGAGCGACCGGAGCACGTAAAAACCGCCGAGCGTGCGGCGGGTCGGCATCCAGGGGGGCAATAGGTTTTCCTGCGGCGCAGCGCGCGGGGCCTTTTGGCTCGCACGCGGAAGAACGGACACCCGCTGCAAGACGGCGGCGATCAGATCGGCCACGGGCCGAGGCAGCGCTGCCCGAACGCCCTCCACGGCCTCCGCGAGAGGACGCACGATATCGCTCGCCTCGCCGGTGAGCGCGCGATCGACCGCGCGTGTGACGCCGGCGAGATCGAGTCGCGGCGGCAGCGGGGCTCGCGTGTCTGCGGCTTCGTGCTCCGCGAGGCGAAGCCGTGCCGCCGTCACCAGCTGCGCGAGTGCGGTGAGCACTTCTTCGAGGGACGTGAGCGGCGAATCGACGGCCGCGCTCGACGACGACAGCTCGGCCAGCGACGAGGCGCGCCACATCGCCTGCAGCACGCGCGCGAGGCGAACCAGCACCGCCCGCAGCGCCTCCTCGCGGCTGGAGTTCTCGCCCGATAGATCGCGCGCCAGCCGCGCCAAGCTCTCGATCCTGCGGTAGAGCGCGTCTTTCACTTCGCCCCCGGCACTCGACGGGGGCATCATCGAGATGGGCGGCTCCTCGCCCGAGCGGGGAGCGGGCGTCTCACGTTCTTTGGCCACCTCGGCTTCCGAGCGCAGGAACGTTTCGTAGTGACGGAGCAGGGCGACCAGGTCGGGATGCTTGGACGCTTCTGCGAGGATCGTGAAGTGCTCGGTCTCGGTGAGGCGCTGCGCGACGAAGAGGAGCACGTCGACCGCGTCGCAGACCTCGGCCCGGACCAATCCCTCGAGGGCGCGAGCCAGCGCCGCCGCGAGCGACCGTCGAAAAACCGAGGGGGGATCGCCGGCCAGACGCCGAAGCACGGTGTGCGTCGCACCGAGCCACCGCTCGCGCACGGTCGTTGCTCGCCCGCTCGATTCATTGGCCTGCTCGGCATCGACGTCAAGCAGATGGATCAGCGCGCGCAGGCGCCGCAGGGGCACGGTCGCGTGCGCCGGTCTCGCCCCATCGCTCAGCGGAGAAGCTTCCCAACCGATGAGCAGCCGACAGAGCCGGTCGTGCAGCTCCTCCACGGCAGGAACCGAGAGGCCCTGGTCGGCGGTGCGGCGCTCGAGCGCCAGCAGGTTCGGCAGGATGGCCGACTCGAGCAGCGAGATGTCCAGATCGCGCAGCGTGGCGAAGATCTCCCGCCGTGAATGGCTCGACGAGCTCGCCGGTGAAGATTCGAGCAGGGCCAACCGCTCGCGCGCGATAGCGAGCGCGTCTTGCGCGAGCTCGTTCGCCTTTCGAGCTCCCTGCGAGCCAAAAGCAAGAAGGGCCTCATTGACCGCGTGACGCACGACGCGCTCGGATTGCAGCGAAGGATCGAGGTCGTGGCCAATTTCCACGGCGAGCGAAGCCCAGCCATCGTCGGCCCGCCCGCCACACAAGAGCAGGTGAAGAACGAGGTCGCGGCGCACAAGCCTGCAGGCGCGCGTCTTGAGCCAACCCGGCTCGTCCCGAGCTCCTTCCTCGAAGGCCTCGGCGAGCGAGCTGCCCTCGCGGACGATGATAGCCGAGAGGAGGTCCTCCGCCGCTTCGGGCTCGAGCCGAGCGCCATGGGCGAGCCCCCAAACCATGCACCCTGCAACGCCGTAATCGCGCTGCAGGATCTTGCTCGCGAAGAGCTCCAGCATCCGGCGCGAGGCGCGCATCGGATCGGCGGCCACCGATGCACCGAGCGAAGTGGCAGCCCGGCGCCACTGGGTCGGCGACAACTCGGGGCTCAAATGATTTTCGATCTCGACGGCCAGCTCGGGCATCGCGCCGGAAAGCAAGCCTCGAGCGATGGCGGCGTGCTTCCATACCAAAGGCTCTCGGTCCCAGAGCAGCTCCTGGTAAGCCTTGGCCAACGAGGCGCCGCGGAACACGCGAGTTGCGTGGTCATCGCCCTGCGCGGCGAGACGTGCCGCCTCACCTGCCGCGCGCTCGATGAGCCGACCGGCGAGACGGCGGGCGGCAAGCGACCCTCGCGAAGGACGATCGATCCAGTCCTTCATCAGATCGCGTCGAGAGGCGAGCGCCAACGCCATTGCGTCGATGCGGGTGCTCGGCCCTGACGGGAGCTCGAGGGCGAGCGCCACGCGCGCGCGCATCGGAGGCCCGGCGAGACCCTTGCCCGACCCCAGCGCCATGCGGGTCGCGACGGCGGCGAACGTGTCGGCCTCGCCTTCGTACGTGTACGCTGCGACGCGCCGGCCCACTTCCCTCTTTTCCACGCCCGGTGGCAGGGCCGACGCGATCTCGTACAGGGCTACGGCGGCAGCTTCCGCCGAAAGCCAGTTCAGGTCGTCGATAAGGCCATCGGTCAGCGCGACCCGAACGGTGGGCACCAGCGCGGCGGGGTCGAGCCCCTCGAGGGGAGCGGGGCCGTGCTGGCTCGTCGCCTGACCGAGCGAGACGATGCTCTGCCTCCACGACGATCGGCGCGCCGCTCGATCGCTCAGACGTGCCAGATCCAGCAACCCTTCGAGATAGTAGCTCCGTCCGCGCACGCTCGCCGACAGCATAGCCCAGGTCTCAGCGCGTTCGACGGTTTTTCCGGCAGCGGGAGATGTCGCGTCCCTCTCCCGGCGTGAGCAGCGAAACAAAGCGACACGATCGGATCCCGGTGCGAGCGTCCCGAGCGACGAGGCGGGGCGCTCTCGCGTCCTACTCGTAACCAGGGACCGAGCGCGGGAAACATGCGGGCTGGAGCCGGGGCGAAGTCGTATGGGCGAACTCGACGGTCGCGCCCGCTTACCGAGCGACCTCTCCTGTCTACGCGCATGTCACACGCCTTTGCGCGTCGCTCCCGTGGTGCTGACCCGAGTACACGGCGATACCGATACGCCCCGGCGGCCGTCATACCTGCACATTTGGGGCGTGCTCGGCGATGAGAGGCTCGCTCGAGGCGAGGAACGCAAGGCCGAGCTTGCCGGAGCAGCGGCTCGGCGCCGCAGCGAACATCGTTGGCGAGCAACGGCGCCGAGGAAGGAGCGACGTGAAGGTGCTAACGTTCGCGAAGCGACGATTTCGGGACGAATTCGAATGTCAGGCCAGCGGCGCGGGGTTGCACGCGGAGCTTGTATCGATCTGGGCTGCCGCGTAGCATGGGCGGACGACGGCGCGTGGGGGGTTTGCCCCATGATTCATCCGCGTTTTCGCTTAGGAAAGAGACCATCTCCCGTTGATTGACCCTACCTTCCGACGACCAGCTTCCTCGGGGAGACGATGAGCGCGCAGAAGATCCGAGCGGCACTTGGCCAGCTTCAGGACGATCCGGACAACGAAGCTTCGTGGAACGACCTGTTCGAAGCCGTGACATCGCCCGCTGCGGGCATGGCGCAGGCCGACCTGCGCGCGCTGCTCGAGTCCGCGCGACGCGGGCACGAAACGCGCCGCGAGTGGGAAGCGGTCGCCAAGCTCCTCGAGCTCGAAGCGAGCTTGAACGCGGGTACGCCAGTCGAGTTCGCGATGCAGTTCGAGCTCGCGCGCGTGTTCGAGGACGAGCTCTTCGACGACAAGCGCGCGACCGCCGCCTACCGCCGGCTGCTCGAGCTGCGCCCCGCCGATGCTACGGCAGAGGAGGCCCTCGAGCGCGGCGAGAGCAAGCGCAAAAAGTGGAAGGAGCTCGTCGCGCGTTATCTGGAGGAGGCCGAGCAAGCGACGGATGCCACGTTCAAGGCGTCGCTCCTCATGAGCGCCGCCGAGGTTGCCTATCGATACGGCGATCGCAACAAGAAGGCGATCGCCGAGATCGCGGCGCGGCTCGAAGAGGGGCTCAAGCTGGATCCCAAGAACCAGCGCATCGGCAACCTGCTCGAGCGGATCTATCGCGATCAAGAGAATTGGCAGAAGGTCGCACGAGTGCTCGAGACCCGCGGCGCCGAAGCGACCAGCAAGGAAGAGCGCGCCGTCAGCTTGAACCGCCTCGGCCGCGTTCTGTATCGCAAGCTCGAAGACGAAGGCCGGGCCGTTGTCGCCTATGAACGGGTGCTCGACCTCTGGCCGGGCAACTCCGAAGCGATGAGCTTTCTCTCCGAACATTTCTCGAAGACCGAGCAATGGGAGCATCTGGTCGCGCTGTACGAGGATCAGCTGCGCGGCGGCGGGGCCAGGCAGGGGGAAGAAGCGGGGATCGTCTTCCAGATCGCGATGGTCAATTGGAAGATGCGCAAGAAGCCGGAGCTCGCCGAGCCCTATTTCGACCGGCTCCGGCGCTTCGAGCCGGCGCATCCGGGCATGCTGGCGTTCTTTCGCGAGTTCTGCGGCGCGGCCAACGATCGTTCGCGCCTTCTCACCATCTTGACGGACGCGCAGCGGTCGCTCTCCGATGGCCCGGAAAAAACGGCCCTCGCCACCGAGATTGCCAAGCTCGCCGAAGCGGGTGCCAATGCGCAAAAGGCGATCGACCAGTACAAGACGATCCTCCGCCACGATCCGAGCAACCAAGAAGCTCGCCAGGCGCTCAAGCGCCTCTACACCCAAACCGAGGGCTGGAATGCTTTGATCGAGCTGCTGCGGCAAGATCTCGAGCGCACGCCGGCGACCGACAAGGCTGGACGCCTTCGCGTCCTGCGCGAGATCGCCTCGGTGTATCGGGACCGTATCAAGAGCGACACCGCGCTGGTCACCGTGCTCAGCCAGATCGTGCAGCTCGACAACGAAGACGTCGATTCCTTGCGCGAGCTCGTCCGGGTCTACGAAGCGCTCGGGCGCTGGCGCGATCTTTTGCAGCACCAGGCGGCGCTCGCCGCCCTCTTGCCACGCGGGAGCGAAAAAACGGAACTCCAACGATCGGTCGCGCGCCGTTGGCTCGATCAGTTCAGCAACGTCCAGAACGCGACCGAGGCCTACGAGGCCCTCCTTTCCGCCGCTCCCGGGGACGACGAAGCGATCACCAAGCTGCGCGAGCTCTACACCAAGCGGCGCGCGTGGGCCCCTCTTTACAATCTCTTCGAAAAGCAAGCCGACGAGGCGGAGGGCGAGGGACGCGTCTCCCTTCTCAGCGAGATGGCCAAACTCGCCGCCGAGCGACTCGACCGCGGCGCCGACGCGATCCGCATCTACAAAGCGATTCTCGATGAAGACGCGACGCGCGTCGAGGTGCTCGACTTGCTCGAGCGCCAGGCCGAGAGGGACAAAGACTTCGCGACCGTAGCGTGGTCTCTCGAACGTCGGCTCGCGCTGGCTGACGGCGACGCGGCGCGCCTAGCCGTCCTGCAAAAACTCGGCAGCGTCTACGCCGATCGGCTCGGCGATCACGTCGGCGCGACCAAGACCTGGCGCCGGGTGCTCGAGATTCAACCGGGGCATCCAAAGGCTCTGCGCGTCCTGCGCGACTCGTATCTCGCCAACAACGACTACGACGGGCTCGAAGATCTCTACTCGTCCCAAAACGATTGGGAAGGGCTCGCCGAGGTGTTCTCCACCGCGGCCGATCGGGCATCCGACACGCAGACGAAAATCAACCTTTCGTTCCGCACGGCGCGGGTGCTCACCGAAAAAATCGGAGAGCAGACCCGCGCTTTCCGCGCCTACGAGCGCATCTTGTCGGTGCGTCCCGACGACTCCGCCGCCGCGGCGGCGCTCATCGAGATCTACGAGGCCGAAGAAAAATGGTCGCGCCTGCCCCCTCTTTACGAGATCCTCCTCACCTCGGCGCAGGAAGACGAACAGAAGCTTCACCTTCTGCATCGGCTGGTCGAAGTAACGGGGCAGAAACTCGGCGACCGCGCGGCGGCAGTGACGTGGGCCCACAAAGCTTACGATCTTTCCCCCACCGAAGAGCGGCTCGACGAGCTCGAGCAGACTTCGCGAGCGGCCAAGTCCTGGGACCTCTACATCGACGCGGTCACCACCCGACTCAAGAAGAAGAAGGGTGTTTCCACCAAGGATCGACGCAGCTTGAGAGCCAAGCTGGCGCGCCTGCACGCTACCGAGCTCGGGCGCCTCGACGACGCCGTCGCCGAGTATCGAACGCTGGTCGAAGAGGATCCCGGCGACGAAGCAGCGGTCACCGCGCTCGACAAGCTCCTTCGTATCGACGATCGCCGCGACGAGCTGCGATGGCTGTTCGAGCTGCGCGCGACGCAAGGCCCCGAAGATCAGCGCGCGGCAATCCTGACCGAGTGGGCGAGCCTCGAGCAAGACGTCTTCAACGAGCCCGCGCGCGCAACCGAGTTGTACAAACGGGTCCTCGAAGCGGACCCCGGCAACGAGCTGGCGGCGCGCACGCTACCTCGGCTTCTTCTCGCGGCCGGCAATGCCAAGGAGGCGGCCGAGGTCATCGAAGCGCACCTCGACCGGACCGAAGGTCAGGTGCGCGCCGAGCGCGAGCTCGACCTGGCCGACATCTACCTCGACCACCTTTCGCGCCCGCCCCAAGCGTTGAAGGCCGCCGCGCGAGCACTGAAGGTGCTGCCCCACTTCCCGCGGACGATCGAAATGCTCGACCGGCTCATGGGCATGCCCGAGACGCGCGCCAAATCGGCCGAGCTTCTCGAGGCCGAGTACGGCGAGCTGAAAGACGCGCGAAGACAGGCGCAGGCGCTGAATGTCGTGCTCGAAACCACGACCGACGCCCGACGGCGTCTGAAGCTCTTCACCACGCTGGCCGAGCTGGAAGAGCACCAACTCAATGCAGCGGGCCGCGCCTTCGATGCCGTACTGCGCGCCCTTTCCGAGTTTCCCGAAGAGCTGCCCCTCTGGGATCGCGCCAACGTGTTGGCCGCGCGGTCCGCACGGCCGACCGACCTGGCCGATGTGTACCGCACCGCCCTGCGCACGAGCTCCAATCTGCCGCCGTCGATCACCATCGAGCTTTGCGAGCGTGCCGCGATCCTCCACGACGAGAAGCTCGGCGATCCCGAAGCGGCGTTGCCATACCTCGAACGCATCCTCGAGCGCCGTCCCGACGACGAACGAGCCTTCTCACGCCTCAAACAGATTCTCACCAGCGCCGAAAAATGGGGCGAGCTCGAGACACTCTATGGGCAGGCGGTCCGCGGCACGACGGATCCCAAGCGACGCGCCGATCTGCTGAATGAGGTGGCTCTCGTCTGCGAGGAGATCACCAACGAGCCCAATAAGGCCATCGGGTACTATGAGGCGATCCTCGACCTCGAGTCGAACCACGAGCACGCCACACGCGCGCTGGAGATGCTCTACGCGCGCGAGGGGCGCTACGGCAAGCTCGCCGCGCTTCTGGAGAATCGGCTGGAAAACGCCACGCAAGCCGAGACGGTCGCACTCAAGGTGCGCCTCGGTCAGATCGATCTCGATCAACTGCACGACCCGCCGCGTGCCCTCAATCACCTCGAAGAGGTGCTGAGGCTCGACGTCGGGAATGCCGAAGCTCGCCAGCTCGTGGAGCGCCTCCTCGACATCGGGAGCCTGCGAACGCGCGCGGCCGAGGTGCTGGAGGCCGTCTACGACGTGCGCGACGAAGTGCGCGATCTGGTCCGCGTCCTGGAAATTCGGCTGGAGGGAGCCGAGGACGAAGATCTGCGCCGCACGCTTCTGCGACGAATCGCCGCGCTGCGAGACGAGAGACTGCAAGACGACGCCGGGGCCATGAACGCCCTTTCGCGCTTGGTACCACTCGATCCGACCGACGTCGCGGCGCGCGAACGTATGACCGAGATCGGCAGGCGCCTGCACGCCTACGAACGCGTAGCGGGCGTGCTGTCGGAGGCGGCAAAAGCCGCTCGCGAGCCGCGCCTTCGATCGGAAATTCTGATGCAGGTGGCCGAATTGTCGGAAACGATGCTCGGCGATCTTCCGCGAGCCGAGTCGGTCTACAAGGCGGTGCTCGCGATCGATCCCAAAGATCCTGAGCTGGCGCTGCCCCCGGCTCGTGCTCTCGAGCGATTGTATTCGGGCTCCGGTAACCACTTGGCGCTCGCCGATACGCTGATCGTCGAAGTCAGCCTGGAAGAAAATGTAGAGAGGCGCCGCGAGCTGCTCGGCCGCCTCGGCGAGCTGTCGGAGACCGTCCTCGAGGATCCCGCGCGGGCAATCCTGGCCTGGCGACAGCGCCTGGACGACGATCCTGCCGACGAACGCGCCCTGGTGTCGCTCGAGCGGCTCTACGAGCGGACCGACGCCTATCGAGACCTGGTGGCGACGCTCCGAGCACGCGAGCAAGCTGCGCCTTCTCCGGAAGTGCGTCGGAAGATCATGACCAAGATCGCCGAGACGCTGGCCGACAAGCTCGACGATAAAACGGAGGCGATCCAGGCGTACCGCGCAGTTCTCGACGAGTTCGGTCCCGACCGCAGCACGCTCACGGCGCTGGAGAGGTTGTACGAGGCCACCGAGCGGTACTCCGACCTTGCCGAAACGCTCGACATCGATCTCGGTCTATCGGATGAGCCGGCTGCGCGCATCGAAGTGCTCGCGCGCCTCGGCGAGCTGCGCCGGGTTCAGCAGGACGACTGGGAAGGAGCACTGGAAGCATTTCGCCAGGCGCTCACGTACGATCCCTCCCACGCGGCGAGCCGCGAAGGCATCGAGAAACTGCTGGAATTGCCCGACGCTCGGCGCCAAGCCGCCGAGACGCTGCACCCGCTCTACGAAGCGGACGGCGATCACGAGCGGCTGCTGAGAGTCTTGGAGATCGAAGCGGCGGCCGCCGACACGCCCGACCAGCGCCTGCGCCTGCTCGAACAAGCAACGGCGGTAGCCGAATCGCAGAGGAGCGATCCCGAGCGCGCGTTCGTCTACGCGGTGCGCGGCGTGCGCGAAGCCGCCGGCGAGCCGGAAATCACGGCGTGGCTCGAGCGCGCCGAGCGCCTGGCCATGGCCACCAACCGCTACGCCGAGCTGGTGAAGCTCGAGCGAGAAGTGCTGCCCAACATCCTGAACGAGGACGTCCAGCTCAGCACCAGCCTTCGCATCGGCGAGCTCGCACGCACGAAGCTCGGCGATCGTGACCTCGCACGCAATTACTACCAGAAGGCGCTCGACCTTCGAGGCGACGACCGGCGGGCACTCACCGCCTTGGAATCGCTGTACGAAGAGGGTGACGACGCTCATGCCTTGCTCGAAGTGTTGAAGCGCCGCGTCGACGCCGCCGAGAACGACGACGAGAAAAAACAGCTTCTCTTCCGGCAAGCGAAACTTTGCGCAGAGGCGCTCGGCGATCAGGATGCCGCGATCGACGTCTACGAGACGATACTCGACATCTCCCTCGAACCACAGGCGCTTTCCGAGCTCGAAACGCTCTACAAGGTCAAGAACCGCTGGCAAGAGCTGGTCACTCTTTACGAGAGACAGCTCGACGCCAACGCCGGCAACAAGCCCGACCTTCACGTCAAGATCGCCGTCATCGCCCGTCAGCACATGGATGACACTGCCCGCACGTTCGACCAGCTCGAGGCGGCGCTGGCGGGCGACAGCCAACACGCCGGGGCCATTACCGAACTGGAGACGCTTCTCCGACACGGGAAAGAGACGCAGCATCGGGCGCGCGCCGCGGAGATGCTCGAGCCCGTCTACCAGAAACGAGCGAACTTCCCGGAGCTGATGGCGACGATCGAGGCGCGGCTGGAGTCGAGCCAAGATCCCGACGAGCGAAGACCGCTGCTCAAGCGTCTCGCCGATCTCAAAGAAGAGCAAGCCGAAGACTATCGCGGCGCGCTCGAGACCATGGCCAAGCTTTTGCACGAGGACGTGACCGACGAGGGCACCTGGTCGGAGCTCGAGCGGTTGGCCAAAGTCGCCGGGGCCGAGGCACGCCTCGCCGACATCTACGCCTCCGAGCTCGATGCCATCGCCAGCGACGAAGCCTCCACTGCCAAGCTCGCGCGGCGCACGGGGGAGCTTTTCGCGAAGCTCGGGGATGTCGAACGCGCGCTGCTCTTCTTGCGCCGCGCCCACGGCTTCGAACCGGAGTCGCCCGAGCTCTTTCAGGCGATCGATGGTCTGCTCATCAAAGACGGCCGTGCCAAGGAGCGCGTCGAGCTGTATCGCACCGCGCTCGATTATCGCTACGATGCGGCCCAGCGCACGGCGACGTTGCACACGATCGCCGAGCTCGAGACGACGGCGCTATCCGACCCCGATCGCGCCATCGACACCTATCGCGCGATTCTCGACGTCGACGAGAACGACGCCAAAGCTCAGGACCAGCTCACCGTGCTTTATCGCGAGCGGGGGCGGTTTCACGACCTGGCCGATCTGTTCGAGCGCCGGGCCGAGCAGGCGGCCACGGCGATAGCCACCGCCAGTTTTCGCCTGAGCCTCGCGCGCCTCTATCGGCAGGAGCTCGAAAACGTGGGCGCCGCCATCGACCAATACGAGCGCATCGTAGAAGCCTCGCCCGATCACCGCGAGGCGATTTCCGATCTCGAGGCGCTGAGCCAATTGCCGGAGCACAAGGCGCGCCTCGTCGAAATCCTGCGGCCGCTCTACGAAAGGGCGGACGATTGGCGCCACATCATCGCATTGAACGAGCAGAGGCTCGAACTTTCACGCGACCGTGGCGAGAAGATCCCGATCCTTCGGGAGAACGCGGAGCTCTGGGAAAAGCGCGGCAACGACGACAAGCGCGCCCTTCGATCGCTGCGGGCGGCGTTCGAGCTCGACCCCGACGACGGCGAGACGCGGATCGAGCTGGAGCGCGTCGCAGAGAAAACCAAAGCGTGGGACACGCTGGCCGACGCTTACGAGCGCGGCATCGAAAGCGCAGACCCGCTCGTGCGGCGGGAGCTCTTGTTGTCACTGGCTCACCTTCACGATCGGAAGCGCGACGATCCCCGCCGAGCCCTCGACGCATACGAGCGATTGTTTGCACTCGACGAAACCGACTCCGAGCCGCTCGACCACATGGACATGCTGGCGACGCTCCTGTCCGATTGGGATGCGCTCGTGAAAATTCTGGAGCGCAAGGCCAACCTCGTGCCGTCCGACGAGGATCGCGCCTCGCTCCACCGCCGGATCGGCGAAATCAAACGCGACATGCTCGAGGACATCGCCGGCGCCATCGAATCGTACGAACGCGCCCTCGAGCTGGAGACGGAGAGTACTTTTACGATCGATTCCCTCATCGATCTTTACGAGCGCGGAGTGGACCACGAGAAGCTGGTCGAGCTTTACCGGCGAAGGGTCGAGCTCACCGCACCCGAAGATCAGGACATGAAGTTCGATCTTCTCGTCCGAGCCTCCGCGCGACACGAAAAGCACCTGTCCCAGCCCCGTGAGGCGATCGATGCCCTGCGCGAGGCGGCGACCATCAAGCCGGCCGACCGCGACGTGCTCGCCTCGCTCGATCGGCTCTATCGAGCCGAGCAGATGTGGCCCGATCTGCTCGACAATCTGCGAGCCGAAGCGGCCGCCGCCGAGACCCAAGCCGACCGCGCCAGGCTGCGCAAGGAGATCGGGGCTCTCTACGCCCAGCGACTCGACGATCCCAATGCCGCCCTCGAAGCCTACAAACAGGTGCTCGACGAGGCCCCCGGCGATCGGGATGCGGTGGCCGCCGTCAGCCAGATCGGCGAGACGCGCGAAGATCTGAGCCTCGTCGCCGCCGACATTCTCGAGCCGGTGCTGCGGAGCGGATCGCAGTTCGACATGTTGGTGAAGGTCCTCGAGATGCGCGTGCGCGCACAGACGGATCCAATCGACCGCACGGCGACGCTGAAGACGATCGCCGACGTACTCGACCGCTCGCTCGGGCGACCGGCCGACGCACAGACGATTCTCATGCGCGCGCTGGCCGAGGCGCCCGAGGATACCCAGCTCTATTCCGAAATCGAGCGCCTCTCGGCGGCTTCCGGCGGTTATGACCGCTACGCCGATGCGCTCGAAGAACGTGCCGGCGCCATCTTCGATGCAGCCGTTGCGCAGGACCTCTGGCGGCGGCTTGGAAAAATCGCCGAGAACGAGCTGGAGGACGACCGGCGCGCGATCGCGGCTTACGCCAAGGCAAGCGAACAGGTCGGCGATGACGCGGAGATCTTGGCCGCGCTCGATCGGCTCTACGAGCGCACGCGCGAGCATCGGGCGTTGGCCGAGGTGCTCGATCGGCGCGTCGCCGTCGAATCCGACGCCAAACGGCAAGCCGAGCTTTTCCATCGGCTCGCCAAGCTCCAGATCGAAGAGTTCCAGGAACGATCGCAGGGGCTGGCGACCCTCAAGCAAGCACTCGAGCGAGACGCCGAGCATCGACCGTCGCGCGAGCTGCTCGAATCGCTCACCGACGACGCCACGCTCTTCGAAGAAGCCGCCGAGGCGCTGGAAGAGGTCTACCGAACGCAGAACGACAACGAACGCTTGATGGCGCTCTACGAAAAACGCATCGCGTTCGCCAGCACGTCCCGGGAGCGAACCAGAATCCGTCTCGATCTGGCCAAGCTGCTCGAAGAGCGATCGCAGGATCGCAAGCGTGCGCAAACCGTTCTCGAGGATGCGCTCGCCGACGATCCGACGGACGTCGACGTGCTCCACGAAGTCGAGCGGCTCGCCGCAGCCAACGATGCGTGGGCGAGCGCAACGAGCAAGCTGTACGCCGCCATCGTCGCCGCGCGCGATCTCACCCCCGATACGGCGCGCGACGCCTACGTGAGGCTCGCGACTTGGTACGAAGACAAACTCAAAGACCCCACGCTCGCCGAAGAAGTGCTCGACAAGGCCTTGGAAAAGGACCCCGAAAACGTCGAGATTCTTCGTTCGATCGAGCGAATTCGGCGCGCGCCCGGCCGCGAGCGCGACCTCGTGAAGAGCTTGCGTCGGCTGGCCGAGCTGGAGCTCGATCCGAATAGCAAGCGCCAGCTCTTCCGTGAAGCCAAAGTCCTCGCCGAGGAACAGGTCAAGGACCCCGTCCTCACCGAAGAAGTGCTCCGGCAACTGCTCGACGAAGACGAAGCCAACCTATGGGCGCTCGAAGAGCTCACCCGCTTGCGGGAGGCGGCGTCCGACTACCCGGCGGTGCTCAAGCTGCTCTTGCGTCGTGCCGAGCTCGCCACCGACGGGCTCGAGCTCGCCAGGTTGCAACACCTCGCCGCGGGAATTGCTCATCAGAAGCTCGATGATTTGCCGCGTGCGGTCGAGCTCTACGAAACGATCTTCGAAAACAATCCCAGCGACGAACGCGCATCCTCGGCGCTGCGCCAGCTTTACGCGAAGAACGAGCAAGAGCGTGATCTGGCGAGACTACTCGGGCGCCTGATCGACGTGGCAACGACCCCGGCCGAGCGCACCAAGCTGCGGCTCGAGCTCGCCACGCTCGAGGCCACCACATCGAGCGAGGATGCCATCGAAACGCTGCGCAGCGTTTTGGAAGAAGATCCCATGCAGGCCGACGCGGTCGTGCTCCTCTCCCAGCTCTACGAGAAGGGGGGTCGCGACGAAGAGCTGGCCGACCTGCTGAATTCGCAAATCGAGCTCGCCCGCGAGCGACAGGACAGCGCTACCGAGCTTTCGCTCATGGTTCGGCTCGGTGACATCTACGAATCGCGGCTGGGCGATGTGAACAAAGCCATCGAAACGTACCAGGCGGTGCTCGAGCGCGAGCCAGGCAACAAGGGTGTCCTCGAATCGCTGGCACGCCTGTTCGAGGGCAAGGGCGAGCTCAAGAGCGCGAGCGAAGCACTGGAGAAGCTCCTCGACCTGACCGAAGGGGCTGCCGCGGTCGAGCTCGCCATCCGCTTGGCGGACGTTTTCGGCAAGCTCAAGGACGACAAGAGCGCCGAGCGCGCGCTCGAGCGGGGGCTCGCATCGGCTCCGAATCATGCCGAGATCCGTCAGCGACTCTCGCAGACCTACGAGAAGACGCAGAACTGGGGGCGTCTGGCCGAGCTGATGGCGGGCGACGCCGAAGCCGCCACCGAAGAAGCGGAGAAGGTTCGCATCTATCGCGCGGCCGCCGATCTTTACCTCTCCAAACAACGCGACCCGGCGGCGGGAGCCAATCTCTTGGAGAAGGCAAGCGCCCTAGCGCCGCTCGACCGTGATCTACTCCTCCTGCTCTGCGACGCCTACAGCGCCGCGGGCCGCTCCAAGGACGCAGCGGCCGCGCTCGAAAAGGTGGTCGCTTCCTTTGCCGGCAAGCGCTCGAAGGAACTGGCAGGCATTCACCAACGTCTGGCTCGCGCCTACCTCGCCGAGGGCGACAAGAGACGCGCCCTGGCCGAGCTCGACCAAGCATTCAAGATCGATCCGGGAGCGGTCGCCGTGCTGCGCGATCTCGGAGCCCTATCGATCGACATGGGTGACCTCGACCGCGCTCAAAAGACTTATCGCTCGCTGCTCTTGCAGAAGCTCGATGGTAGCTCGCCGATCACGAAGGGCGAAGTCTTTCTGCATCTCGGAGAGATCTCGAGCCGGCAGGGCGACCGCGTGAAAGCCGTGCAGATGCTCGAGCGGGCGTTGGAGAATGATCCCAACCTCGCTCCAGCCAAGAACCTGCTGGCCGAGCTCAAGAGGTGACGAGCTTCTGGCGCTCAGCATTGGGGGTGCTGCTCGGGTTTGTCGCCCGCATTTATCTTGCCACGCTCAGGGTATCGCTGCGCATCGACGAGGCGCTCGACCCAGCCGATCGACGCCCCTGGCTCCTTTGTTTCTGGCACGGGGATCAGCTCCCCCTTCTGCGCTGGAAACGGCGCCGGCCGACGGCGGCCCTCGTCAGTCACTCCGCCGACGGAGAGATGCAAGCGCGCGCACTGGCGCTGCAGGGTCTCGCGATCGAGCGAGGTTCGAGCTCGCATGGCGGCGCGCGTGGACTTTTCGCCATCGTCCGCCGGCTGCGTTGCGGCGCAGATGCCGCCTTCGCCGTCGATGGGCCGCGAGGACCTCGCCATCGCGCGGCGCCCGGCGCCCGCGCCGCCGCCCGCCTCTCGTCGGGCGTCCTCGTCCCCATGGGCAGCGCCTGCGCGCGTGCGGTCACGCTCGAAAAGGCGTGGGACCATTTTCGCATCCCCCTCCCTTTCACGCGCGTCGCCGTCCGCCTGGGCCCCCCTCTCGATCCCTCTGCATCGCTATCGGAGCTCGAAGGCGCGGTTCATACCGCCTCCTCGCTCGCCGCCGACGACCTCCGCCCCGCCAAGGTGTTTGTTTACAGGGAGTCTGGGAAGCGGGGAGTTTTCTCTTGAATGAAAACCAATGACATTGCGTTTTGCGCAATCTTGCACGACGAGTCGTTCAACGTGAAGACAGAGGTCAATCAACAACAAATTTCTCCGCTTCCCCGACTCCCTGTTCGATTTTCCGCGCGATCAGGGCGGTGAGGTAACGGTGCGCTACTTCGTCGGGCTCGGTGGACGGGAGATCGCAGTCGATGTGACGGCGCTCGCAGGCGGCAGCTGGGACGTGCGCGTGGAGGGAAACCGTTCGAAGGTGGATGCCGTCGCCGCGGGCGCGGCGGTGTCGCTTCTCATCGACGGCCGCGTCGTCGACTTGGTGTTGGATGCGACGGCTCCCAAGGTGGGTTACGCCGCGCTCGGCTGCCGCGGCGAAGCGAGAATCGAGACCGAACGCACGCGAGCCGAGCCATCGCTCGGACGCGCAGACACCGCGAAAGGGGGGGATTCGTTGGTCGCGCCCATGCCGGGGCGAATCGTTCGCGTGCTCGTCGCAGCGGGCGACCACGTCGAAACTGGGGCGCCCCTCGTGGTCATCGAGGCGATGAAAATGGAAAACGAGCTTCGGGCAACGCGCGCTGCCGAGGTGCGCGACGTGCTGGTGCGCGCCGGCGATACGATCGAAGGTGGAGTGAAGCTGATCGTGCTCGAATGACGACGTTGCGTCTCGAAGACGTGCACGCCTTGAAGTGGGCCGGCGCCAAGCTTCTCGCGGCAGCCGTCGGTCTGCGGTCGCTCGAGGTGCTGTTCGCGACGCGACCGCTCCTCGCCGTCGTTATGGGTGCCCTTTGGCTCGATTGGTGGGCCCAGCGGCTCAAAGCGCGCTGGTCCGATTCCGAGGGGCGGTTATCGGCGATCCGTCCTGCCCTGCGGGCACTCGCCGCGATTGCGTTCGGCGTGGCACTCGGGTGGGTGATGATCGGCGCGGCCGCCGTGACGCACACGGCGCGCGTCCGGTGGGGGCACTGGCACGCAATCGGATTCAGCCTCGGCGCTTTTCGCACGGCTGCCTACGCCTTTCGCGACGAGCTCTTGCTGCGCGGGATCCCCCTCGCCCTCACCCGGGGACGCATTCCACCTCGATGGTCGATTGGTTTCTCGACGGTGCTCGCGGTCGCTCCCTGGACGACGGAACCTGGCGTTCGCATCGAATCGCTCCTTCTCGTCGCCAGTATGGGACTTTTTTTGGCTCTGGTCTGGCAGGATGGCCCGGGTGGTCTCGTCGCCTGGGGCGTCCATGCCGGGTGGCTGCTCGTCGTTCAGATCGTGGCGCAGGGCGCCCTGCTCGACATCGAATGGAGCCGCCGATCGCCCTCGGCGGGAGCACCCGCCTATTTCGGCGCGTGCCTGTTCTTGCTTTCGTCGATCACGCTTTACCGCTGGAAGCGTACCGCGCCACCCTGATCCCGACTGCCAGCATCACACCCGCAATGGCTGCTACCAGCAATGGATTGGGCACGACCAACAAGATCGGCTCCGACAATCCGTTGAACCAGCCTCGTCCAACGCCGAGCGAAATCGTGTTGTAGACGAAATGGAGCAGCATCGAGAGCAACACCGTGCCGCTCAGGAATCTCGCGGTGCCGCAGGCGACACCGAGGCACGTTGCAGAAACGACCCGCACGATGCCGACGCTCCCCTTCATATCGGCATGCATCGTCCCGAATGCCGCTGCCGCGACGACGATGGCGACGCTGCCCGCGATCCAGCGGTCTTGCTTCGACTCGCGGGGTTCGGACGCTGGATCTCGCCGCCGGGCGAGCAGCGCCGAAGTCCCGTCCTGCAAGAGAGAAAACAGGGGCCCTCGAAACATCATCTCTTCGGCGATGGCGGCGAGCACTGCTCCCCACAACATCGTTACGACCACCGGCGCTTGGGTAATGGCCTTTCCAAAGGCGCCCGCATTCCTTCGCGAAGCCCCAGCCCCCTGCGTTGCGAGCTCCTCGAGCAGGTACGGCTCCGCGATCTTCAGGGCGACCGATGAAGCCAATACGAAGATCGCCGGCGCGAGCAGAGCCGTCACGAGGAGGTGCCAACCGGAGGGCTTGTTCAGCCCCAGTAGGGCACGCGGTTGCCGAAAGAGGATCCATGCGAGTCCGAAGCCGAACCCCGTCGTGATCACCTGACAGAGCATGTTGTAGATGGGCAACGTCAACGAATCGAGAAGCACCCGCGGCAACGCGTGCCAGAGGACGATCGGCAGATATCGCCCCACGGCGATCCATACCACCGCCACCCCGAGCAGCTTGAGCCACCCCGCGCGCCCAGGCGCCGCCGGCGACGTTTCGTTGGAGGTCGAGGTGCCCAAATCGTCGATGTTGTACTCCGCTTTCCGCGCGAGATCACCGAAGCAGAGGAAACATCGAAACAAGGGCTTGCTCGACGCTTACGAGCTCCGAAGACGCGCGCTGCTCGGCTGCGGCGATGGGCTCATCCTGCGCGACAGGCTCGCGATGGTCGAAATAGCACTTGATCTTCGGTTCGGTGCCGCTTGGCCGAACGATGACCCGTGTGTCCCCCTCGAGCGCGTAAGCGAGTACGTCGCTCTGCGGCAACCGGAGCGCGCTTTGGCTGCCATCGCCACCCACCGCGAGGCGCGCCGCATAATCGCGCCGCTCGATCACGCGCCGAGCTCCGACGCCGTCAGGGGGCGACTCGCGCAGCGCTTTCATCAGTGAATCGATGCGCGCTGCGCCGTCGATTCCGGGGAGTATGACGCTGCGTTGGCGGCTCGCGTAGAGACCATAGCGCCGGTACAGCTCGCACAGATATGCGAACACCGAGCTTCCGCGCTGCCGGCATACGGAGGCGATCTCCGCAAACAGCACTGCGGCGCTCACGCCGTCCTTGTCACGCACAAGATCGCCGATGCAATACCCGAGCGCTTCCTCGTATCCGAACACGAAGCGCTTTCCCTCGCGGGTAAGCTCCATGGCACGATTCGCTATCCACTTGAACCCGGTGAACGTCTCTTCGTAGTGTACGCCGAGTTGACGCGCGATTTCACCGAGCATCGGAGAAGACACGATGCTGGCGATCACGGCTCGCGCGTCGCGCCGTGGGTCGGCAGTGAGAAGATAGTGCCCGATCAGCACGCCTACCTGATTGCCGGAAAGCTGCACGAACTCACCGGCGTCGTTTCTGACCGCAACGGCGAGCCGATCGGCGTCGGGATCATTGGCGAGCACGAGGTCCGCGCCGCTTTTGCGGGCGAGCGCGACGGCACGATCGAGAACGCCTTTTTCTTCCGGATTTGGAAAAGGCGCGGTGGGAAAGCCTGGGTCAGGCTCGACCTGCTCGGGCACCGGCGTCATTTCCCCGAAGCCCGACTCCTTCATCGCGCGGTTCACGAGCGCAAAGCCGACTCCGTGAAGAGGCGTGTAAACGACGGAAAGCTCCGGCCGCACGCGGGGCGCCAAAAGCAGTTCACGAATGCCCGAGAGATAATGTGCTTCGACCTCTCGCGGCACCGATCGGATGCGGCCTTCCGCGATGCCTACCTCGCGTGACACGCGCGGCACGAGGTTCGCCGCGGGCACCGCTGCGACGAAGTGCGCGATCGCATGGTCGCGTGGCGGCACGATCTGGGCGCCGTTGGACCAGTAGACCTTGTATCCGTTGTACTCGGCCGGATTGTGACTCGCGGTGACCACCACGCCTGCGGCCGCGCGGAGGTGCCGTACGGCGAATGCCACCAAAGGTGTGGGTACGACATCGGGGAACCAGTGCACCCGTACACCCGCGGCGGCGAACACCGAAGCAGCGTCGTCGGCAAACGTTCGGCTCTGGCGTCTCGCATCGTAGCCGACGACGATGCCCCGTTCGGCAGCATCGCCAAGCTCCTCCAAGAGACTAGCCACCAGTCCCGCCGATGTCCGGATGACGACGGCGCGGTTCATTCGATTGGGCCCGGCGCCCATGAGTCCCCGCAATCCGGCCGTGCCGAACTCCAGGCTTCGGGAGAATCGTTCCACCAACTCTCGGCGGTCGCCACGCGCCAAGATCCCAGCCAGCTCCTCGCGCGTCGCCTCGTCCGGATCGGCGAGGCGCCAGGCTTCGGCGGCTCGCTCGAGCTCGTCCTCTGGAAGGGCCCGGGTCACGGCACGAGGCTAGCGCCTTTCGCCAGAGATTCCGCGAAATGCGTATCATACGAGCCTCGGCGAAACGGGACCGCCTCGAGGATTCTGCGTAGGAACGGCAGATTCGTTTGCGCCGGCCCTTTCGGTCCAACGAGCTCGATGACCGTAGCGGCGAGGGCCCGATCGAGCCGGTCGATGGCCGCTTCGCGGTCGTCGGCGTGCGCCACGATCTTCGCCAGCAGGGGATCGTAAAACGGCGTCACCGTATCACCTTCTCGAAAGCCGGTTTCCACGCGCAAGCTCGCGTCCGCTCGGGGCCACACGAGCTTCGCCAGACGGCCGGGCTGAGGGATGAACGATTTGCCGGGATCTTCTGCGTAGACGCGCACCTCGATGGAATGACCCCGTCGCGGTGGGCCGCGGTCGGTGAAATCGGCAGGCAACACCTCGCCCCCGGCAATCCGAAGCTGTTGCTCGACGATGTCGATGCCGGTGCACATCTCGGTCACCGGATGCTCCACTTGCAGCCGGGCATTGACTTCGAGAAAGAACGCCTGCCCCTCCTCGTCGACGATGAACTCACACGTTCCGGCGCCCACGTACCCCGCTCGACGAAAGATCGCGAGCGCGGCCTGCTCGATCGCCGCCCGGCGCGCGTGCCCCTCCTCCGATCGGAAGAAGGCTGCCGGCGAAGGCGACTCCTCGACGATCTTTTGGTGCCGGCGCTGCGCACTGCATTCGCGTTCGCCCAGGCTCACGGCTTTTCCGGCGCCATCACATAGCCCCTGCACCTCGATGTGCTTGGGAGAGCGGATGTACCGCTCGAGGTACACGCGCGAATCGCCGAAAGCCGCCCGTGCGCGGTCGGCGCAGCTTTTCATGGCGCGCTCGAGCTTGTCGGCCGACTCGACGACCTGCATGCCGATGCCCCCGCCGCCAGCAACCGCTTTGACGATGATCGGATAGCCGATCCGGTCGCCGCACGCGCGAGCCATTCCGATGGCGTCGACGTCGTCGAGGGGCAGCGGCTCGTCGATGCCGGGGACCGGAGCGACCTGGGCGGCCAGCGCCACCTTTCGAGCTCTCATCTTGTCGCCCACCGCCTTGAGCACTTCGGGCGGCGGCCCCACGAAGACGATACCCGCGTCCCGAACCGCACGCGCGAACTGGCTATTTTCGCTGAGAAGACCGTATCCGGGGTGCACCGCCTTGGCCCCCGTCAGCTGGGCAGCGGCAACGATGGCGTCGATCTTCAGATAGCTGTCCTTTACGGGCGGCGGACCGATGCGCACGGCCTCATCGGCGAGTTCGACGTGCAATGCGCCGGCGTCGGCGTCCGAATGAACGGCCACCGTGGCGATGCCGAGCCGCCGGCAGGTGCGTATCACGCGACAGGCGATTTCCCCACGATTGGCGATGAGAATCTTGTCGAACACGCGTTGGCCTCGCGCCGATTTGAGCAGGAAGCCTCCGGGGCGGGAAGGGGCCTTTTCCTCCGGTGTACCTACCTCCGGCAGTCGCCCCCGAACCGAGTCACACCCACATTGCCTCCCTTGGCAATAAATAGGTTGGGGCATTGTCAAATCATGCCTGACGGCCGGCTCGACGCGACAGGCGGGTGGTCAATGGACTTTCCAGTTCGACATAAAAACGCCGTTCTCTACGACAAAACTGAGTGGCGTCCGCTGGACCGATCCATCCCTTTGTAGGATATTTCATTCGATCGGGATCGTCCGACCGCTTTCGGCTTTGACGGCAGCGAAACACGCTTGCCGCCTTGGTTGCCTGACGCTTGGATCGGAGAAGGCCGTGCGCTCGATGATGTCCAGCGGGTTCATGAGAGACGCGAAGGAAGACCGTGTTCTACGCGCGAAACGACGCATCGGACGCACGATCAAGAGCAGGTGGCGACTCGATGAGCTCATCGGTCTAGGCGTCACGGCGGCCGTGTATTCGGCGACCCACCGCATCGGCACGCGCGTGGCGGTGAAGATGCTCGATCCCGACCCTTCGCTCGACGGCGCGGAGATCAAGACTCGCTTCTTGCGTGAAGCCTACCTGGCAAACTTGGTCGAGCATCCGGGCGCGGTCCGGGTCATCGACGATGAAGTCGACGAGCAAGGCTCGGTCTTCCTGGTCATGGAGCTTCTCGATGGCGAGACACTCGCGGACCGTATCGACCGAAACGCCAGGGCGCTCACCACCGAAGAGATCTTGATCGTCGTCGACCGAGTTCTCGACGTGCTCGCCGCTGCCCACGACAAGCACATCGTCCACCAGGACGTCGAACCCGGGAACATCTTCTTCACCCGAAGAGGAGGTGTACGCCTGCTCGACTTCGGCTTTGCCCGGCATCGCCCGGTCACCGACAATCCCAAGCTGGCCACCGGACGTTTCGTTTCGACCCCCCCGCGATTGGACTCGACGTTCGGAACGCCGGCCTACCTCGCGCCCGAGCAGGCCAGACGGAGCTGGTCGGACGTCGATGCGCGCACGGATTTGTGGGCCGTAGGGGCGATCATGTTCAGGCTGCTGACGGGGCGTGTCGTCCACCCTGCCGAGACCACGACCGCGCAGCTTGCGGCCACGAGGACCCGACGACCCCCACGCACTGCGGCCTTGGACCCGGCGGTTCCGATCTGCGTCGCAACGGTGGTCGACAAGGCCCTCGCCTTCAACAAGCACGACCGATGGTCGGACGCGCGCAGCATGCAGCGAGCCATTCGCGATGCGTACCGAACGTTGACGTCGCGAGAAGCGGGTCGATTTTCCGAGACCACGCTCTCTTTGTTCCACGATGGGCCGCCCTCGTCCGGCGTCCCCGGCGCACCCGATCAGGATATCCAGCCGGTTGCACCCGAGTTACCCGAGCGCTCTCACATCACGCCGACGCGCGGCGGGCGACATCGAATCCGCTTCGGTGCACTTGCCGCGCCGCTCGGCCGCGTCGCCATTTTCGCAGCCCTCGTGCTGGCGGTCTGCGTGCTGGTGACACTGGCTCACGCGATCTGGAAGCACCCCCCCTTCTAGGTCCGATCCACCCTCACCTTCGGCTTGGCGCCGAGGAGCGCGAGCTGGCCGCATGCGGCAGCGACGTCGTCGCCGCGCCGCTTGCGAACGAAGCACGTATACCCTCGGTCGATGAGAAGCTGTTGAAAGGCATATACCCGTTCCATCGCAGGAGCCCCGAGAGGCGATGCTTCGATGGGATTCATGGGAATGAGGTTGATCTTCACCGGCAAGCCCCGCAAGAGCAGAGCTAGCTTTTGGGCTTCCAATAACTCGTCGTTCTTGCCGGCCACCAGCGTGTACTCGATGAAGATGCGCCGTCGCTTCGGCAACGGATACCTCCGCAGCGCGGCCAAGAGCTCACCGAGCGGGTACTTGCGGTTGATCGGCATCAAACGCGTGCGCGTCTCGTCATCGGCCGCGTGCAGCGAGACCGCGAGCCCAATTTGCCCCGCAAAGTCACGACCGAGCCGCTCGATCTCGGGCACCAGCCCGGAGGTGCTCACCGTGATCCGGCGCGGCGACAGGTTCATACCCATCGGGTGGGTCAAGAGCCGAAGCGCGCGCACCGTCTCCTCGTAATTGTGCAGCGGTTCACCCATCCCCATCAGCACGATGTTGCGCAGCTCCTCGCCCCGCTCGAGCACCCGTCGCCCGAGAATCACCTGCGCGAGGATCTCGTGCGCCCCGAGGTGCCGCTTGAGTCCCGCGACGCCACTCGCACAAAAGATGCAACCCATCGCGCAGCCGACCTGTGTCGAAATACACTGGGTCACCCGTTCGCCGCTGCCTGGGCGCAGACTCCCGATGTCCTCGGGGTCGTCTTCCTCGTCGCCGCCCGCCGCGAGATCCGCGTCCGCCTCGGTTCCTTTGTTGGCCGGAATGAGCACCGTTTCGATGGTGGCTTCGTCGGCCAGGCGCATGAGCACCTTGCGCGTGGCGTCGCTCGCGCGGTGAACGGTGGTCGTCTGCGCGACCGACGACATGCCTTGCTCTTGCAGCCAGTTCCGCAGCGGCTCGGCGAGATCGGTCATCTTGTCGGGCTCGAGCACCCCGCGCGCATGGATCCACTTGAAGATTTGCTGCGCGCGAAATGGGCGCTCCCCCCGCGCGGCGAGCCGCTCTCTCCAGTCCTCGGGCAGATACGAAACGGGGTGCATCGTCATTCCTTCCGTTTCGCTTCTTCCCAATAGCCGTCCAGTTCGTCGAGGGGCAATGTGGTATCGGTGCCTATCCCCGATCGCCCGTTCGGCCATCCGCTATGACGTTCCTTGACGCGGGCTTCGACGTGCGCAAAGCGTCGTTCGAACTTGTCGATCGTTCTTCGCAGCGCGGCCTCGGCGTCGAGATCGACGTGACGCGCCAAATTGACGAGCGCGAAAAGCACGTCCCCCAGCTCGCTTTCGATGCGAGCCTTGTCACCGGCGGCAATGGCGCCGTCGAGCTCGCCGATTTCCTCGGCGACTTTGGCGCGTGATCCGCGGGCGTCCGGCCAATCGAAGCCCACTCGCTCCACTTTCTCTCCGATACGTTGCGCACGCGTCAGCGCGGGCAGACTCCGCGGTACGCTCTCCAGAAGGCCGCGATCCTTTTTTTCTGCCGCCTTGATCCGCTCCCAATTCTGCAACACCTCGCCCGCGCCGCTCACCTCGACGTCGCCGAACACGTGCGGGTGGCGGCGAACGAGCTTGTCGGCAATCGCCTTCACGACGTCGTCGGGGCCGAACGCGCCCTCCTTACGCATGAGCTCGCCCAAAAAGACGACCTGCAGGAGCAGGTCTCCGAGCTCCTCGCACAGCGCCGCCCGATCGCCCGAGTCGATGGCATCGATAACCTCGCAAGCTTCCTCGAGAACATAGCGTCGCAGCGTCAGCGGATCTTGTTCGCGATCCCAGGGGCACCCGTCCGGCGCGAGCAGCCGTGGCCCTTCTGCTCGGCGAGCGGGGGTACGGCAACAGGCGCAAAGGAACGCGGCATCCGCCGGCTCTAGCACGCGGCGCGGACAAATTCAGCTCCCCACGCCGCGCCGCGTAATCACCGCAGGCGGGCCGAAGGCCGCGCCGGGCCGAAGGCCGCGCCGAGTAACCAACTCGGGCGCAGGCGGGCCGAAGGCCGCGCCGAGTAACTCAATCGGCCGCAGCGAGATCCATCGGGCTGGCGTGACGACTTCTGCCCGGCCTAGCCAGTTTTTGGCGCACATATGGAGTGAGCTATGCTTGAGGAGTCGTGTCCCCCGCTCCCCTTTCGCCGGCACCAGGAACGTCGCCCAAGCGCTTCATCGTCATCGTGGGGGCGGTCACTGCGCTCGTGCTCACGTACCTCCTGCGAGGTGTGCTCGTCCCTCTGTTCTTCGCATTCCTTCTGGCTTACGCGCTCGACCCCCTCGTCGACCGCCTCGAAGCCCTCCGCATTCCGCGCGGCATCGGGGCCATCCTGGTCATGGCCCTCATCTGCGGCGTGGGCATCACTGTGCTCATCTTGGCGGTGCCCTACCTGATCGACGAGTTCCGTCTGGCGGGCGAGCAGCTCCCCGACCAGCTCCGGGCATTGAAAGAACGGCTCGATCCATGGGCCTGGCAGGTCTTCCACATCAACCTGCCACACACTTGGGGCGAGCTCGCCTCCAAGATCGCCGATGAGCTCCGCGCGCGCACGCCCGACCTCGTTCAGGGCTCGATGGTGGCGCTCTTCGGAACGCTCAACGTCATCCTCATTTTCGTCGCGACGCTCATCGTACCGGTGTTCGCCCTCTATTTGCTCATCGACTTCGATCGCAACGTGGACCGGATGAGGGGTTTCATACCGCGCCGGTGGGCGCCGCTCATCAGCTCGATAGCCGCCGAAATCCACCACGCCCTCGGCGGGTACGTCCGTGGCCAGCTGACGGCGAGCCTCGTACTTTCCGTGCTCTACTCCGCCGGTCTCATCCTGGCCGGACTGCGTCTCGCGGTTCCCATCGGATTCATCACCGGAATGCTGGCGTTCGTCCCCTACGTGGGCTTCGGCATGGGACTCTCGATGGCGATCGGCATGGCACTGCTCGATTGGCACGGACTCAACCACTTCATCGCCGCCGTGGCCTCGATGCTGATCGTCCAAATTTTGGATGGCATGGTGATCACTCCGCGTATCGTGGGCAGAAGCGTGGGCCTGCGCCCGATCGAAGTGCTGCTCACGATGATGGCGGCGGCGACGCTTTTCGGATTTCTCGGCGTGCTTTTGGCGGTTCCCCTCGGTGCCGTGGTGAAAATTCTGGTGGGCCGCGCGACGACGGTGTACCTCGGCTCCGATTTCTATCGCCGGCCGCCGGCCACCGCTCCGGTCGAAGTTTCCAGCGAAGCGATGGCCGAGCTCGCGGAAATCAAAAAAGGTAGCGTTCTCCCGAGTCGCACAGCACGGTGACGACCGTCCCCGTCTTGAATCGTCGGGCCACATCGCAGGCGGCGTGAACGTTCGCCCCCGAGCTCGGCCCCACCAACAGCCCCTCTTCGCGAGCGATCCGCCGCGCCATCCGTTCGGCGGCGACGTCGGTCACCGTCATCACCTTCGAAAACACCGTCGTATCGAGGATCGGCGGAATGAAGCCCGCTCCGAGCCCCTGAATGCCATGCATGCCCGCCGGTTGTCCGGACAGTACGGCGCTCGAGGCTGGCTCGACGGCGACGATGAGCACCGCCTCTCCGAGCGCCTCTTTGAGAACGCGCCCGACGCCGCTGATGGTTCCCCCGGTGCCGCGGCATGAACGCATTGGGGGTGCTCTTGGCAAGCTCGGTCGCCCGCTCGACCGCGCCCGCCATACCCTGGGGCGCCGGCGTCAGCGTGATCTCGGCGCCGTACGCGCGCAAGACGTAGCGCCGCTCGACGCTCATGTCCTCTGGCATCACGAGAATGCAGCGATAACCACGCACCGCCGCAATCATCGCCAGACTGATTCCGGTATTGCCGCTGGTCGCCTCGATGATCGTGGCGCCTTTGCCGATGGCTCCCGTTTTTTCCGCCGCGACGATCATCGCATACGCGGGGCGGTCCTTGATACTGCCCGCCGGGTTTTGTGATTCGAGTTTTCCGAACACCATCGCGCCGCCGGGTGGCGAAAGTTTGGCGAGTCGCACGAGCGGCGTACGGCCGATGAGCTCCAACGCATCGTTGACGACGTTCGGCCGCGAACCCACCCTGGAAATCCGCGGCGGCGAGCTCATAGCGCAGGCAGGTCGACTCTCAACACGGCTCCTGCGGCTGGCCGATCACCGTCGCCTCGCGCCCTGCCACATCGAGCTTGGTGCCGGGCTGCGTGAAGTCGACCCGCACCATCGCGAGCGCCACCGGAGCACCGTCGTCCGATGCCGCGCTGGAAATCGAACCGAGGACCTTGCCTTCTTTGGAGCGGACTTCGACGCCGGCAGCCGGAGGATCGCCGGCGGTCAAGCGGAGCGGAACGATCTTTTTGACGACATGGCCTCTCATTTCCAGCCGACAGACCACTTCCTGCCCAAGGTAACATCCCTTGTTGAAGCTCACGGCTATTTTCTCGAGCGCAGCTTCCTGCGGATAATTCTTGTCGCCAAAATCGACGGAAAACCGCGGCAAGAACCGCCTGACACGGAGCGTTTCCCAGTCCTCTTCCGACGCGATGACGACGTCCGACTCCCGCGCCATTTCGGCGAGCAGGGCCTCGAGTTTGTGTTGCGGCGCCACCAACGCTCCGCCCCCGAGTCCCGTGACGTCGAAGGTTCCTCCGTAGGCCCCATGCCGTTGCGGCAGCTCGCCCAGCAATGCGCCGGCGCGCGGACCATGCGCAAATGCCCAGGAGAACTCGTGAGACGCGTCGACGTGGGTCGCGTCCTCCATGATGAGATACTTCTCGAAGTGCTCGCGAAGCGTGGGGATCCGATCGCGTGGCGCGCCGACCAGCAGACGATCGTCCGCCGAGAGCACCCACACGTCGGCGAGGATGCGTCCGATTTTCACCAAGACGAGACCGTACGACGCGCTCCCCGGGCCGAGCTTCGTAAGGTCGGAAGTGACGAGCCCATTGAGCCAGCTCTGCCGATCGGGACCGAGCACGGCGATGGTCCCCAAATGAGGGGCACGCACGAGCATCGCCCCGCGAGTGGCTGCCTCCAGCGCCGATGTCATGAGCGACAAGTTGAGGCCGGAAGCCGAAAACTTCAAGGACACCGAGCGTCGCCTGTTGCTTTAGCCGCTGGCGCCCACCTTGCCGGAGACGCTCGCGCTTGCTTGGACGCTCACCCGTATGCTGACCGAAGCGCGCGCCGTGGCGCTGGCCGAGGCCGCGATACACGCGAGGGCGTGGGCACCGGCCTGTCCTACGATCTTCGGCAGCTGGGCGCCGACTTGCCCGACGACCTCGACGTCGCCGATCAGGCGACGCCCGAGCGCGACCTCCGCGTGTAGCAAAAGCGGCAGGTTCGCTTGCAGCGTGGCGGCGAGCCGTGCGGCCATCTGCGCATTTTGGGAGACCTGCACGTTCACCACGGCCGGCGTGCAAGAAGCGTTGACATTGGCGTGCGCACGACAAGATGCATTGCACTCCGCGTCGGCACTGGGCGGCCTGACGTAGCCTTCGCACCGGGGGGCCTGCCACGTCCCACGGCAGCGCGCGTGACAAGTGGCGTCGCAACTGCCGTCGCAATCGCCGGAACACGTTCCCACACACTGCCCTTGGGCATTCTTCGCCGAACAGGCTCCGTTGCAATTGCCGCTGCACCGCCCGTCGCAGTGGCCCGTGCACTGCCCCTGGCAGTAACCGGAGAGTCGAGCCGGCTCGCAGCGTGCCACGATTTCGCCCGGATCGATGTCGGCGCTACAGGCTCCCTGGCAGTTCGCCGACGCCTGCACGTTGGCCTGACACTGCGGCGGCGTCGCGCTAGCACGCACCGAGACACCCTCGCGCATGATGGCGTCGATCTTGGCCGAGAGCGCTCCGCAGGCACCCTTCGCGCGCCCGCCCGGTTCGTCGGTCGGCGCGAGCGCCTGGTTCGGCACGCCGAGATCCATGGCCATTCGCGAGCATGCCTCGGTTGCCTCGGCTTCGATTTGGAGCGAGACCCCGGCCAGGTCCTTCGCTGCCTGAACGAATGTTCGGATCTTGGCATTCGCCTGCGCATTCGCCGTGTATTGCGCTCGTAACGCATCGGCGTTGCCCCCGAGCTCCGGACACGCTGCCGAGTCCAAACCGCCCAAACCACGCCCGTACGCGTCGCAATTCGAGATGAGCGACAGCACCGGCAACCCGAGGACCGCGAACATCAAGTTTCGATATTCCATAAATCGTTCGTACCACTCCTGAGACGTGAGTGGCAGACGTCCTCTGGAAATATTTGAATTCCCCTGGATCTTTGGCACGGTGCTGGGATGTTCGACGTGGCGCATCGCATTTCCATTCACGACGCCAACGCGCACCTGCTGGCGGTGAGGACGACCGTACGGCACACCGGCGACGAAGGTTCACTTCCCTCGCCGCTCACCTTGTTCATGCCGGTTTGGACGCCAGGCTCCTATCTCGTGCGGGAGTACGCGCGGCACGTCGAAGGCTTCACCGCGATCGCCGATGGGAGAGCAGCCGCGCACCGCAAGGTGCGCAAGAACGCGTGGCAGGTGGAGCACGCAGGGGTGCGGGCCCTCGAAATCAGGTACCTCGTCTACGCCAACGATCTCAGCGTTCGCACCAACCACCTCGATTTAACCCACGCCTACTGGAACGGCGCGGCCACCTATCTCGCGCTCGAAGCGGCTCCGCAATTGGGCGCACGAGTGACCGTCGAGATCCCCGAAGACTGGGGCATCGCAACGTCGCTCGCCGAGGACGAACGCAACACTACCCGCTCGACGCATACGTTTTTGGCACGCAGTTTCGACGAGCTCTGCGACGCCCCTTTCGAGTGCGGAAAACTCATCGAGCGGTCGTTCGTCGCGTTCGGCAAGACGCACCGTATCGCCGCCTGGGACAATCCCGACGCGCGCGCCGTGGATTGGGACAAGTTGAAGGCGGACACCGAGACCATCGTCGCGACGGAGACCCGCTTGATGGCCGGCGATCAGAGAGCCGAGGATGCCAGCCCCTACGAGAGCTATCTGTTTCTCTGGCACATCACGCCGCGTGGTCGGGGCGGTCTCGAGCATCGCGAATCGGCCACGCTGATGGCCAAGCCCAGGGCGTTCCAGACGCGGAACGGCTACCTCGACGTGCTCTCTCTCGTCGCGCACGAGTTTTTTCATCTGTGGAACATCAAGCGCATTCGCCCGGCCGGGCTTCAGCCCTATCGGTACGAAGAAGAGAACTACACCCGCTTGCTCTGGTGGTTCGAAGGCGCCACCAGTTACTACGACTGGCGCACGCTGCGTCTCGCCAACCTGTGCACCGCGGCAGAATATCTGAATCACCTGGCGGAAGAGATCGTGCGGCTCGAAGACACCCCGGGCGCACGTGTCCACTCGCTGGAACAGGCCTCCTTCGACGCTTGGATCAAAGCGTATCGCCCCGACGAAAATTCAGTGAACAGCAGCGTCAGCTACTATCTGAAAGGCGAGATCGTATGCGCGCTGCTCGATCTCGAGCTGCGCCGTCGCACCGGCGGACGCACGTCCCTCGACGATATCGTGCGTCACCTCTATCGCCAGTACGGCGCCCATGGCGTCGCCGTTCCCGAAGGCGAGCTCCCCGCCATCTTCGACCAGGTTTCGGGCGCTTCCCTCGAGGATTGCTTCGCGCGCTGGGTTCGGGCAGCCGAACCCCTGCAGGTCAATGACGTGCTCGCCCATGCCGGTCTCGCTTTCCAACGTACGGCCCGCCGAGACGCCCCTCCCGTTTCGCTCGGGCTTCGCCTGAAGCTGGAGAGTGGGCGCGCCATCGTCGATGCCGTTCCCCGCGGAGGCGCGGCCGCCCGAGCGGGGATCGACTCACGTGACGAAATCGTCGCCGTCGCCGATCGCAGGCTGCCGGAAGGGCGACTGGAGCTGCCCTTGGCAGGTCTTGCGCCCGGTCTTCGCGTACCGGTGGTCATCGCTCGCGATGGTTGGATCCGCACCGTGGAGGTCGTGCTCGATCCACCCGTCCCCCAGGAAGGAAAGATCGTGACATTGCCTGACGCCGAAGAGAGCGCGCGCAAGCTCTGCGAAGCGTGGATCGGCGAGGCAAAACCCGGCGAACCCAAACCTTCGTAGCCATGCCCCGCGAGCGGAAGCGACATGGTGGGGAAAGGTATCACCGCGCAGAGGACTTGTTCTTCTCCGCCAGCACGTCATTCTAATGAGAGGACGACCGTCGAACCGGCGCCATCGTCGGTGCGGGCTCGATCGACATCGGCCTCCGGAGCGGACAAAATGGAACATGCACTATCTTGGAACGTCGGTTGGCAGTCGGTCCTTCCCTTGACGATGTGCATCATCACGATCGTGATGGCGAAATGGTATTCGCAGTACTGGGCACAATCGACCGCACGACGCACGGCTCGGGTGGTGTCGAAGCTGGGCCGGCCATCGCGCGGTTCAGGGGTTTTTCGCCGTTGACCGAGCAACCCGACAGCCACCTCTGGTGGGTGGTGGGTTTTGAGTTGTCCGACGCTTGGCGCGTGGTATGCGAAGTGCTTAGACGTTGTTTCGAACCTGAAACGACCACGGCGGGCTGTTCCGGTGGTCGGGAGGAAAGCGATGGCAAGACTCTTCGGCTTCGTCGGTAACCGGGCGGATCTCGGGGCGCGCGTTCTCGAGCTCGAGAGCAAAGCGCTGAAGGTCCTCGCCAAGGGCACGACGCTAGGCTGGGGCTTGGGCTTTTATCAAGCGGGCGAGGTGCTCCTTCGACGCCGGCCGATCGATGAGCGGCCCGAAATCGACGTTGGCTCGCTGGCGAAAGACCTTCGGGCGGACGTCCTCATCGGCCACGTGCGGGCAGCCACGGTCGGCAACTTGCGAACCGAGAACACACACCCGTTTCGCTACCGCCAATGGCTGTTCGCGCACACCGGCACGATCGGAGGGTACGGCACGCTTCGCGA